>Ga0180430_10004203_pt1 | contig 12205 bp, 11 predicted proteins | sample SS_ome_9_FD_132999 | JGI IMG/M metagenome (GOLD analysis project Ga0180430, IMG submission 132999) | Hypersaline lake sediment archaeal communities from the Salton Sea, California, USA - SS_1_S_2 metaG | ecosystem: Environmental > Aquatic > Non-marine Saline and Alkaline > Hypersaline >... | reverse complement strand
GGGCATCAATCCATACATCGACGCGCTTCGCGAGATGGATCTAGAGGTCACGCCGATCAGCGGCATCATCCCGGCCTAGGAGGTTCGCATGTTTCGCATCGCGACGTTCAATGTGAACTCGGTTCGCGCGCGGCTCCCCATCCTGCTCGATTGGCTCGAATCCGAGCGTCCGACGGTGGTCTGCCTCCAGGAGACCAAGACGCAGGATGTGACGTTCCCTGCAGACGAGATTGCTGCTGCCGGCTACCATGCTGTCTTCGCTGGCGAGAAGTCCTACAACGGCGTCGCGGTGCTCTCCGACCAAGAGATCGAGGTTGTCCAGAACGGCTTCGCTGACGGCGGTCCGGCGGACGAGAGTCGCCTGATCATTGCACGCGTGGGCGATGTGACGATCTGTAACTCATACGTTCCCCAGGGTCGAGCCACCGACCACCCGATGTTCGCCTACAAGCTGGAGTGGTTCGCGCGGCTGCGCCGGATGTTCGAGACGATCAGTTCGCCGAGCGAGCCGCTGATCTGGTGCGGGGACTTCAACGTGGCTCCGGAACCGATGGATGTTCATGATCCCAAGCGTCTTCTTGGGCACGTTTGCTTCCATCCGGATGCCCATGCGGCACTGGCGGATGTGAAGACATGGGGGTTCACCGATGTCTTCCGGAAACACAAACCGGACCCCGGCGAGTTCTCCTACTTCGACTACCGGGTCAAGAACGCGATCGAGCGCAAAGTTGGTTGGCGGATCGATCATATCTGGGCCACCCAACCGGTTGCCGAGCGAAGCGTGGATGCGTGGATCGATCTTGCGCCACGCCAAGCCGAACGACCGTCGGATCACACACCGATGCTGGCTGAGTTCGATATCGGGGAACTCTGCTAGCAGGCCTGCAAGCCCCTCGTCGTTCCATGCCTCCGGCCAGTCTCGCCTGCGGATGGACGATCGTGAATCCCTGTTCGATAACACTGTACGATTGATCGTTGGTGCTCGTGACGTGCTGCGAGGGGGGCTTGTATCTGGAGGCTTGAAGCCCTATTCTCAACAAAACCGTAGGGCGTTGAGGGATGGGCGGCGTGCGCAGAGAGCTGTTAAGTCATACTGTAGAGATGCGATCACAGGGAACCCTGGCGACCGGCGTTGTCTTCGACGTGAAGCGATTCGCGGTACACGACGGACCCGGGATTCGGACGACGGTCTTCCTGAAAGGGTGTCCGTTGCGTTGCCATTGGTGTCACAACCCCGAGAGCCAGCGTCCGGACAGAGAGCTTCTGGATTCGCCGTCTCGCTGTCACGGATGCGGGGCGTGCGTTGCCGTGTGTCCAGCCGGAGCGATTCGCCGGGTTGACGGCGTGTACAGGACGGACCGGCGCGCATGTTCCGCCTGCGGGGCATGCGTCGCAGTCTGCCCGGATCGCCTCCGCACGATTGTTGGCGAGATTCGCACCGTGCGCGAGCTGATGGAAGAGATCGAGAGGGACTCGCTCTTCTATGAGCAATCCAGCGGTGGCGTCACGATCTCCGGCGGCGAGCCACTGGCGCAGCACGTATTCACCTTCGAGCTGCTGCGTGCATGCAAGGATCAACGAATCCATACGGCACTCGATACTTGCGGTCACGCGCCACGTGATGTGCTTGAACGGATGGCGGATGGGGTCGACCTCTATCTGTACGATCTGAAGCACACGGATCCGGATCGGCATCTGCAGGCGACCGGCGTCACAAGTGGACGGGCTCTTGACAATCTGGAGTACCTGGCATCCGAGGGCCGGCGCATCTGGATCCGCATTCCTCTGATACCTGGATTCAATGACGACGCAGCAAGTCTTGAGGCGCTTGGGCGGCGGATCGCTGGATTGGGTGGAATCGAGGCTGTGCAGATCCTTCCCTACCACCGCATCGGTGAGGCGAAGCGTGTTGGTCTCGGGAACGCTGATGGAGAGATCCCGGCGCCCTTGCTGGATGAACGCCTTGCGACGGATGCAGTCGCCCGGCTTGGGAAGATGGTCGAATGCGAGGTCACACTGGGAGGGTAGGACCATGAACGAGCGAGTCAGAGCACTGCTTAAGAGAAGCCAGCGGACCCGGCCGACGGTCAGTGGAGAAAGAGCCCGTCTCCTTACCACGTTCCATCAGTCGGACGAAGCGGCGCATGCATCCTCCACCCCGGTGCTCCGAGCGCTGGCCCTGGCGTATCTCCTCGATCATCAGACCGTGCACATCGGCGAGGGAGAACTGATCGTCGGCGAGAGGGGGCCGGCTCCCAAGGCGGCGTCGACCTATCCGGAGCTGTGCTGTCACTCTCTGGAGGATCTACGTGTCATGTCTACGCGCTCCAAGACGCCGTTTCTCGTCGATGATGCGGTGTGCGATCTGTATGCGCGCGAGGTCATCCCATTCTGGCGGGGACGCACCATGCGAGAGCGTGTGTTCGCCGCGGTTTCGGATGAGTGGCAGGCGGCGTTCGATGCCGGCGTGTTCACCGAGTTCATGGAGCAACGATCGCCTGGACATGCCGTGTTGGATGACAAGATCTACCGGCTGGGCTTCCTCGACTTCAAGGAGAGAATCCAGACCTCCAGGCAGCGGATCCAGGAATCCGACGACCCGCGGCGAACGCGGAAACTTGAGCAGCTTCGGGCGATGGAGATCACATGCGATGCGATCATCCGGTTCGCCGAGCGGCATGCGGCGCGGGCCCGCGAACTGGCGAGGATCACCGAGGATTCATCGCGAAGAGAAGAGCTGGAGATGATTGCCGAGGTCTGCACCCGTGTTCCGGCGTACCCGCCCCGCACCTTTCACGAAGCATTGCAGATGTACTGGTTCGTTCACCTGGGCGTGATCATCGAGCTGAACGAATGGGACTCACTCAATCCGGGGCGGTTGGACGTCAATCTATACCCTTTCTATGATCGGGACCTCCGGCGGGACCGGTTGACGCGAGACGATGCACGGGAGCTCCTCTCCTGTTTCTGGATCAAGTTCACCGATCAACCGGCGCCGCCCAAGGTGGGTGTTACCGAGGAGCAAAGCGCGACCTACAACGACTTCACGTTGATCAATGTCGGAGGCTTGACCGCGGACGGTACGGACGCCGTCAACGAGCTCAGCTACGTCATCCTCGATGTGATCGAGGAGATGCGTCTTCCATACACGGGATCCTGTATCCAGCTATCGAAAGCGAATCCTGATCGCTTCCTGCACCGTGCGCTTGAGATTATCCGGAAGGGGTTCGGGCAGCCTTCCGTCTTCAATACCGACGCGATTCTGCAGGAGTTCCTTCGTGCCGGAAAGACGATCGACGACGCCCGCGCCGGCGGACCAAGCGGATGCGTTACCGTCAGTGCATTCGGCAAGGAGTCGTGCGTTCTGACCGGGTACATGAACTGGGCGAAGATCCTCGAACTGGCGCTTCACAACGGAGTGGATCCCAGGACGGGGAAGCAGATCGGGCTGCAGACCGGCGATCCGCGAGACTTCTCGACCTACGATGAGTTGTTCGGCGCGTACCATGCACAGCTGAGATACTTCGCTGACCTCAAGATCGAAGGCAACACACGGATCGAGTGCCTGTTCGCCGAGCACATGCCGGCCCCCTTCCTCTCCGTCCTCGTGGATGACTGCATCGAGAAGGGTGAGGATTACAACGGCCCGGGACCTCGGTATCCAACAACCTACATCCAGGGTGTCGGGCTCGGGACGACCACGGATGCCTTGGCGGCCATCCGAGAGCACGTCTTCCGCGCATCCACCGTGAGCATGACTGACCTCCTTGAGGCGCTGACGGGCGATTTCGTCGACCACGAATCACTGAGAAGGCGGTTTCTCTTCGATTCTCCGAAGTACGGAAACGATGACGAAGCCGCTGACGAGATCGCCCGAGCGCTGTTCGAAACGTACTTCCGGGCTATCGATGGACGTCCGAATTCCAAGGGAGGTTCCTACCGGGTCAATCTCCTCCCAACGACGGTGCACGTGTTCTTTGGCGAGATGGTTGGCGCACTTCCCAACGGGCGGAAGTCCGGCGTACCGCTTTCCGATGGCATCTCGCCCACCCAGGGAGCTGATGCAAAGGGACCAACGGCCGTGCTTCGCTCGGCCGCCAAGGTCGACCACGTACGAACCGGAGGCACGCTGCTCAACCAGCGTTTCCTGCCGTCGGTGCTATCCGGAGAGCAAGGGATCGCGAAGGTCGCCCATCTCGTGCGAACCTACTTCCGGATGAACGGCCATCACATCCAGTTCAACGTCGTCGATTCCGACACGCTTCGCGATGCCCAGCGCAACCCTGAGAAACACCGCGACCTGATCGTCCGCGTTGCCGGCTACAGCGACTTCTTCCACAACCTCGACACCGCATTGCAGGAAGAGGTCATTGCGCGGACTGCCCACGGGGAGCTCTGACCAATGGGACCGATGAGCTCCTAGGGGAGAATCGCACGGATGGATCGTGCGATTCTCCTGGCGCAATCGCGGATCGTGCGTTGCGATTCTCGCAAAGCAACTCCACGATCCAGTTGACAAGGAGTTGCCAAGGAACTCGCCCCTTCCACGGATGCGAGTTCCCAGGGGAGAGGAGCGGTATCGATCGTGCAATCCTCCTACAGAACGCCGAGTTCACTGGATCGGTGTTCTCAAAGGTTCCCATCGAACACCCTACCCAGGAGAACTGCGATCCAATCGGGCAGTTCTCCCAATAGAACGCTGGCCCTTGGGACAGCGTTCTCAGAGTCCCCGGCTTGCCAGACAAGACATCGCACGCCATGATCATCTTCGGTGCACGATATGGAAACAATCGACACGAAGCAGCTTGCCGACGAAGCGGTCTATCCGGATGAGCAGATCCTGAGAGGGGTGCTGGGCGCGTCCTATGATGCCTATGGTGCGCTTCTTGAGCTCTACGAGCGGATGGACATGCACTGGGAATGGCGATACTACCAAGACGGCAAAGCGTGGCTGTGCAAGGTGCAGAGGAAGAAGCGAACGATTGTCTGGATGTCCGCCTGGAAGGGCTACATGCAGGCGACGGTCTACATCCCCGAGAGGCTTCTGGATCAGGTCTATGCGCTTCCTATCCAGGAGAAGGCGAAGGCTCGGATCCGGAACACAAAGAACGTGGGCAGGTCGAAGCCCTGTATCTTCGAGATTCACGACACAGGCGTTCTGAAGGACCTGGAGACTGTCATGGACTTCAAGATCACGGCGAAGTGATCCGGAACAGGGTTCGCACGATGCCCATCTCGAAGGGTTCGACGGCAATGTATTCGGGCGGCATGTAGAGGAAGTGACTGAAGGCTCGACGTTGAAGGGAGAGAACATGGTGTGTGGCAGCAGATCGCAATCCGCAATCACGTGGTTCTACTACAAGGACCTAGCGGAACCCTCTGAGTTCTATGGCGACACGATGGGGTTCGAGCTTGTCGTGGATCAGAGGTGGGCACGCATCTACCGTGCAAACCAGGGAGCCTTCCTCGGCATCGTCGCCGGAGAGAGCGGATTCTGTCAGCCTCAGGAACGAAACGCCGTGCTGTTCACGCTGGTTGTGAAGGACGTAGTGACATGGTACGACCGTCTGAAGGAGCACGGCGCGGATCTTCTCACGGGCATCGAGGACAAGCAGGAGATTCAAGTGCGCTGCTTCTTCCTGAGGGATCCTGGCGGGTATGCGATCGAGGTTCAGCAATTCCTTGATCCCGCTGTATCACAGCACTTCGTTTCCTGACCCGAGGGTTCATTCGGACGTGTGAGGGAGCCGGATCAAAGCGGAGTCTGCTTGGTCGAGTTGGAACAGGGGAGGACGTTGTGCTGCGTGATATCGACGATGTGATGGGGCTCCTAGACGACCCGAAGGTGGATGGCCCTTCCGTGTGCGCATTTCTTCGGGAGGCGGGCGTCAGCCACGTGGAATCGCGCTCCGTGCGCGGTACGAAAGGTTCCACGGACTTCGTGACCGTCCGGATTGTGTCATCAAACCAGGCCGGCCCTACGCTGGGAATCATCGGACGGCTGGGGGGGATTGGTGCTCGCCCGGAACGGGTTGGAATGGTATCGGATGCCGATGGTGCCATTGTGGCGCTGGCCTGTGCAGTTGCCATGGCGCGGATGGCGAGTCGAGGCGACATTCTCGTGGGAGATGTGCTCATTGCCACCCACATCTGTCCCTGCGCTCCCGTGATCCCTCACGAGCCCGCCCCCTTCATGGGGGCTCCGGTCGATCCTGCGACGATGAATCGCCATGAAGTCAGCGACGCTATGGACGCGATTCTCTCGGTGGACACGACAAAGGGCAACTGGCTTGTGAATCGTCGTGGGTTTGCGATCACGCCCACCGTCAAGGAAGGGTACATCCTGCGAACGAGCCCTGATTTGCTCGAGATCATGCGGACGGTCTCGAATGAGCCACCGATTGTCTTTCCGATCACGACACAGGACATCACGCCGTATGGCAACGGCGTATACCACGTGAACAGCATCCTTCAGCCATCGACGGCCACGAGCGCCCCGGTCGTTGGTGTGGCGACGACGGCCAGCACACCGATTGCCGGAAGCGCGACCGGCGCCCATCAGATCCTGGATCTCGAACGTGCCAGCCAGTTCTGTGTGGAAGTGGCCAAAGCGTATACATCGGGACGCTGCGCATTCTACGATGAGCGGGAGTTCGAACGTCTCGTCTCTCTGTACGGTCCACTGAGCCATCTCCAGACGCTCGGAGATCATGCTCCAGGCAATGTGTAGAACCGGCGGTGTCGGTCGTCGCGTTGCACGACAGACATCACGACGCTGGACCTCCGGGCATAGGGCGCATGCGCAGGCCGTGCTGACCTCCGCTCGGAATCTGCGCGCAACGTGCGCCCTGTCCGCCTATCGCAGGATGAATCCCTCTCGCAGGGGATCCTCGGGATCGATGACGAAGGTATGCATCCCGGTGATGTGCGCCGAGCCTTCGACTTCCGGGATGACGGCGGCATGTGGACCGAACGTTGCTTCCTCGATAGGCGTTGCGACAAACGAGGTCCCCAGGATGCTCTCGATGCGCATCGATTGCCCCAATGCGAGCTCGCCACGAGCGTGATGAAGGGCCATGCGGGCGCTGACGCCGGTTCCCGTTGGGCTCCGATCGACTTCGCCTTCGGCGAAGATACAGACGTTGCGGCTGTCCGCGTCGCCTAGTGGCGGGCCGATGAAGATCGTTCCGTACAGGAAGCTCAAGTCGTCGGAGAATGGATGCGGGATCTCGCGACTCGCCATGATGGCGTGCTTGATCGCTCGACCTGCGGAGACCAACGCATCGACTTCCTCCGCCGCACACGTCAGCCCAAGCGCCTCCGCATGGACGTACGCATAGAACGCACCACCGTAGGCGATGTCGTAGCGGATCGAGCCGAGTCCAGGAACGTCGATCGTCTCATCGAGCGCCAGGACAAAGGACGGGACGTTCCGGAATCGAACATGCGATACGCGGCCATCCTCCATGACCGCCGTGGCAACGATCAGTCCGGCCGGGCTATCGATCCGGAGGATGGTCTCCCGGCCCTCCGGAGTCACCAGGCCGGTCTCCAGCAGCACGGTGCTGACGGCGATGATGCCGTGACCACACATGCTGCTCCATCCTTCGTTGTGTAGGAACAGGACGCCGAAATCCGAATCAGGTCGCTCTGGGGGTGTGATAAGGCATCCGTACATGTCCGCATGCCCTCGCGGTTCCCACATCAGGGCAGTTCTGACGTGGTCGTGGTGGGTACGAGCGTCTCGGCGTCGCTCAAGAATGGTATCACCCTGCAGCTCCGGGAACCCTTCGAGGATGATGCGCAGGGGCTCGCCGGCGGTATGGGCATCGATGGTGCGAATCCGCGGCCAGGATGATGGGGGGTTCCAGGAGAAGCGATCCAGGCTCCGGTTGAGTTTCGGCATGCGGTCTCCTTCTCAGCTGATGCGATCCCCTCTTCTACCGGCGGAGCCGCTGTCCAATGCCCGCTGCTTCGGCTCGACGTACGATCAACGGCGCCACGGCGACGTCTTCCAAGGCCAAACCCAGATTGCACGACAGCGTTCTCTGCTCAGGCGTGGTGCGCCCGGCTGTGTCGCCGCTTACCAGCGAGGCCAACTCGCTGTCCGGATCCGGCATGCCCGCGAAGTACCCCAGATCGCGGTACAGCGCGAACTGCGGCAGGTCATCGGTCGCGATGCGATCGAAGCATGCCAAAGCGTCAGGGCTCCAGTAGGAGGCGAAGTCGACAGACGCCACGAACACACCCTGGGAGATACTTGCCGCTGTCAGCGTGGCGTGGGCTGGCTTGGTAATGGGGCCTGCGGTCACGACCAGGTCCGCCTCTCGGACGGCTTCCTCCGCCGTTGCCACGGATCGGACGCGGATGTCGTGGCGAGCTTCCATCTCCTCTGCGTAGTGGCGGGCCGCCTCGGGTGAGGCATCGAATGCGCGGACCTCCCGAAGAGCGAAGACCTCACGCAGGGATGCCAAGTGGCTTCTTCCCTGCGTGCCGCACCCAAGGATCGCGAGGACTTCGGAGTTCCGGCGAGCCAATGCCTCGGCTGCGATGGCCGACGCCGCGGCGGTGCGAGCTGCAGTGACCCATCCGGCATCCAGGATCGCTGTCGGAAGCCCGGTCGCGGGATCATTGAGGATGATGAGTCCATCGACTTGCGGCAGGCCCCGAGCTGGGTTCCCCGGGTAGGCGCTGACCCACTTGATACCGGCTGCCTCAAGCGATGGAACGTAGGCCGGCATCGCGTGGAGGAAGCTATCCTGCAGGGGATGAATTCCCGGTTTGGGAGGCATCTCCACTGCGCCCGCCGCCTTCTCGAGGAACATGCGCTTCAGCACCCGAATCACTTCGGCATCGTCCGGCGCAATCGAGAGGATGTCCTCTCGAGTCAAGTACAGGATTCCGTTCGGCATGGCTCCTCCTCTCGGGCCGTCCGAACGGCATTGTGAAGTGTCACTTCAAAGAACGCAAGTGGATGGCGCCCTACTCTACCGTTGCACGTGTGGGGCGGCCTCCGCGGGATTGGAAGTACTTGAGGGTCTGAACCCATAGCACCCGGACGGATTCGTCACCATCGACTTCGTACCCGTGCTTTGTCGTGGCGTCGAAGTGGTAGCTGTCTCCTGGCGCCAGGGAGTACTCGGCATCGTCCACGATCAGGCGCAACTGACCTTCGAGCACGTATCCGAACTCCTCGCCTTCATGTCCGGACGGCGGGTATTGAAAACCCGGCGAAATCTCGCCAATCATGATCTCGAACTTGCGGCCCGGGAAGTCACGGCTGAGGAATCGGTACTTGATGGTGGCATCCGACACCGTGATCGCCGGCTCCTGGGACCCACGAAGGATGTCCGCTGGGCGATGGCCCGCGACTGCATCAGATCCCTCCTCCATATCACGAAAGAAGGCTGCCAGCGACGTTCCCAGGGATTGGCATATGACGTGGAGGGATGTAATCGACACCGACGAGAGCCCGCGTTCTACTTGCGAGAGGAAGCTTGTCGACAAGTCGCATTTTCTGGAGAGCTCGCGAAGGGTCCATCCCTGTTCTTTCCTCAGATCTCGTATTCTCCGACCCACGGTATCCATGGAGCTCAGTATAGCAGCTGCCGGGATCCTATCAACAACGAGGAGGGTATCCGAGGAGTTAGCTTCCCGATTCGCATCTGAGCGGTCTGTACAGTGTCACTTGACAGCGGGTGGATCGTCGACTACCGTCCGATCGTTCGATCAAGGAGGTTGCGGATGGAATTCGACCGAATGATCACCACGATCGACACCCATACTGGTGGGGCGCCAACGCGGACTGTGATCTCAGGCATCGGACCGATTCCTGGGGAGACCATGGCGGCCAAGGCCCAGTACCTGGAGACAGAGGCGGACTTCCTTCGAACGATGCTACTCAACGAGCCTCGAGGTAGTCGCGTCATGTCGGCGGCGATTCTGACGGAGCCGTGCCGGCCTGATGCTGACATCGGGGTTGTCTTCGCCGAAGTGGGCGGGTACCTGCCGATGTGCGGGCATGACACGATTGGCTGCGTCACCGCGATCCACGCGGCGAATCTCGTACCCCTACGCAAGACGCCGGATGAGATCCGTCTCGATACGCCGGCTGGCCTAGTGGTGGCACGAATCGACCGGACCCTATCGGGCGAGAGAATCGTCGGGTTCCGGAATGCGCCAGCGTTTGTCATGCATCGGGGCGTCGATGTTGCGACGGAACGTGGCGTCATCCGCGTCGATGTTGCATACGGTGGCAACGTCTATGTCATCGCCTCTGCGCAGCAGTCCGGAATCTCCGTTTCAAGGCATCACGTGCATGACATGATTCACCATGCCGCCGAGCTCCTGCGTGGAGTCAATGACCAGGTGACGATTCGCCATCCTGGCCTGCCCTGTATTCACGGAGCCACGCACGTGTCATTCGTCGAACCGATCGACCGATCCGGACACACGACAGGCGCAGTGGTCATCCCCCCCGGCGAAGTCGATCGATCCCCCTGCGGAACCGGCATCTCAGCACGCCTTGCGGTTCTCAAGGATCGCGGGCTGCTGGAGGTCGGGGTCTCTGTGCACCATGTCGGCGTTCTGGGGACGGCGTTCGATGCGCGGATCGTCGAGCTAGCGGTCGTCGGTCAGCAGGAGGCGGTTGTCGTAGAGATCACGGGTCAAGCGTATGTCACAGGGTTCCATCGATTCGTGGCGGAGCCAAAGGATCCGCTACGAGATGGTTTTGTACTGGGGTGACGCCACGGGTTGCTGGAAAGGAGAAGGCTGAATGAACGACACGTATGCACGCCGGCGGAAGCGGTTGTTGGAGAAGTCCAACGGGGTTCCGTTTGTTGTTCTTGATCTGGATCGCATCATGCCGCCGGATACCGACCAGATCGGGCTACGGTACTTGTCGGGGTACTCCGGCGAAGGTGTCCTTCTGATCGCGGAGGAGACGACCGTGTTGTTCACCGACTCGCGCTACCTTGAACAGGCGGATCGAGAGGTTCCAGGACTTCGCCGCGTTCACGCCGAGAACGACTACTTCGATGACATCGCGCCGGTGCTGCGGGAGCTTGGCATCAATACGTTGTCCTACTCATCATGGCGAACAACAGACTTCGTCGTCCGGACGCTCGAGGCGCGTACGGGCGTCTCCATGGTGGCTGTGCAGGATCCGATTGGCGAGCTGCGTGCTGTCAAAGATGCGGCGGAGGTTGAATGCATCTCCCGGGCGACGGAGATTGCCGAAGAGGCTCTGGGTCGGCTGCTCCCATCCATCCGCGTGGGGATGAACGAGGTGGAGATTGCCGATCGTCTGGTCGATCTGATGGATGAGCTTGGTTCCGAACGAGCCGCTTTCGGGCCGACCGTCGCCTCCGGACCCAACAGCGCATTGCCGCACTACCGCCCGGCCATGAGCAGAAGAGTGCTTGCAGCCGGCGACCTGCTGCTGTTCGATTTCGGGGCTGTGGTTGGCGGCTACGCTTCGGATGTCTCACGCACGTTTGTCCTGGGATCGCCCACCGAACAGCAAGACGCGATGTACCGGCTGGTGAACGAGGCGCTCGAGGCTGGACTTGCGCTCCTTCGTGCGGGGGCGAAAGGCTGTGATGTCCATGGCGCAGCCAGTTCGGTCATCAAGGCATCATCGTTTGCTGAGTACATGTTCCTTTCTCCTCTGGGACATGGCGTCGGATTGCAGGTTCACGAGACACCGCGGATGGGTGCTCGAATGGAAAACGTGCTGGAATCTGGTATGGTGGTAACGGTGGAGCCGGGGATCTACATCCCCGGGGTCGGTGGCGTACGCATCGAAGAGATGGCACGCATCGCCGACGATGGATACGAGTTGCTGTCGAGATCGCCAAGGGATCAGCTTCAACAGCTCAATGTGTAGCGTGAAACACCCTCTCGTTGCTGTCATGCGATGCGAGGGGAGCATCCGAAGGTCGAGGGGCCGCAACCGCGGTCCCTCGACCGTTCTATCGCCTTTGGGAGGAAGACTTGTTTCTTCTGATTCAGTGAACTTGCGCTCCAGGCGATCACACGTCACGGGTACGGATTTCAGAACCATTCACAGACAGGGGCAGGACCGGCCGATGAGGGGACTGGCAGTGATGTTCGATTCCCGCATAATCGACACATGGATCCGTCGTATCCGGGTATGACGAGGAAGCGAGGAGCGATCGGTGGGCTGGCTCTTCTCATGGCG
>Ga0180430_10004202_pt1 | contig 12207 bp, 8 predicted proteins | sample SS_ome_9_FD_132999 | JGI IMG/M metagenome (GOLD analysis project Ga0180430, IMG submission 132999) | Hypersaline lake sediment archaeal communities from the Salton Sea, California, USA - SS_1_S_2 metaG | ecosystem: Environmental > Aquatic > Non-marine Saline and Alkaline > Hypersaline > Sediment... | reverse complement strand
CTTTTGTCCTGCCGTATGATGTGCCTGCCAATGAATTTCTAAACCTGGAGGGCAAAAAAATTTCTGGCAGCCGCAATTGGGCAGTGTGGGGGCTGGACTTCCTAACGCGCTATGACCCGGACCCTCTGCGCTATTACCTGACATCAATCATGCCGGAAACACGTGACGCCGATTGGGATTGGGAGGAGTTCTATCACCGCAACAATGATGAGCTGGTAGCCACGTGGGGCAACCTGGCCAACCGTGTGCTTTCCTTTGCCTATAAACACTGGGAAGGTGTTGTTCCGGATCCAGGACCATTGGGCGAAGAGGACCAGGCCTTATTAAGTACCGTTGAGCATGGATTCGAGACGGTTGGCGCAGAAATCGAAGCCGTCCACCTGCGCTCCGCGCTGAGCGAGGCGATGCGGCTGGCATCCGAAGTGAATAAATACCTTGACACGGCAGCCCCCTGGAAAGCGGTTAAAGAAGATAAAGCTGCAGCCGGGCGGTCGATCTACGTCGCGATGAAAGCGATCGATTCACTCAAAATGCTCTTCGCGCCATTTCTGCCTTTCACCAGCGATGCGCTGCATCACTACCTGGGCTATGACGGACCGCTGTTTGGGCGCCAGTATACCGAGACATTTACAGATGCGGTCGGCGAACATGAAACACTGCTCTACGATCCCTCCGCTGCCACTGGCAGGTGGGAAAAGAGTGGATTGCAGCCAGGCCATCATTTCAGGAAACCGGAACCGCTCTTTAAAAAGCTGGATATCAGCATTGTTGAAGAAGAGCGCGCGCGGCTGGGATAACGCAGCCGATCAGAAACACCGCAAAAAACATTCTAAATTGACAACGACTGGTATAGCAATTCTAATGCTGCCCGGACAGATTTACGTTTAATTGCTGCCCTTTGCCCTGAGAAATGATATCGGCGTGCGTCTTCATAACCCGGCATGCTGATCCCGATCCAGACTGTTCCGACCGGCTTTTCAGCGCTCCCTCCGGATGGGCCGGCGATGCCGGAAATGGAGATGCCTGCCAGTTTTTGCATGGATGCCATATGTGAAAATGCTGTTCGGATGCCATTCGCCATCGCGATAACGGTTTGTTGGCTGACCGCCCCATATTGCACAAGTGTCTCAGGCGGCACCTGCAGCCATTGCTGTTTTGCCGTATCGGAATAGGTGATCTGGCCGCCGAGGTAGAAAACAGATGCCCCGGGGAGATTGGTGATGGTATGGCCGAGCAGCCCGCCCGTGCATGATTCGGCTGTGCACAGGAACAGGCCCTGCGCTGCCAGGGCAGCGCCGATCCTTTTTACGCTTTCCATCTCGAATACCATACCCATATTATAGCTTTCAGCCTTGATTATTTGCTTTCAAGACTGTTTGTAAGAAGCAGGTAAAAAATTTTTTATCAAAAAAAATGCTGTGGTATGATAGTCCCTCGAGGTATTTATGTTTGATGATCTTCCATCCACCGATGGCAGCGTAGAAGAAATTCAACCCCCACAGGCACCCTCCGGAGCAGAAATCCCTCAAAAAACGGATCTATCTGGGTGGGAAAAAATGTGGAACCGCATCACCAGCTTGGGGCTGGGTGATATTGCGATGCGTGCCGGCACAGCGCTTGTGACGATTGGGCTGGTCGGCCTGGTGGTGTGGGTGATGCGCGGCAATTTCATTGATAGTGAGATGGCAACAGACGCGGCACCTGCCGCAGAAAACGCAGGCGGCCCGATCGGGTCGGGTGAGGTTGCACTGCCCGCTTACGCTGGCGCCGCACCAATCGAGGGCATCGGTAAGTCCGTAGATGCCTCCACTGACCCGGTAGCAGATTCCCGCTATGATTTTATTGATTATACGGTCGTATCCGGCGATACGCTGTTTGGCATCGCAGATCAATTTGGGCTTGATCCAAACTCCATTTTATGGACCAATCTTTACACATTGTGGGATAACCCGGCCGGTTTAGTTCCTGGCCAGGTCTTAAAGATCCCTCCCGAAGATGGCGTATTGCATACCTGGACTGAGGGTGAAGGCCTTAATGGCGTTGCCAACGGGCTTAGCGTGACAGTGGATGAGATCATTGCGTGGCCGGGCAACAATCTCACCTATGAGATGGTTGGTGACCCTGCGAACCCGAACATCGCGCCAGGCACGCAGATTTTCGCACCGGGCGGATCGCGCGGTTTCCGTGATTTTTCAACCACCATATTCGCGCGTGAAGATTCAGCGGTATCCAATGTATGGGGTGAGGGTAAATGCCCGCCTGCCGATTCGGGCCCGATTGGGCTGGGGACGTTTATTTGGCCGGCCAATGAAACCCGCATCTCAGGATACGATTTTTCACCGGAGACCAACCACTGGGGTATTGATGTGGCTGGCGACCTGAATGATCCGCTCTATGCCGTGGATAGCGGCGTGGTGGTCTATGCCGGCTGGAATGACTGGGGCTATGGCAATGTGGGCGCGGTGGATCATGGCAACGGCTTCCAATCGCTTTACGCCCATCTGGAATCTCTGAATATTGGCTGCCTGGGATATGTGACCCAGGGAGATGTGATCGGTTACATGGGCAGCACAGGCAATTCAAGCGGACCGCACCTTCATTTTGAGTTGTTAAACGGCACCCAGCGCGTGAACCCGCACCGCTACTTGCCTTATTAATATTTTCATCCTCCTCTGCAATAGATATAATGAAAGAGAGGAGATCATAATGGATTTTAAACATGCAGCACGTCCCTCCCCGATTGCGGGGACCTGGTATACGCGTAACCCAAAACAGTTAGAAACTGAGATCCACGCCTTTATAGACAAAGCTGTGATTTCTGATGATGAATTCAGCGGCACGTTGTTTGGTGTGGTCGCTCCGCACGCGGGCTATCAATATTCAGGCAGGACAGCCGGCTATGCCTATCGGGTGGTACAGGGTTTGGCGCGTGATATCGTCGTCATTCTTTCGCCTTTTCATCAATATATTTGTGCCGACCTGGTCACAACTGCTTACGATGCATACGCGACACCGCTTGGTACGCTGCCGGTGGAAACTGACATGTTGGCGCAGCTAAACGAAAGTATCCCGCTGCAGCAGATTGAACATGATCCGGAACATTCGCTCGAGATCCAGCTTCCTTTTTTACAATGTGCCCTCAGCAACCAGTTTTCGCTGCTACCGCTGATGGTGCGCACCCGTGAACGCACGAAGCTGAAAAAGATTGCCGAGAACCTGCTGGCGCTTTTGCAGGGGCAATCCTTCTTAATGGTTGCCAGCACGGATCTTTCCCATTACCTCCCTTTGGAGACTGCCCACAAGATGGACGCGGAAATGTTGCGCCGAAGCAAAGCGATGGATGCGGACGCAGTGCTGGCGGCGGAAGGTGAAGGGGCGGCCTCCGCCTGCGGGGCTTCTTCGGTTGCGGTGCTGTTATACGCCGCGAAAATGCAGATGGACGCGCGCGCATTCATACTCAATTACAGCACATCCGCGGATGCGAGCGGTGATACCAGCGCAGTGGTAGGATATGGTGCCGCTGGCATATACCTTCCCGGATAATCCACACGCAGCAATGACATTATACGCAGAGATAGCAGTCAATATTAGCGCTGTGGAGGGATTGTTTGATTATCTCATCCCGCCAAACCTGCAAGCGCAGGTCAGGCCGGGCTGCCTGGTGGAAATTCCGTATCATGTCAGCCGTGCCCAGGGCATTGTCGTACGGGTGAAGCAGCGGTCAGATTATGATGGTGAGATCAAGCACATCATCCAGCTGATTAAGCCAGACCCGATCATTCCGCCCATGTATCTCAATCTCTCCAGAAGACTGGCGGACGATTTCCGGCAACCACAGGCCGGATTCCTGCAGGCGATGCTGCCGCCGGGTTTCAGCCGCAAACCCTATCTTCTGTATACCCCCAGCGTGCCGGATGAGGCGGACCTGACGCAGCTGGATGGCCTGCAGCACAGGCTGCTGGATGTGCTCATCACAAACGGCCCACAACGCTCCACACAGCTCGCGCATGCGTTCAGCCGCAACAACTGGCGCAAGGCGATGCAGCGCTTAACTGCTCTGGGATGGGTACATTCGGAAACGATCCTGCCTGTGCCTAGGGCAGCGCGAAAGAAAGTGAATACGGCCATGCTGCATCCGGATGTAGACCCTTCAGCGATCGACACGCTTGATACCGGGCGGGCGGGCGCAGACCCGGCCAAACGGCGGAGAAAAATGCTGCACCTCCTGGCCAAAGAGCATCAGCCGGTACGGGTGTCGTACCTGTATGCATCGACCGGCGGCGATGCGAGTGATATCCGTTTTTTGGAGAAGAAAGGCCTGGTCCTGACTGGAGAAGAGACGGTTATTCGCGACCCAATCGGGGATTTTACTGCGGAGGGCACCCGCGCGCCCACACTGACGCCTGCGCAGGAAAAAGCATGGCGAATTATCGCGCAAGAGTTGAACAGCCCCAAGCCAAAGCCGGTTATGCTGCGCGGCATCACCGGTTCAGGAAAAACAGAGTTATACCTGAAAGCCGCAGAAGAGACGGTTATAGCTGGTAAACAGGCGCTGATATTGGTGCCGGAGATCGCGCTGACCCCCCAGACCATTCAGCGTTTCCTTGACCGCTTTCCAGGCCAGGTGGGTGTCTTCCATTCACGGCTGACGGACGGGGAACGCTATGACACCTGGCTGCGGGCAGCAAGCGGAAACCTATCCGTTTTGATCGGACCGCGCAGCGCGTTGCTGGTGCCGCTCCCCGCGCCCGGTTTGATTGTGCTGGACGAATGCCACGATGATTCCTACTATCAGCTGGAACAGAGCCCTTTGTATGACAGCCGTGATGGCGCGCTGGCTTTATCTGATGAGAGCGGGGCGTGTGTGATTTTCGGATCTGCCACCCCCAATGTGAGCCGTTATTTTCAAGCCGGCCATGAGAAATGGGCAATGATCCACCTCGACCAACGCATTTCCGCCAACGCAAAGACAACCGGCAAGGGAGCCAGCTATGTTCCGCTCCCTGCGGTCACCGTGGTTGATATGCGAGCTGAGTTAACTGGCGGGAACACCTCCATATTCAGTGAAGCGCTGCAGGAGGGATTAAAAAGCACGGTATCCGCCGGACAGCAAGCGATACTATTCCTGAACCGGCGCGGGAGCGCGACCATCATTTTCTGCAGGGATTGCGGACATACTCTCAATTGCCCGCGCTGTGATTTTCCCCTGACCATGCATTCTGGCAGCAACCTGCTGTTATGCCATACCTGCGGATATACCCGCAGGATACCTGCGGTCTGCCCGGCGTGCGCAAGCAAGCGCATACGCCAATACGGCATGGGGACTGAGAAGGTTGAACAGGAGCTGAAGCGTCTCATCCCCGCAGTGCGGGTCTTGCGCTGGGATGCGGACACCGCTGCGGGCAGGCAATCTGAGGCGGTCATCCTCTCTCATTTTAAACAGCACAATGCGGATGTCCTGGTCGGGACGCAGATGCTGGCAAAAGGGTTGGACCTGCCGCTGGTAACACTGGTTGGTATGGTCTTGGCGGATGTGGGCCTGGGTTTTCCGGATTATCGTGCATCAGAAAACGCTTTTCAGCTGTTGACCCAGGTTGCCGGGCGGGCAGGGCGCAGTGAACTGGGCGGGAAGGCGATTCTGCAAACTTTCCAACCCGACCACTATGCAGTGCAATTCGCTGCGCAGCATGATTTTTCCGGTTTTTATAAGTTGGAGCTATCCCGGCGGCGGGATATCCAATATCCTCCATTTACGCGCATCATCTGCCTGGAAATGCGCGACCTGTATGCTGAGAATGCGGAAAAGCGCGCCACTTTGCTGGCGGATGAAATATCTAAACGCATGAAAGATTCTCCTGATAAAACGCTAGTGATGATTGGGCCGGCGCCGCCCTATTTTGCGCGGCAGCGCGGTTATTACCGCTGGCAGATCTTGATTAAAGGGAACCGGCCGGAGGTTGTGCTTGACGATCTGTCGCTGTCAGATTGGAAAATCACTATCAACCCCCCGCGCATATTATAAAAAAAGCCCGATTGCTCGGGCTTGATTTAGTCTGTTACTGCAGCACATACCACGGATTGATAAACCCGCCATTCTGGCGTACTTCGAAGTGCAGGTGTGCGCCGGTGGAGTTGCCGGTTGATCCGCAAAAACCGACCACCTGTCCCTGTGAGACGCTTTGTCCGCAGGAAACATTAAATCCGCTCAGGTGCGCGTAAAGCGTGAGGTAACCATTCTGGTGATCGATGGCAACCAGGTTGCCGTATCCACCGCTGATCGGCCCCGCATACACGATCACCCCGGAATCAGAAGCGAAGATGGAATCGCCCTGGTAACATTGGGCATCGATCGCCTGGTGGCCTGCCCAGTAATCATTACCGGAGATTACGCCGTAATAAGGTGCAGGCCAAACGAAAGAATAGCTTCCGAAAAATCCACCAGCAGGTGTGCAGGAGCCGGGCCCCGCAATCTGGGCAGTAACGCCGGCGTTATCACCCGCGGTGACAGCGACAACGAACGGTTCGAGCGGACGCCAGCCATTGGGAATCATGATGAAAGTGCCGGGGTCGATGACCGGGTTGGTGATGTCGAGATTGTTGCCTGTGTAGAATAAAATATCTTCAACTTCGGCATAGTATTTCGCGGCTACTTGTTCGAGCGTATCGCCTTCTTTCCACTGATATAGAATCCCATCAACCGGTGGAATCTTCAGGTTAACCCCCACAGAGATCAGGTGGGGATTGTCGTTTAGGATGTCAAAATTCGCGTACATGATCGATTCTGGTTCTACTTCGTATTGTTCGGCGATCCCAAAGAGTGAATCACCAGACGCGACAGCGTATTCCACCACTTCATTTCGGGAACCTACTGGAAGCACCGTGTCCGGGTTGGCGCTGCGTTCAACGGCTTCGTAGGATCTGGTGGGTTCAAATGCCGGAAGGGTCGAAACGCTTGATGTTTGAATCCCCTGGCCGGCCGGATTAAGAAAAGAAAAGAGCGGCAGCCCGGTGAAATAGCGATAAAGCAAGAAACCCATCAGCGCAGTCATCAAGACGGCGACAATCCATGTGCTGGCAACCAGCCAGCCAGGATATGCGCTGCGGCCGATATTTTTTTCGGTGGTGGTATTTTCTTCTGCATTTACCATATTATTTTTCCGCTGTTAATGCCTCAAGAAATTCTAGATTATCCTTGGTTTTATTCATCTTATTAATGATCGCCTCATAGGCTACGGCGGGATCCATTCCAGCTCCCTGCGGCGGCTGGCCGATCATCTGCAGGTACATACGGCGCATCAGCCAGACCTGCTGAAGGATGTCGGGGCTGATAAGCAGCTCTTCACGGCGTGTCGATGAACGTTCGATATCGATCGCGGGGAAGATGCGCCGCTCCTGCAGCCGGCGCGAAAGATGCAGTTCCATATTGCCAGTTCCTTTGAACTCCTCATAGACGACGTCATCCAGCCGAGATCCGGTGTCGATCAGCGCGGTGGCGATGATCGTTAGAGAACCGCCATCCTCGATGTTGCGGGCAGCGCCATAGAATCGTTTGGGCGGGTAAAGGGCGGAGGGGTCCATACCGCCAGACAGGGTCCGTCCGGACGGATTAACGACCAGGTTGTATGCGCGCGCGAGGCGGGTAAGGCTGTCCATCAGGATAACCACATCATGCCCAATTTCCACCAGGCGTTTGGCGCGATTTAAAGTCATCTCAGCTGTGCGTACATGCGAGGTAACAGGTTCATCAAATGTCGAGGCGATCACTTCACCATTAACCGACCGGTCCATGTCGGTCACTTCTTCCGGGCGCTCGCCGATCAAGCTAATTATCAGGTTGATTTCGGGATAATTCGCTGAAATCGCGTTGGCGATATCTTTGAGGATGGTCGTTTTACCGGCTTTGGGAGGAGAAACGATCATTGCGCGCTGGCCGCGGCCGATTGGCGCAATCAGGTCAATCATCCGGTTCGATGCTTTATTATCAACTTTTGTTTCGAGGTTGATGCGCTCTTCCGGGAAGATCGGGGTCAGGTCTTCAAATTTGATGCGGTCTTTTGATTCAGCAGCGGGAGTTCCATTGATGGATTCGACATGCACCAGACCATAATGGCGCTCAGATTCTCTTGGCGGGCGGATCTTGCCGAACACCATATCGCCATTTCGCAAATCAAGCCGGCGCAGCTGTGCCTGGGAAACGTAGATGTCATTTTTGCTCATCTGGTAGTTTTCCCGCAGGAAGCCAATCCCTTCGGGCATGATCTCAAGGATGCCGCCGCCTTTTTCCGCTTTACCGGCACCATCTTCGCTGTCTTCTTCAACGGACCTGCTGGCAATCGCCACCATCAGGTATTCCTTCTTTCGGATATTGGTATCAGGTATACCTACTTCAGCGCCTATCTCACGTAATTCGGATAGGGTTTTTGTTTCTAATTCAGCTATTTTCATGGTAAATATTCCGTTCCTCTACTCGTGTGGTGATAAAAAATATAAAAAATGTGATAAATCTAAATGGATAATTGATGATTCATTTGTTGGGGTTTGTCAGGCAGGATGGGTTTTCTAATGAATGGTCCGCCCGTTTTGAAAGAACATTTTTATCGCTTCGGGATTATATCATGTTTATATCTGTCAAGGCCATTATCATCATATTTTTTCTAGAGGTAATCACGCAGGCTTCGGCTGCGGGCAGGATGGCGCAATTTACGCAGTGCTTTTGCTTCGATCTGCCGGATACGTTCACGCGTAACATTGAAGTAGTTGCTCACTTCCTCTAAAGTGTGGTCTTTACCATCTAATAGACCAAAACGCAGTTCCAGCACCTGCCGTTCGCGCTCGGAGAGACCATCCAATGCATGATGTACCTGGTCGCGCAGCATTTCTTTATCAGCCGCATCCATTGGTTCCACTGCGTCATTGTCCTCAATAAAATCTCCCAGCTGGCTGCTATCTTCATCTCCAATTGGCCGCTCGAGCGAGATCGGTTCTTCTGCTGATTTCAGTATGTTCTGTACCTTTTCGCTAGCCTTATCCCAGCGCCCCTGGAGCGGACTTTCGATCTGCGATTGATGACGCAGATGGTCTTTTATCGCCGCTTTATCTTCTATGGAAAGGAGATCGGATTCGAGGGCGATATCCTCAGGATTTGGGCTTCGTCCCAACTTCTGGACTAGACTGCGTTGGATGCGCAGCAACTTGGAGATCGATTCAAAAAGATGGACAGGAATGCGGATCGTCCGGGCTTGTTCGGCGATATAGCGGCTGATCGACTGGCGAATCCACCAGGTGGCATACGTGCTGAATTTGAATCCGCGTGCAGGATCAAACTTGGCAATTGCGCGTAACAGACCAAGGTTGCCTTCCTGAATCAGGTCCAGAAAAGAAATACCCCGGCCCAGGTAACGCTTGGCGACACTTACCACCAGGCGCAGGTTTGCGCGGATCAGTGTTGTAGTTGCCTCGTCAGAAAGGATATCAATATGCTCACAGGTGGTCTTAAGTGCTTTTTTATCCGGAAGGTGTTTGAGGATGGTGGTCTGCGTCGGCAATTTCTTTTTCTTCTGGTAGAAATCGATCAGGTAAAGCGCTGTTTGTTCCGGCAGCAAATAACTGGCCAGGTAAAAGGCATAGATTTCCTGGATGAAACCGGTGATTAACTCTTTTTTGATAGCATCTTGATTCTTATTACTCTGCAGCCAATATTCCTCAAGGTAACTGCGGGTGTAGGATGGCACATTAAAATCCCACTGCGAACGCAGGTCCTGGGCTTCCGCCATCATCAAACAGAAATCCGGCAGCTCGAATGCAGGATTCTTTTCTGAGAATAAATGGAGATTACTGTAGGTGTGGTCTAAATCGGCTACGATCTGTGCATAAATTGCGGATGGATCTAGCTTCTTTTTATTTTGGTCTTCCAGATAGCGATTACGCAGCCAGTCCAGGCGCGTTTTGGCTTCATTGCGGGTGGCCAGGCGAAATTCACTTTCCGCGTTGAGCAGATTGATCCGTCCTATTTCTTTCAGGTAAAGACGGACAGGATCCTGGGACAGGGTGCCTGATGCATAATGGGATGTAGGTTCTTCACCATCTTCATCATCATCAGTTTCTTCAGCGTCTAAACCGGGTTCATCCGCTGAGTCATCTTCCATGTCCGCAGTATCTGGAGCAAAATTATCGCCAGTATCCTCTGCATCTATTTCATCATCATAGTCTTGATTTTTCAGTGGCATGTGCTTCTCACAGCAAATAGTATGGGATTAATTATACATGAGCGAAATATCACTCAATCTTTATCGGCTGGGCTAACGCCCGATCGACCAGGCCGCGGGCGCGAATAAGCTCAACCAGGCGGGTTAGCATCGTTTTGTCTGATGCAGTGCTCTTCCCGTCTTGCAGCTCCTGCTCGGTTTGTAAAAATCGCAGTTGTTTTATTTCCTGGTTGATATTGATCTGCCGCGCCAACAGGATCAAGCGTGCCGTCTCTTCCAGCTGCCGCATATGCGGTACGGTGTTTTTCTCATCTTCCTCGGCCAGCGGTGAGCGGTTCACTTCTGTAACCAGCTGTGAGATATCGATCTTCTCTGAAACATAATCAACCGGCTCCATTTCATCCTGGGATAGGGAATCAAGAACGATCTTGATCATTTCCTGATTTTCGGTGTGGATAAAATCAGACAGGGATAAATGCTGCAATCCGCATTCACGCAGAAAACGGTCAATGCGAAATCGAATATCTGGTTCTCTCGATAGGAAAACGATGATCTCCTGTTCGAGATGATAGAGTTTTCCCTGTTCGCTGGCTGTCTCAATCTGCTGGCTGGAGGGCATCGATGATTGCTCGTGCTGGCCGGACCGTGATGCCCGCCGGCTTCTGGGCTGCCTGACAGATGTTTCGGCCAGCGCTTTTTCATCTATTTTTAGCGACCGTGCGATATACTGGCGGTAGGCATCACGTTCGATCGGGTTGGCGATGTCCTTTACAAGAGGCAGAACCTGAGCCGCGATGGTGCTTTTAATTTTTGGATCATCGATATTCTGGTCGGCGATTAATGTATCCAGCACATGATATATGATCGGCCGCGCACTGTTGATGATCTGTTGCCATTCCTCTTTTTCCCTCAGAACAATTTCATCCGGATCAAGACCGTCGGGCAGGGTGCTGACCCGCAGATCGGCTTTCAAGCGCGATTCATACCGTAACAAGCCGCGCGCGTTGAAAACCGGGTCTCCTTCGTGGTCGAGTGCTTCGCGCGCCACCTCCAGGCCGCGCAACGTTGCTTTCTGGCCGGCGGCGTCTGGGTCAAGTGCCATCACAAACTGGCGTGTGAAGCGTTTCAATTGGCGCATCTGCGCTTCTGTCAATGCGGTTCCCATCGGGGACACCACATTCTCAAAACCTTCCTGGTGGGGAACGATCACATCAAAATACCCTTCCACGATGACAGCCTGGTTGGCGCTGCGGATTGCTTTGCGGGCTCTATCTAATCCAAACAAAATTGCGCTTTTATCAAACAGGATCGTCTGCGGCGAGTTCATAAATTTTGGCACATCATCAGGGTTGAGGACGCGCCCGCCAAAGCCCGTCATATTGCCGTACATATCTCGGATTGGGATCATCAGACGGTGGCGGAAGCGGTCATACACCCTGCCATCCTCGTTTTCGGACACCATCCCGGTATCGATCAGGTCCTGGATGGGATATTCTTTCTGTTTGAAATGGTTGATTATCGCATCCCAGCTATCTGGCGCATAACCGAGCCCCCAGATTTCTTCAGTTTCCTGGCTGATTCCGCGTTGTATCCGGAGATATTCCTGTGCCATGCGGCCGGCATCTGTACTGCGCAGCTGGTGGCGGTAAAAAACAACAGCTTCTTCTAAAATTTTTCGCAGCACTTCTGCGCGTTCATTTTTTTCTTTTAATTCGGGTGTGAGTGGCTGCAGCTCTATCCCTGCCCTGTCGGCAAGCATCTTCAGTGCTTCTTTGAAATCCACGCCTTCCCTTTTCATGACATAGCGGAAGATATCACCGCCTTCGTTGCACTCACCAAAACACCGCCAGGTTCCACTTTCAGGCCAGACGACAAAAGCGGGAGTGCGCGTGTTGGCGTGGAACGGGCAAAATCCCGTATAGTTTTTTCCCGACCGGCGGAGCTTTACATTCTCGGAAACGAGGTCGACGATGTCGACCCGATTCTTGATCTCTTCAGTATT
>Ga0180430_10004200_pt1 | contig 12209 bp, 9 predicted proteins | sample SS_ome_9_FD_132999 | JGI IMG/M metagenome (GOLD analysis project Ga0180430, IMG submission 132999) | Hypersaline lake sediment archaeal communities from the Salton Sea, California, USA - SS_1_S_2 metaG | ecosystem: Environmental > Aquatic > Non-marine Saline and Alkaline > Hypersaline > Sediment... | reverse complement strand
GTTCAGGGTGCGTTTACGGATGCGCAGGCTTTTGGGCGTGACCTCCAATAGTTCGTCATCGGCCAGATATTCAATACACTCATCCAAACTCATATCACGGGGCGGGGTTAGCCGCACTTCGATGTCGCGGATGGCGTTACGCATGTTGGTCAGATGTTTTTTCTTGCAGACATTCACATCCAGGTCGCCGGGGCGTTGGTGTTCGCCCACTACCATTCCCTCATAGATGGCATTGCCGGGGTTGATAAACAACAGACCCCGTTCTTCAGCATTTTTGATGCCAAAGGTGGTGGCATCGCCCGGCTCCCAGGCCACCAGCGATCCTTTGCCCCGCATCTGGATTGGCCCGGCGTGGGGAGCGTAGCCGTGAAAAATAGTGTTGATGAGGCCCAGGCCGCGGGTGGCGGTTAAAAAGTGGTAACGGAATCCCAACAGGCCGCGGGTGGGGACGCGATAGGTTAAACGGGTGGAACCGCTGGCGGTGTTTTCCAGATTGGTCATTTCGCCCCGGCGTTTGCCCAGCATTTCGACGACCGCGCCCACGGTGTCGGGGCTGGTTTCGATGTAAACATCTTCGTACGGTTCCAGCGTTTCGCCGTTGGCCCCGGTGCGGAAAATGACTTCGGGCCGGGACACGTGGAATTCGTACCCTTCGCGGCGCATCGTTTCGATGAGAATGGCCAGGTGCAGTTCGCCCCGTCCGGATACAATGAAGGTGTCGGCGCTGTCTGTTTCTTGCACCCGCAGGGCGATATTCTGCTTCAGCTCGTTATCCAGCCGTTCCCGCAGATTGCGCGAGGTGCCCCAGCGCCCTTCGGTGCCGGCAAAGGGAGAGGTGTTAACCCCAAAACTCATGCGGACGGTCGGCTCTTCTACCCGGATGGCGGGCAGAGCCACGGGGTGGTCGGGGTCGGCCAGGGTGTCGCCAATGGCAATCTGTTCCAGCCCGGCAATAGCGATGATTTCGCCCGCTTCCGCACGGCCCACCTCGACCCGCTCCAGGCCTTCGTACACGTGCAGGTAGCGTACTTTGTCCGTTTCGACCAGCCCCTTGTCTCCCAGTCGGGTTACCGGCTGTCCCACCTCGATGCGTCCGGCAAAGATTCGACCAATGGCGGTCAGGCCGCGGTAAGTGTCGTAATTGAGGGTGGTCACCAGCATTTGCAGAGGCGCATCCACATCTACGCGGGGGGCGGGAATTTCGCGCAAAATGGTGTTGAACAACGGTTCCAGCGTCGGCTCCAGTTCAGAGGTCGGGCCGGCCTGACCGGTGGTGGCGATGGCGTACACCACCGGAAATTCAGCCTGCTCTTCGGTGGCTCCCAACTCGATAAACAAATCAAAGGTGTCATTGAGCACCCGGTCGAGGTCGGCATCTTTGCGGTCAATTTTGTTGATAACCACGATAGCCCGATGCCCCAGTTGCAGAGCCTTTTTCAGCACAAAGCGGGTTTGGGGCATTGGCCCTTCGGCGGCATCAACCAGCAGCAGTACCCCATCGACCATATTGAGTACCCGTTCCACCTCGCCGCCAAAATCGGCGTGGCCGGGGGTATCGACAATATTGATTTTAACCGGCTGGTTGGTTTCGGGATCGAGTATGCTGATCGCCGTGTTTTTTGATAAAATGGTGATGCCCCGTTCCCGTTCCAAATCATTCGAGTCCAGCACTCGCTCGGCCACCTGCTGGTTTTCTCTGAACACCCGGGCCTGTTTGAGCAGACCGTCAACCAACGTGGTTTTGCCGTGGTCTACGTGGGCAATAATGGCAATGTTGCGTAAATCTTTTCTTTCGGTAAACATAGGATCCTTGCTTTGAAGTAACTTAAAATCAAACGCCGGGCGCAGAAGCCCGGCTGTTAGTTTCATCACTGAAATTTTACATTGGTGATATTATACTACCATTGTCCGGAATCGAAAAAGTCGGGGTGCCCAATCCCGACTTTTTCAAAAGGAGGAGAAGAGAGTATCACTACATTCACTACCTTGTGAACTGATCTCAGTATAACACGCTTCTCCCCGGCCAGCTTGACGGGCACGCGATGCTACCTTGCTGGCAAAACAACGCCCGGCAAACGCCCGGCTTACGCTAAAGCCACCGGCGGCTGGGGTTGGTCGTTGACGGTCAGGCGCAGCACGTCGGGGCGGGCGTAATGACCCACCACATCGAAATCAAGTTTACCGCGGGCCACTTCGGCCAGATCGAGGTCTGCGTACAGAATGCCTTCCTGATCGAACAGGGGGCCGGCCAGAATTTCGCCCAGAGGGGAGATGATGACGCTGCCGCCGCGGCACATCACTTCCGGCTGGCTGTCCAGTTCGGCCAGGCCGGGCAGGTCGGCGGGATACATTGATTTGGTGACAAATTGATTGCAGCCCAGCACAAAACAGCGACCTTCACAAGCGATGTGGCGCAGGGTGGCCTGCCAGGTATCGCGCGAGTCTGCGGTGGGGGCCAGATACAGCTCGACGCCCTGCCCGTACATGGCCATGCGGGCCAGCGGCATGTAATTTTCCCAGCAAATCAGCCCGCCAACTTTGCCGATGGGCGTATCCAGGATGGTCAGGGTGCTGCCGTCGCCCTCGCCCCAGATGAGCCGCTCCGCGCCGGTGGGCTTTAATTTGCGATGTTTGCCCAGCAGCCGGCCATCCGGGCCAAAATAGAGCAGGGTGCAGTAGAGGGTGCCCCGGCTGAATTGGGTGTCCCGCTCGATGACGCCGACCGCCAGATAGACCCCGGCCTCGGCCGCGGCCTGGCCCAGCGCCTCGGTGGCCGGGCCGGGCACATCAACGGAATTGGCCCAGTAGCGCTGCCACTGGTCGCGTCCGTGCGGAGCCCGGCTGCCGACCACCATGCCAAAGCTGAGGCCGCGCGGGTAGGCCGGAATGAAGGCTTCCGGCAGTAAAACCAATTGGGCGCCATTGGCCGCAGCCTCGGCGGTGAGCCGGCAGGCTTTGGCGACGGTGGCGTCTCGATCAAACAGAACCGGCGCGGCCTGAATGACCGCGGCTTTAACGGTGGGGAAGGTGTCGGGCATGTTGATTCCTTTGTAAAAAAATAAGGCTACGTTAGTTTGGCCACTTCGTCATAGCGAAAACAGTCGGTGGTGTGGTCGTTGACCATGCCGATGCTCTGCATAAAGGCGTAGCAAATAGTTGGCCCCACAAAACTGAAGCCCCGCTCTTTCAAATCTTTGCTCATCGCCTCCGATTCCGGGGTAAGGGCCGGGATGTCGGCGATTGTGGCCCACCGATTTCGGATGGTGCCGCCGCCGGTAAATTGCCAGAGGTAGGCGTCGAAGCTGCCGAACTCGGCCTGAATTTGCAGAAAGCCCCGGGCATTTTTGATAGCCGATTCTATTTTGCGCCGGTTGCGGATGATACCGGGGTTTTGCATCAACTTGGCGATTTTCTGGTCGTCGTAAGCGGCCATTTTTTCGGCATCGAAATTATCAAAAGCCTGGCGGTAGTTCTCTCGCTTTTTGAGGATGGTCAGCCAACTCAGGCCGGCCTGCGCCCCATCCAGGATCAGCATTTCGAACAGGTGGCGGTCATCGTGAGAAGGCACGCCCCACTCTTCATCGTGATAAACATGGTACAGCGGATGATTCTTGGCCCATTCACAGCGATTTGTCATCAGTCATTCTCCTTTAATCCGGTATGCGTCCGGTGCGGAGCAAGTGCCACAGCCGGTCGGTTTTATACAGTTGATGCCGCCCCACAAACCAGAGACCGGCCACTAACCCCCCCAGTTCCCAGCTCCACAACTCCGGGCGGCGGGTAAAGGCGTACCAGTAAGCCAGCTTGATATCTTGCTGCTCACTGCCCTGTTTGCCCCACACGTGAAAACGCAGACCCCGAAAAGGCCAATACCAGGTGTCGTGAAAAAGCCACAGCCGGTCGAGGATGGCGTGACCATTGAAGGCCAACCCGTAGAGCCACCAGGCCGGTTTTTTTACAATGACGTACAGCAAAACCGCCAGATGTACAATCAACGTGTGGGCGAACAGGACCGCTGATTTGTAGCGTCGATAGAAGTAGAGCGCGGCCAGCGGTTTGTCAATCAAATCCGGACCGGTCGCGGCCAGCGCCAGCCAGCGGTAATCAACCTTTTTCAGAGCAGGGAACCGCTGCTGCAGCAGATCGACCGCGGCAACTGTATATGCGATGTGACTCGGTGGCAGCATATTACTACCCTCAACGCAAGTGAAATTCAGGATGTCTCATTATGAGATAGATGGCTGTATCAGGCAAATGGCAGGCCGGTAGTTTCGCTGGCGATTCCCCCAAAACCAAAATTTTTGCTATAATATATAGCTTGGCTGAACTCAAAAAAGTATACCGTGAAGTTGTTGTTTGACTGATGAATCTGTCCCCTTTACTCAAGCTTTTTAATCAAATCGGTGGTTATAATACCCTGGCCGATGCGCTCCACGCCGGTGAATTTTTGCCGGAAATGAGCCTTCCGCTGGGCGTGTTGACCGCGGCTCGCCCCGCGGTACTGGCTGCCCTGCAAGCGGACTTGCGGCGACCGGTCATGTTTATCACCGCCCGCGCCGACCGGGCCCGCATGCTGACCGAACAAATTCAGAACTGGGCCGAAGACCCGGCCTCGGTGCTGCGCCTGCCCGACCCGGACACTTTGCCCCACGAAAAGATGGCCTGGAGCCACGAAACAATTCAGGGCCGGCTGGCGGCTTTATCTGCTCTGCATCACTGGCCCGATCAACCTGATGACGTTCTGCCGCCCATCGTCATCGTTTCGGCCCGGGGGCTGATGCGCCACACAATGCCGCCCTCTGTTTTTTCTACCGTTACCCTCAAGGTGGGCCAGCGTCTCCACCTGAACCAATTATTGGAACAGTGGATTGCCTGGGGCTATCAGGCCGAAGAGGTGGTGGAAACGCCCGGTAGTTTTAGCCGACGGGGCGGCATTCTGGACATCTACCCCCCCAACCGGCGCAGCCCGGTGCGCATCGAACTGTTTGGCGATGAAATAGACTCGCTGCGCAGCTTTGTGCCGGCCACCCAACGCTCAGAGGACCGAATGACGCAAGTGACCATCGGCCCCGCGACCGAGGCTATGCCCGGCTACGCGGTCCAGGCTGCGGCCCATTTGAGCCAATGGGATTTTGCCGATTTGCAGCCCAGCGCCAAGATTTTGTTTGAGGAGGACGTCGCTCGACTGGAGAGCGGCACGGCGTTTCGGGGTATCGAGTATTATCTGCCCTTCTTTTTTAAGGCGTTAACCCCGGGCAGCTCAATTCTGGACCATCTCCCGCCCGACGCCCTGATTTTTATCGAAGACCCGGAAGAGCTGGCTCTGGTGGTTGACGAACTGGAAACCCAGGCCCGCACCCTCAAAAAAGAGTTGGTCGATGTGGGCGACCTGCCGGCCAACTGGCTCGACCCCTATTTTGGCTGGCCCACCCTGGCTCGTTTGTTGGCGGAACGTAAAGCGCTGTCGCTGGGATTTTCTCGCTTCAAACATTATCGCGCCTCAGACAATGGTCAACATTCAGAAACAACTGCGGCTTCCGCGTTGCCGGATGCATCCTATTTGCTCCAACCCGCTTTTATGGCCGCTCCCGCGTTTGGCGGGCAAATCAAAAATGTTATTCAAGAGATTGCCAGCCGCAAGAAGCGGGGCGAGCGAATTGTGCTGGTCAGCCGGCAGGCCGACCGGCTGAGCCATCTGCTCCAGGCGCACGCCGATTTAATGGTGACCCCGCAAGACAGTTTGACCGCGGGCTATCCGCCGCCGCCCTCCGGCAGCGTCACCCTGCTCAAGGGCATGCTGATGGAAGGCTGGAGCCTTCCCGGCCCGCAGGACGGCGATTCCCCGGCTCTGTTCACGGTAATGTCTGATTCTGAACTGTTTGGCTGGAAAAAACCGACCGCAGTCCGGCGGCGCAAACCCCGCAAAGGCGTTACCCCCGAAACCTTTTTTGCCGATGTCAACCCCGGCGATCTGGTGGTTCACATTGAACACGGCATCGGTCGCTATGTGGGCCTGGTCAAGCTGGATTTTGAGGGTGTGGCCCGCGAATATCTGGCCGTGGAATACGCCAACAACGATAAACTGTACGTCCCCATCCATCAGGCCGACCGGCTGGCCCGTTACGTGGGCATGGATGAAAGTTTGCCCCGCCTCAACCGCCTCGGCAGCGCCGATTGGGGGATTGTCAAGCGCAAAACCAAAAAAGCAGTCGAGGACATTGCCAAAGAGCTGTTGGAAATTTACGCCAAACGGGAGGCCGCGCCAGGCCGCACCTTCAGCCCCGATACCGAGTGGCAGGTCGAGGTGGAGGATGCGTTCCCCTACATCGAAACGAATGACCAGTTGCGGGCCATCACCGAGGTTAAGGTCGATATGGAAAAGAACCGCCCTATGGACCGGCTGGTGTGCGGCGATGTGGGTTATGGCAAAACCGAGGTGGCCTTGCGGGCTGCCTTCAAAGCGGTGATGGACGGGGCGCAGGTGGCAATTCTGGCTCCGACCACTGTATTGGCCCAACAGCATTTTCAAACGTTTTGCAAACGGTTGATTGCCTATCCGGTGCAAATCGAAATGCTTTCCCGTTTCCGCACCAAAAGCCAGCAGCAGCAAACCCTGCTCAATCTGGTTAATGGCACGGTGGATATTGTCATTGGCACGCACCGGCTGCTGCAAAAGGATGTAGAATTCAAAGACCTCGGGTTGCTGGTTATTGACGAAGAGCAGCGATTTGGCGTAAAGCACAAGGAAAAATTAAAACAACTACGGGCTAATGTCGATGTGTTGACCCTGTCGGCCACGCCTATTCCCCGCACGCTGCATATGTCGCTCAGTGGGGTGCGCGACCTGAGCACCATCGATACGCCGCCGGAAGAACGCATCCCCATCCGCACTACCATTACCGAGTTTGACGAAGGGCTGATTACCACCGCTATCCGGCGGGAGCTGGACCGGGGCGGTCAGATTTTTTATGTGTACAACCGGGTGCGGGGCATCGAGCAGAAAGCCAACATGGTCCGCCGCCTGGTGCCGGAAGCCAATGTGGTGGTGGGCCACGGCCAAATGAGTGAGCGCCAACTGGAACGGGTGATGGTTGATTTTGTTTCCGGCGAGGCGGATGTACTGGTCAGTACCACCATCATTGAAAATGGCATCGACATGCCCAATGTCAACACCATTATTATTGACCGGGCTGACCGCATGGGGTTGTCGCAATTGTACCAGTTGCGGGGCCGGGTGGGCCGGGGCGCGGTGCAGGCTTTTGCCTATCTGTTGACACCCAAACATTACCGCCCCAACGCCGAAGCCCAGCAGCGATTGGAGGCCATTGCCGAGGCCAGCGAGTTGGGAGCCGGCTTCCGGATTGCCATGCGCGATCTGGAAATTCGGGGTGCGGGCGATTTATTGGGAGCCAAACAGCACGGTCACATTGGGGCGGTGGGGTTCGATATGTACACCCGGCTGCTGGCTCAGGCCGTGCAGGAAATCAAAGGCCAGGCTCCGCAACTGGTCACCGGCGCCGATGCCCAGACCTGGTTGAATCCGCTGTCGGAGGGAATTCAACTGAATCTGCCCATTCCGGCGTACATTCCGGAAGATTATCTGCCGGAAGAAAAAATACGGCTGCGGCTCTATCGTCGGCTGGCCGGGTTGACCACGCTGGATGACATCGCCGATATGAGTAAAGAGCTTGAAGACCGTTTTGGCACAATGCCGGAGCCGTTGGCGAATTTGCTGTACCAGCTCAAGCTAAAGGTGCTTGCTTTGGAGGCCGGAGTGAAATCAATTACCACCGAAGTGGGCCAGATTATTATCCGGGCCGATACCCTGCAACAGGTAGACCGGGCTGGTTTGGGACGACGGTTGGGCCAGGCGGCCAAAGTGACACCGCGCCAGGCTTCGGTGCCGCTGCATCCCAAAACCGAGGTCTGGCAGTCGGAGTTGGAGCGGGCTTTGCGCTTGATTGTCCGCATGGTCAACGACCCGGCGGGGTAGGGGAATTATGAATTGCGAATGGTGAATTGCGAATTACTTTTTGCGACTCTGCTACTTTGCAACCTTGTAACCTGATTTCTGGAATCTGACATGAAAGCAATTGGCGTTGATATTGTAGAAATAGAGCGGGTGCAGCATAGCATCAATCGGTTTGGAACGCGGTTTCTGAACCGGGTTTACACCGAGCGGGAACTGGCTTACTGCAATGGTCGGGTGTCGTCGCTGGCAGCCCGCTGGGCGGCCAAAGAGGCGGCAGCCAAAGCATTGGGTACCGGCATCGGTGATGTGCGCTGGCAAGAGATCGAAGTGATTAATGACGGTAACTGTCGCCCGACGCTGGTTTTACACGGCGCGGCGGCCCAATTGGCGGCCCAATTGGGCCTCGACGGGTTTGCCGTCAGTCTATCGCATGCCCGTGATTACGCGGTGGCGTTTGTGGTGGGGGAGTAGCGTGCCAAATCAACCGAGTCGTTTTCAACAGGAATTGAACTGGTATTTGTCGCTGGCGGTTGTTTTTTTGTTGATTGTGATGCCGCCCCTTTTGTGCGGCCTGTTTTACCTGTCGCAAGTGCCGGAGTGGGCCTGGGAGCGAAACGACGGCCTGACCTTTGACCGTATCTGGCTGTATCGCGAACAGCGTCCGCAAGGCGTTGGCTACCAACGGGCGCGGGTGGTGACAGAATACGATTCTACTGAGGTGTGTGTGGAAACCAGGCTTCGATTTTTCCTGTGGGGGAATGCCTCGCAGGCTGAGCCGGCTACGACCCGGCAACAGATGGTGTTGGTTGACGGTCAGTGGCAGGCAACCGGCGCGGAGTGCCGGTAAACTCGATCAGGAAACTATTGCGGCCTGTCATTAGGCGAGGCGTATTTTGCCGAAGCAATCTCTATTCGGGGGATTAGTCCCTTGCAAACGGAGATTCCTTCGCTACGCTCGGAATGACATCATTTAGGTTATTGATTGCTCTATTCGCCGGTTTCGCCAGCGGCGGGGATGGGGACGGCTTCGCCGCTGTGGGCAGCGATCCAGGGCATCAGCAGCCCTTTAGCCTTGTCAACCGGAATGGCAAAGGCGATGCCTTCGGCAATGCCCCGGTCTTCGCTTTCGCGAATAATGAAGGTGTTAATGCCAATCATTTCGCCCCGCGCATTAATCAGTGGCCCGCCGGAGCTACCCCGGTTGATGGCCGCGTCGGTTTGCAGCAGGCCGTCAATGACATATTGGTCCATTTCCAAAGCCCGGCTCAAGCCGCTGACAATGCCAAAGCTGACCGAATTAGGAAAATCACCCAACGGGCTGCCGATGGCGTACACGGCCTGTCCCAGCCGCACCGAGGCGGAATCGCCCCAGGTAATCGCCTGTAAATTCTCGACCGGCACTTTTACCAGGGCCAAATCCTGGCCGGGGTTAGCCGATACCAATTGGGCCGGCACATCCTGCCCATCGGCCAGCAACACCCGCAGTTCGCCGGGGTTTTCGACCACGTGGTTGTTGGTGGCAATGTAGCCGCGGGGGTCAACAATGACGCCGGAGCCAACCACGCGGCCTTCTTCGGAAAAGGCTACAGATTGGGAGTGGTAGTTAATTACCGTCACTACCGACGGAATGATGTGAGCGATGACGTCCTCAATGGCGGGGGTGGCTTCCGGCACGGGCGTGGGTACGAGGGTAGCGGTCGCCACCGGAACCGGCGTGGGGCTGGGCGCGGGGGTGGGCGTGTTTTCTGAGCCAAGCAGGGCGATACCACTGCCGTTACCGGCCCATAACAGCAAGCCGCCGCCAATCAAGCCGCCAACAATACCGCCTACAATAAAAACCAGAGCCACCACAATCGCCAGTAAACAACCATTGGGGCCAAAAAAATCGGGGGTGGATTTGTTGGTAGTCGTGGAGCGAGCGGTTGATGCGGTTGAGGGCGATGCGCTACGTTTGGCTTTTTGAGAAGTTTTGGTTGTTGATGAAACCTGATGTGTTTCTTTGAGCACAGAAGCGCCGTGAGCGCTGGCGTGTCTGGCTCGGGCGATGTTAATGGGATCCAGTACCCCGGATTGAGGGATGGTTTCCTGAGGGGTACTATCTGTATCTGTATCTGGTGTTTGGTGAGTATCGCTCATTCAGGGTAATACCTCGATGCCGTGGCCGGCTGTCACTTGCCCGATTACCCAGGCCGGCTGCTTTAGGCCATTGCTGGTACAGGCGCTGAGAAAATCGTCCAGTCGCTCCGGAGGAACAGCCAGCAGCAGACCGCCGGAGGTTTGGGTGTCCCACAGCAGCCATTGCCGGTCTTCGGTGATGGTGGGCGCAAATGTAACATCTTTTTCGAAATGCATTTTATTGTTGGAGGTACCGCCGGGAAATACAAAATCGACGGCGTAAGTTGTAGCTCCGTCGAGTAATGGCACCTGGTTGGTTTCGATGATGAATTTGCAGCCGGACGCCTGCGCCATTTCCATACCGTGGCCCAGTAATCCAAAGCCGGTAATATCTGTTGCCGCTTTAATGCCACCGACCTTTTGGGCGGCCTGAGCCGCCTGGCGGTTAAGTTGTTTCATTTGGGCCACCATTGGGGCCACAAATTTGGGGTCGGCGATGCCCCGTTTGAGGGCAGTGCTGATGGTGCCGGTGCCCAGCAGTTTGGTCAAAACCAGGGCATCACCCGGTTTGGCGCCTCCTTTGGTGAAAATGCGGTTGGGGTGAACCAGGCCAATTGCTACCAGGCCGTATTTTGGTTCATCGTCGGTGATGGTGTGGCCGCCGGCAATCACAGCCCCGGCTTCGACGACCTTTTCGGCGCCGCCGCGTAAAATTTCGGTGATGATGGCCGGATCCAGCGAAGCCGGAAAAGCACTAACGTTGAGGGCAAACAGAACCTCGCCGCCCATGGCGTAAACATCGCTCATGGCATTGGCCGCGGCAATAGCGCCGTAGTCGTAAGGATCATCCACGATTGGCGTGAAAAAATCGGTGGTGGTGATGATGGCCTGCTCGTCGTTGAGTTTATAAATAGCGGCGTCATCAGCCACACCCAACCCTACCAGTAAATTGGGTTGGCTGTTGTTATCAAATAGGTTGTGTAAGGGACGCAGAACCTGCGCCAGGGCCTCCGGGGCCATTTTGCTGGCTCAACCAGCACATTTGGCCATCGCGGTCAGCCGAACTTGTTCGCGAGTCATAGGGTCCGCTCAAAAATATTGGCATCATTAAGGTACGTATAGTTTTTATTGTACCCTATTCCGGGCTGAACGCAAACTATAATTTGTGGTAAATTTAATTGGATAAACGCCTGAATTTCGTTGCCTTTCCATAACAATTATGCTACACTACACCTTGTACTCACGAGGAGGTTATCAGAAAAAATATGCTCCAGGAAATTGCAGACCGGGTTTATATTGAACTGGATTACGAAGGGGCCAATGTCGGTTGTATTTTAACGGATGAAGGGGCGATTGTGATTGATACGCCCATGATTCCTGAAGAATCAGAGCATTGGGCCAAGACTGTCTATGATTTAACAGACACGGTGTTGTACGTGTTTAATACCGACCATCATCGCGCCCATATTATGGGCAACCAGTTTTTCGATGCGCCGATTTTGGCCCATGAATTTGCCTGGAAAGAGATGGCCAATTATAAGGATACATTTATTGATCGGACCAAAAACCTTTTCAAGAAACGACCGGAGGTCCAGAAACAGTTCGACAGAATCAGGATTGTAAAACCGGAACTGTGTTTTACCGGGCGTCTGGTGATGGAAAAAGGGCATCGAGAAATTCACTTTGTGCATCTGGGGGGGCACACCCCGGCGACCAGTGGTCTGTTCTTGCCCGATGAGCGGATTCTGTTTACCGGTGATTTGGTTGTAGTTGACGAACATCCGGCATTGGGCCAATGTATCAGCGAGGAGTGGTTGAGTAAACTACGCTGGTTGAGAAAACAGAATTATGCGCAGCTTGTACCGGGGCATGGTCCGCTGTGCAATGTGGAAGCCAGTGAGCCGGTGTCAGAATATATTCGAGCGATGCGGTCCAAGGTGCGCAGTCAATATAAATCGGGCCGGACCAAAGCGGAAGCCGCGGTGGTTATCAGCCAGATGATTGACTATTTCCCCTATCCCCAGGGGCAAAAATCCGTCATCGAAAAGCGGATTCGGGCCGGTGTCAGCCGGGTTTATGACGAGATGAAAGTAATTTACGGCGAAGATTAATGCCGCGTTGG
>Ga0180430_10004199_pt1 | contig 12212 bp, 10 predicted proteins | sample SS_ome_9_FD_132999 | JGI IMG/M metagenome (GOLD analysis project Ga0180430, IMG submission 132999) | Hypersaline lake sediment archaeal communities from the Salton Sea, California, USA - SS_1_S_2 metaG | ecosystem: Environmental > Aquatic > Non-marine Saline and Alkaline > Hypersaline >... | reverse complement strand
CCCTTCGACGCCGCGGCCGCCGAGGTGCTCCTCGCCCCGGGGCTCTTCGTGGAGGTGATCGCCGCCCCCGCCTTCGATCAGGTCGCGGTGGAGCGGCTCACCAGCGAGCCGACCTGGAAAAACAGCGTGCGGCTGGTGGAGCTGCCCGCGGGTGATCCGTGGGCGGCGACGGCCGGCCTGGAGCTTGCGTCGGTAGCCGGGGGCTTGCTCGCCCAGCGGCCCGACGACGCGGCCGATGACGCCGCCGACTGGACGCTCGCGACCCGCGTGGGGGTGCCTGCGGAGCTGGCCGCGGCGGTCGAATTCGCCTTCACCGTGGTCCGCCGGCTCTCGAGCAATGCGATCGCCGTCTGCCAGGGCACGAGCCTCGTGGGGGCGGGCCTCGGCCAGACCTCGCGGGTCGATGCGGTTCGTCATGCCCTGGAGAAGGCGGGCGAGCGGGCCCGCGGATCGGTGCTCGCCTCGGATGCCTTCTTTCCCTTCCCCGACTCGATCGAACTTGCCGCACGCGCCGGAGTGGCGGCGGTCATCCAGCCGGGTGGATCGAAGCGGGACGGCGAGGTGATCGCCGCGGCCGATGCGGCCGGACTGCCGATGGTGCTCACCGGCCGGCGGCATTTCCGGCACTGAGCCTGAACTTCGAGCGTGCGGCGATGGCAGCAAGCCCCGGCCAGACCATCCTCGACGAGATCGTGGCCGCCAAGCGACGCGAGGTCGAACAGGCCAGGCGTCAAAGCGACCCCGCGGTGCTTGCAAAGCGGGTCGCCTCGGCACCACCGCCGCGGGACTTCTTCGCCGCGGTTTCACGGGGCGACCGCGGGCAGGGCATCCGCCTGATCGCGGAGTTCAAGCGGCAGAGCCCCTCGGCCGGCCCGATTCTTCATGGGGAGACGCCCGAGGAGATCGCCGCGGCGTATGCCACCGCCGGGGCGTCGGCGATCAGCGTTCTGACCGACGCGGAATGGTTCGGCGGGTCGCTCGACGACCTCGCCGCGGTGCGGGGAGCGGTCGGGCTGCCGGTCCTTCGCAAGGAGTTTGTGATCGACCGCTGGCAGGTCCACGAGGCCCGGGCCGCCGGGGCCGATGCGGTGTTGCTGATCGCCGAGTGCCTTGATGACTGCCTGCTTCGGAGCCTGCACGCGGAGGTGCTCGATCTGGGGATGACGCCGCTGGTGGAGCTGCATTCGGCGGAGCAGCTGCCGCGGGTGCTCGAGGCCGGCGCGATGCTGGTGGGCATCAACAACCGCGACCTGCGAACGATGACGACCCGGCTGGAGCACGTGCTCGAGCTTCGCGACCGGGTGCCGGAGGAGTGCACGTTGGTCGCCGAGAGCGGCATCCGCACGCGGGCCGACGTCGAGCGGCTCGAGGCGGCGGGCATTGACGCGATGCTCGTGGGCGAGTCGCTGCTTGCCAGCGGCGACCCGGCCGCCGCCGCCGCGACGCTGCTCGGCAGGTAACGGGTTGTGCCGCAGGTCGACCGCCGCGGAATGCGGGCCGCCTCGGCGAGCCGGGCCTCCCGCTCACTCATCCTGGGGCTCGGCCACGAAACGGTAGCCCTCGCCGCGGACCGAGAGCAGATGCACCGGCCGGGAGGGATCCTGCTCGAAGTATTTCCGCAGATTGAAGATGAAGGTGTCGACCGTGCGGGTGGCCGGGGCGTGGGCCAGCCCCCAGACCCGCTCGAGCAGTTCCGTCCGTGAGATCACCGAGCCTTCGTGTTCATACAGATAACGCAGGAGCTTCATCTCGAGGTTCGTGAGTTTGACCGGGGTCTCGCCGTGGCGGGCCTCCCAGGTGTCAAAGTTGACTTCTGCCTCGCCGAACCGGCAGACGTGCGGCTCGGCCGGTGGCGGTCCGCTGCGGCCGCGGCGGGAGAGCAGGCTCCTCACGACCGAGAGCAGTTCCTCGAGGTCGAAGGGCTTCTGCAGATAGACATCAGCCCCCGCATTGAAGCCCCGGATGCGGTCTTCGACGAGCGTGCGTGCGGTGAGCATCACGATCGGCAGACCGGCGTCCTGTTCGCGGATCGCCTCGCAGACCGCGTAACCACTCATGCCCGGGAGCATGATGTCGAGCACCACCAGATCGATCGGCGGCCGGGCCTGCCGAAGGGCTTCCAGTGCCGAGGGGCCGTCGGCGACGAGGGTGGCCGTGAAGCCCTCCGCCTCGAGGTTGAACCGGATCCCGATGGCGAGATGTTCTTCGTCCTCGACGAGGAGAATGTGGGGCATGGCAGGGAAGCACGGGGTGCCCTCGGCAGGAGGGTTGCGAGCCGAGCGGGATCGGAGAGCGATCCTACCGCGCGAGCACCGCGCCGCGGGCCGGGCGGGCGTAGCCGTGGTCGAGGAACCATTTCCAGGCATCCTTGGCGGCTGCCTCGAAGCTGCGGAAGGTGTAGCCGAGTTCCTGCTCGGCCCGCGCCGAGGAGAAGTTGTGCGGCAGAAGCGAGGAGCGAGCCGCGGCGGAGTTGACCGCCGGCTCGCGGCGGGAAAAAGCCCCGGCAAGGTCGCCGAACCATCCGGCCACGCGAACGGCCGCCGGCGGTGCGGTGGCCAGCGGCTCGGCCCGGCCCGCCACGCGGGCAAAGACCTTCCAGGCCTCGAGGTAGGAGAGGCGGTGGCCGCCGAGGATGTACCGCCGCCCGACGCGGCCGTGCTCGGCGGCCAGCAGGATCCCGCGGGCCACATCACGGACATCGACGAAGTCGTTGGCTCCGGGCGGAGCGAAACTGCCCCAGCCGCCGCCCACTTCCAAGAGCATCCGCCCGCTCGAGGGCTTCCAGTCCCAGGGACCGATCATGTAGACGGGGTTCACGATCACTGCGTCGAGGCCTCGGTCGACCTCCTCGAGGACGGCCTTCTCCGCCTCCCGCTTGGTGGTCACGTAGGGGCACTCCAGCAGGCCGCCGGGGGGCGTCTCCTCGTCGGCCGGTTCGCCGTCGGCCCGCAGGCCGATCGCGTCGACGCTCGAGACATGCACCAGCTTCGCTCCGGCCCGCCGGGCGGCCCGGGCCACGCGGCGGGCTCCCTCCACGTTCACTTCCCACATCGCCTCGGCATGCCGCCAGCCGATGTGGACCATCGCCGCGGAGTGCACCACCAGCCGGCAGCCCTCCATGGCCCGCTCGAGGCTCACCTCGTCGGCGAGTTGCCCCTCGTGGATCTTCACCGGCAGTTCGTCGAGCGAGCGGTCGACCCGCCCGTTGCCCTGCGGCCTCGGCCGGATGTAGACCGCCGTCGGCTCACCGCGGTCAACGAGCAGGCGGACGAGATTGTTGCCCACCAGACCGGTGGCGCCGGTCACCAGGGCTGCCGGGGCGGTTGTCTCGGGCATCGCTTGCATCGGTGGAATGTCCTGGGGGCACGGCTGCCGCCTGGGCTCGTCGATCCTTCCACCGAACCCGCTGGCGATTGTAGCGCCGCGGTGGCGGCGGGGCGAGCGGTCGCCGGGCGTGCCGTTGACGGCCGCAAAGGCTCCCGCAGAAGATTGAATCGTCCCCGGGACGGAGGCGTCTTCGGCTGCGGGGGCCGATGGTGGTCTGGCGCGGTTATGCGGCCGCTGAGCGATCGGAAAAGCAGGTGAAAGGACGGAATCTTTCGTGGCGGACGTGAGCGTGCAGCCGGTCGATTCGCGGGCCCGGCAGCGGCGGTTTCTCGAGATTCCCTGGCGGATCTACCAAAGCGACCCCTGCTGGCGTCCGCCCCTGCGGCTGGCCGAGGAGGAACTGCTCGGCTTCCGACCGCACCCCTTTTACGAGCGGAACCGGGCCCGCAGTTTTCTCGCCACGCGGGGCGGCCGCGACGTGGGCCGGATCACGGCGATCGTGAATCGCGGGCATGTCGAGCGGTATCACGAAAACAGGGGCTTCTTCGGTTTCTTCGAGTGCGAGGATGATCTCGCGGCCGCCGAAGCCCTCTTTGCCGCGGCGGGCGACTGGCTTGCCGGCGAGGGGATGACGACGCTCCGCGGGCCGGTTGATCCCTCGCTCAACTACGAGTGCGGGCTGCTCATCGAGGGCTTCGACACGCCGCCCTTTTTCATGATGACCCATGCCCGGCCCTGGTATGCGGGGCTCGTCGAGGCCCAGGGCTTCGTGAAGGCCGAGGACATGTTCGCCTTCTGGGGCGAGATGTCGATGCTCGAGTCGATCGATTCCAAGCTCGGCGTGATGGTCGAGGGCGTCAAGGAACGCTTCGGGGTCACGGTCCGCCCGCTCGACAGCCGTCGCTTCGAGGAGGAGGTGCGGATGTTTCTCGACATCTACAACTCCAGCCTCGGCGGTACCTGGGGCTTCGTGCCGCTCTCCGATGCCGAGGTGCGGCACACCGCCAAGACGCTGAAATATCTGATCGTGCCGGAATTGGCCCTCGTGGCCGAGGTGGAGGGCAAGCCGATCGGTTCGGTCTTCTGTCTGCTCGATTACAACGACCGCATCAAGGCGATCGGTGGCAGGCTGTTCCCTTTCGGCTTTCTGCGGCTGTTGTGGAACAAGCGAGGCATCAAGCGGATGCGGGCGATCAGCACCAACGTGATTCCGGAGTACCAGGCCTGGGGTGTGGGGCTGGTGCTCCATGCGGCGTTGGTGCCGCGGCTCTACGACTGGGGTATGCGGGAGGTGGAGTTTTCCTGGGTGCTCGAGAGCAATCATCTCTCGCGGCGAACCCTCGAACGCGGCGGAGCGATCGTGACCAAGAAGTACCGCATCTATCAGACCGACCCACCGCCAGAGGATGCTTCCGGCTTGTAGGCCGGTTTCTCCGGAACCGGCACTCCGGCACGAGCCGCACCAGAGCTACTTCTCGCGAACAATCACCGCGCCCGACGGGGTTGTCTCGCGGATGGTCGTCGTGCCGCCGGTCACGACCCCGCCGCCGACCACACCACCGGAGTAGACCCGCATCGGACGCGAGCGGCTCGTCGTGTACCGGCGCGAAGGCTGGTTGTAGTACGGCCACACACGGCGACCCTGCCGCTGGGCCCGCTCCCATCGCATCGAACCGTAGTTGACGCCCGAGAGATTGAAGGTGCGGTAGGGATTACGGGGGCTCACCGCCTTGGCCCTCGGCATGGCCGTGACCATCATCGCCCCGGCCGCCACGGCCACGAGCACCGCCTTCCAGCCGATTCTGCCGTTGATTCCCGCCGACCCGGGCCGGCCGGCGTGCTGCCGCGTGCCAATGCACATGATTGAATCCCTCCGCAAGCGAGACTGACGAAAGCGAGACTGGCGAGACCGCCTGTCCCTCACAACGCCCGCATTCTACGCACGCCGACCGGGAGGAGTTCGGCTTTTCTCCCGGGGGCCTTGTGAGGGCGTTTTTTCCTCCGCGAGACACCCAGCATCGCCGACGCGAGCCCCGCGGCGAGCAGCCAGGCCGTCGTCGGCTCAGGCACGGCAAGGGTCTCGGTGAGGGCGTCGAAGTTGGCCGTCATCGTGGCGGTCACCGGCTGGTTGTTCTCGTAGGCGTAGACGACCGGCGGACCGGCGGCGGCCGAGGCGTGTGCGTCAGCCTGTGCGGCGAGCTGCATCGCCTCGCCGAAGAGCGACTCGCTCTGGGAAAGATCGTAGATCCAGCGATGCGTGAGCCCACGGCCGGCCACGGCGGCGGCCGCGGCATCGAGGGTTGTCGCGGCGATGGTGGTCTGTCGGTCGGCGTAGGTCGGGAAGAGCACGGCATTGGCCACGCCCGAAGGCGGCGTGCCGAGAATCCCCGCAAGCGAGTCGAGGTTGGTCGCGGCACTCTGGTAGCGGGACGAGTCGAGATACTTCGGCGAGAGGTAGAGGCTGAAGTTCTGGCCGGCGGAGTTGGCCAGGGAACGCAGGCCGCTCATTGCGTCGATCCAGTGCTGGGGGAATGTCTCGATGTTCGCGGAAAACTCCGCATCGACCGTGATGCCGCCGGTGTAATCCCGCGTCCATTGGTTGCTGGTGAGGGCCGAGGTCAGCGACGAGGCGGGGTTGGCGGTGGTCCAGTCGATCGTGGGGGCCGCGTTGATCATCGCCACGAACCGCGGGGCGGGCGTGGCCGTCCAGGCATGGGGATAGAAGCGGCCGTCGGCAAGCTTGGGCAGCACGCTGCCATCCGGGGCGATGTCGATCGCCTTGAGAAACACGTCGGTCACTTCGGTCGGCACCCTCGTCGCGAGCGTCGGCACGCCGGGTCCGCCGGTGGAACTGTAGGTGTAGGCCGCGATTGTCCCCGCCTCGGCCGACAGCAGGCCGGTCGAGGCGGCCAGCAGCAGCCACATGCGCGATTCGAAACGACGACCGAGCAGGGCCGGAGCCGTCGGGCGGCGATGCGGCGTGTGGCTGGTAGCAGGCAAGGGTCGCGGCTCACTCAGGGGAAACAACTGCCAGATCCAACGCTACCATCCGGCTGCGAAAAAAACTGCAGATATCCGGATCGTCGCAGCTGGACGTGGGCGACCCTCGCCGCGGCTGAATGGGCCTGCAGTCGTCGCTCAGCCTCGACCGGCCCCCGGCGGGTCCTGCGGGCGTCCGCCGCGTCGGCCCGGTCGATAGCCGACGGTGCCTCGCTTTCGCCGAACAGGTGCGGTCTTTCCTGCGGCGGGACGGCGGCCGGGGCCGCCGCGGATGTGGTCGCCGCCGGTCTGCTCGGTAAAGGCTCGCCGTGCCTCCCGCCGCCGCCGATCGAGGGCCTCCCGGGGGGGCCGCTCGGGGATCAGGCAGTCGCAGCCGCTGCCGATCAAATCCTGCCGGCCGGCCTGCTCGAGGGCTCGTCGAACCTCGAAATAGTTCTCGGGCTTGAAAAACTGCAGCAAGGCACGCTGCATGCGGCGGTCCCGCAGGCCCTTGGTGATCGTGACCGGCCTGCCGGTCATCGGGTCGAGCCCGGTGTGGTACATGCAGGCGGCGATGTCGAAAGGGCTGGGGATGAAGTCCTGCACCTGGTCGGGCCGGTAGCCGTTCCGCTTGAGAAAGATCGCGAGGTCGATCATCTCGTCGAGCCCGCTGCCGGGATGGCTGGCGATGAAGTAGGGCACCGTGAACTGCTTCTTGCCGACGCGACGGCTGGCCGCCCGAAACTCCCGGTCGAAGGCGAGGTAGTCGTCGGCCGAGGGCTTCTTCATCAACTCCAGCACGCCGGGATCGACATGCTCCGGGGCGACCTTCAGATGGCCACCGACATGGTGCTCGGCAAGTTCGGCCAGATACTCCGGGTCGCGACGGGCCAGATCCATCCTGACGCCGCTGGCCACGAGCACCCGGCGGACCCCCGCCACCTCCCGCGATTCCCGCATCAGTTCCTTGAGCGGGCCGTGGTCGGTGCCCAGCAGTTTGCAGATCGTGGGGTGCACACAGGAGAGCCGGCGGCACTTCGCCTCCACCTCCGGCCGCGTGCACCGCATCTGATACATGTTCGCGGTCGGCCCGCCGATGTCGCTGACGGTTCCCTTGAATCCCGGGGTGGCGGCCATGTCGCGGATCTCACTGACCACCGACTCCCGCGAGCGGCTCTGGATGATCCGGCCCTCGTGGGCGGTGATCGAGCAGAAGGTGCAGCCACCGAAGCAGCCGCGCATGATCTGCACGCTCGTCTCCACCACCTCGAAGGCGGGAATCCGGGCCGTGCCGTAGGCGGGATGGGGCCGCCGGGTAAAGGGCAGGGCGTAGACCGCGTCCATCTCCGGCTCTTCCAGCGGCACAGCCGGCGGGTTGACGACCACCGCCTCGCGGCCGTGCCGCTGCACCAGCCGCTTTGCGTTGTGTGGATTGGTCTCAAGGTGGGAGATCCGCGTCATCTCGCAGAAGGCGAGCGGGTCGTCGCGGACCGCCTCGTAGTCGGGCAGTTCGCGGGTGTCGTCGCCTGCGGGGGGCTCCTCGCTCGCCCCGAGGCGGTAGGCCACGCCCCGCAGGTCGCGGAGTTGGCGAATGCTGCTGCCGGCGGCCAGGCTGCGGGCCAGCGCGAGCACCGTTCGCTCCCCCATCCCGAAGACGACCAGGTCGGCCTTGGAGTCGAGCAAAATCGAGCGGCGGACGGTGTCGCTCCAGTAGTCGTAGTGGGCGATCCGCCGCAGGCTCGCCTCCACGCCGCCGGCCACCACCGGCACGCCGGGAAAGGCCTCCCGCGATCGCTGGCAGTAGGCGAGGGTGGCCCGGTCGGGCCGTCGGCCGATTGCTGCGTCGGGAGAGTAGGCGTCGTCGTTGCGGACCTTCCGGCTGGCGGTGTAGTGGTTGATCATCGAGTCCATGTTGCCCGCGGAGATGCCGAAGAAGAGCCGTGGCCGGCCGAAGGTCCGCCAGGCGTCGCAGCTGTGCCAGTCGGGCTGGGCGAGGATCGCCACCCGAAAGCCCGCCGCCTCGAGCAGCCGGCCGATCAGGGCGTTGGCGAAGCTGGGGTGGTCGACATAGGCATCGCCGGTGACCAGCACGACATCCACCTCGTTCCAGCCGCGGGCTTCCATCTCCTCGCGGCTCATCGGCAAGGGGGGCGTGCGACTCGGCGGACGAGGCAGCCCCAGCGGCAGCTCACCGGTGGCAGCGGGAGCCATGTCGACGAGCGGCAACTGAGGGAAGGGGGGCATGGCAGGGGTGGCGGGGATGGGCCGGAGAGACCACGGACTCTCTCGAGTTTAGCCTCTGCATCGCCGACACTCCCGCGGTCCGCCCGGCCGGCCGTCAATGGTATGCTGCGGGGCGTCGTCGCGGCCGCACCGGCCGGGCGGCTGCCACGAGGTTTTGCCACGCCCCGCATGCCCAACATGCCCCGCCGCATGATCTGCCGTATGGTTTCCCGCATGTTCTGCCGCGACCGCGGGCCTGCGTCGGTGGGGTTGCGCGGGTTGCAAGCGGTCTGGGTGGTCTGGGCGGTCACCATCGCGGTGTCGACTGCCTGGCCCGTTCCGGCCGCCGACCCCGAGCCGGCGGTCGACGCGGGCCCCGCCGAGATCGGAGGCTGGATCGCCGACCTCGGCAGTGAGGAATACGCCCGTCGCGAAGCGGCCTCGCAGAGGATCGTGGCGGCCGGGGCCGACGCGGTCGCTCCGCTGCAGGACGCGGTCACCAACTCCGAGGATCTCGAGGTCGTCAGTCGCGGGATCGAGGTGCTCCAGCAGCTTCTCGGCGGGGATGACGATGCGGCTGCCGTGGCCGCCGAAGCGTCGCTCGAGGCGATCGCCGATGCCGACGCCACGGCCGCCTCGCGGATGGCCCTGGCCACACTCGAATTCCACAACACCGCGCTTGGTGAGGAGCTGCAGATGCGGTTCACGGCCCTCGGCGGCCAGATCGAACCGATCCTGCTGCCCGACGGGAGAAGCGGGCTGCACATGACGATCGACGACCGCTGGAAGGGCGAGGAGAAGGACCTCAAGCTCGTGGGGCGGATTCCCCAGGTGCTGCGGCTGAGCGTGCACGGGGTGCCGTTGGGCGAGGATGCCTTCAGGCACCTGCAGCGGATGCGGCATGTGGCGATGATCGAACTGTTTGGCACCGAGCCCCCGAAGGATGCCGTGGCAGGCCTTGCCCGCAGCCTGCCGGCCGCCGAGATCGACGTCCGCGAGGGGGGCAAGCTGGGGGTTGCCGGCCAGCCGATGGCCGCGCCGTGCATCATCACCCTCGTGCAGCCCGGCTCGGCTGCGGCCAAGGCCGGGATCGCGGCGGGCGACGTGATCCGCATGGTCGATGACCAGCCGGTGGGCAGCTTCGAGCAGCTCACCGAGAAGATCGGTCGCAAGGGGGCCGGCGAGAGCATGCAGCTGACGGTTGAACGGGGCGGCGAGAAGTTCAAGCGTGAAGTCACGCTCGACGCCTGGTAGAGGCCTGCGAGTCAACGGGACACCACTGATGAGCGAACCGGTCGAGGTCCACTGGCACGAGCATGCGGTCAGCCGTGAGTCGCGGGAGCGGGCGGCGGGCCATTCCGGCTGCGTCGTCTGGTTCACGGGCCTATCCGGCTGCGGCAAGAGCACGCTGGCCAACCTCGTCGACCACCGGCTGCACGCCGCCGGCGTGCGAAGTTTCGTGCTCGATGGCGACAACGTGCGGATGGGCCTGAATGCCTCGCCGGCGATGCTCCGCGATCGCTACGGCGAGGCCGCGGCGGCTCGCTTCGGGCTCGGCTTCTCCCCGGAGGACCGGGCTGAGAACATCCGGCGCATCGGGGCGGTGGCGGGGCTTTTTGCGGAGGCGGGGATCGTCACGCTGACCGCCTTCGTGAGCCCCTTTCGGGCCGACCGCGACGCGGTGCGGGCCATGCTGGCTGACGGGGACTTTCTGGAGGTCTTCGTGAAGGCCCCGCTGGAGGTCTGCGAGGCCCGCGACCCCAAGGGCCTCTACCGCAAGGCCCGGGCCGGTGAGATTCGCGACTTCACCGGCATCCACCAGCCCTACGAGGAGCCGCTGGCGGCGGAACTGGTGGTCGACTCCGCCGCCAACCCGCCGGAATCACTCGCCGACGAGGTCGTGGCGTGGCTGCAACGCTCCGGCAAGATCGCCTGAGCGGGTCACTTCCGCGGGCCGAGCAGTTCCACGAGATTGCCGTCGGGATCCTTCACGCAGGTCAGGAAGATGCCCTTTGCCAGCCGCTCGGGCAGGGCCACCGGGCACTCGGCAAGCGGCTTCACGCCGAGCGTGGCAAGCCTCGCGATCGCAGCGTCGGTGTTGGCAACCTGGATCGTCAGGTAGCGGAAGCCGGTGTGGGAATGGATGAAGGCATTGTCACCGGTCCGCTGCTGCGTGTCGGCGACTTGCATCAGCTTGAGCTTCGTTGAGCCGGGGCCCTCACCGAGCACCAGCACCCGCACCGCAAGCGGCTTGTCGTCGGTGAGCCCGGCCGCACCGGCGAGCGTGTCCGAGACCTCGAAGCTGTCGAGTTCACGAAAGCCGACGCCATCGCGGTAGAAGGCCAGCGACTTCTCGATGTCGCTGACGACCATGCCGATGTCGATTGTCGTGCTCGGAAACTCGACCGGCTCGGCCGCGGAGGCGAGAGGATGGAGAGCCAAGGCGACAGAAAAAAACAGGCAGGAACGCATGGGAGATGCCCTTCGGGTGTCGTTCGGATCAGCCGGCTCCGGAGCCGAGGAGGCGTGCGGAGCCGAGGAGGCCTGCGGCGTCAATCGAGAAAACCGGAGAGCTCCTCGCTGCGGGCCGGAGCCTGCAACTTGCGAACAGCCTTGGCCTCGATCTGCCGAATCCGCTCGCGGGTCACCTTGAAGATGTGGCCCACCTCCTCGAGCGTGTAGCTGTAGCCGTCACCGAGTCCGTAGCGGAGCTTGATGATTTCACGCTCGCGGTAGGAGAGACTCTTGAGCACCTTGCTGATGCGGTTGCGAAGCATCTCCTGGGCCGCCCCCACGGCGGGATTCTCGGCCCCGGCATCGGGAAGCAGGTCGCCGAACTGGCTGTCTTCGCTGTTGCCCACCGGCCGATCGAGGCTGATCGGGTAGCGGCTCATCGCCGTCACCCGTCGCGTTTCATCGACCGGGGTGCCCGCCCGGGCGGCGATCTCCTCGATCGTCGGCTCGCGTCCGTACTCCTGCAGCAGCTGACGAGCCACGTTCCGCACACGGCTCATCGTCTCCACCATGTGCACCGGGATGCGGATCGTGCGGCTCTGGTCGGCCACCGCCCGGGTGATCGCCTGCCGGATCCACCAGGTGGCGTAGGTGCAGAACTTGAAGCCGCGGCGATACTCGAACTTATCGACCGCCCGCATCAGCCCGGCATTGCCCTCCTGGATCAGATCGAGGAAGGAAAGCCCGCGGTTGCGATACTTCTTGGCGATCGAGACGACCAGTCGCAGGTTGCCCTCGGAAAGCCCCCGCTTGGCCTTCTGGTACTCCGCAAAGATTCGGCGGATCTCCTTCATCCGGCGGTTGAGGCTCGCCGGTGTCTCCTGGCAGCTCTTGAGGATCGCCCGGTATTCCTCGACCAGCTTCTGGCGGCCCGAGGGGGCATGCTTCGCCCGACGGTGGGCCATGATCTTTTCTCGCAGCTCCCGAACCCGGCTGTTGAGGTTTTCAAGCGTGGGAATCAGCGTCTCGATCCGCTGCGTCCGCAGGCCGAGTTCCTCGATCAGCCGTACGCACCGCTTTCGTCGGCGGCCGAGACGGGCCCAGGCCGCCCGCCGCTCACCCATCTTCCGCTTCTTTGACAGCGCGATTCGGTAGTCGGCCTTGTTTTGGGCAAGCAAGACCTCGAGGGTTCGCAGGTTGTGCGGCAGGCGACCGAGAATCTGCTCCTT
>Ga0180430_10004198_pt1 | contig 12214 bp, 11 predicted proteins | sample SS_ome_9_FD_132999 | JGI IMG/M metagenome (GOLD analysis project Ga0180430, IMG submission 132999) | Hypersaline lake sediment archaeal communities from the Salton Sea, California, USA - SS_1_S_2 metaG | ecosystem: Environmental > Aquatic > Non-marine Saline and Alkaline > Hypersaline >... | reverse complement strand
TGGATCGGGAGCTTTTATCTGCTGCTCTATGGGATTGGCGCTTAAATACATGCTTTTCGCGGTGGTGGCGACCTTGGTCAACATAGCAGCCCAGGATTTGGCCGGCCGGGTGGCAAAGGGCCCCCTGGAGCTTTACGTTTCCATGGCTTGCGGCACCCTGGCTGGACTGGTGACCAAATACGTCCTGGACAAGAAGTATATCTTCGCCTTTGTCACCCGAAGCCTTGCTGAAGACGGGCGCAAGTTCGTCCTTTACTCCTTCATGGGGGTGTTCACCACTTGCATTTTCTGGGAACGGAGATGGCTTTCGACTTCTTTTTCGCTACCAAAGTCATGCGCTACACGGGGGCCGTGCTGGGGCTGGCCGTGGGGTATTGGGTCAAGTACCGTCTGGACAAGCGTTTCGTTTTCGCGGCCTTGATCATCTTTTCGACCCATGCTGGAATCTTGTAGGGGCGAGCCTGCGCGTTCGCCCTTCGCCAGGGCGAAACAATGATCAAGACCGTTTTCGCGGAGTCGGGATGAAACTGAGCGGGTGGGGACGATATCCCCGCATTCGGGCCGAGGGATGTTGCTTCGGGGACTTGAAGGTGCTTCGGGAGTGCTTGGAGAGGGACGGCGATCGCATCGTTTACGGCTTGGGAAGGAGCTACGGGGACAGCGCTCTCAATGCCAAAGTCCTTTTTTCCGGGAAATTCAACCGCATTCTGGATTTCGACCCCTCGAGGGGCGTGGTGGTCTGCGAAGCCGGAGTGACGCTGGAGGATCTGATTCGGGTGTTTCTTCCTCGGGGGTGGTTCCTGAAGGTGACGCCGGGGACCAAGTACGTCACCGTCGGGGGGGCCGTGGCCAGCGACGTTCACGGGAAGAACCATCACGGGGAGGGGACCTTCACCGAATCCGTCCTGGAGCTGGAGCTCCTCTTGCCCGACGGGTCCGCGGTCCGTTGCGACCGCGAGGAGAACCGGGAGTTGTTCCTGGCCACCTGCGGAGGCATGGGGCTGACGGGGGTGATTCTGACGGCGACGCTGAAGCTGCGCCCCGTGCAGTCCGCCTACATCCGGGAAACGGTGCTGCGGGCGGAGAACCTCGAGGAGGTCTTCGCCTTGTTCGAACGGCACCGCTCGGCAACCTATTCGGTGGCCTGGATCGATTGCCTTGCCGAAGGAAGGACGAGGGGCCGCTCCCTTTTGATGTTGGGGGAGCACGCCGATTCGGGGCGATTGGCCCTTCCCGCCCCTTCGTCGCGCTCGGTCCCCTTTTCCTTTCCCCGCTTCGCCCTCAACCGCCGTTCCGTGGCCCTTTTCAATCATTTCTACTACAACCGCAGCCCGGCTCCCGTGGAGGGGAGGCTGGTCCATCTGGATTCCTTTTTCTATCCTCTGGACGCCATCCTGCACTGGAATCGCATGTACGGGCGAAAGGGATTCACCCAGTATCAACTGGCTCTGCCCGCGGAGGGGGCCTTCGACGGGCTTCGGGAAGTGCTCCGGCGCGTCTCGCGATGGGGGCTGGGCTCTTTCCTGGCTGTCCTCAAGGCCTTGGGACCGGCCAACGACAATCTCCTTTCCTTTCCCCTTGAAGGCTACACTCTGGCCCTGGATTTCAAGATTCAGAGGAAATTGTTTCCCTTGCTGGAGGAGCTGGATCGTATCGTGCTGGATTACGGGGGAAGGTTGTATTTGGCCAAGGACGCCCGCATGTCCGCCGCCGTGTTTCGGCGCGGATATCCTCGATGGGAGGAATTCGCGCGGCTGAGGGAATCCCGGGGAATGAAGAAGAAGCTCAACTCGCTGCAATCCGCAAGATTGGGAGTGTGACATGCATGTGCTTATTCTGGGAGCCAATTCCGACATCGCGGAGGCTTTGGCGGCGGAATTCGCCCGAAACGATTCCGCTTCCCTTTATCTCGCCTCCCGGGACGTGGAGCAATTGGAAAGGAAGGCCCGGAACCTGGAGATTCGCTGGGGCGTGAAGGTGCGGATCCTTCCTTTCGACGCTTTGGATTACGGGTCTCACAAGGGGTTCTACGAAAGTCTGGACCCCCGGCCCGACGGCGTGGTGACGGCCTTCGGAATTCTGGGGGACCAGGAGCGGGCCCAGGGGGATTTTCCCCATGCTCGCGAGATCGTGGAGAGCAACTACCTGGGGGCGGTGAGCATCCTGGAGATCGTCGCCGCCGACTTCGAAAAGCGGGGTCACGGGTGGATCGCGGGGATCGGCTCCGTGGCGGGGGACAGGGGAAGAGGAAGCAACTACATTTACGGGTCGGCCAAAGGGGCCCTCGCCATTTACCTCGGCGGACTTCGGAACCGATTGTGCAAACGCGGCGTTCATGTTATGACCGTTCTGCCCGGTTTCGTCCGAACGAAAATGACTCGCGGATTGCCGTTGCCCGAAAGGCTTGTGGCCGAGCCCGAGGCCGTGGCCCGGGATATCCATCGCGGGTTGAAGGCCCGTCGCAACATCCTCTACACGCGGTGGTTCTGGAGGTGGATCATGCTGGTGATCCGCTCCGTTCCGGAAGCCCTTTTCAAGCGGACTCGTCTCTGAATTCTTTTCCGATTGTTCCGTCAAGCTTCGACGACCGGGAACAGGTGAAAACCGGAAGCTGTGAAAGGAATGGCCACTATGCCGGCAACCGTTTCGCTCCAATTGGTCCACGGAAACATCGGCCGGGAAGCCTTCAGCTTCGACCGTCGCACGACCTTCCTGTTGGGACGCGGCAGGGACTGCGGCTTCCGCATGCCCGTCAAGGAAGTGGAATATCAAGTCATCTCCCGGTATCATTGCATGTTCGATATCAATCCTCCTTTCATTCAGATTCGCGATTTGGGGAGCCTCAACGGCACCTACGTGAACGGGCGGAGGCTTGCCGCCCGGGAGGCCAAGGAGAATGGAGAGCGGAGCGCGGCGTATCTTCCCTTGGAGCGAGTTTTGAGAGACGGAGACGAAGTGCGCATCGGGCCGGCGGTTTTCAGGGTGATGATCGACGGCGGAGAGGATGGAAAGTCGGCCGAAGCGTGCGCATGGTGTGGCCGGCCCGTGTCCTTGGACTCCGACGTGCCATGGCCCGGAGACCGCGTCTGCACCGCGTGCCGGGAGCAGCCTCGAGATATGCTGAGTCGTCTTTTGGACGAGTCCCGAAAAGGGGGCCCGGATCTGTCCGTGCTTTCCTCCTACGCTCTTGTGGACGAGAGGGACCGGGGGGCCCTGGGGGCCACTTTCCTGGCTCGTCGCGAGGACACGGGGGAGCCGGTGATGATGAAGCTCATGATCCCGCGCGTTCCTCTGGACCCCCACCGCAAGGGATGGTTATGCCGGGAAGTGGATGGCGTTCGGAAGCTGGATCATCCCAATATTTTGAAAATACTGGATTACGTCTGTGTGCGAGGCGTCTTCGTTTTCCTTTTGGAGCATTGCGAAGGGGGAAGCGTGGACGAATTGATCTTCCAGATCGGGGGGGCTTTCCCCGCCGAAGAAGCGGTGGCCATCGTGTCTCAGGTTTTGGACGCCTTGGAATACGCCCATGGGATTTCAAGAAGCAGTGGAGCCGGTGCCTCCGATGCGCAAGTAGGACTGAGCCACCGGGACCTGACGCCTTCTTCCATTTTCATGTCCGATCCGGGCTATGTGGCCAGAATCTGCGGCTTCGGGCTGAAAGCGGCTTTCGTGAGCACGGGCTTGAGCGGAGCTTTGCGCACGGGGTTCGTGGGGCCCAAGCCCGTGTTCATGTGTCGGCGCCAGCTTGTGGATTTTCATTCTCGCGGTCCCGTGTTGGATGTATGGGGGGCTGCGGCGTGTCTGTACGCTATGCTGACGGGTCACTTCCCGAGAGATTTTCCCAGAGACAAGGATCCTTTGGCTTCCCTGCTGCAAAGCGGGCCGGTTCCCGTGGGAGAGCGGGATCCCTCCATTTCCCCCCAGCTAGCCCGGGTCATTGATATCGCTCTCGAAGATCGGGGAGAAGCGAAATTCAAAAGCGCGGCTCAGTTCAAACAAGCTTTAGAAGGAGCGCTGTGATGGCAAAATTGGCCTTTGCAGGCCTCACCGACCGCGGGCAGGTCCGCAAGCGCAATGAAGACAGTTGGCTCGCCGATGGTGAAAAGGGGCTGTTCATCGTATCCGACGGCATGGGGGGCCATGCCGCGGGTGACGTGGCTTCCCGCATGGTCGTGGATTGGCTGCCGCGGGTCCTTGAAGAACAATTGAACGACGTTCCGGATTTTTCCGATAGCCGCGTCGTTCCCGGAATCAACCGATCCTTCGACACGGTCAACTTCAAGGTGCGCGAGGAGGGGATGAAATCCTCCGCTCGAGCCGGCATGGGAGCGACGGTGGTTTTGGCCTGGATCAAGGGCGGGGAGGCCTTGGTGGCCCATCTGGGGGACAGTCGGGCCTATCTTTTGAGCGGGAGGCGCATGATTCAGCTCACCAAGGATCACTCGGTGGTCCAGCAACTGGTGGATCTGGGAAAGATCTCTCCCGACGAGACCCTCTACCATCCGGCCCGCGGCCAGATCACCCGATGCATGGGAATGCCCCAGGAAGCCCATCCGGATGTGCGACGCATTTCCCTGGGGGTGGGGGACCGTCTTCTTTTATGCTCCGACGGGTTGACGGGAATGCTGGACGACGAAGAGATCGCCCGGCTTCTCGTCCGCCACAAGGATCTCGACGAAGCCGCCCATCGCTTGGTGGAGGCCGCCAACGAGAAGGGAGGAGTGGACAATATCGCCGTGATCGTGGCTTCGAGGTTGGAAGAAGAAGGATAGCACCCGTCGAAATCTTCATTGGCATGGCTTGAAGCGGAGGGCCAATCGATCGTCGAAGTCCTCGAGAACTTCCTCGAGGTCCCGCGAAGCGTCCAGTATCAGGAACCGGCCGGGCTCGGCCCGGGCCAGCTCCAGATAGCCTCGACGAACGCTTTCGTGGAACGATGGGCTTTCCTGCTCCAATCGATCTTCCTTCGTCCCCCGGTTTTTCCTCCGACTCCAAGCCGTTTCGGCGGGACAGTCCAAAAGCACCGTGAGATGAGGCCACAAGCCTCGGGTAGCCCATTCCTGAAAAGGACGGAGGATCTCCGGACCGAGCCCTCTGCCGTATCCCTGGTAGGCCAGCGTGGCGTCCGCGTACCGGTCCGCCAGCACCCAGACACCTTTCTCCAGGGCGGGGGCGATGCGCTCCCGGGCGTGCTGCGCTCGACTCGCCGTGTAGAGAAGGACTTCTGCGCGTTGATCCAGCGAGGCGTGAGAGGGATCCAGAAGCAGCTCGCGGATTTTTTCGCCGATGGGCGTTCCACCGGGCTCGCGGGTGACGATGTGGGAGACGCCTTGCCGGTCCAACCGGCGACTGCAATGGGAAAGCACCGTGGTTTTTCCGCATCCGTCGATCCCTTCGAAGGCGATGAACCTGGCCGGGCTTTGCGTTAGCTTCCCCTGCACGACTTCCGAAGACTCATGCGCCATCCCGTTTTCCCGCGTCACGAGGCTTTTTCCCCACTGTTCATTTCGATATAAGCTTGTACGTTGAATTTCGAGCGGCAGCCCTTGTCGCTCATGTAGCGAATCTTGCCGAAAACGGCACGCTCCTTCCACGCCCGGTCGTGCACGCCCCCGATGGACCAAAGAATCCCGACGTACCCGTTGGGGTCCCGTCCGTCCAATTGGTAGCGGTCGTTGAGATGAATGGCGATGCGCAAAGCATCTTCGGGCGAGGGCGACCACTCCAGGATCTTTTTTCCCCAATACATGCGCATGTACCCGTGCATTTTCCCGGTGCGAGCCATTTCGCGCTGGGCCGCGTTCCACAGCTCGTCGTGAGTCGTCCCCGCTTCCAACCGCTCCCGAGTGTAGAGGGGGTCGCGGGGATCGTCCCGGTGGGCGTCGAGGGTTTCCCTGGCCCAGCGAGGAAAGGCTTTGAAGGAGGTGTAGTCGGGGTTGTGGAAACAGAAATTGTCCGAAAGCTCTCGCCGCACGACAAGCTCTTCCAGAAAAGCTTCGGTGTTTTCCGCGGAAGCCTTGCTTCGATTCACTTCAAGGGCGACGCGCTGGGCGGAAAGGTGTCCGAAGTGAAGATAGGGGGAGAGGTTGGACTGGGCCCTCGCCACGGGGTCGTTGCGCTTGGCGTTGTAAACGGGAAGGCGATGGCGGATGAAATCCTCCAGAGTCCGACGGGCGGCTTGTTCCCCGGGCTGAAGCCAATCCACCTCTTCCACCGAAGGGTCCACGCGCAGGAATCGCTCGGCGCGGTCCCAATCGGTGGAGGCCGAAAGCTCCGCCGGGGGAGGGGGAAACCGGGGCATCGAGGGAAATTCTTCCAGAAATTCCGGAAGACGCCGATGAATCTTGGGCCTGAAAGTGTAGGCGGCGTATTCCTGCTTGGGCGAAGCCTCCCAGCACGGGACGATGTTGTGGGCGTCCACTTGGTAGAAGGGAGCGTCGATGGCTTCCGCCACGGATTCCACCCAATTCGTCTTGATTCGCAAGGGATCGAAGTCCGTCACCAGCGTGCCCGCCTTGCTGCGACGGAGAAAATCCACGAGGACTTCCCCGGGGGGGCCGAGGAGCAAGTGAAACGGGATGGCGCTGCGGGCAAGGTCCTTTTCCAGCTCCGCGAGCCCCTTGATCATGAAGCGATACTGCCTTGTGGTAGCGTCAAGAAAGCGCGGGGCAAGGCAGAACGCCACAAGCAACGGCTCGTGGTATTGAGCCGCCAGTTGGGCGGCGAAAGTCAAGGCCCAATTGTCGCGCATCCTCTGGTCCCGGCTCATCCAGTAAACCACCGGTCCGGGCTTGGCAATCCCGTCCTTGAGCGTTCTCACCCGTTTGTCGCTCATCTCCGACGCTCCTTCTCCGATCCGGGGTTTTCAAAGGACCCCTCGTTCGCGCTTGTGGGGAATCATCCCGAAGTGTAGCAGCTTCGGTGCGGCTCGTCAGCGAAATTCGCCACGCTTCCCTCGCCGGGCCCCTCCAGGGGAGAAAACGAAGAGCTTCGGGAGCTCGTCGAGAGGGTCACGCGCAAAGGGCGGGTGAAGAAGCGGAAGCGGCGCCGTGGAAGGCCAGAAAGGATGCGGCTTTGTCTTTGCCCATGTAACGATCCAGGAGACGCGGATCGGTTTGGGTGAGATCCACCAAAATGAGGCCGTCCAAAACTTCGTTGAACTGGTGGTCGATGTTGAATCCCAAGAGCTTCCCACCCAGCTTCAGGTATTGCCTCAGCAAAACGGGCACGCCGCGCTCCCGGGCCTCGATATCGCTTATGAGGGCCGAAAGCTCTTCGATGTCCTTGAGCTTGGCATGGATCGGGGGAAAGTGAAGGGAGCGTCGGGACCGTCTTCCGGGAGGCGGCTTTTTGGCCTTGACCCATCGGGCCATTTCGGGAAGGTAATTGTTCACTCTCAGGAAATCCACCATGATCTGCTGAGAGACCGAATGATATTCCCTGTCGATGGAAACGGGTCCGAAGAGGTTTTTGTAGCGGGGATGGCTGCTCACGTACAAGGCGATGCCTTTCCACAAAAGGAGCAGCGGCGCGAAGCTTTTCTGATAGGACGGATGCACGAAGGAGCGCCCCAATTCCAGAGCGGGATCGATTCGTCCGAGAAAGGCCGTCTTGTACTTGAACAGGGTGCTCGAATAAAGCCCGCTTTTTCCGAACCGTCTCAGAATCCGATCCGTCGGTCCAAGGCGGTAGGCCCCTACCACTTCTCTCGCTTCCCTGTTCCAGACGAAAAGGTGAAGATAGTAGCGGTCGAAGCGATCCAGGTCGAGGGCTTTGCCGGAGCCTTCCCCGGCTTCCCGAAAGGCGATTTCTCTCAACCGGCCGATTTCCGTCAGCAAATTTGGAATTTGGTCGGAACGGGCAAAGCAGACGAGGTGCTTGCCCTGCTCCAGCAATTTCTGATCTTCCGGGAGACGATGAACCTCTCGAAGCAGGAGCTCCGCGGAGATCGGGGGGGCGATGGGCTCCCGAACCGGTTTGCGCCGCCCGATGTGGAGCTTTTTCCGCTCCTTGGAGGAAGAGCTCCGGACGCGGCCTGCCAGCATGTAGGTTCGCAAGCGCAGGTAGGAAGTCAGATCGTCGTCGCGGTCGAATTCTCGCAGTTTGCGAAAGGAAACGGGTGCTCCTATTCGAACGGAGATTTCCCGGTTCATTTTGTTCAGAAGCTCGTGGGGCAGCAAAGCGGTTCTCAGGCGAGGATGCACCAGTCCCAGGATCTGGAACAGGGCGCTGTTGACCCCTTGGAAAAAGACCGGAAGAACAGGGGCTTCCGTCCTTCGGACAAGGCCCGCGATGGTGTTGCTCCAGGGGGGGTCGGTGATACGCCGCGAGCGCAGATGAACATGGGAAACCTCTCCTGCGGGGAAAACCCCCAGTACTCCCCCGCAGTGCAGCCATTGGATGCAGTTTTTGAGAGGTTGCAGGTTCATGCGGGTGGCCGAGCGGGTCCCGAAAGGATTCACGAAAATGAACAGCTCCCGCAGCTCGGGGATGCGCTTCAAGAGATAGTTGGCCATGATGCGAGTGTCTTGGCGAACGGGCGAGAGAATGGAAGCCAGTAGAAGCCCCTCGACGGCCCCGAAAGGGTGGTTGGCGACGACGACGAGGCGGCCCTCGGGGGGGATGCGCGACAGATCTCCGTCGGACACGCGGCATCGGATGTTCATGGCCTCGAGGGCCGCCCGCAGGTAGGGAAGGGTGCCTTCCTCTTTGGGGATGCGGCCATAGAGCTCGTTGAGGCGATCGAGGGACAGGGCCCGTTCCAGCCGCGACTTGATCAGGGAAAACATTCTGCGCCGCACAGGGTCCCTAAAGTCGAAATGCAGCCCGAAAACTTCTTGGAGATCGCTCTTCCTCATTCTGGATACCCCTCCATCCATTGTCCTTGCTCCTAGCTCGTGCCAGAACGAAAATCCTTGATTCAAGCCAACCTGAAAAAAATCCCGGAAAAATATCGAAAATCTCAACCGAAATTTAAGGGTTCATTGGAATTCAAGTCATCCCGTTAGCGAGACGGGAATTTGCCCCAATTTCATTTGCGGATTCCTTGCCGTTCGCATAAGGTTTTCCTTCGAAGATTTTCGGAAGAAACGGAACCCTTTTCCATAAAAACACAGGATATCGAGCTCGATGCGCATGAATACTACCACAATACCTTTCCAAATCTCGGGAAATCTTCGGGCGACTCAATTTTCCGGACTCGGCAAAACCGGGAAATTTATATTTAAATCAAGCCCTTGAATACTTTCCGTTCAGGCACTAGTGGTTGGTCAATTTTGTCTTTGCGGGTTTTCCGCGTCTCGTCATTCCGGGCGAAGCGAAGCGGAGACCCGGAATCCGGGCCATTTCTCCTGGATTCCGGCTGGAAGCATGCCGGAACGACGGCAGGAGCCAACCCGCAAAATCGAGCTTGACAAGGCACTAGCTCGCGAGCTTCGGATTCTTGGGAAAGTTTGTTACGAAAATCACAATTTGGGATGGACTTTTTTGAAAATCGGGTGACCGGAGAGTGGAGGCTTGAAAGTCGGGGGGGACCCGTGCAAAACTACGGCACGGGGCTGAAAGACAAGGAGAAAAAGCCATGGAAAAGATCGTGCTGCTGATCGTGGACCCTCAAAACGATTTCTGCCATCCCGAAGGGGCTCTTTACGTGCCCGGCGCCGAACGGGACGCCCGAAGGCTGGGACGCCTGATCACGAGGCTCCGGGAGCGGATCGCGAAGATCCATGTCACCTTGGATACGCACCATTACATGGACATCGCGCATCCCGTCTTCTGGCTCGACAAGGACGGACAGCATCCGCCGCCCTTTACCATCATCACGGAGGGAGACATCGAGAAAGGGATTTGGAGGCCGGCGAATCCCAGCCTGGGCGAGTACGTTTCAACCTATGCCCGCCGCCTCAGGGAGAACGATCGCTACGATCTGTGCGTATGGCCCCCTCATACCATCATAGGGTCCTGGGGGCACAACGTGGTCAAGCCCGTTTACGAGGCCCTCGTCCAATGGGAGGAGTCCGTGGGGATCGTGGATTTCGTCACCAAGGGGGTCAATTTTCTCACGGAGCACTATTCGGCCATTCAGGCGGATGTTCCGGACCCCGCGGACCCTTCCACCATGCCCAACCGCCGGCTCATCGAAAAGCTCCGGCAGGCCGACGTCATGGCGGTGGCCGGAGAGGCCCTTTCCCATTGCGTGGCCAACACGGTGCGGGATTTCATCCGCCAGTGTAAGGACGAAGAGGTGGCGAGGCTCGTGCTCGTCGAGGACGCGACTTCCCCCGTCAAGGGATTCGAGGAGGTGGCTCGAGACTTCGTGGATGAAATGAGAGGGCGGGGGATGCGAACGGTCAAAGCGGAAGATTTCTTGAAGGAAGCGTGACGGGATTCGGTTGAGCCGGGCATTTTTCGCCGACTTCGTTCACGATGAGGATTTCGTTTGTTTTTCCGTCGATTTCGGGGCAAAAGGAACGGGTTGACTTGTTTGCCAGGCTTGAAACATTGATCGGAAAGGGAGCCCGATGGAACTTTACCTGATGCAGCACGGCATGGCGTTCAAGAAGGAGCAGGACCCCGAGGAGCGCCTCAATCCCGAAGGGCGAGCCAGAATCCTCAAAAGCGCTCAAGCCATGAAAAAGATGGGAATCCAAGTGGACGTCATCCTTTGCAGTCCCAAGGAGCGTTCGCGCGAAACGGCCGGCATCGTGGCCGAGGCTCTGGAGGTTTCCCCCGGGGAGATCGTGGAAACCGAGCGGGTCAAGCCCAAGGCCCCGCCCGAAGACACCCTCGATCTGCTGAAATCCTACCTGGACCGCAAAGCCGTTTTCGTTTCGGGCCATCTCCCGTCTCTGAATCGTCTCGCTTCCCACCTTCTTACCGGAGGCGAAGCCCAAGTCGGCATGGGAATCCAGAACGGAGGATTGGTGCGCATCGATATCGACTCGGCCTCTCCCGAATCCGGTTCCCTGACATGGTGCCTGCCCCCCCTGGTGCTGTCGTGGGTTTTGGGGAACGAGTAGCTCCGAAATCCTTCGCTTTCCCACTGCCGGCCTCCCGGCCCGAAGGACCGTTTCCTTTCCCGGTTGCGGTCCCCGGGCTCGAGAGGTATGCGGGACGCTTCTTCAGGGCTGCCCCGGACGAAGAAGCTCCAGGTAGATGGCGATGCTCACGTCTTTGCCCACGACGCCCTGTTTGTAGTACTTGCCGTCTCCCACGTTGTACTCCAACCGGTCCAGTTGATACCGGGACTCGAATCCGGCCACCCACTCACCGGCCTTGAACGGGTTTTCCTTGGCCCCCAAAAAGGTGAAGGGGAGCTCGATGTCCTTGGTAACATCCTTGATGGTGAGCTGTCCTTTCGCCACGTATTTCCTTGCTTCTTTGTGGACGATCTCGCGACTGGCGAACTTCATGACGGGGTATTGGCGGGCCGAAAAGAAATCGTCGGATTCGAGATGCCGGTCTCTTTTTTCGTTGCGCGTATCGACGCTGCCCACCTGAATTTCCACTTCGATGAGGCTTTCCTTCAAATTGTCGGGATCGAAGACGATCTTGCCCGAGAATTCTTCGAAGACCCCCGCTACGGGAGCGAAAATGTGGCGCACGGTAAAATTGACGGAGCTGTGGGCCCTGTCGAATTCCCAACGGGCGGCGCTTGCTTGGAGGGGAAAGACCTGGAAAACAAAAGCTAAAACGGTGAAGGTTGCCACAAGGATGGACTTTTTGCTCATCGCCTCACCTCCTTGAAAAATCGGGGTCCATGATTTCGGGCCTTCGCAGCGCTTCGCCCGCGATGACGAGCTTATCGGAGGCCCGTAAAAACAAAACCGACGGACCGGCCGTCGTTTTTGGCTTCGACACTGAAGTTAAGACCGCAAGGGGGGAGAAGGCAAGGGAGACGGTCCCGCGGGAATGGGCATGCGTCTACCATCCGTGAAAATACCATCCCCATGAATGGCCGTAGGGGTGCCAGTAGGGATCGTAGGGGGCGACGGGGACGTAGGCTCGCCGGGGCCACAAATGGATGTCGATGGCTTCCAAAACAGGGTAGGAGTAGAGGCCGTCGCCCAGTGGACGCGCTTCGCTGCCCGCGATACGGCCGAGGACCGTCAGCTTGCGGTTCTTTCGAAAGATCTCGGGATCCAGAAACTCTCCGGTCCGGACCAAAAAGCGACCTTGCGAGGAGTCTTTGGCGCCGGGCTCGTTCCACGGA
>Ga0180430_10004196_pt1 | contig 12218 bp, 7 predicted proteins | sample SS_ome_9_FD_132999 | JGI IMG/M metagenome (GOLD analysis project Ga0180430, IMG submission 132999) | Hypersaline lake sediment archaeal communities from the Salton Sea, California, USA - SS_1_S_2 metaG | ecosystem: Environmental > Aquatic > Non-marine Saline and Alkaline > Hypersaline > Sediment... | reverse complement strand
TCTCTGTCATCGACTGTAATCCCGCCTTGGCGGCGATCATATCGTAGGCACCCACAGTAAAACCGAGCGCCCAAGCAATCCAACCAGCAGGGTTGAAACCAGCTCGTGGGCCACTCCAATCAAACTTCGAGAGGATGAAGTCGGCAGCCATCGCACCGCAAATCGGGCCGAAGGAAGCACCAACAATGCCGAAGAAAGCAGCCGCTTCGCCAGCAAGTCCCGAGACGGAAAGTCCTACAGCACCAAGTACGCCTACCAGAACACCGATTTTCCAGAACTTCGGCATCGTTGACCTGAAGCTGTTCGCAGCAATCAGGGCAGGGAAACAGGCGGGAGCAAAGGAGGCCAAACCAAGTGCCAAGTGTGCCCAGCGGGCGTTTGCGCCGAGGAGAGCTTCCGAATCCATCAACTCAACGGGATTAAGCTTGCCAATAAAACTTGGCTCTAAGGTACCTTGTCCGTAAGCACCGGCAACAATCAGAACGGCCATAATGCCTGAGAAACTCGTTGCCAAGACAATGCCAACGAGGCCGCCGAGGCCAACATCCACCTTACCACGTGCATTGGAACCGAAATCGACACCAGCCGCACCAGCAGTAGCAAAAAAGCCGAGAATGTAAGTGACAATCCCGCCAAGAACGAGTAGGGCTGGACTAAAGCTTAGGGTTGATGTGACATCATCACCAGCTGCGGCTTTGGCTGCGGCAATCTGGTTGACGTAAGTGTCGGTGTCGAAATTACTTAAGCCGCCGCAAGTCAAAGAGAACAGCAATACGAGAACAACTAACAATACAATGGGAACATAGGTCGAAACGCGTCCCACGTATTTAATACCAAACAAACCGACCAAGACAGCGGCAACAATGAAGAGTGTCGTGATAGAACCGTGAACAATGCCAGGAATCGCAACGTCGGAAGCAGGGTTGCCAGGATCTACCAGACCAATTCGAAGCGACTTACAAATAACCATCGCTGCGAAAAAACCGTTGACCGAGAGCCAGCCAAACTGCAAAGCACCCATCAGGAAGCCAGGCATAATAAATCCGCCCTTAGCACCGAAGGTCGAGGTTCCTACAACGTAGAGCGGGAAGCCCGTCTTCATCCCCAGCATACCAGGAACAATGTAGGTAAGAACGTGACAAAGGATAGCACCGATGACTACCGCTACGATGGCCATTCCAATTCCAGCGGCCAAACCGCCACCAGCACCTGCACCTGCAATTCCTGCAACTATGAATGCCCAGAACGGAAACCAGAGCATCACGCCAGCGTACGTTGGGGCAGTCGTCGTGTACCACGTTGAACGGTTGTCACGTGGGTTCGGCTCTGCGACCTCTAAATAATGGGGAAGTTTAGACATAGTTTCCGGCCTCCTTGTGGGTTGAAAATGAGAATAGTTTTGTTTCCGTACGATATTCAAAAGCGTACTACATTAGAGTGATTTTACAGAGTATCTCCCCGCTTGCAAAGGGGGGGGTATTTAGAGGTCTGCCATACGTGGGGTCAGATAAGCCACCGTGCTGTCCATACTGGCAAGTTCCTGGTAATCTTCCTCGGGGATTTGTATCTTGTAACGCTTGCGGAGTTCCATAACAATGTCGATAAAGTCCATTGAATCCATCTCCAACTGGTCACGGAAGCTTACGTCATCTTTCAACTCATCAAGATCCTCATCGGGCGCAACATCTTCAAGAATTTCAATTACAGCATTGCGAATTTCTGCTGGCGTCATTACTTTTTCCTTATTAGAGGCTAGAAATAAAATACAGTCGTACCCATTCTAACAGAAAATGGCCTTTCTTGCAATGGCCCCATCGAAATTTACTTTGGAAAGTGTACGATTTTCAATCCCGCTCCCACAACGCGGAACGAGGCCGCTTGAAGTGCTTAATATCGTTAAAATAAGCAGACTGACGTACCACAATCGTCGCTATTTTGGCAGAATAGGCAAGAAAGCATTGACAAAACACCTTGTACGTGGTATTTTAAGGGTTGATTTTTAGATAATAAGTGCTCCCCTTGTAGGATTACGCTGGCAAAACTATGGCTGAAAAAGATTATGACGTTATGTCGCTCGCGGCATATTTGCACCTAACACCGCAGAAGGTGGAACGACTCGCCAACCGCGAAAAACTGCCTGGCCGTAAGGTGGGGGGGAAATGGGTCTTCTCGGATGTCGATATCCATTGGTGGCTTGAAAATGAGATAGGACTCGCCGATACGCCAGAAGACATTGACCGTCTCGAGGGTGTATTGAATCGCAACGAGGAGTACTCTGAAATTGCGCCCGAGGAGATGACGATTGGTGCTTTGCTGCAACCGAGTGCGATTGCGTGTCCACTTTTGGCGAAGACACGTACATCGATTATCGACGCGATGGTCCATCTAGGTATGCAAACAGGCTTGCTCTGGGACGAAAAGAAACTGGCGCAAGCTGTGCGTCGTCGAGAAGAATTGCACACCACGGCGTTTGAAAATGGGGTAGCTCTGCTGCACGCCAGGCGTCCGATGCCAGGTATCCTAGGCGGTCCTTTCCTGACGCTCGGCAAGCTGTATTCCCCAGTTCCCTTTGGTTCGGGGGTACCTGCGACCGACATTTTCTTCCTCGTCGCTTCGTTCGAGGATTCGGGGCACCTCAAAACGCTTGCGAAAATCAGTAGGATCATCTCGACGCCGGGGGTGTTGACCGACCTGCGTGACGCGGAGACTGCTATGGATATGTGGAATGTTTTGGTCACTTGCGAGCGTACCCTCTACGGTGAGGGCTAGGCTATTCATCAGCGGAACAATTTCTTTGGTGGCTATGCAAACAAACCTCTTTTCCACTTGCAACAATCATCACCTGTGCTAGGATCCTTGTTATATGAGTATTGAAACGACTTCGAAACGTATTGCCGTGGTAGGGGGTGGCATTTCAGGTCTTGCAGCCGCGCACCGTTTGCTTGAGTTGGGTCACACCCCGGTTCTTTTTGAGAAAAAGGGACGGCTCGGCGGGGCACTCTGGACGCTCGAACAGGACGGCTACCAAATAGAGCAAGGCGTAGATAATTTTATTACGACCGTTCCGTGGGGCGTCGAGTTATGCAAGAAGCTGGGTCTCGGTGAAACGATTACACCGACGGACTCACGTTTCCGCAAGACCTACGTCGTCCGGTCGGGTAAGCTGCATCCGCTTCCTGACGGTTTCTTGATGTTCGCGCCCACCCGTTTTTTGCCGCTCGCCTTAACTCCACTGCTCGGACCACTGGGTAAGCTTCGCTGTGCGATGGAGTACTTCATCCCCAAGTCGAAAAGTCTTGAGGACGAAAGTATTGCGCACTTTGTTCGCCGGCGGCTCGGTAATGAGGCCTTTGTGCGTCTCGTGGAGCCTCTGGTCGGTGCGGTTTATGCAGGGGACGTTGAAAAAATTTCGATCGATGCCACACTCTCCCGCTTTCGTGCGATGGAGATCGAAAATGGCAGCATCATCCGGGCAATGCGACGCTCAATTGCGCAACGGAAGAAAGAGGGTAACACCTCCACCGAGAGTGGGCCGCGGTTCAGTATGTTCGTTACGCTCCGTGGTGGGCTGCAGACGCTCGTTGATGCCATTCTAGAAAAAATCGGTCCAGAAAACATTCGCGCCGATACCGAGGTTCAAAGTATTGAGAAGCGTGAAGGGGAAGGCGGTGTTACGTGGCACCTTCAAGTGCCTGGCCGGCCTGAGGAAGTTTTCGACGGTGTTTTACTCGCGACTCCTTCCTACAACACAGCGACACTGCTGGAAGGTACGGGTATCGATGCCGCCAAGGATGCCGCTGCCCTTCTCGCCAACGTACATCACTCCAGCTCCGTCGTGCTGACAGCCGCTTTTGATTCAGAACAGATTAAAGCGAAGCTTGACGGTATGGGGATTGTGATTCCGCAGGCTGAGAACTCCTCGCTCTTAGCGATCAGCCTCAGTTCTCGCAAGTATCCGCACCGTGCACCGGAAGGGAAAACGCTCCTTCGCGTCTTCGCAGGCGGCACCTTCCATCCGGAAATTATTGACTACGACAAAGAAGATGCTAGCAAAAAGATACTCGCCGACCTGTCGAAGTTGTTGAAGATTGAGGGTCAACCTCATTTAACGCAACTCGCTCGCTGGCGTGCAAATATGCCGCAGTACTACGTGGGACACAAGCCGCGAATGACCACCGTCGTCGAAAAAATTGCCTCCATTGAGGGGCTCGAAGTCGCGGGTAACACCTTCTCCGGCGTAGGTATTCCCGACTGCATCAACACAGCCAACTGTGCAGTAGAACGGTTGGTGAACCCTAAACCTTGAGCAATTGCGAAATTGCAACAACGCACAATGAAACCCTTTATCAGCGAAAACTTTCTCCTTACCAGTGACGCTGCCGTCACACTCTACCACGAATACGCGAAGGTAATGCCTATTTTGGATTACCACTGTCATCTTTCGCCGCAAGAAGTTAGCGAGGACCGTCGCTTCTCCAACCTGGCCGAGGCGTGGCTCGAGGGTGACCATTACAAATGGCGGGCAATGCGTGCCGCAGGTGTTGACGAACAATTTGTCACCGGAGATGGTGACGACGATGAGAAGTTCCGCCAGTGGGCATCGGTTGTCCCGCAGTGTCTGCGGAACCCGCTCTACCATTGGACGCACCTCGAGCTCAATCGTCCGCTGGGGATTAACGACCGCCTGCTTTCGCCGGAAACCGCTGCGTCGATCTACGCTGAGGCGAATGAGAAGCTTGCTCTTCCAGAGTTTTCCGCACGCGGCATAATGCGAAAGATGGAGGTCCGGCTCGTTTGCACAACGGACGACCCCGTTGATTCGCTCGAGCATCACGCAGCCATTGCGGCGGATGCGTCGTTTGAGATTAAGGTACTGCCGACAATGCGTCCCGACAAAGCAATGGCAATCGCCGACCCCGTCGCTTACAATGCTTGGGTTGGAAAACTGGAACAGGCGGCAGGCGTCACGATTGGTAAGAGTTACGAAGATTTTCTCGCTGCCTTAGCGAAGCGTTACGACTACTTTCACGCGCAGGGTTGTCGTCTCTCCGACCACGGTTTTACCCAGTTCCCCAACACGCCTTGCAGCGAGAGTGAAGCAGCATCTATTTTCCACGAGGTCCGCGGCGGTGCAACACCCACGCCGGAACAGTGTGAGCAGTTTGCCACGGCTCTGATGCACGAGTTGGCAGTGCTCAATCATACCAAGGGCTGGACGCAACAGTTGCACCTTGGTGCAATTCGCAATAACAATTCGAAACAGTTTGCCAAGCTCGGTCCTGATGCCGGTTACGACTCCATCGCCGACGGTTTTCTCGCTGAATCCCTTTCACGCTTCTTCGACTCGCTCGCCAACAAAGACTGCCTGGCACGAACGATTGTGTATAACCTCAATCCGATTCACAACGATTTAATTGCGACGATGCTTGGTAACTTCCAAGATGGCGAAACGCCCGGCAAGATGCAGTTCGGTAGCGGTTGGTGGTTCCTCGACCAGCGGCTCGGAATGATCGACCAACTCAACACACTCTCAAATCACGGGTTGCTGAGCCAATTTGTCGGTATGCTCACCGACAGCCGGTCCTTCCTTTCGTACACGCGTCACGAGTATTTCCGGCGTATTCTCTGCGAACTACTCGGCAGCGAGATGGAGGCAGGTCTGCTGCCACGCGATTTTGCACTGATCGGCAAGCTGGTCCAAGATGTCTCCTACAACAATGCGGCTGGTTACTTTGGTTTTGAAGGAGTGTAGTTTTTTAGAACTGCCGTTCGTCACGCAACTACTTACTGGCCGCGAGCAAGGCTGGCATTGGGAAGCTTAGCGCAAAACGCGTGCCCTGATTCGGTTCACTCTCGATCTTAATGGTTCCGCCGTGAGCGAGGACGACTCGTTGTGCGGTGGAAAGCCCTAGTCCGCTGCCGCCCCGTTTGGTCGAGAAGAAGGGTTGGAAAACCTTCTGGCGTGTTTGCTCATCCATTCCGCAGCCGGTGTCGATGAGTTCTAACCGAACAGCTTGGTCCTCAATCGAGGTGCGAATGACCAACTGCCCACCCTCCGGCATTGCCGCCTCCGCGTTGAGCAGTAAATTGAGCAGCACACTCTGCATTGCCTCAAAGTTCATCTCGACAAAGGGCAGGTTGGGTGCAAGGTAGGTAATGACATCAATCTTCGCCTTTTCGGCTTGCGGCGTGTAAAGCGAGAGCGTTTCTTCAACGAGTGTGTTGAGGTCTCGTGGTTCAAGCTCCAAGTGCGGAGCCCTAGCGAACGCGAGGAAATCACTGAGGATTCGGTCAAGCCGCCCACACTCATTTTGGAGGCGTTCAATTTTTTTCAGCGCACGCTGCTCAACAGGATTACGAGGCTCGGCGAAATCTTCCGCGAGTAGATCGACATTCATCCCAATCGTCGAGAGCGGGTTCTTAATCTCGTGCGCGAGGGAGCCGAGAAGTCGTACCAGTTCGAAGAGTTGCTCGTCTTTGGTCATTGGTAATGAATAATGGAGCCGCAGAAAAAAGAAAAAAGGGACACAAAACCAAGCACCGAAATTTCAATTCGTTTCCGCGCTTGATTCTGTGTCCCTTCCCATAGTTACACAATGTTGGCCATCATTCAGCCAACATTTTTCGACCGGTTTTATTCGTCGTCATTTTCTTCGACGGTTTCTTCAACCTCATCACTTCCAGCATCGTCCTTCTTCTCGTCAAAGAGAACGGCTTTGTGGGAGAGCTTCACGCGGTCTTGGTCGTCGATAGCAATGACTTTCACGCGGAGTGGTCCACCGACCTCGCAGAAATCGTTGACATTCGAGACATAACTTTCGGAAAGCTCACTGATGTGGCACAATCCATCTTTGCCGGGTAGGATTTCAACGAACGCACCAAAATCTTTGATGCTCGTGACCGTACCGTCGTAGATGCGACCGATTTCAACCGAAGCGGTAACCGCTTGGACCATATCGAGTGCTGCACGTGCAGTGTCCGAAGAGTCCGACGCGATGGTGACCATACCGGAGTCATCCACTTCAATCGACGCGCCCGTTTTCTCTTGGATAGAGCGGATCGTTTTACCACCAGGACCGATAAGCATCCCAATTTTGTCAGGATGGATTTGCGTCGGCAGGAGGCGAGGGGCGTGTTGCGAGATTTCTTGACGTGGTCGTGAAAGTGTGCCAAGCATCGTCTTGAGGATTTCTTTGCGTGCGTCACGGGCTTGCGTGAGTGTGCCGCGAATAATCTCTTCAGTGATTCCGTCACACTTCATATCGAGCTGGATGCCCGTAATACCGCGTTGGGTACCGGCAACCTTAAAGTCCATATCGCCGAAGTGGTCTTCATCGCCGATAATGTCGGTCAAGAGGGAGAAATCATCGCCTTCTTTAACCAGTCCGATGGAGATACCAGCCACAGGATTCGTGATCGGAACACCTGCTGCCATTAGGCCAAGCGTGGTGCCACAAACGGAAGCCATGGAGCTACTACCATTGGACTCGAGGATATCGGAGATCGCTCGAATGGTGTAAGGGAAGTGACTTGGATCGGGAAGTACGGGATTAACGCTTCGCTCTGCAAGTGCCCCGTGTCCAATCTCACGACGTCCTGGTCCACGGATGGGACGACATTCGCCAACGGAGAAGGAGGGGAAGTAGTAGTGAAGCATAAACTTTTGCGCGTATTCCTCAAAGAGACCGTCAACGCGTTGTTCATCTCGTCCTGTACCGAGTGTAATCGTTACGAGTGATTGTGTCTCGCCACGTTGGAAGAGTGCCGAACCGTGAACGCGTGGCAACAAATCGACCTCGCAAGAAATGTCGCGGAGTTCCGTTGTTGCACGACCATCAAGTCGTTTGCCATCCAGGAGGAGGTCGCGTACGACGCGGCTCTCTAAGTCGTGCCAAGCGACGGAGAAGGTTCCTTCGGCAAGCGATGCGTCATCTTCGAATTTTTCGAGTAAGCTAGGCAGGATGGCTTCTTTGGCCGTTGCTTTTACTTCGCCGGCTTTTTCCCAACGCTCGAGCTTTTCTACGGTCAGCAATGCTGTTTTGAGGTCTTCGTAGTAGGTGCCCTTAATTTGTTCAAAGAGACCACCGTCATCTTCGGGGGTGTGCTCGCAAGGCTCAATGCCGAGTTCGGCGAGAACTTTTTCTTGCAATTCGCACAATTCTTTCACGTAACCGTGTGCCGTCATAATGGCTTCGGCCATTTTTTCTTCGGGCATCTCGCGAGCAAAACCTTCAATCATCAAAATGGCACTCTTGGAGCCAGAGACGATTAGGTCCAGTTCACTCTCTTCGAGTTGCTCAACGTTTGGGAAAGGCACCCACTCGTCTTCGATCAGTGCCAGTCGGACTGTCCCAATGGGCCCACCGAAAGGAACTGGAGCGAGGCAGAGAGCCAGTGAAGCACCATTCATCGCAAGGATATCGCCATCGTTGAGGCGATCGGAAGCGAGTACGCTAGCCATTACTTGCACTTCGTCGAAATACCCTTCAGGGAAGAGTGGACGAATGGGGCGGTCCATCAGACGCGCTGTGAGAATTTCTTTTTGGGTGGGACGTCCCTCACGTTTGAGGAAACCACCTGGGAACTTACCAGCCGCTGCGACGCGTTCGCGGTAGTCGCAAGTGAGCGGGAAGAAATCTTGGCCGGGTCGGCCCTTACCATTTGCTGTGGCGACCAGTACGACTGTTTCGCCAAATTGTACGAGGCAACTTCCGGCTGCCTGTTTTGCTAATTGTCCTGTCTCATACGAAAATACGCCGCCACCAATCTTACATTCAACTCTCGTTTTTGTCATTTTTTTCCTACATTGTTTCTTTTCCGAGTGACATCTTTTACTCGTTCTCTTACTGCGCTACTCTTCTTCTTTCTGTGTACCACAACAATTTTATATTCTTACCTTCAAATGCCACAGACCTTGTTAAATAATACTGTCAGTCTCGCCGGCAAGAACCGGCAAATATACAATTCCAACAGATTTACTACGTTACTTACGTTTAGATTTACTACGTTACTTACGAATATCTAGTGCTTGAATAATGTCAATATACCGCTGAGGAGCTGTATTCTTGAGATAGTCGAGAAGACTTCGACGACGACTAACGAGCATCAGAAGACCTCGTCGGCAGGCGTAATCTTTCTTGTGATCTCGCAGATGCTCACCGAGATTGTTAATTCGCTCGGTCAGAATTGCGATCTGAACCTCGGGGGAACCGGTGTCGCCATCGGCACGTTTGAATTGATCTACTAAACTCTCTTTTTTCTCTTTGGTGATTGTCATTACTTCATTCCTAGGGTTAGGTTGGTTAAAACTCAGTGCGAGCGCACATCTCGAAGTTCGCCAGTTACTGACGACAATCCGACATAGGGGCAAAAAAGACATTCCTGACGGCTACGCTGCCGACGTCCTTTCCGTCCTCGACAGATTGGCACTCATAATCATAAACGCGGAGAGTAAGGGCATTGCACAAACCTCCGAGTGTTCGTATTTTAGCAAAATTTGAAAATTCGACAAGTGGATTAGAGCAAATTCTCCCCATTATTCGTGAAAAAGGGGCAATACACACAAATGAAGCTTCACTAGACTCCTTAGCCTGCCCAGATTCTCGCAGCGGCACGTCCCTGGTTCACCATAAATCCGTGCAATGCAAAGAAAAATGGCCCTGAGAGCGAACTCCCAAGGCCATCTGGTTTACAAAAAGCGGAAACGCCGACTATCCCTCGACTACCCCTTATCCATTATTCCCCAAGTACTCTTGGAGCGACTTCACGGGCTGCGAACCCTTTTGGGCCGCCTCAATCCCCTCGGCTGCGGCTGCGGCTGCGGAAAGCGTCGTGATATACGCAATCTTGTGGCTGATCGCAAGCTTACGGATGTAGGAGTCATCTTCTAGTGAATACTTGCCGGACGGTGAGTTGATGACCAACTGGATGTCTCCGTTGACGATGGTGTCGCCTAGGTTGGGGCGTCCCTCGTGGAGCTTCAAGACGGATTCCGCCTCCACACCATTCTCGGCGAGGTAGGTGGCGGTGCCGGAAGTGGCGAGGATTTTGAACCCAAGCCCTGCCAGTTTCTTTGCTACACCAACGGCTTCCGCTTTGTCATCTTGGTTGACCGAGATGAGGACGGTACCCTCGGTGGGAAGGTTGTTCTTCGCACCTTCTTGGGCTTTGTACATTGCCAGCCCAAAGGTGTCGGCAATTCCTAGCACTTCGCCGGTACTCCGCATTTCTGGTCCGAGGAGGGGGTCCACTTCGGGGAACATATTGAAGGGGAAGACCGACTCTTTAACGCCAAAGTGGGGTACGACGACCTCTTTGAGGTCCATCTCGGCAAGCTTTTTACCAAGCATCAACTCGGTGGCGATGCGGGCCATCGGAATACCGCAGACCTTCGAGACGAGGGGTACCGTTCGCGAAGCGCGGGGGTTTGCTTCAAGGACGTAAACCTTCCCATCGGCGATGGCGTACTGAATGTTCATCACGCCAACAACCCCGAGGTCTTGTGCGATTCGCTTGGTATAATCGCGGATGGTCGCGAGCGTTTCTTCCGGAATGTTGACCGGCGGAATGACACAGGCGGAGTCACCGGAGTGGACGCCCGCACGCTCAATGTGTTCCATTACGGCGGGGATGTAAACGTCGGTGCCGTCGGAGAGTGCATCGGCTTCCGCTTCGGTAGCGTTGCTGAGGAACTTGTCGATGAGGATCGGTCGGTCCGGGGTGACATCCACCGCAGCTGCGACGTACTGCCGCAGCATCTCTTCATCGTGGACAACTTCCATTCCGCGACCACCCAACACGAAGGAGGGGCGAACCATCACGGGGTAACCGATCTTGGTAGCGACAGCAACCGCTTCATCCACATTCGAGGCGGTGCTGCCTTCTGGCATTGGAATTCCTAGGGCCTTCATCCGTTTGTCAAACTCGTCACGGTCCTCAGCCAAATTGATGACGGCGGGGGACGTGCCGAGAATGGGGACACCGTTCTCCTCTAACTCTTGAGCAATGTTCAGCGGCGTTTGGCCACCGAGTTGCACAACAACACCCTCTGGCTTTTCTTTCTCGTAGATGCTCAACACATCTTCAACCGTGAGTGGCTCGAAGTAGAGTTTATCCGACGTGTCGTAGTCGGTCGAAACGGTTTCAGGATTACAGTTGACCATAATGGTCTCAAAGCCAGCATCTCGCAGTGCAAAAGCAGCGTGGACACAGCAGTAATCGAACTCAATTCCCTGGCCGATTCGGTTTGGGCCACCTCCGAGCACCATAATCTTGCGTCGGTCGGAAGTTCCCACAACATCATCAGCACAGTAGGTGGAATAGTAGTAGGCGGCATCTTCCACACCGGATACCGGCACGGGATGCCAAGCCTCGGCCATTTCGAGTGCGATCCGCTTCTCGCGAATTTCGGATTCGGGAACGTCGAGGATCTTCGCGAGGTATTTGTCGGAAAAACCATCCTGTTTCGCCTCTTTGAACAACGCATCGGAGGGAAGTGAACCCTTGGTGGCGAGCATTTTTTCTTCGAGGTCAACCAGTTCCTTCATCTGCTCGAGGAACCAAAGCTTGATGTGCGTCAATTGGAAGAGTTGGTCTAAGTCGGCACCTTTACGGATGGCCTCATAGAGCAGGAATTGTCGTTGTGAGGATGGGTTCGCGAGTAGGCGAAGCAGTTCGTCGAGCGGCAATTCATTGTAATTCTTAACAAAACCGAGACCATAAATCCCCGTTTCGAGTGAGCGGATCGCCTTCTGGAAGGATTCCTTATAATTCTTACCGAGGCTCATCACTTCTCCGACCGCCCGCATCTGCGTACCGAGTTTGTCTTCGGCGTTACGGAATTTCTCAAAGGCCCAACGAGCAAACTTCACCACGACGTAATCGCCGGAGGGCGTGTACTTTTCGAGGGTTCCGTCTCGCCAGTAAGGGATTTCATCGAGCGACATCCCGCCAGCCAACTTTGCTGAGACGAGTGCAATGGGGAAACCGGTCGCCTTCGAGGCAAGTGCAGAACTACGTGACGTACGCGGGTTAATCTCAATCACCACAACGCGGCCTGTCTTCGGGTCGTGAGCAAACTGAACATTCGTTCCGCCAACAACCTCGATGGCGTCAACAATGTCATACGAGTATCTTTGGAGACGATCCTGCAATTCCTGCGAGATAGTAAGCATCGGAGCAGTACAGTAGGAGTCGCCAGTATGAACACCCATCGCATC
>Ga0180430_10004194_pt1 | contig 12219 bp, 12 predicted proteins | sample SS_ome_9_FD_132999 | JGI IMG/M metagenome (GOLD analysis project Ga0180430, IMG submission 132999) | Hypersaline lake sediment archaeal communities from the Salton Sea, California, USA - SS_1_S_2 metaG | ecosystem: Environmental > Aquatic > Non-marine Saline and Alkaline > Hypersaline >... | reverse complement strand
GGGACGGGCTGGCGGGCGCTCTCGGCGGATCGCGCAGCGGTGCGCCCGTCGATTACACGGGGATCGTCGATCCCATGCTCACCTGGTCTTTTCGCGGCGAAGGGCTCGACTCGGCCGGACTGGAGCCTCTTTTTCACTACGACAGCGACGAGGGTTTCAGCATTCCGTTACTGCTCACGAGTTTCACGTCCGACGGGATCCGCTTCGGTCCGGCGGCGCGCCACCTCTTTCCCCTCGTTCATGGGAACAAGGAGCGGACGCGGTGGGATTTCCTTCTCAATTATGGAACGGTTTACGCGCTCGACGACTACAGCGCCGTTGATCTCAAGCTCCTCTTCAACTACCAGCACCACGCCCAGAAGGGGACGGCCTGGGGATTCCTGCCCTTTCCTTTCGGGCGTTATCCGGGTTATTCGCTCAATCCGGGTGCGCGTTTCGTGCAGCTCGACAACCACCTTTTCTCCTACTGGAACACGAAGGGCCAGAAGGGGATCGATATCGCCTATCCCTTCGTTTTTTCCATGAGCTCGGGCGAGGATTGGTCGCGGTGGCGCGCGCTGCTCTTTTTCAGCTCCGAGAGTTCGGGGCCCGATGGCGAGAACGTCGATCACGAGATGCTCCTCTACAACTACGAATCGGACAGCGACGGGCACAGCGAATTCGGCCTCTTGCCTTTCGATCTTCTTTTTCACCACGAAAGCGACGCCGACGGCGGCCTGCAGCACTCGGCACTCTGGCAGCTGCTCTACTGCTACGAGCGGGACGGCGACGGGGAGTGCGAACTCGATCTCGGGCCCTTTGGTCTCCTCTACAGCCAGGAGTCGGAGGCCGACTCCTTCGAGAACAGCACCCTCTGGAGCCTGCTCCACTCCTACGAGTCCGATCGCGACTGCACCGCGCTCAGCCTCGGACCTTTCGGTTTTCCCTTCACTTCCGAGTCGCGCGCAGACGCCTTCAGCATGCGGCTCCTCTGGCTCTTCGGTTTCGAGTCGACGGAGACGAAGAAGGAGTTCGACTTCATCGGGATTCCGCTGCTCCGGTCGGAATCGCGCATCGTGGAGTCGGACGAATAGGCCCGGACGACAGAGCCTTGCCCCACACACCGACGGCGCAGACGCCCTCGGCTCGAGACCACTTTAGTCAAGAATCAACCGGATCCTTTCGGCTTCACCCGCGAGTTTTAGATGAGAGTCTGCTGTAAGTGTTTGATTTTTCTGTCGTTTAGAGGCTCTCGAAGCACGGCTGCCACTGTCGTCGGATGGACTCTGAAAATCGCCTGCATTTTTTTAGCTAAAATGCAACGATATATATTAATAGAAACATTGGCTGTCTATCGGTGGCGGGAGCGGCAGATGAAGCACAAAAAATGGGAGAGCGGTCTGTCTCCAGGACGGATCCGGATTCGCGCATGCACAGACCTCTGTCCGCACCGGGCACACCGGTGCGCGGGTTTCACGCTCATGGAGGTCATGGTGGCAACCGTTCTGATCGGCGTCGGCATCTCGGCCGCGCTCTTCGGTATGGGCACGAGCGTGAACACCACCGCCGAGGGAAAGAAGGTACTCCTATCGGGCGATCTCGCCGGATATGTGAAACAACTCTCCCGGTCCCTCTATTTCGAAGATCCCAGCTTGGAAGGAATCACCTTCGGCGCCGAGGAGGGCGAGGCGGGCCTTGAAGATTTCGACGACATCGACGATCTCGACGGATTGAGCCTGTCGCCGCCGGTGGGCGCCGACGGGGCTGTGCTCACAGGTTTTCAAGGGTGGTCCCAGAACGTGGCCGTCTCCGCCCTCGATCCGGACACCTTCGAGGTGACGAACGATGTGAGCGAGAGCCCGCTGCGCCGCATCGAGGTCGAGGTGCGAAAGGGAACGAGAGTGGTGAACCGTTTCCAGTGGCTCGTTTCGAGGAATTGACGATGAAGCGGTCATCAACTGTTTTCGTTTCCGGCGATCGTCGACGGGGCACAAGGGGCACGATTCTGGTGCCCTGCCTCATGTTCATGACCCTCCTTTCGATCCTCTCCCTCAGCGTTCTCCGGGTCGGCGGAATCTCCAACGTGGTCTCGGGAGTGCTCGTCGAGAAATCACAAACCCATCTCGCCGCCCAGTCGGGCCTCGACATCGCTTACGCGAGGCTGGCCGACGACGTCGGATATTCGGGCGAGCAATGCCTTCCTTTCCGGGACTCGCCGTGCTGCGTCGACATTTCGGTGACCGCCCTCGAAGATTCGGAATTCGAGATCCTCTCGCGGGGAGCGTTGGGCGACTCGGAAACCCTGATCCGAGCCACGGCCCGCGCGGGATCGTGGATCTCGCACTATCCTCTCTACGTGGGGCGCAACCTCGAGCTCAAGGGAAAGTCGACGGTGATCGGCGACGTTTTCGTGAACACCATCGTCTCCGGCGCGTCGACGGCGTTTATCCACGGGAACCTCTACTTGACGGGAGAGAGAGAGATCCAGATGTCGATCGACGGCTATCCGTCGACCATCGACGGCTACAGGGTTCCGGTCGTCGTGCGCGACGTTTTTGTAAACACGCCGCCCGTCGACGTGTCGATCTTCACGCTGAGCAATCTGCGCGAGATGGCTGTCCAGTCGGGCCAGGTTTTTTCGGGCACCCATCATTTCACCGCCCTCGATTTCGACGGCGTCGTTTTTATCGAAGGCTGCCAGTCAAAGGTCTATTTCGAAGACGTCACCATCAGCGGTCTGCTCGTGTGCGACGACTCGACCGAGGTGAGGGTCGAGCAGGGATTTTTCAAGATTCACTGCAGGGACGATATTTGCGCCAATGTTGCGATCCTCGCGCCGCACTCGTCGCTCCGGGTCAATCCGGACGGACTGATCGACATGTACGGCCTGACCTATTTCGAGTCGGCCGATTTCCAGGGAAGCGGAACGTTTACAGGTCCCGTCGTGATCGTCAACGACATGATCGCCTTTCCGAACTCGTACCTGTGCTGCCAGCTTCCGTCAGATATGAAGGAGTTTTCCAATGCCGGTGTGGTATGGAACGAACAGCGGCTCGTCGAGCTCTCTTACGAAGAGTATTGACACGGTGCCGATAATTCGAGGACGCCACCGCCCAACGTGGGGCGGCGGGCAAGGAGGCAGTATCCTCGTGCCCTGTCTCTTCATGATGAGCCTTCTCACCATGCTGTCTCTCGGTGTGCTGCGCGTGGGAGGGATCGGAAACGCCGTCTCGGCGACGCTGTCCGAGAAATCCCAAGCTCATCTCGCAGCGCTCTCGGGAGTTCAGATCGCCTACGGCAAGCTGGCCACCGACAAGGAGTACGACGGCGAGGAGTGCGTGCCTTTCAACGGCTCTCTTTCGGCCGTTGACATCGATGTGACCGATCTGGGCGACTCCGAGTTCGAGGTCGTCGCGCGCGGCACGATGGGAGGGGCCGAGAGCCTGGTCCGCACGCGCGCCAGGGTGGCGCCCTTTTTCCTCAACTATCCTCTGACCGTGGGAAACAGTGTGATTCTCAAGGGCACGTCGCAGATCCTGGGCGAGTGTTACGTGCGCGACGTTCTCTGGGGAAAGGAGGAGTCGGAGATCACCGGCAATGTTCACGCAATGGGGGACCGCAACGTCCAGTACAACCTCGATGGCGAACCGGTTTCGCTCGACGGATATCCGCTTCCTCAGATCGGGGGGGCCGTATTCACCAATGCGCCGGTCATGGATTTTCCCGACGTGGTCCTCAGCGGACTCAGGGAGATCGCCGACGCGTCGGGGCAGATCTACACGGGCACGAAACATTTCCGGGACGAACATCTCACCGGTGTGATCTACATCGAGGGATCCAACGCCCGGCCCTATTTCAAGGACGTCACCATCGAGGGCATTCTGGTCTGCGACGGTGTCCCCGAGGTCAGGATCGAGAAAGGCTTTTTCAAGATCCACTGCGACGATACGGTCTGCCAGAACGTCTGCATCCTGGCGCCCGACTCCACGCTATGGGTCGATCCCAACGCCTTCATCGACGTGTTCGGGCTGAGTCTTTTTCACTCGACCGACTTTCAGGGGTGCGGCACCTTTACCGGTCCGCTCGTGATCACCCACGATCTGCTCACGCTGCCCGGTTCCAGACTCTACTGCCAGTTCCCGTCATTCATGAGGGAGTACATTTCCACCGACCTCTTGTGGAGCGAATTCATGGTCGTTGAATTGGGGTACGAAGAGCTATGACCACTATCGGCCTGAACATCAGTTTGCCCGGCAGGGAGGATCCGAATCCCGAAGGGAGTTTGAAAGTGAACAGCCATCGATCGAAAAACGAAGCGGGTCTGACTCTCGTCGAGATCCTTTTCGCCAGCGCGATCGGCGCGGTCCTCCTCATGTCGCTGGCCCTCGCCTCGGGTTTCTTTGTCGACTCCTACTCGGCCGGGCTCGATGAACAGGATCTGGCTCTGAGCCATCACATCGCCCTCGATAGGATCCTGAGCGCGATCACCACTGCGGGCACGGTGACGGTCGAGTCGGCGACGTCGCTTCTCAGGGACGCGGCCGCGGGCGGGACCGATCGATTCGTCTGGTCGGGCAATCCGGGCGATTCGCTGAATCTGATCCGCGACGGCGGCGATGCGGTTCCCTTCGTCGACGGCGTGACGAACCTCTGCTTTACGGCCAACACCGTTGACGTGGTGGAGGAGTCGCGCGAGACGGTGACCGAGGAGATTCTGAATTTCGATTTCTTCGAGGGCGAAACCCAGGAATGGGAGGACCTCACCCTCGCCGAGGGGTGCATGTACGGCTTCACCTTCAACGTGGTCTACACCCACGAGGTGGAGAAGATGGAACTCACCAGCATGGACGTGAAAATCGGCAAGATCGCCGGCCAGGGAGGCGACCTCCGCGTTTCGCTCTATGAAGGCCAGAACGAGGAGCGCCCCCGCGTCTGGGGCGACCCGATCATCAGTCACGAGGTCTTGAACTCCGATATCCCCCTCGCCGACGGATCGGGCGAGTCCCTGATTATCGACTGGATGACCATCGCCCTCCCCGAGGAGTTCATTGTCCAGCCGAACCGTTTTTATTGCCTCATGTTCGAACCGGTGGGAAGCGCCGAAGGCGGGATCGTGCGGGTGGCTCACATCACGGGCGGCACGGGGCCGATCAACCAGATGGCCTGGCTCGGCACCGACGATGGCGGTGCGTCGTGGGAGCCGGTTCTCAAGACGCAGGAATACCGTCAGCGCGACGTGCCGATCCGGATTCAGAGCGAGGTGACCCTCATCTTGAGGAGCGCCGTGACGAAAGTCGAATCGGTCGATGTCACTCTCGGGCTGCGGCTCGGGGACGTTACCATCGAGGGAACGGGCCGCGCCGACGTTCGCGGCGGGGGAGAGCTGACTCCTTTCTGAGACCGGTCAGAAGGAGGATCCCCTCTGGACCGGTTCATTTCCCAGAAGTAAATCGATTCCGGACTGAGCGCCTCGCCAGCCAAGCATAGTGCCGTTACAATAGAGTCGTCGAAGAATGGCACGATTTCAAAAAAACAACCTCCACTCAATAGGATCATCATGATGAACGACGACTCAGTCGCCCCGGCCGCAGAGGCAGATGAGGCGAAAAAGCGCGAAGAACCGAGGCCGGTGAGGCCCAGAAGTGTGACCGTGATCGGTTGGATTCTCATTGTTGTTTATTTCATCGGTGGCGGCTTCGTGGGTTGGGCGACGCTGACTCTTCTCGACGGTCCCATTCCGGCCGATGGCTCAGTTCCGGTGTGGCAGTTGATCGCCTCCTTGCTCGGCCATCTGGTCGTTCTTGCCGTTGCGGCCGGGCTGCTCCTCGGTCTGGAATGGGCGCGGAAATCCTTTCTCATCGGAGTGCCTGTCTTGATCGTGGCCGGAGCCTTCAGTGGGGGGGAGGTGGGCCTCATACTCACGCTCTTGCGGGGAGTTCTCTATCTGGTCTGCCTCGTCTATCTCACCAAACAGCCGGCCGTCGCCTACTTTCGAACAAAACCGTGCGCGCCGTGGATTTCGCCTTTGCTCGCCATTGTTGCTGTGAGCGGGATTGGCGGCGTGGGGGCCTTGATTCCCTTTCATGAAAAGGTCGATTCCTATTGCGTCGATTTGATCGTGAACAAAAGGATGGACGATTCGATCAAATTGGCCGAGCAGGGCGAGCTCATGCGTGCGCTCGAGACGATCAAAGGAGCGATCCGGATTCGACCCGAAAACAGCGAACTCCACGTCAACTGCGGCGTTTTACTTGCACAGCTGGGCCGTCTCGAAGAGGCTGAAGCCCATCTCCAAAAAAGTCTCCAACTCAATCCCCAATGCGTCAATGCCTATTTCAATTGTGGCGTCATCGAGATTCGCAGGGGTGGGATCGACAACGCGATCGAATGCTTCCGGAGATGTACCAAGCTCGATCCAAAAAACTCAGCCGCATTCTACAATCTTGCCGTCGCGTTGAATCGCCGGAACAGGACCGAGGAGGCACTCGAAAAACTCGAATCCGCCATCGTCTTAAAACCGGACGATTGGTCCTATCATGAATTTCTCGGATCGATCGAGGCGCAGCGCGGCGAGTACGAGAAAGCGGAGCGCGCTCTGAGGCGAGCTATCGAGCTCAATCCGGAAAGCACGCGGGCTTCCGAGATGCTCGAGCGGTTGGAAAAGATGAGGTCCGAGGAACCAACCGGCGAATGATCGTGACTTTTCCTGAAGAGGCCCTTCGATAACGCCCGAGGAGTCGTCACCAAAAATACCAAAAAAACAAAGTGGCGCAGGCCGTGCCGGACGCCTGCGCCACTTAATTCTTGGTGCCCCCTCGAGGATTCGAACCCCGGACCCGCTGATTAAGAGTCAGCGCGAAGACTTTTTCGCAATCCGTTTTTACATGAGTAATTATGCGGTAAGTATCCGTAGAACGCATTGTAAGGACGTTTTTACTTACGTTTTCGAGCACTTCCAAAAAACTCTTGTTTTCGTTACCGTTGCTGGGTATGCTGCTGGGTAAATGCTGGGTAAGGCATTTTGGGGTGGTTCAATGAGGTTTGAGTCGTCCTGTGGATCAAGTCTTTACCACGGGCGATTCTGGGCGTCTGGTGACGAATCCGTAGGAGAGAGTCGATGCCGAGAATAGGGCTCAACAAGACGAAATACGCTGGGGTCTACTGGAAAGACGATCTCGATCCGGCTGGGAAGAAGTGCCGGATCTACTACATCATCTATCGACGGGCCGGTGAATCAGGCCAAATCGAAGAGAAAGTTTCCGACTACACCATGACGCCGTACAAGGCTTTCCTCCTGAGAGCTGACAAGATTAAGGGCGTTGAGCCAACGAACCAGGAGCGGCGCGAGGCATCCCGCAAAAAGAAATGGACGTTCAACGACCTGTGGAAAAAATTCGAGGAGACTGTCGAGCTTAAGAGCATGCGGACGGTCAAGGGGCTGTACAAGAACCACATTAAGAAGGCGCTCGGTGAGAAGATTCCGGCAAAATTGCAACCGCTCGACCTGGAGCGGTTGCGAAAGAAGGTGGAGAAAGGACATTCGCCCGCCACAACCCGATACGTGCTCGGCCTCGTGCGTCGCCTCGCCAACTTCGGGCGGGATAGTCACCTATGTGCTGGGCTCACCTTTCGTGTCAGAATGCCCAAGGTGGATAATGCCAAGACCGAAGACCTATCCCCGGCCCAGCTCAAGCGGCTTAAAAAGGTTCTCGACGAGTACCCCGATACGATCGAGAAGGGTGGGCGCCGCGACAGTGCCGTGCAGATTGTGGCGATCATGCGCATGGCTCTCTTTACCGGAATGCGCCGTGGCGAGATACTCGCGCTAAAGTGGGAGCACGTCGATTTCCGCAAGGGCTTCATCAAGATCGTGTCGCCGAAGTCCGGGCAGACTCACGAAATACCGCTCAACATTCATGCTCGGCGGGTGCTCAAGAATCATCCTCGGGCGGACTCGGAATATGTCTTTCCGGGAGCGGGTGGTAAGCAGCGGTCTGAGGTCAAGTATCATCTTCAAGAGATCAAGAAGCGCGCGAAGCTGCCGAAGGATTTCCGACCCCTCCACGGACTCCGTCATCATTTCGCATCAGCCTTGGCCAGCTCGGGCCGCGTGGATATGTACGCTCTTCAACGGATGCTCGGCCATAAGACACCGGCGATGACACAGCGGTACGCGCACCTTAGAGATGAAGCAATGAAGGCGGCAGCTAAGGTTGCCGATGAGGTCATCGGGGGATGATAAACACCCAAGGTCGATATTGAAAATGGGTAGGCCGCGACGGCGGCCGCGCGCTTGGACGTGGCGGGAGTCCGCACACCGGCTTTCGCCTGTCCGGGCGGCCCTGGAAAGGCGTGCTCATGGCGAAGAAGACCACGAAGAAGACCGCAGGCCCGCTCTATTTCAAGAGCAAGGGCCGTCACTATTGCTTCAATCCGGCAGACGCCGAGGAACACTGGTCGGCGGATATCGGCGACGGTGTCAAAGAGACCCTGTACCTCTCCCGTCCAATTCCAAAGTCCGCCCGCGGAAAGAAGCCCAAATTCCCTTTACGAATCTGGATTCTCCATCGCTCTGACCAGGGGAGGAAGTGCCGAAGGCTCTCGAGGGTAGATGCCGAGGAGTGGTTTATCGAGCACGGCCAGGAGATGCCCAAAAAGCTCGCGAAGGGCATCCGGGAGCCGTCTATCCATGACCTCGTAGAGGTCGAGGTTTTCCCTGGGATTATCCGGGTCTCCGAGGGAAACAAAACAGAGGACCGAAGCGGACAGGTATGGTCGAAGCCCCTGTCAAAAGCAGAGATAAAAAGGCGGTCGCAAGAAGGCGAAAGAACAGTAGATTTTCGCGTCGCGGAATGGGAAGAGCAGGGATTTATCGACAGAAAGAACCGCCAATCCTTCAAAGTCCGGCTTGATAAGCTACCCCAAAACGAGCGAGAAATGCTCGAATAGGCGCACCCTTCAAAAAAAATCGGCTAAACTCGGGACAGCTCGGGACAGCTCGAGACAAGTCGATTTTCCTTCCTTTTTCCGTCTCTCGCCATGCGCTTTAATGCCCCCCCAGAAACGTAGATCGATGCGGAAAGCGTTCATCGTGTCACGTAACTGGAGGATCAAAAAATGGCGGTCACTGAGAGAGCAAAAGCGGGTCAGTTCATCAACGAAGTGGAAGTGGCCAAGAGGCTGGGATTGAGTTGTAGCACACTCCGCGCTTGGCGTTTTCGTGGAGTGGGGCCGGTCTACCACAAGTTCGGCAAGTCCGTCCGATATCACGTCGATGACGTAGCGGCCTACGTCGCAGAAAACCGGGAGGATGACGCCCGGCAGTCGGCATAGGAGGGGCGGCTGATGAAATCGAGACCCTCTCCGGCGTTCCTGTTCTATTCGCGTGACTTCTTCTCCGATCCGTTGGTCATGGTCATGCCGAAGGGTGAACAGCGCGATCTCCTTTTTCTGCTGTCTGTCCAGTGGGACGCGGGTAGCATCCCAGCGGACATGGGTACTCTCGCGAGGATAACGGGTTCGACGAGCAAAGAGTGGGCAGTGTCCTGGGAGAGGATAAGCCAGTGTTTCGAGCCGGGAGAGGATCTTGGCACTCTCCAGAACTCGAGAATGAAGGCGATGCGCGAAGACTATGTTCGGTATCGCGAGCGGTGCTCCGAAGGAGGAAAGCGCGGACGCCGGATCCAGATGGAACGCCAGCAGAAGTTGGGGGCAGAATCCGGGGCAAATGCGGGGGCAAATACGGGGGCGAACCGGGCTATACCTTCTCCTTCTTCTTCCCCTTCTTCTTCCCCTTCGAAGAAGGGTTCCCTATCGGGAACCTGTCAACAGTCAGAGCCTGTTGACGGACAAGAGTCATCCAAAGTCCCTCATTGTCCGCATCGGGACATTATCAAAATATACCACGAGACGTTGCCCGAACTCCCACAAGTCAGAGTGTGGAACGGCACCTCGCGAAAAAACCTCCAGGCGAGATGGCGCGAGGAGAAAAAGCGGCAATCCCTTGACTGGTGGAGAACCTTCTTCCTCGAAAACATCAAGCCTTCGGATTTCCTCATGGGGAGGAAGACCGACTTTCGGGCTAACCTTGGCTGGATTGTTGGCCCACGGAATTTCGCGAAGATTTTGAACGGGCAATACCAGAGCCACGGCCCGAGAACGGGATCGGCAAGGACCGACGCAAACATCCTGGCCGGCCAGGACTGGATGGCCGAAGGAGGTGCAAGTGCAGAAGCAGGATAAACCCCGTTTCGCCGCTCTCATGGAAGGACTGGCGGAAAATTTCAGTGCCTCGCTCTCAAGGCCCGGCATCGACATTCGGTGGCGCGCCCTGAAGCAGTACTCGATCGAGCAGGTGGAAGCCGCAGCGCACTTGATCCTCCGCACAAGGAGGTTCACCACGATGCCGACCGTTGCCGATTTCGTAGAGGCTATCGAGGGAGGCCACGAGGAGCGGGCGCAGCTCGAGGCCGTTAATGCCTGGCGTGCGATTCAAAGAATCGGCGGATACAGCAGCGTCCGATTTCAAGACCCCGTGACCGCTGCCGTCATCGATCGCCGATTTGGAGGCTGGGCGCGACTCTGCGAGGAACAGCTTGAAACGGATCGAAAGTGGTTCCTCCGAGATTTTGCCGAGGCCTACATCAGGTTCGCCGAGTCGGGCATCAAACAGATCGGCCACCTCGCCGGACGGCACGAGATCGAGAACTCCGCGCGAGGCCACCTCGCTGCCATTGCCGCGCCCGTCGAGATTGCGAGCGGACAGCGGAGGATTGAACTCCGAGGCAGCCGCCTCGACGATTTTCAAGAAATCCAACAAGGGCTCGCCTCGTGACGGCGGCCCGAAAATCACTTTTTGAAAGGAACACATCATGTCGAAAACAAACTTGAACCTGTTTAACGACCCCGTCCGGCTCATGGCCCTCCTCGGCACCGCGGATCGTCTGCGTGACCTGGAGGACCCCTCCGACGAGATCCAGGGCCTTGCGAACGTCCAGGACAAAGCCTTCGAGATCCTCAAGGATAACTGCGACGGATCGGACAAGATCAGTTCGGATCGCAGTCTTACCAGCAAGGGAAAGGCCGACCAGAAGTCGAAGCTCGCCGGGCGGGACATAGTACGCCTCTCCCGTCTCCGGGACTCCACCGCCTGGAAAAAAGCCGCTTCTCGCGTCGAGGAGATCAAGGAACGGGCCGACACCCACCTCTCTTGCCGGGAATCGCACCGCTCCGCGCTCCTCGATCCTGCCAAGGAGACGCGATCGTTTCTCGTGCAAAGTGCCGCCGATCCGCTCGAGATCGCCAGATTGATCGACGAGGGCATGACCGACGACCGACCCGACGAAATCCCCCTGCTCGCCATCACGACCGCTCCCAGGCTGATCCAGCGGGCTCTGCTCTCCCAGGACGACCTCGAGCGTCTCAAAAAGACCTGGGTGTTGATCTTCATGGCCTCCGAGAACACTGAGCTCCAGGGGCTCGAGCTCGCGATCGACGTCGTCAACCGGACGATCGAGGCTTTCGTCCGCGAGATCGGCCGCGACTTGCAGCCTCGAGACCGTTCGGTGGAGGGCCAGGAGGACGTCCTGGAGGCCGCAGGCGCGCCCGTGAGTGCGGCATAGACGCAGAGGTCGAGGTTCACCGTAGAACGGCAAGGGAACGGACGGGCACCATGGCGAAACACCGCGATTCAAAGGGGCGATTCACACGTGGAAACCGCGCAGCAGCGGGCCGGAAGCAGAAGCGCGTCGAGCTCGAGAAGGCTCTCGCCTCGGCGCTCACGCCGTCCCGAGTCCGGAAGATCATCGACGCTCTGTTTGCGGAGGCGAGCCATGGCGATGCCGTCGCCGCGCGGCTGCTGCTGGATAGGTACTTCGGGCGCCCAGCCGCGGCTCCTACGGTGGTCGGGGAGGCCACGGGCGATCTCCAGCTCTCTGCCATCAAGAACGCAGACGACCTCGTCATCGTCGGCCAGGAGATCATGGCCGGGGTTGCCGATGGGCGGATTGCAGTCCGGGACGCGGCGATACTGAGTACGTTGCTAACGGCGCAGGCGCGCGTCTTCGAGCTGATCGAGTTCAAGGGACGTCTTGACGATCTCGAGAACGAGGTCCAGGCCATAGGAGGGCACCATGAGACTTGATGGTCGATTAAAGAAGCTGAGACAGGCCGTGGATTCGCTCCCGGCGTCGGGGGAGATCGTACAGCGGTATATGGCGCGATACGACGAGACCGGCGAGC
>Ga0180430_10004193_pt1 | contig 12220 bp, 3 predicted proteins | sample SS_ome_9_FD_132999 | JGI IMG/M metagenome (GOLD analysis project Ga0180430, IMG submission 132999) | Hypersaline lake sediment archaeal communities from the Salton Sea, California, USA - SS_1_S_2 metaG | ecosystem: Environmental > Aquatic > Non-marine Saline and Alkaline > Hypersaline > Sediment... | reverse complement strand
GACGGCGGAGCGTCTTCGCGAAAGCCGCTAGTTCCTTGATTCCTAGGCTTTCCGCGAAAACGATCCAATCCAAAAGCATGCCCGACGGCCGGATCGTGTTCATCTCAGGGCGTCGGGGTGGTTATCTTCGTTGTGGGGCATCGGCTCCACCGTACGATTCGCCCACCTACACGCTTCATTCGATGGATAGTGATGGAAGTGACATCTGCTGTCTGAGCTTCCATGAAACGCAGGAGTGGCATCCGAGTGTCGATAACAATGGAATGCTCATCTATACACGGTGGGATTACATTGATCGAGATACGAATGTCGCCCATCACATCTGGTCATGTTTCCCCGATGGCCGCGATCCTCGAAGCTATCATGGTAATTACCCCACGAAACGTGAGAGCAGACCTTGGATGGAGATGAGCTGCCTTGCGATACCGGGCTCTCATCGGTATGTGGCGACAGCGGCTGCTCATCATGGGCTGGCGTTCGGCTCACTGGTTCTGATCGACTATCGCCCCGAAGATGACGGGGCCGAATCACAATTAGAGCGTATTGCTCCCGATGTTGCTTATCCAGAATCGGAAGGCGGAAAGCAGCGTATCCGAGAGCTTATGTGTTATGGCACGGCATGGCCACTGAGCGAAGATGACTACCTTTGTGTATATGATGCCAGCGCGACGAACCGCGGCATTTACTGGATCGACCGCGACGGAAACCGGGAGTTACTTTATCGAGATCCCGCGATCTCGTGTCTTAGTCCGATTCCCCTTCGTAGTCGTCCTATACCTCCAGCTCTTCCGGATCGGACGACACAAACTCAGGCCAGTAGAAAGGCGACGGATGACGATCGGCCAGCAACGATTTCGGTAATGAACGTCTACGACAGTGACTTTACTTGGCCCAAGGGCGTTGAGATAAAGTCGCTTCAGATTATCCAGGTGTTGCCGAAAACTACGCCGCCGTTGGATACGCCTCGGATTGGGATTGCAAATGAAACAAACGCTCGGGCCGTGTTGGGCACCGTGCCGGTCGAGTCGGATGGCAGTGTCTATTTCGAAGCCCCGGTGGGTATACCGATCTATTTTCAACTGCTTGACGAGCACGGGCTTGCCATTCAGTCGATGCGTAGCGCCACTTACGTTCATCCTGGCGAGCATCTCGCCTGCGTGGGATGTCATGAGTCGAAGCACCGTCGGCCGACCGAGTCCCGAATGATTCCATTGGCAATTCGTCGTGAGCCCTCACCGATCACGCCGGGGCCCGAAGGCTCCTGTCCGTTCGACTACCCGAGGCTCGTTCAGCCGGTACTTGATCGGCACTGTGTGGAATGTCATAAACAGCGAGGTGCGGTTGATCTGTCTGGCATTGTTGAAGGGTCTCATGGTTGGACTCGCTCGTACACGAATCTCGCCCGCGATTATGGCTTTTATTTTACGGTTGGCAATGGAACGATCAATAAAGGAATTCACGGAGGCTCTCGCACGAAGGCAGGCAAATTCGGTGCAAGAGCAGCGAAACTGTTGGATTATCTCGATGAGAGACACTACAATGTTAAACTGCCTCCGGAAGACTTCAGGCGGATTACGCTTTGGCTCGACTGCAACTCCGAATTCTACGACGCATACGAGAACACCGAGGCGCAATCTCGAGGTCAGTATGTATGCCCCGTTCTAGAGTAGATTGGTAGCTTTATCGATGAAAAAGATTATTGTTTATGTTTCTATTATTCTCGCTACGATAGCAATGTTCGGACGTTCCACCGCCCGTGCTCATGCAAGCATATCACCGAACATTATTTTCATCCTTGCCGACGACATGCAGTAGATTGATAAGGAAATCGCCTTTGGCTTTTCATTTGAGTCTATTATTTAAGTATTTATGCGATGTGCCTATCCAATGCGACCATTTATGAATTACTGCAAATTACCTGCAATTATTGGCCATTAACTACAGATTGCTACATCTGATATTGGCTTTCCTAAGCAAGCTAATCGTTTTCGCTCGTCAGCCACTGTTCTTCGTAAGCAGTGACTTGTGTTTGAAGCGATTGAAACCTATTGAATCTCTTCAGCCGTTCCAAAACGTCGGCCGCCTGTTACATCCATTTCAGTATGCAATTTAGGAAGAGCATGGTATCGGTGAAAACCATCGGCCAACACATACTCCTTCCTTTCCATGTCATAGTAAACGAGCATCGGTGGAAATGTCTCTTGGCGATCCATCGCTACGGCATATTCGTTGACAATGTCCTCATTAATCTCAACACGAGATTGCGTATTCAGATCGATCCGGTGTATCCGTCCATCACATTTGGCACTAACAGATGTTCATTGATTTCCAGGATTTCGACGAAGCAAATAAACACTTCATTAAGAAAGAGCAGATACGCAAACGGAATCAATCAAAGAGTTTCTGATCAGCGATCCCATTATACCACGAACGCCGTTTCAATCATACAGCGATCGGCGCCGCAAACGTCACGCGGCGTGATCGCTCATCGATTAGAATTTGTCAATACGGAAGTTTCACCTCATTGAAGGAAACTTCCTTGGACTACGAGCCTTATATCGATATTGACAACCCACCGAAGATCGCGTTGCCGAAAGGTTGGCCTGCATTTGTTCGTGAGGCGATTCTTCATATCATTGCGATAGCCCGCATTTCAATCATGCACGCTCGACATTGGTTGGCTAATACACTCAGGTTTCATAGTTAATGTGATCGCCTCAAGAATGAAGTCATGCTGCTTCGGATGGAACTTGAAATCAAGGATGCGAGGATTGAATCGATCAGTCCACATCGCCGACTGCACGGGCGCGAACGTTCGGATCGAGATCTCGTTCTACAATCGACGTCGCCACTTGTCGATAATTTATGGTCGTTCGAGGGTAGCGATTCTGCTTGTCAACTTTTCAACGTCGGTTCTCAGCGAGATGGGTCTGCGCTGAGCGTGGCGTTGTGCTATTCATTTCAAAACCGTTGGACGCGCATTTACCTCGGTCACATTCCTCATTTTGCAGTGAAGCACAGCAACCGGCCATCAGTGAGCGCGATATAGACCGAACCGTCAGCTACTGCCAGGCTATCCCAGACCGGTGCAGCGTTGAGCCGGTATTCGGCCAGTTTTTCGCCACTCTCGGCGGAAGCAACCCATAGGGTACCGCCCATCCGTCCTTCGAATGCCTTGGCTAGGTCATTCTTGGGAAACGCCACCGGTGTGCCCGCCACGAGCAAGACGTCGCCGGCCAACGCCATTGCCTTGCCGGTCAGCGGGATGTTGGCTCGCCATCGCCCAATCGCCGTGCGACGCGGAACGGATCCTCTTGTGCTCTTGCCAGGTTCCACATCGATTTTTGCGAGGTCACCAGCGTAAAGCGTGTAGCCTTGCACACGCGGATCGAACGTCGCGGTTCGGCTCGGCTGATACCCGCGGACCTCGTAGAACTTTGTGCCGTCGCGAACCAGGATGTCGCCATGCACGGGGCCACGCCCGGTCGCGATATCATAGCGGAGCGTAGTGTCGATCGTCCACCAACTGCGGTGATGCGGCGTCGAGTCGAGGAATCCGTGCGAGGTGATCAGGTGTCGTGGAGTCTGCTCGGGTCCAACCGGTTCGAGGTCGGCCGTGAATGCTTGATGCCGAAGGAACAGGTGCCCATGCTCGGCCAACAGGATGTCGCCCTTATTTCCCTCAATGCCACCCGCGCCGGTTGCGCCCAGCGCCGTAACCTCGCTGATGATCGGATGACCGTCCGGACCATAAGGTCCGTACAAGTTCTTCTGATGAACCAGCGCGCCGGTTCGCGGGTCAATCCCGAAGAGGAACAGTCCGCCATCCAAAAACGAGTTTCGCCCGGCCACGAAATACGCGACGTCTTCTTGGATAAGGACATTGCCGCATACAGGCCAGGCCGACTCGATCTGCTCGTAGGCGCATATCATTCGGTCGGGCAACGCCTTGAATCGCCAGATCAGTTTTCCGTCGGTCGCTCGCAGGCAATAGACCCAGCCGTCGCGTGAACCGAAGAGCAACCGTCCCTGGTAATAGGAGGGAGGAGAATCGACGCGTCCACCGGTGGTGTAGGTCCACCGCACCTTGCCGTCCGAGGCGCCCAAGGCACATACCGCGTGAGCGTCCACGTCGGCGACGAAAACCAAGCCCGCAGCGATCACGGGCGCACTAACCTTAGTGCTCAGCTTCGTTTCCCACTGTGGCTGCAACTTGGCGGATACGGTCGACTTGGAATGACCGCTTCGGCTTGCGTCCTGGCGATAGGTGGGCCAATCCGCATCGGCACCGGCGGCGGCAGGTAGCGATTCGATCGTGCCAGCGTCGCTCGAACCCTTTTCGAGTTGTGGCTCCACGGCTACAGTGATCGGCTGACCGGACGATTTCAGATATGGATTGCCGGCGAGAGCGTTGAACGAGTTGATTTGAACTTTGTTCGCGCACGAGCAGGCGGGCGGACCAGAGTAAAGCAACCCGTTGCACGGCAGGAAGCCGACCCCACACGTGCTGCGAATCCACGGATTGGGGAATTCGCCGGAACCGTCCAAGGCCAGGAAGTCGGTTCCTCCCGTCACCGAGTTGATGTACCAGCGATCCGTGATGCGGTTACGGTAGCAACGATCGTGCCCCATCGGGCCGGTCATCTTCTGGGTGAGGGCCTTGATCTCGGTGCCGGTTCGCGCGTCGTAGGCCCGCTTGTTGGCGGTCCATACGACTTCGTCGATTAGAAACAGATCCGGCGCTTTGAAATGATTCAAATGTGTCCGGGTCATCCAGAGCTTGGTACCATCCTTAATTGAAAATGCGGTCAAGGTATTGATGTCGGCGAGATAAACTGCATCGACACCGAGCACGAGCGAAAGCGATATGCCCGGTTTCAATTTGAGTGGTAGGCCCGTGTTGGTTCTTCCTGCAACCGAGGCCTCGCACTTCACACGCCATCGCTGCTTGCCGGTTTGCCGATCAAGACAGATTAGAGAACCATCGGCACAATAAACCGTGTTGTTGCCGCGCACAGCGAGCGTCGCGCCTTGGTACGTCCGAGTATCGTCGCCTTCTTTTCGCCACAGTTCACGTCCCGACTCCGTGTCAATCGCCGCGATGCTACTCTGAGGGTCCTCAAGTTTCGGAATAATAGGGCCGTAAGCGGAATCGGGGAACGCGCTCGAGCCAATCGTGCCACTTCTATGGCCAATGCCGGCCGTATCGAACGGGTCGCCAATTACGACGTAGAGAACGCCCTTGTCGTAGACGAATTCCTGCGTCCGTTCGGTTCCGGGGTAGCTCTTAAGAACTTTGCCGTCGGCAGCATCAAACACTGTGATCGGTGCATCGAAGCCCGGCGTACAATAGACCTTGTCCTTGCACGCGACCAATTGCCGCTGCAGTTGGGTCGGGGTGTACTTGATGTAGATGTTGGTCGGCTGCCAATCGGCAAACGAGTGCCGCCACAGTTCGATGCCGTTAAAACCATCACGGCAGATCAGATCGAATTTGCCCGGCAGGGCAGGATGCTCCACCGAGGCCCCGTCCTCGATGCTAAGTACTCGACCGCCTGAAGACACCATACTGTGGATCGATGGCAAAGTCAGGTGAGACCGACTCCAGTTGCGTGCGGCAATCCACTGGTAGTGGCGAGGTGGACTGACGACCGCATCGCGGGCTACGGCATTATTATCCGCATCGTGGTAGTGTTGCTGCCACTCGTCGATATTCTCTGGCCGAGGTTTGACGGTCTTCGTCCAGCTGGCATCTCGCTTTACGTAGGCCATGCCCTGAGGAGCGAGCACTCGCATTACCTCGTCCATCGGCACATTGCCAAGGTCTTCTGCAACAACCAAGTTCACCAGATTGTCGACATAGGGCAGCCGTTTGTCGTCGAACTGCTGGACGGAAACTCTCCCATACAGTCCGAGCGAACGCACGTACTCCCGAGCGGCCGCGACGTTCTTCGCGTCACCGTCGAGCCCTTGCACCGTGAAGCGCCCGTCCTCACCCAGAGAGGCACACCGCTTGCCGTCGCCACAGCCGAGGTAGACGATCAGCCCACCGTTGACGTCACTGGCCTGGAGTATCTGCTTTGCATCGTCCTGTGCGAGGCTCGCACTCGAGAGCGCGACAAATCCTGCGGCTTGGAGCACCAAGACGATGGTAAGTATCGGCAAGAAGAATCGTTTCATCACAGTATCTCCTTCATCGGTATTACTTGTTATCTTCAGTGAGACAGATCACACGGCCATCGGCGGTTGACATGTAGAGCCTGCGATCAGCGGCAATGAGTCCGTCGAAGACGGGCGGAGCTTCGAGTTCATAGGTCGCAAGGATAGATCCATCGGAAGGCGAAATGGCCAGCAGTTTACCGCCTTCAGGCGACTCGATCGCTGCTGCGAGTGCATCCGTTTCCACTGGTTCATGCGGAACCTCTTCGGCCGGGTTGTCCGGTCCGGCGACGAACAAGGTGTTTCCGGTAAGAAGCAGCCCCTGCCCCATGACGGAAATACGCTCGGACCACGGCTCCTGCTTACTCTCCTTTTTAAGGCCTCGTCCGAAAAGACGGTAGAAGGTGAAGGGATTGCGGACCGGTCCCCAACTAAATCGTCCATCGATGCCGACGTGTCCGCCCGAGTTGTCGTAATTACTTCGACCGTAGCCGTAGATACGCGAGCCATCTGTTACAAGCAGTCGACCGACAGGTGCCAGTTGTGCCTGCTTGTGCCATCCGCCCCAGCCGCTTCCCATGCTTGTTCCATATTGCCAATAAGTGCGATGCCACCAATTGTGATCGAGGAAGCCGACGCTGCTCCAGAGGTGAGGACCTTCGACATTCTTCCGAAATTCCAGATCGCTTGGACTGAAAGACTCGCCCCGCATGTAGATCGCCTCGTCGCCAGCGGCTAACACGTCAGGCAGGAAACCCTTGGCGGTGCCCGTGTTTCTTTTCTCCTCGGGCACCTCCAACTGCTTCATTTCCAACGTTGTTCCCGCGGCAGCATCCACTTTGTGGAGGAAGATGCCGCCAGCGAGGAAGCTGTCACGACCCGCTGCAAAGTAGGCGATCCCATCGATGACCAGGAGACTGCCGGATACAGGCCATGCCGATTCTAGCTGCCCGTCCACCGTAATGAGGCGGTCGTAAGGAGCAGCCCGGTACTTCCATGCGAGCTTACCATCCAAAGTCCTGAGACAGTAGACATATCCATCCCGACATCCGAAGATGCAGTAGCTGTTACTGAGTTGGTTCGTCGCTGACCCGCTGAGTGAGAAGAGGGTCGGAGGCGAGTCAATTCTCGCGTCTGCCGTGAAGCTCCACACTTTCTTGCCGGACCCGGCGTCGAGCGCATGTACCGTGTGCTGCTCCTTCGCCGCGACAAGAACGATATTGTCGGCCGCAACCGGCGGAGTAAGGCTACCGCCGATTGTCGTATTCCACGTCTCCTTCAGCTTCGGTGAGACGGAAGTCTCGACGCTACCACTACGTGAAGCGTCTCTTCGGTACGTAGGCCATGACTGGTCCTTTACGACATTGGTAGGAATTGGGTTGTATCCACGGCCTTCGTCTCGGCTCGGCAAATGTGAAAGATACGCAGGCCCTCGGACTAATCTCCCGATCTCTTGGTTCTCGCTATCGGAATGCTGCGTGGTCTGTTGCTCCGGAGCCAATGCTATGAAGCCCGACTTGATCATGCCGTTTACGTTGCAGGCGCAGGAATGCGGCGGTATGGTGATCAGACCGTTCGCAGGCATCACGCCGTAGGCACAGACGCCACGCACCCAGAGGTTTGCGGTCAGATCACCCGTCTCGAGGTCAACGAACTCGGTTCCTCGGCGACCGAGAATAAGATATTCTGAGGTCGCCTTAGCTCGATGGCAGCGGGCGTGGCCGATGCGTCCCAACACGGTCGTGTCGGAGGGACGAGTGCGCCGGATTTCGCCCGTCTTCGGATCGCGTCCTTCCGTGATACCTGGATCGCTGCCCCAAGCGTATCTTCCGGTCCACAACAAACCGTCGGCGATGAAGATGTCCACTGCCGAATTGAAGCCTTCGTAAGCATGGCAGTCCCACAATTGCTTGCCGCTCGCAGCATCGTACGCGATCAGCTTGCCTACGACATTGCCCTGGATGTACTGATGATAACCACCGCTAGGGAGCCAGAGGAGATTGTCTTTCGTATTCTCAGCAGCCCGGTCAGCCGTGTAAACGATTCCATCATGGGCGACCACGGTTGGGGAAGACCATGCGAGACGACGACGCTGGATGGGACGCTCAGCTTTCCAGAGCTGTTTGCCGGTCTTAGCATCAAGGCCGACGAGTTCATCTAGGTTGTGGAAGAACACCTTTCCTTCGGATACCGTGAGCGTAGCCGGCATTAGGCCGCGCGTGTAAGGCTCCTGGTTGATCCACTTCGTCTCACCGGTCGAAGCTGAGATGCAGGCTATTCGGAAATTGTGAGAAGGCGGAGTGCCCCTATCGAAGGGCGGCGTGTAGTTTTCTTGCCTAACCGTCTCTTGGGCTTCCTTCGCGCCCCAGGATTCGTTCGGCTGGCCTACAACGACGAAGAGCGAGTCCTTATCACAAAGAATCTCGCATGTTCCGTCGGTCCCATCGTAAGCTCGAAGCGTCTCGCCCGTTGCCGCGTCGAGAGCGATGACCGGCTGGCCGTAGCCGAGCGTGACATACACGGTATCACCAACGGCTACCAAACGACGTGCGATGTCGGCCGGGCCGCTTCGGAAATCTCGCAGGTGGTATTCCCAATCCTTAATCGTGTACTCCCAGAGACGTATGCCGTTGAACGCATCTCTTGCAACAAGTTTCCAGTGCGGGCTGGCCGCAGCGAAGGCAATGGAACCTTCGTCGACAATGGAAAAGGTGCGTCCGTTGGCTGACACCATGGCACTCACGCTGGCAAGATGATCGTGACTGCGCGAGAAACGAGGCCCGCCGATCCATTGGTAGTGACGTGGCGGGCCGACTACCGTATCTTGGGCAACCGCGTTGTTGCTCGGCGAATGCAAGTAATGCGTCCACTCATCGATGTCGGCCGGCCGCGGCTTGACGGTCTTCTCTCCATCGATCAAGGCCACCCCGCCTGGCACGAGCACTCGCATTACCTCGTCCATCGACATCTTACCCAGGTCGTCGGCAATAACCAGATTGACGAGATTATCCGCGTATGGCAATCGCTTGCCATTCCATGGCCCGACAGAGACCTTCCCATACCGTCCGAGTGATTGAATGTACTTGCGGGCAACATCGAGCGACGCGAGGTCCGTGTCGAGCGCTTGCACGAGAAAACCTTTTTTAATGTTCAGCCTGGCGGCAAGGCGGCCATCGTCGCATCCAATCAGGACCACCAACCCACCCTTGACGCCGCTGGCGTTAAGGATTTGATCAGCCTGATCGTTCACCGATTCAGAAGGCGAATCTGCGGCAAGAACCGACGAACTGGCAATCCACATCACCATCAGAAGTAAAGTCATCCCGAATCGCATTAACCATGAATTTATCATCTTACGCTCTCTCGTTTTGATGGGGTTCTATACATGTTCACACTCCCTCGTTCTCTTTTGCGAGACGATCCTCGATATGGTACGGATGGTGTTGCCGCAAAATCAGGCGAGTGGCTTTCTTGATGATCGCCGGCAATTGGCCTTCTCACAAAGTCTTCAATACGAATTAATCTAAAAGTAGATGACAAAACGGAACGCCGAAACGTCTTGGTCTGCCAATTCCCTCTTAGGTGAGCATAAACTAATCCCAGACTCCAACATCCCTTAATACCATAAACTATCGCTCCCCACCCTCCCTGTGTCAAGCAATCGACAGGTATTCTATTGCTTTTTGAGGGCTTTTCAGCGTCATCGCTTGCTGGTAAAGCAGTCCTCATCCCTTAGTTTCCTCTACGGGACCGAATTTTTGGGCCACCCGTACCGCGATCTCATCACTGAGCACTGCGGAAAGCCTTGGCTGACGTTGAGCTTACTATAGCGTTTGATAAAGGGAGAGTCTCCCAATTCCGCAGGGACGAAATCCAGGTCTTGCCGTCTACCCAGCTCGCTGCTCATACCACTTCAGCTCATCACCGAACGCCGTCTTGCGGACCAGCTCTCTTTTTCAATGAAGTCGACCCTGTCAGGCTTCTTACGTCCACTATTATAACAACTCTCGAGCCCATCTGGCACTAGATCCCAACTCGCCTACACCACGTGAAGCTGAGCTACCCGAAGATGGCGAAGTGATTGCGATTCCGAAAGTTGGTGGCTTGCATCATCGGTATACGCCTCGGGTTGCATAGGTTGTTGTGATCATCTCTTTTCATGGTCGATACTATCGGCGAAATATCGCGATTTCCGAGCCATTCGAATCCAAATTACACATCGCCCTTGGCTCGCATTATGATTCGTTTTTTTGCTTGCTCCTTTCATTCACTTGCCGTTGATCCTCGGAAGAAGTTTTTCGTAGGGACACGTATATCAGAGGTTGTTCGCTGGCCTTCTTGATCGCATTACTCGTTTGGCAATGCTATCACCAGTTAATATCGGATATTTCTATTAAGGCTTTGTTCGTTGTAGGGAATTGTTACTAAGGATACGATGGAGCTATATATCAGCTTATAAAAAAGAATCACTTCCTCATGGCCATCGAGCCAAGAAATCAGAATAATGAATATGAAAGTGCCCGAGAAGATTCGTCAATTACTTGACATCGGGGGAGCGATCTATACTATATGCCAATAGAAGCCTGGACTGTTTCAAACTCGCCCAAATGGCAAATATCAGATAATAGTATACGCAAGAAATCGACTCGAAACCAACGCTTGAGGTTATTATGTCGAATCGTACGATCGTCTTTATTGCAGTGATGTTCGTATTTGCGTCGGCTGCTCCGACAAATGCAGCCGACGTTTTCGAAGGGCCGCGTGCGGAAACGGAACCGTGGCTGACCGACTCACGACCGGCGAAAGACATGCCGCTTCGGCGATTAACCGTCGAAGAGCGTATCGGCGTGGCGCGATCGGACGAACTGGTTCGCGTGCCGATCTTCTTTCACGCGGGGGAATGCCGCGATCCCGACGGGTTGATGATCTATCATGCCAGCGATCGTGGACGCAAACAGCCGATTGCCTATCAAGCGGATGATATTCGGCGCTCGTCATCGGGTGAGATCGCCCGGATGCATCTTTACTTTCTCGTGGATCTGAAACCATGGGAGCAGAAGATCTTTCACGTTTATCGGGGCACGAATCCGGGTCGTAACCGTGATCCGCTCGCCATGCAGCGAACCGCCGACTGTGTGACGCTCGCGGGTGACGACCTGAAGGTGACGTTCCGCACAAAAGGCACGCGCGCGGGCACGATTACGGCGATCGAGTCGTCGCTGGGCACGATCGATCTGCCACACGAGATGCTGGCACCCCGCATGGTTCTCGTTCGACAGGCAGCCGATCTGAGCGAGGTGCGCCGAACGACCGTTTCATATCAAGAGCCCGAGAAGATCGAGATCCGCGACCTGCGAGTGGGTACCGGTCCTCTGTTCGCAAAGTTCGTCGTCCGCATCGGGCAGAAAGGCGTGCCCGACAATGCGGAGTTCACGTATCTTGTTCCTCGTGATGGCAATTGGTTTGTGCAGCGACAGCGGCTGTTCCCCAATAAAGACAACACCACGGATGTTGTCGGTGCGGAGACGAATTACTTGCTGCAAGGTCGTATGATCCTGGGCGAACCGTCGGCCGAGCAGCGAGTGATCGAAATCCCGGCCGGGCTAAGGCGACTCGTTCGCAGCGTGCACGATCATCGGACGTCAGCGATCGTCAACCCTGTAGCAAAGCTTAGCTTTTTGCCTGTCCCTTGCGTGCAGACGGCAATTCCTGGTATCGCTGGCGGCTCGGGACCCGAAGGGTATTTCAGCATCCTCGGTCCGGCATCGTTCAAGCGAACCGGCGGTGCCAACAGCGAACCGCTTCGCGCATTTTGGACCGAAGTTCGCTATGTGATTTCGCAGTCGACGACCAAGGAAGAGCTTTGGTCCACATCACTCCCATATCGCCAACCGCTGGTCGCCGTCGTCGACAAGCCGTGGCTTACACGCGACGACTTTCATGCAATTATCGAATCGATGATGAAACAAGTCGAGACCCATCACTCGATCGGCTGGCAGGTCGATTCCTCGCGACTCTACTTGTCCGGCCAGCGTGAAGACTTCGTTCGCCGATTCGAACG
>Ga0180430_10004192_pt1 | contig 12222 bp, 6 predicted proteins | sample SS_ome_9_FD_132999 | JGI IMG/M metagenome (GOLD analysis project Ga0180430, IMG submission 132999) | Hypersaline lake sediment archaeal communities from the Salton Sea, California, USA - SS_1_S_2 metaG | ecosystem: Environmental > Aquatic > Non-marine Saline and Alkaline > Hypersaline > Sediment... | reverse complement strand
TCCTACGATTTATGTATATTCAACAGAGAAGAAAGGGAACCACGAAAAGCACGAACATACACGAAAGCATCGTACTTCGTTTTCTCCCAGGATCTGATCTTTCGTGTCTTTTCTACTTGATTTGAAGGGAATTGCTGTCAGAGAACTTCTTTCTTGCAGAGGAAATCAATCGGCGAACTTGTTCAGTTGGTGTCGGCGATTTAAAGAAAGGTCGCTCAATGACCTTGTCGATGTTTGATTGCTACACGTGATTTTTTGTCGTCCAATTTATTCACCTCTTCAACAAATAAGAAAAACACAAAAACCGTCGTTGCCTGGTCGGTTTCTTCCATTTTCGTGGCTTTCGTGCCTTTCGTGGTTCTCTCTTCCCCTTGATTTCAAAATGATGTCGTTATCCTTTTCCGATTCAAAGGTTGATCGTTGATGGCTTAACTTGGTTTCTATGGGGCGACGCTTCGCTCACCCCAGGCTAGAAGATTTTGCCCCTTCAGGGCATTGTACATCAATCAATTACTGCTTTCTTAAAGTTGTGGGTAATACTCAGGCTCGGATGCTGTCGTACAAGATGCAACAACGGCAAAGGGGGCGCTGATCGAAACAAAAAACCGCAAGCCGTTTCCGACCTGCGGTTTTTGTATTTGATTTTGATGTGGCCGACCGTTATCGAACCGGCTAAACCTTCATGGGAGAGCGTTTAGTACGCACCACCACCGGTACTGGAACCTTGAGGCGGACGTCGCTCTTGGAAGCGATCGTAGGCCGTGGAACCTGTCGAGACTCGTGGGTTGGCTTCGCCCTGGTTGGTCGAATGAACCGTACCGGCGTTTCCACCTCGGCCGTACGTAACGACTCGCGTTTCGTGGCGATATCCCATTTCTCGGAGCAGATCGCTAAGGGTCTTCGACTGAACGCCCATATCTTTCGCGTTGTCGATCATTCGGACGTAATTCTCGCGGAAGTTTTCGCGGCTTCGATGGTCGGGAGCTTTACCCAAGACGAGGAAACGCGTTTCGTAATTGATCTTACCATGTCGCTCGCCCGCGTCGTCGAGATAGGCGACGACTTCGCCTTGGTTCATGGCGATCAGGCGTCGAACCGTATCGAGATCGCTGCGACCGTCACCGTTAATGTCGATGAAACCGGTGATCGCGAACTTGCGAACTTCGCCACGGCTCCACATCGGCGTATGAATGATGTCGCCTCGAAGGATCGGATCGGTGAAGCTGCTATCTTTGACGCGACCGAGTGCTCGGTGTTCGCCTTCGACCTTGGTGATTTCGACGGTACCCTTGCCCGCACTGGCGAGGCTCATGTTCGACGTACCCGCACCGTAGACGCTAAACGACGTGCCGGGACGCAAGCCGTCGGCCGATCCGAGGTCGACCCAAACATACGAACCGTCGGCACTGACGTTGGTAATCGATCCGTCGGGACTCTCGAACGAAGCCTGTCGTTGGACACGCGTTCGATCTTGAACCTTCACGAGCTCTTCAGCCTTTTCGATCAACTGCGTGCTCACTTGACCCAGCTTGCCTTCAAGCGTCGAAACTTTCTGGCGATTGTCTCGCTGTTCCTTTTCAAGGACCTGTTGGGCCGAAGCAAGTTTTCCGCTAAAGGTCTCGCTGGCCGAATTGTATCTGCCATGCATTTGAGTGACGTTGGACGAAAGAACGCCAACTTGTTTTTTGACGGCGGCGACGGCGTTGGTGTGACTGGCGACACGACCGTCGAATTTTTTCGTCGCGATCGCAAGGGCTACCCGACTCTGATGGAGCTCGTCAATCTTCTCTTTGATCGTAGTCAATAGATGCGGGAACGTGTTGTAGTAGGTCATCTCGCTGTTACCTTGCCCCTTGATCGCGGTTTCCAACGACGCGACAGGATCATCCGATCCGGGGAACAAAGCAAGCGCGTACTCTTTCATATCTTGCTCGTATGCATTGGTAAAAGCCTCGTGCGTTTCGGTTGGCAGTCCAACCAGGTCGAGAAGCTCTTGGTATTTCTTTTTCTCGTCGGTTGTTTCCTTGCGAGCCTTGTCCTCTGCAGACCGCGCTGCTTCCGCGATCTTGACCTGCTCGCGCATCTTATCGTAATAAATCCACGATACGACCGAGAGGATAACCGTCAGAAAGACGAAGATAATTAAAGAAACCTTCAAACCGATATTTTGCCGGGCCATTAGTCACATTCCTTACAAAGAAAAGCGAGCCACATCGGACGCAAGCGGTGCTTGCACGCGATGCTAGAATATACAAACGTGAATACTCACGCTTACACGTAACAGTAAGTATAATTAGACACCCGTTGAGTGTCAATGAAAAGTTCTCCCAAGTTTGCTACTCTATTTCTTCAATAGCCGAGTTCGGAGAACTTCCCAACCAGGGCACTCAAGTTCGTTGTTTCAAACGCTCGAAAAACAGAACACGAGATGATCGCCTGACCACTACCCATGAAGTACCGCAACCAGGTCCATCGCCTCTATATTCGAGCAATACTCGTAAAAACGACTCAAAAAGTGAACTAATGTCAACTTCCAGCAAGTCAAAGAACAGAAATCTTGAGAAGAAATTGGCCGGCAGTTGTTTCGAGGTAGTTATTTGACCCTACCTACTTGAAGTTTCGTGGAAAGGCGGCGAATTATTCCCCTTTTTTTCAGGGATTTCGCATTTCCCGCACTTCGGCGGCTACGTCCTCTCTTTTCCGATAAGTGTCGATGGGTTATGATACGCTTTGAACCTTACAGAATCTCAATTGATTGACTCTTATAACCAATAACATGTTCGACGGAGGGAACAAAATGGCTAAATGGCCCCTTGGTGTATTTGCGAGCATCGACGCCGGCTTGGGCGTCCAACTCGGAGTGGTTCGAGACCTGGGCATTCCAACAATTCAACTTCACGCGCCCCATCGCGATTCACGTACCGAAGCGCGTGCCAAGGAATTCTTGGCCGAGCTCGAAGAAGCAGGCGTTACGATTTCGGTCGTCTTCTGCGGCTTTGAAGGCGAAAGCTATGCCGACATCCCGACCTGCGCGGCAACCGTCGGTCTGGTTCCCCCGGAAACCCGCGCGGAACGAATCGTCGAAATGAAAGAAATCGCCGATTTCGCCAAACTGCTCGGTGTCGACGCCGTCGGTATCCACATCGGGTTCCTGACGCACGATACGACCGATCCGCAATTCGTCGAGATCGTCAAGGTCACGCAAGACATGTGCGATTACCTGGCCGAAAGCGGTCAGCGTCTTCATCTGGAAACCGGACAAGAGTCGGCCGACGGTCTGCTCGCGTTCCTCGGTGCGGTCGATCGGGCCAACCTGCGAGTCAACTTCGACCCGGCGAACATGATCCTTTACGGATCGGGCGAACCGATCGAAGCGCTGAAGAAAGTTGGCGCGTACGTTTCTTCGGTACACTGCAAAGACGGAACATGGTCAGACAACCCGGGCGTCGACTGGGGTTGCGAAGTTCCGCTCGGCCAGGGCGCCGTGGGCATGGAAAACTTCCTCGCTACGCTCAAGGAAATCGGTTACGACGGCCCGCTGACGATCGAACGCGAAATTCCGCAAGAGCCCGAGCGTCAAAAAGAAGAGATCGGTGGCGGTGCGGCACTGCTTACGTCGATCAAAGAAAAACTCGGTATGTAGTAGATCGAAATGACACGTTCGAGAATCGATCTTCATCGAACCGAATAATCAACGAAAATCAACGACGGTGCGCCGAATATCATTATCCTTCGGCGCACCGTTTTCTCTACAATCTTCTTCAATCATTCCTGTACGACATCTTCTTAATGCGCAATGAACTAGATCATGTCGACAAACAACGCCGAGTCGAGTATTGACAACGATTCGATTGACAATCAAACCCACAGATGGTGGCATCATCGTGAGTTTTGGCTACTTGTCGGCATGGTTGCCCTGATCTATTTCACTCGCCTCGATGCGGTTTCGATCCGCGGCGAGGAGCCTCGACGTGCACGAATCGGGATCGAGATGCGAGAAACGGGCGACTGGATCGTCCCCCGCCAACAGGGCAAACCCTTCCTGAGTCGACCTCCTTTACAGAATTGGATCATCGTCGGCCTGGGCGAAATCTTTGGGGACGTCAACGCATGGGCGATTCGTCTACCAAGCGTCATTTCGATGCTCATGATCGTCACGATCATCTACGCCTACTCGTTATCATTTCTATCACGAGGAGGTAGTTTTACGGCAGCGATTGCGTTTGCCTCGATGCCTCAGGTGATGGAACTAGGTCGTCTAGGCGAAACCGAAATGCTCTTTACGCTCCTGCTTGCAGGCTCACTGTTTTTGTGGCATCTAGGATATAGCCGCGGCTGGTCGGCTGTAAAGACCTGGGTGATCGCTTACGCTCTAATCGCAATGGCAACGCTGACAAAGGGTCCGCAGGCGCCCGTCTATTTTGCAACATCGATCGGCTTGTTTCTACTTATCACCCGAAATTGGCGCTTCGCGATAAGCTGGGCCCATCTAGCGGGAATCGTTACATTTATCGTTATTTGGGGAGCTTGGCAGCTTCCCTTCATGCTGAAACTCGGTCCTGCACAATCGTACGCCATCTATTGCAACGATGTGGGCCTACGATTTCGTGAAACAAGCTGGATGATTACGCTGACGCACATGGTGGAATTTCCGATCGAAATCTTCTTCGCCTGTATGTTGCCCTGGTCGATCTTGCTATTTGCTTATTTCAATCCCCGATTTTTACGCGCGATCGGCCCACAGCCTCGCGGGTACATCATCTTTCTTCTGTGCGTGATCGGCGTTACCTTCCCGACATCTTGGCTTGTGCCCAACGCGCATACGAGATACTTCCTTCCGATCTATCCCTTCTTCGCGCCGCTTATCGGACTCGTATTCGACCGCTGCCAGGCGGCACAAGATAGCTATCGAAAAACAGATAAAACACGTTGGTGGCACAGACCGTGGAAGATCTGGTGGCGAGAGTGGTTGGTCGGGACGACTCTGTTTATGACCACAATGGGTTTTGTCATTTTTGGCATCAGCGTTTTCGGCGACGAGGACGCCCGGTTCGCTCAACCGCTCTGGTTTGCGATCACCTATCTAATATCTACGATCATCCTCAGCTTCGTTGCACTGAAGTCTCGATCGATTACAAAAGGGCTGCGCCGACTAATCGGCCCAGCGTCGGTAGCGATTTTCATGGGGCTTACGTTTGTCGGCGTCTTTACGAATTCGCTGATCCGGACAAGCGGCAACACGGCCGAGGCGGTCGCGGCGATCAAGCAACAACTGCCCGACGACGTCCAGCTAGTCAGCCTCGGTTACGCACACCACCTCTTCGCCTACCATTACCGAGATTATATCCCGATGATCAAAGTTCCCCATAAAGGGAAAATCAAACCACCGAAATCGGAATATTTCTGCTTCCAAAACCGTTCGTTCAAAACCGCGAGACTCGGTTTCAAGTACGAAATCATCGCCGAAATATCCTACGAACGTACGAAGATCCGGGATCCGAATAAAATCATGACCGTCGCCCGAAAGATCAAACGGACAAAGGGCGATCAAGAAACGCCCAACACCGATGGTGCACGATCTACTCGCTTCAAGAAATAAGGGCTTGAAAAGCTACGCCATGCAAGCTATATTGCTCAACATTGCTATTTGAACGGCCCTGCCAATTCCCTAATCATTTTGAACCTACCCATTCTCCAAAAGGAGATCTCATGCCGAAATTAACCGTTACCGTAGAGCACAGTCTGGGCGCCGAAGAAGCGGTCCGACGAATCAAAGAAAAACAAGAGTCGGTCGTTGCCACCAGTGAAGTTCAGGTGACCAACCTCGAAATCGACTGGAATGGTAACGACATGGACTACCAGTTCCAAGTCTTTGGCGCAAAAATTAGCGGCACGATGGCCGTTACCGACACGGACGTCACGACGAACATGAGTGTCCCGTTGTTGGCAATGGCGATGAAGGGTCGAATCACCTCGCAGGTCGAAGACCGTCTCAAGGAGCTTCTGAGCTAAACGCGGGAAAAAGTTGTATTTCTATCGCTGCTTACACGGTCTTTTTTCGTTGGCGGCTATAGAAAGCGACACCGATTAGACCGAGTAACGATATCATCCATGTCGTCGGCTCTGGAATGGCGGCACTGGTGACGTAGGCTTTCTGTAGTTCGTTGACCGGTCCGCTCGAAAGTTCGAGATTCAGAAGAAATAGCGGCGGCGCGCCTGGGGCGAGCCCTGTAACGGTCAGATTATTCGGACCCGCGTTGAGCGTCGTCCAATCGACTGGAAGCTCGTAATCGCCCGGCGGAATCGTCCCGTCAGCCGGATTGATCAAATCGGCCAGCGGAAGCGGCACGCCGTTGAGCGTTATCTCCCAGTTCTCCGGATCCAACAAGACGTCTTCCAGCGTAACATTAAGCGTTGGTTCGGCGGCGTCGCCTGGCTGAGCATCCATCGCTTGCATCGCGGTCGTCCAACCATCGTCCAGCACAACGGTTTCGTCGAACCCTAAACCGGGCCCGGACGTGATGGGCACCCATGGAAATCCGGGATAATTCGCCGTGAACCATTCATCGAAATCGAATTCCCGATCTCCATGATCGTCGATATAAAGAACGAACTGTTCGTCCGACCCCATCAGAAACAGCGCGCCATCGATTGCGCTTTCAAGATCGGCCCGATTGCCGCCATCGACCTTTCTTATATATGGATCATCACCGGCCCAGACCCCGCTTAGTGCTTCTTCGACATTATCCACATTGTTATGATGCCGCTGGTTCGTCTGATGCCCTCCAAAAACGACGGCTGAATGATCCGCCGTGCCGTCCCATGTGATTGCATGCCCGCCGTTCCCACTAGCGACAACTGGATTCTCGAGCCCGTCGACGTTCGGCCCGGAATCGTCACGCGCAGCTGCCTGATCAAAATCATCCATCACCGTATCGCCCGATCCACCATCACGAATTGCGCCCGGGCGATTATCCTGAAAGCTCGTCGCAGGTCCAGCTAGTGCGCTGGTAAAATCGCTGCCGAGGTTTCTCGGGGCGTTCACCGGATCATCGACCGTCGAGTCGTTCGGCGCCCAGGCGGGTTCGTTCGCGGCACTGGCGGCGACTCCAACCCATGGAATACCCGCACAGACTCCGGTACCGGTATTGCTATCGAAAATTCGCTGGAAATCATCCAATATCCCACCGCCAAAACAACTGTTGACCATTATTTTGACATCTTGCGGTATGTTCCCGCCATTGTTGACATTTTCATTGATCTTCGCCGCAACATAGTCGGCCAACTCGTCGTCACGAATGCTTGTACCATCCTCAAGACAGATCGTTGAATGTTCACCCGGACCTTGTGTCGGCGCGGGACGATCCTGGGCAATGGTCTCACAAGCAAAGAATAGAAGTGCCAGAAAAGCGAATACAATAATTGCGGGCCGTCTCATGAGTTCCTCCCCTTCAAGATGAAGTCGTGGCAGAACCTTCGATGCATAACCGATATCGTTTGGCCGTCTCGTTCCGCAAGGAAGGCCAAATTGCTGCGATGCTGTGGATGAAAAACAAATCATCCATTTCGCAACTGGACATTCCCGACATCTATTTGTTCGCAAATTTTGACAATTCTGTCAACCATCAGAAGCCGTATTTGTTCGCTATTTTCCCGTATTTTTACAGCGTATTAATAATGGTATTTCGACGACGATCGCGCGTAATGCCATTGATAAACACGGCAACATCCTGTGCTGCAGTAAGTTAGCAAGAGAATCGCTTAAAAGCAGAGCAAGTACTAGGGATTGAAGTTGCCCTATTTCTGCAGCGTCTTAATTTCGGCTTCGGAAAGAACGCGCGCGTAGATGGCAACATCATCGATTTCACCTCGAACTTGGTAGTTCGAGCCCACGCTCGAATATTGCCCGACGATTAGTGGCCCGCCGTAAGGAATGGCGGGCAAATTGCGATCTGCCTGCGCGACGCGTCGCCCATCTTGATAGACGGATAATCGGCGACCGTCGAACGTAAGGACCAGCCGCGTCCAATCATCCCAGACTGCCGCACCGCCGTCGCAGCTCGTACCCGAGACGTGCCACCGCCATCGCCCACCGAAAAGCTGCAAAAACCAACCATCCTTGGAATATTGGCCCGACGCAAGCACAACCGGCATTGTCGCTTCGCTCTTTTGAAGCTTGACGCGACAGGTAACGGTAAACGGCACACCGGGCACCATCAGCGGATGCCGTGCAAATTCTAGATGCCCGGCCGACGAAAGTTTAAGCTTTCCGTCTTCGATCACGGCATTGCCACGAAGTTTGCCCGATAGCGGCGAATCTTCACCATGCACACGAGCATCGGACGACGAGTCAAAATCGATCAAGACGACCGGCTCGACGATCGTACGCGAGGGTGCGGCGGAGACCGGCGATGAAAAATCGCTTGCGATGACCGAATATGCGTCGACCGATTGAACGACGTATTTCCGCGCGGTGGGATTATCGCGATCGACAATCGGCGGTGAATCGAGATATCGCAGATCGGCGACCGGCGAAGCCGTAACCCGAGCGAATCCCCCAGGCACCGAACCGAGCGACGGATCGGCCGGCTGCGATTCCTCACCGGACAAAACCTGACGGTAAACGTGGTACAAAACCGGTCGGGGCGAATCGCAACTCCAACTTATCTCCACCTGGCCGGGCAAACTTCGCGCCGTCAAATCGCAGGGCGTAACCGGCGGCGGCAGTGGCGGAACTTCGACCGACGCGTAAGTCGGGCCGACCGTCCCGTCGCCGCATAACGATCGCGCGACCAGCGCGTAATGATTCTCGGCGCCATACTTCGGTGTCGCGTCGATCCACCGACCGGCCGGCGTTTCCGCGATCAGATTCGAAGGTGTCGGAACGAAATCCGACGTATCACCCTTATGGATCGAGAATTCGAGTCCGACCGTTCGCGCGGACATCGGCCAGCGGAGTTCCACTTTGCCCGACTCGCCAACAAGCATCGCCTCAACCGGCGGACACGCGGCAGGCAACGCGGGCGGAACGTTCATGCGACTCTCGCCCGGGTAGATTTCCGGACCGGGCATGTCGATCCGCGGTCGTGCCAATGCCGCCTGCCGAGCGGCGCGAATGATTGACAACATCTCTTTGTAATTCGGATCGTCGGTCGACTGAAATACAATGTGCGGCTCGCCCTCGAAATCGTACTCGAATTGCTTGGTTGATCGCACGATGTCCGGCGGCTGCTGTCCCTGATTGACAAGCGGATATCCGCTGATTGCTTTTCTCTCGCGGCAGAATTCCAGGCCAAGACCTCCGCGGGCCGACTTTGCCATCGGCGCCCGCAATATGCGACTCCACTCGGGTCGTTGTAGATTCACCCAGTCGTTGCCGATATGCCCGCCCGCGTGACACTCGATACACCCGGCCTGTTGCATCACGCGAGTCAGCGGACCGGCGACCTTCAGCGCCGCATCCGAAGTTGCATAAGGCGAATGATCCCAAGTGCCATGGAAATTCGAGTTCGTATCCATCCAGGCGAATATCATCGACTTTTCGGCCGGCGTCATTTCGGGATGATGATCGAGAATCCGTCGAGCGAGCGACGATCCGCCCGACCCGATCGTTCGCGGGGGCAAGACTTCGGACGTGTGAACACTGCCGTTATTGCAATTGAGGTATCCGACCATCTGGTGTTTGATCATCGTCTCGTAACTGATCGAAAACGCCCAGGTCCAGCCGCCCGAGAAATCGAGCCCGGCGCCCATCCCCTTCTCTCCACCGTGACACTTCACGCAGCGGCGATCGAGAATCGGTTGAATCATCGACGGGAAATCGACATGTCCGCTGCCCCAGGCCTCGTCCCGAAGCTTTTGCGGAGGCTTTGAAGCAGCAATCGGGAACGCGTCTCGACCGCGGGGCGTTGTTTTCTTATCCTCGTGACAACCGACGCAACTTCGCGTCGCACCCGGTGCCGCCTGCACGAACGTCCGCATCCTCTGGATTTCGAGCCCCTCACCGTCCAGCAGCTCGAAGTAAAGCGCCCTGCCGCAGGGAGCCTCGAAATGCACGCTGCCATCCTCTTCGATCGGCACGACACCTAAGATATTCTTCATCCCATACGCGCCTTGCCAACTCGTCAGAAACGCCTGATTCCACCATCGCCCGCCAGGCGGAAGCGTGCTCACCCGGGCGCACTCTTCGACGACGCGAAGCCAGCGAGCTTCGCCGCGCTCGACGCCTGACAATCCGCGAGTAACGTCGACAACCAAGAATCGTCCGGTACGCTCCGACTCATCGACGTGTTTAGCGATTCCGCCGGGCACGGGCCGAGGTTTCACTAACATCGGCGAATAGCAATCGATGTCCGACATTTTCAGCAGCGTCTCGCGATGCCCGAATCGATCGATGATCTGAATTTCGCCTCGCTTGCTTGCATTATTCGCGATAAGGATGCGATTTTGATCAAGCGGCCAAGGATCGCTCGGGCCGTATTTCAGGCCTTGATCCATTTCGGTCGGATATTCGGGCGTAAAGTTCGTCACGGCCGACAAATCGTTCTTTCCACCAAGCGGATCGATCATCGCAATCGCGCCCACCGCCTGACCGTTATGAGGCGTCAGCGATACGCAGACCAACCGACTGCCGGGCACAGGCCTTGCGTCGAGCACTGCCGTCGGTTTTGCCAAATTATTCGCAAAGAATGCCTCTTCCATTCGGCCGTCCGGTGTCGTCGTCCAAAGACTCTGCATATAAAGCGCCGTCTTGTCGACATACTCCCAACGTCCGTAAAGAATCCGACCGTCGTGAAGCACGGACGGATCGAACTCGTTGACGTTATTGACCGAAATCGGCCGAACTTCCTCGGTCGCGGGATTCAAAACATGAAGCGTATCGACGCCCGAGTTAAAACAGGGCACGAGCGCGCGATTCCGTGTCGACGTGAAAACAATCCGCCCGTCGGGCAAGAACGACGGCGTGACATCGTGATGATTCGAGCCATAGGTCGCCAGATTTTTCTCCACACAATCGCAATCGGGATTCGTAAGCTGTCGCAAACCTCGCCCGTCGATGCCGATTTCATACAAACACGTCGCCCCGGTCGAGCTCCCTTTGAAAGCGAAAACGATTCGCATCGCGTCCCACGAGAGCGTCGGATCGCGATAAACGCCCTCGCCGAGCGTCTCTTCGGTCGTCGGGTCGATAATCGGGCGGATTCGGTATTTCGCCGGATCGTCGGCCGGGTTCTCAAGCAGATAAATGCCTCCGCCCGGCCGATAGACGAGATAATCATCGTAAATATGAGGCGACATATACGCATGCCGTTTCACGAACAGCATCGGCGCATCAAGGCTCCGCCGCAAATCGCCCGACTGATAACCATCATCCGCGCTGGCAGCCATTTCGCTTTCAGCAACTGCAACGAGAATGATTATGACCGCCAAAACAGAGACCAGCGGGCCTAGCTTCCTTGCACCTAAGCCATTGCCACAATTAAAGTTAAGCATAACTGAAACGTCCCTAATTCAATAAATTGCCCGAAATTCGCTGCATCGCGGCATTTAAAACACGCGTTTTAAACACGACAAAGAAAATCGCGACCGAAACGTGCGACTGCCAGAGAATCGCCCATAATAAAGTCAGTGTAAACTCATGCACCGCGGAAAGTCAATTCCCTTTCCATCGAAATGTATCAAATATACCGGTTCTAATGCCGAAAAAATGGAATCTACGAAACCAGTTCGCGAACTTGATTTACAGTAAAGCCACATTCGCCACTCCACCTTATCTGCATAATCAGCGCAAGACGAAAACCTTTTGCATATTTCTCTGTTTATCGCCTCCAAGCCATGGGAACTATTGTAGCCTATATATAGATAAGTCGATGTAATTACCCATCGGAGAATTATTTTGGGGCGACGGCTAAATGATTCGCAAGGTGTCCAATTGCGGAAATCATGTAACATTCGGCCTTTCACGCTCGAAAATCTTTACCGATGGGGTTTTCAAACGACCCCGGTTTGAAACAATTACGAGTAGTGACAACCTTTGAATCCGTAAATCATAATGGAGTAGACGCGGTGAATATTACTTTGGCATCGAGTGAAATCTTTCCGTTCGCGCGAACCGGAGGACTGGGCGACGTTTGTGGCGCTCTGCCGAAGGCGCTTAGCGCGAAGGGACACAACGTTTCGGTTATCATGCCCGCCTATAAAATGGCGATGCAATCGGAGAAC
>Ga0180430_10004191_pt1 | contig 12223 bp, 3 predicted proteins | sample SS_ome_9_FD_132999 | JGI IMG/M metagenome (GOLD analysis project Ga0180430, IMG submission 132999) | Hypersaline lake sediment archaeal communities from the Salton Sea, California, USA - SS_1_S_2 metaG | ecosystem: Environmental > Aquatic > Non-marine Saline and Alkaline > Hypersaline > Sediment... | reverse complement strand
TGCGGGAGGCCTCTCCCTTCATGGCGGGCGTCCTCATGACCGGCGGGAACCCCTACTTCATCGTCTGGTGGGCGACCGTCGGCGCCACGCTCGTGTTCCGGGCGTGGGGCTACGGGGTCTGGCAGTTCGCCCTCTTCGCCGTCATCCACTGGTCGCTGGACCTCATCTGGTACTTCTTCCTCTCATCCGCCGCCTTCAAGGGCACGAAGCTACTCGGCGACCGCTTCCTCAAGGGCGTGAGCCTAGCCGCCGGGCTTCTGCTCCTGTACTTCGGGGTGCGCTTTCTCGTGGACGCCTTCGGGATCATCGCCTGACCCGCGCCCGCAGAGGGCGGCGACTCACTGAACGGCTCTTCGTGCCCGACCTCCCGCTCAAGGAGACCCTCAGGCCGCCCCCCGGAGCTCCGATTCCGCTATCTTCCTGCCTCTTGCTATGTTATAATGATGGTGAGAAACGAATCCGGCCGGGAAACGGGCAGATGGAGGTCTGTACCAATGAGGCGTGACTCACTACGACGTGCATCGACGTTCACGGCGGCGCTCCTGGCGGCGCTGATTCTCGCTATACCAGCGGCGCTCTACGCCGCTTCGCTGGCGGAGGAGCTGGAGGGCGACCGCTACCTCCCCATCGGGCTCTCAGAGGAAGAGCTCCAGATGCTCGACCGCATCGGCGAGCGTCACCGTTCAACTCCCCCGGCGGACGGGCCCGTTCGCCAGCCGGGCGAGTTCGAGCCGATGACGGGTGTCATCGTGCGCTACCCGTTCGGCAACCCGACCAGTCTGCTGGCCGAGTATTCCCAGGACATGACGCTCTGGGTGATCGTAGAGGACTCGGGCGACCAGTCCTCCGCCTCGAGCACGTTGAGCGCGGGCGGCGCCAACATGTCGAACGTCGACTGGATCTTCGCGTCGACCAACAGCATCTGGACCCGCGACTACGGCCCCTGGTTCATGATCGACGGGGACGGGGACCAGGGCATCGTAGACCACATCTACAATCGCCCCAGGCCGCAGGACGATCTCATTCCGGGCGTCATCGGGTCCGACTGGAGCATCCCGGTCTACGGTATGGACCTCGAGGCGACCGGCGGCAACTACATGACCGACGGCCGTGGCGTTTCGATCTGCACGCGTCTGACGCTCGACGAGAACACCTCGATGACGACGGCCGAGATCGACTCGATCCTCAACGCGTATCTCGGCATCGAGCAGTCCCACTGGTTGGACTACATCGAGTCGGGCGGCATCCACCACATCGACTGCTGGGCCAAGTTCCTGAGCCCTGAGAAGATACTGCTCAAGGAGGTTCCCTCGAGCCACTCGTCATACGACGAGCTCGAGGCCAACTACGCCTACCTCTCCTCAATCTCGAACTGCTACGGACGTCCCTACGAGATCTACCGGGTCTACACACCCAACAACGAGCCCTACACGAACTCGATCATACTCAACGACAAGGTGTATGTCCCGCAGTACGGGACCGCCTGGGACGACGACGCGCTGGCGACCTACGAGGCCGCGATGCCCGGGTACGAGGTCCTGGGATATACGGGCTCGTGGCTGTCGGACGACGCCATCCACTGCCGCGCGATGGGCGTCACCGACCGCTACATGCTGTACATCGACCACGTGCCGCTTGCCAACAACCCGAGCCCGCTCGATGACTATCGGGTCGAGGCCAACATCATCGATCACAGCGAGACCGGCCTCATCGCCGACTCGCTGATCGTCTACTGGAACAGCGACGGGGGCTCGACCTTCACGCCGGTCGGCATGATCCCTGACGTGAGGTCGGGCACGTACTACGCCGACATCCCGGCGCAGGACGTGGGCACTGAGGTGAGCTACTACATCCACGCCGCGGACAACTCGGGCCGCAGCGAGAACCACCCCTACATCGGTCAGCACGACGCTCACACGTTCGAGATCGTCGTGGACACCGAGGACCCGGTGATCAACCACACGCCGCTCACCGACATGACCGCCGGACAGTGGCCGCCGGTGTGCAGCGCCGACGTTACCGACAACACGGTTGTCAGCACCGTAACGCTCGAGAGCTGGATCAACGGGAGTCCTCAGACGGATGTCGCGATGACGCGCGTAGGGACCAGCGGTACGTTCGAGGGGACGTTCCCGGGCACGGCCGTTGCAGGGGATATCGTGACCTACAGGATCCACGCTGAGGACGCGGCGTACCCGGCGAACGACGCGTACTGCCCGCCCAGCGGCACGCACGAGTTCGACGTGCTCGACGCCATCGACTGCGTCGTCTGGGAGCCCGACCCGTCGCCCAACTCAGGCGCGGCCATCGGCGCACTCCTCGACGCCAGGGGGCTTAGCTACGACTACACGACAAGCATCCCGACCTTCGGCGAGTACGCCGCTGCGTTCATCTGCCTGGGCGTCTACTCGCAGAACTACTCGCTGTCGACGGCGCAGGCCAACGCCATCGTCGATTACCTGAACGGGGGCGGCAGCGTCTACATGGAAGGCGGCGACTGCTGGGCCTACGACTCCGCGAAGAGCATCTACAACCCGCACTTCGGCGTCAACGGTACGCAGGACGGCAGCGGCGACCTCTACACCGTAGAGGGGATGGACGGGACGATGTGCGAGGGGATGAGCATGGCCTACGCCGGCCCCAACGCCTACATCGACCACATCGAGCCCCTGACCGGAGCGACCAAGATCCTGCGGAACTCCGGCGACCAGGCGGGCACCGGCATCGCCTACGACAACGGGACGCACGAGACGGTCGCGTTCTCGTTCGAGTTCGGCGGGCTGACCGACGGGACGTCCCCGTCGACGAAGGAGGACCTGCTGGCCGAGATACTCGACTTCTTCGGCCTGATCGATACGGGCGCGGGCGACGACGTCATCGCCTTCAGGCTCGAGCAGAACCGACCGAACCCCTTCAACCCGGCGACGACGCTCGCGTTCGAGCTGCCGGCGGCCGGAGAGACCGACCTCTCCGTATACAACGCGGCGGGCAGGCGCGTGGCTACGCTTGTCGCCGGGCAGGTCGAAGCCGGCCCGCACAGCGTGACGTGGCGGGGCGTCGACGACGACGGACGGGCGGTCGCGAGCGGTGTCTACTTCTTCAGGCTGACGCTTGGAGACGAGACCGTCACGAGGAAGGGCGTTCTCCTCAAGTAGCCCCCTGGAGGACTTACACATGAAGCGTTCCGCGGCGTTCCTGACGATCGCCGTCGTGCTCGCGTGCGCGGCGACGACCGGTGGCCATCCACGCTACGACAACACGTTCATGAAGGACTTCATAATGGATGCGCCATGGAGGGTGGTCGACTCCTCAACGGCCATCCCCCTGACGATCATCCTCAAGGACTGCGACACCGACGACATCAGGGAACTGCACTGGATCCGATGCTGGGACGTGACGTCCGGAGAGACCGTCCTCTGGAACCACGACTTCGGTGACGAGACCATCGGCGACGACCCGTCGGAGTCCAACTACTGGACCTGGATCACGACCGTCACCGAGGGACACCCGTCGCTGCCCGACGGAACGCTTCTGACGCCCGCGAACCTCGGCTACGGCGCCGGGGACGACATCGATCTCAAGGTGAGCATCTACTACAAGGACGACTGGTTCAACTACACCGAGACCAGGTACCTTCGAGTGCGAGTCGGCCACGGACCCTACCCGTGGCCCGAGGGCTGGTACGGCGGCGACGTGCACTACCACACAATGTACACGAACAACATCGCCGAGTTCGGCGCACCCGTTCCGGCGGTCGCCATGACTGCTGAGGCGCTCGGCCTGCACTGGCTGACCACAACGGACCACTCGTGCGACCTCGACGAGACCGGCGACGGCTCGTTCTCGTACGCGACTACGCACTGGGAGTACACCGTCCAGGGGCCAGGCGGAACGCAGACGGTCTACCGGGACGTCTTCGGCTTCGGCTCGTCGTGGGACTCCCTGGGGGACGACATCGCTCAGCTGAACTCGCCGAGCCTCAGGCTCTACCGAGGGGTCGAGCTCAACTCCTCCTCCATCGACGCCGACTCGTACGACAAGACGCTGCACAGCGTCTTCTACAACGACGACTACATCCATTCACCCCTGAGCGGCGGCCCCGGCGAGAGCCCCGTGACGCCGACGCTCCCAGTCGCCCTGTCGCAGTTGTCCGGTGACGGCTTCGCGTACGCGGCGCACCCGGTGTCCGAACTCAGCTCGCTCGTGAACGGGGCGCTGTGGGGCGACGAGGACATCACGACCGCACTCGGGTACGAGGCCTTCCGCGGGCTGCAGTCTTTCAACACGCGACCGACGCGCGAGTCGAACGACCAGAACAACCCGTGGCCGGACTTCGACGCGGGCGTTCTTCCGGACGACCCCTACCCGGCCGAACTCCTCCTGGGCATCGCGCAGTGGGACGAGTTCCTGCGCGCGAACCTGAATCCGATCAGGAAGCTCTTCCTCGCCGGCGGCAGCGACGCGCACGGCGACTTCAACTACGGCTCGTATCTCGATATCGACAGCTACGCGAACGACAACGCGATCGGTAAGGTCCAGACCGTCGCTTTCGTGCCGGGCCCGTACGGACCTGGGAACCTCCCGCCGATGGACGACATCCTGGCGGCGCACCGCGCCGGACGGACGGTGGCGACGGACGGGCCGTTCGTGGAGATCGGAGTGGACTGGAACGAGGACGGCGACTTCGGGGACGTGGGCGACCTCATGATCGGCGACGACACGAGCGGACCGTCTGCCGCCCACCTGCCGCTGACCGCGCGGTGGGTCTCGAGCGCGGACTTCGGCCCCGTGGACTCGGTGACGCTGTACGCGGGTGACGCTTCGAGCACCTGGCCAATCCTGACTCTTGACCCGAGCGCGACGGGCGAGGAGTGGTCCGGCGACCACACGGTCGAACTCGGAGCTCTGGGCCTCGCCGGAGGACACTACTTCCGCGCCGAGTGCAAGACCGACCGCGGCGACGACGTCTTCCGCGCGTATGCCAATCCCATCTGGGTCACCTTCGACGGCACGGCCGTGGACGGCGACGAGGTCGCAGAGATGAGACTGGCGCTGTCCCGCAACCCGTTCGTGGGAAGGGCAAAGCTGGAGTGGGCTCTGCCGGGCGGTCCGGGGGACGGTGTTGGCGTGGCGGTCGGCGTCTACGACGTGAGCGGGAGGCTGGTGAGGGCTCTGGATGTCGGTGTTGGAGGTGGTGCGGGGTCCGTTGAGTGGGACGGCCGGGATGGGAATGGTGTTGCAGTTGGTTCGGGCGTCTACCTGTTCAGGTTGAGGTCGCAGGAAGGGACCGTGACGAAGAAGGGTGTTCTCCTGCGCTAGGGTCTTGACGTTCGCCCGCCTCCCCACGCGCGCAGTTCCTCGCGCGGAGCGCGAGGGTGTCTGAGCACGGGGGGAGGCGGGCGAACACAACGGTGGTGGTGCAAAGAGAGGGGCCCGGGTTCTCCACCCGGGCCCCTTGCTGTGTAGGTTTGGCTGAGGATCTACTTCAGAAGCACCATCTTCGTCGCCGCATCGAAGCTCTCGGCCTCCATCCGGCAGAAGTAGACGCCGCTCCCGACCTCCATCCCCTGCTCGTCGCGACCGTCCCAGACCACGGAGTGATAGCCGGGCCCGACCTCGCCGTCGACCAGCGTCCTCACGAGGCGTCCAGCGACGTTGTAGACCGCGAGCTTCACCCTGCCCTCGGTCGGCGAGCCGTAGCTCACGGTCGTCACCGGGTTGAACGGGTTCGGGCTGATGCCGCGGAGGACGTAAGTGGCCGGGACGCCGAGCTCATCGTCCACACCGGTCGCCGCTCCACCCGTGGCCTGCACGCACCACTGGTTGACCGTGCCGAGGTCCGCTCCGGCGTTGTCGCTTACCCACAGCGTCCAGTCGCCCACCGGGCTCTCGCCCATGAAGTCGGTCAGGGCGCCGGGGCCGTCGACCGTCAGCTCGCTGTCGTACCAACCGATGATGTCCTCGGTCGTGCCGCCGGTCCGGTTGTGGAGCCTGACGGTCGTCCCTTCCGGCGACGTCACCTCGAGGATCAGGTCGCCGATGTAGGTGTGCGTCAGGTTCATGTAGATCTCAACGTCCGACATCGCCACGTCCTCCGCGAACGTGAACGTGTCGTAGACACCCGCCGGCGTGTTGTCCGGAATGGCAAGAGCCGGCGAGCTGCAGTGCTCGTAGACGGTCACGGGATAGAGCATCATGTTGACGCCGCCCGTCGGCAGACCGCCGCTGACGACCACGTCCTCGACCAGAGCGCTCGACCAGCCGTCCTTCGTCGCAACGACCGAGTAGGCCGCGTCGTAGAGATCGTCGATCGTGTAGTGGCCCGTCGCGCAGGTCACGGCCACCTGGCCACCGGGATACGCTGTCAGCGTGATGCCGGCGTGGTCGCCCATCCCCTCTAGACAGACCTGGCCGGAGATGCTGCCCTCCGGCGGCGCCTCCTGGGCCATCAGGTAAGAGACCGAGTTCTCAAGAAGCGCCATCATGCCCTCGTGGTCACCCGCGAGATAGTCGAACTTGAAGAACACCATCTGTCCGCTCAGCGGGTTCGGGGTGTCGTCGTATACGATGACGCTGGCGTCGGACGACTGACCCGTCCAGCTGCAGACGATGTCCGCGTCCGCCGTCGGCAGACTGGCGTCCTGGTCGCCGTAGTTCGAGTAGGTGAACGAGATGTTCCCGATGACGTTCGGGAACGTCGTTACCGGATGCGTCGGGTCGTAGACCGTGAGGTCGCCGCTCGAGTCCGCGTTCCAGTCGGCGGTGTGGATGACGTTCTCGGCGAAGTCCGGGTAGCCCGGATAGGACGCCGCGTCGTATGCCACCTCGCCGCCCTCGACGATGAGTTTGCCGCCCGCAGTCATGTAGTTCTCGAGGGCCGTCCGGTAGGCCCCGTCCGCGACAGGCGAAGTGTTGTCGCCCGAACACGAGATAATGAAATCGTAGTCCGTGAGCCACGTTGCCGGGTCGCTCGCCGACGCGGTCTCCTCGGTGACGTCGTATCCCAGCGCGATGAGGTCCGTGGCTATCTGAGACGCCGACTCGATGTCGTCGGAAACGCCGCTCCAGATCTCGACTATGGCGCCGTCCTTGCCGCGCTTGTGGTCGGCTTCCCCGTCAACGCCGTCGGACAGAACGAGGATGTTCGCTAGCGTGATGTCGAGGACGAAGTCCTCCGTCATCGTCGGCGAGGTCACCTCGATGCCCCTGTTCTCGGGGATGTGGTGATAGGCGCGGACGTTCATCTGGTAGTTGAAGTACGGGAGCGTGATCGAGTACGCGCCACCGGCAAGGGTATCGGACGTCGTCTCGGCGTACAGCTCCATGTTGTCCGCGCGGTAGAACTTGACCGTGGCCTCGAGCGGACGCCCGCTGCCCAGCTCGGTGATCGCACCTGAGACCACGCCCGACGGAGCGAACTCGAGGTAGAAGTCTACGTCGTTCGCGCCGTACTGCACGAAGACCTCTTCGGACAGGATCAGGTAGCCGAACTTGGCAACGTAGACGTCGTAGTAGCCGACGTCGAGGTCACCGGGTATCGCGTAGGCGCCGAACTCCTCACTGACGGCCTCGAACAGCGGACTCGCACCTGTCGTGTCCGCGCCCGCGGCGTAGCCCTTGATCTTCGCGCCGACCACCGGAACGGCCGCCGTATCGAAGACCGAGCCCGCAAGCTGACCGTAGACGACCTGCACGTCGATGTCCTCGAGGTAGACGTCGAAGCCCTTCTTGCACAGCGCCGTCTCGATGGTGCCGGTGCTGGTGGGCGTCGCCGTCAGGCTGGCCGTGTTGCCGGAACCGGAGAAGGACTGGTCCGTCACGCCGCAGCCGTCGACCTTGAGGAAGAACCCTGTCTCGCTCGTCGTGCCCTCGATCAGCCCTTCGTAGTAGGGCGTCAGCGATCCGTAGAGGCCGATCGAAGCCACGCTCGCGTCGACGTCGGCCGTGGCGAACGCGCTCGCGCCCGTCACGGGCAGGACGTCGCTCAGGCAGTCGTAGGGCTCGCCGATCGTGCGCCCGACCACGGAGAGGTCCTCACCGTAGGGTGCGAACACCGAGATCGTGGTCTCACCGTTGCCGTCGGTCGTCCCGCTGACCGGAGGGACACCCCACCCGCTGATCGTGATGACCACGTTCGGCTTCGGATAGCCCTCGCTGTCCCACACGGTGACCGTCACCGGCGTGTTCCCGTTCACGGGGATGGTCGTCGGGTCGATCGTGTAGGTCACCGGGTAGATGACCGGCACGTCCTCGACGTAGCGGTAGTGGTTGTTCTTGGTGACCGTCAGCTTGGCCAGACCGGGGACCGTCGCCGGGATGATGGTCATGTCCATGGGAGCGCCCGTGCCCTCGGCGACGCCGATGATCTCGCCGTCGATGGTCAGGGCGACGATGGAACCATCGTCGGCCGTGATGTTGTAGGTGTCGGCGCCGATGGGCACCACGCCCTGGTGGGTCACCGTGAGCGTCTGCGGCATCATCGAGTAGAGCCGCGTGAAGGCGTCACCGTGCATGTGGAAGAGGTTGTAGGTGACTTCCTTGTCGTCCGGGTTGTAGGGCCAGTTCGACGCGTATAGGTAGTGCTTGCCCGAGGCGTTGGCGAAGGCCGGCCGCAGCTCGCCGGGCGCCTGGTTGAACGGCACCGACCCCGTCGGGTAACCCGGGTCGAACTCGGGCCACATCTCGTCGTAGATGCCGAAGACGAAGGTGTCGTTGACGAACGAGTAGCTGACCTCCGACGCGGCCACTAGGCCGAGAGCGCCGTGCACGTGCCTGTGGAAGGCCTCCGTGAAGCACTCGCTCGACCAGTTGTATTTGCCCGTCAGGCAGTTGATCGAGAAGACGAACGTCAGATCGTCGTTCGAGAGACCCGAGAGATCGCCGATGTCGTAGTCCGGCTCGCCCCAGCCCGTCTCGCCTCCGTGGTCGCGGTGCTGCAGAATGAAGGCGCCCGAGTTGATGTCGGCGTTGAGCCTGGTGGCGTTGCCGCCCCAATCGGTCAGATGGTCGGGGGTCTCAGGCAGATACCCCAGTCCGTCAGGGCCGAAGTAGTCCTCGAGCATGTAGGTGTTGGCGTTCGTCGACCATCCGATACTGGGACCTCCCGAGTAGATCGCGTACTCGCGAACCGGAGTCTTGCCGTGGACGTTCGCCAGGAACCCGTAGACGACCTCCGTGCAGACCTGGAACCAGCGCTCGTTCTGCCAGCCGCAGGCCATGATGGGGTTGTCGTAGAAATCTGGGTTCGTGGGGGGATTGCGCTCGTAGTCTATAGCCTTACGCACCAGCCGCTCGATGTTCGACGTGTTGGCCGTCATCCTGGCCATCACGATCTCGGGAAGATGGTCGCCATCGACGTCCCCGTAGATGTTGTCGGACACACAGTAGCTGCTGTAGATGGGCGACGTGATGCCCGTCGTGCCGCCGCTCGTGACGTAATCAGCGAGCAGGAGGATCGCCGCGGGCGGTGTCCCCCAGCTGCCGTACGCCGTGTCGATCCACGACTCGATCTCTGCGGTGGTCGCGCCGGTCTCCGTCAGAGTGACGACGCCGGCGTCGATGCCCTGGTGCCTGCGGAACAGCGCCAGTGAGTCTCCCCAGGCGATGTAGGTCGGGTCGTCGGGGACGATGATGACGTACTCGTACTCGGTGTCGCGCGTGTTCGGCGTGCGGAACTCGACCTCGGGTAGCGACTCGTAGTTCGCCAGGTTGGCCGCCAGGATCGGCTCCCAGTACGGGCTGCGCAGACGGTCGTCGCCGTACTGCCCCGTTCCTCCCTCGAACGCGACGCGGACGTCGATGTCCGTGTAGACGACGAGTTCGCGCTTGACCGGGTTGTACTGGAAGGGGGTGATGCCGAGCACTACCGTCTCGACCCCTCTGAGGCTCGTCGGCTCGGAGATGATCGCAGGTGACTCGGGATAGAGGGCGTCCACCGTGTAGATGGCAGGGTCCTTCTCGTAGACCAGAGGAGTGTCGTCGTTCTCGAGAGGGATGTTGTGCGCGGGAAGAACGTCGATGTCGTGGAACACCTGGCTCTTCATTGAGACGATCTCGAGCCTGGGCACCGCGCCGTTGGGTATCGCTATGATCCGGCCGTAGCCAGGCAGGTTCGGGGCGCCCTCGTCGTTCGGCAGCGCGACGCCCGGAACCGAGATCTGCTGATACATCGTGCCGCTGACATCGAAGTCATCGATGCTCATCTGCTCGAGCTTGAGCGAGACGTCTACGTACCCGTCCGTCACGACCGGAACGGAGAGCCCGCCCAGTCCCTCGTTCTCCTCGAAGATGATGGTGCCGGCCGACGACGTCACGGCCGCGAGCACCAGCACCGCTACGATCCACGGAGCAACCCGCATGAACTACCTCCTAACCACGCAACCGCACGTGGACTGCGCGTAAGCGCGCCTTGGCCACACTCGCATTCGTGGCCGCCATCCGGCTAGAATGTCGGGTATTATACCACAAATCCGTCATCTTGACACGGATAAACTGGCGCTCAGGGTCAGGTTGGGCGCTCGCGGACGCGGCGCCTACTTCAGCAGGGTCATCTTGACGGCTGCGTCGAAGCCCGGGGTCTCCATCCGGCAGAAGTAGACACCGCTCCCCACCTCCACGCCGTTCTGATCACGCCCGTCCCAGACCACGGAGTGGTAGCCCGGACCGACGCTGCCGTCGACCAGCGTCCGGACCAGGCGTCCGGCCACGTTGTAGACCGCGAGCAGCACCCTACCCTCGCCGGGCGAGGCGTAGACGACGCTCGTCACGGGATTGAACGGGTTCGGGAAGACCCCCCGCAGAACGTAGGTGGAAGGTACCTCGATCTCATCTCCGGCGCCCGTCAGAGCGGCGCCCGCGGCTCGTACGCACCATTGGTTCACAGTGCCGGTCTCGCCGCCCGCGTTATCGCTCACCCACAGCGTCCAGTCGCCCAGGGAGCTCTCGTCCGTGAGGTCTGAGAACGCTCCAGGGCCGTCGACGGTCAGCTCGCTGTCGTACCAGCCGACGATGTCCTCGGTCGTGCCGCCGGTCCGGTTGTGAAGCCTGACGGTCGTTCCTTCCGGCGACGTCACCTCCACGATCAGGTCTCCTACGGAGGGGTGGGTGATGTCGACGTAGATCTCTACACCCGCCACGACGACATCCTCCGTGAACGAGATGCTGTCGTAGACGCCCCCCGGCAGGCTGTCGGGTATAGCCAGCGCGGGCAGACCGCAGTGCTCGTGCTGCTCGACCGGATGGAGTATCGCGTTGACGCCGCCTGTCGTGCCGCCGCCGAACACGACGACGCTCTCCGTCACAGCCGTCGACCAACCTTCCTTCGTCGCGGTGACGGTGTACGTAGCATCGTAGAGGTCTTCGATGACGAAATGGCCGGTCGTGCCTGTGTAGGTGGAGTTCCCGCCGGGCGAGACCGCGACCAGGATCCCGCTGTGTTCGCCCATGCCGCCCAGACAGACCTGACCGGAGATGGTGCCCACGGGCTCGGACTCCTGAGCCAGAAGGTACGTCACAGCGTTCTCGAGCAGGGCCGCCATGCCCGCCGGCTCGCCCGCAAGATAGTCGAACAGGAACGAGACCACCTGCCCGCTCGAGGGATCCGGATTGTCGTCGTAGACGATGACGCTGGCGTACGCCGGGTACGACGTCCAGCTGCACACTGTCGTCGCTTCCGCCGCCGGCTGACCCGCGTCCTGGTCTCCGTAGATCACGTAGTCGAACTCGATGGTCCCTATGGCATTGGGGAACGTCGCCACCGGGTGGGTGCCGTCGGATACGGTCAGCTCCCCGTTCGGATCGGCGTTCCAGTCCGAACAGTGCAGGACGTCCGCGGCGAACATCGGATAGCCCGGACTGCGCAGCGCGTCGTGGACGACCTCGCCGCCCTCGACCACCAGCTTCCCGCCGGCCGCAACATAGCTCACGAGCTCCGACCTGTATAGGCTGTCCGCTATGGGAGACATGTTGTCGCCTGAGGCAGAGACCACCAGATCGTAGTCGCCTAGCCACGTGAGCGGGTCGGTCGCAGCGGCCGTCTCCTCGGCCACCTCGTAGCCGAGGGCGACGAGGTCGGCCGCTATCCGGGATGCCGAGCGGGATTCGCGGGAGGTGTCGCAGTCCGAGGAGAGTTCGTCGCCCGCGCCTTCCCCCGTCGGCCTCTCCTCTCTGCCGCCCGGCTCGTCGGAGATCACGAGGATGTCGGCGAGAGTCGTGTCGAGTGCGA
>Ga0180430_10004190_pt1 | contig 12223 bp, 12 predicted proteins | sample SS_ome_9_FD_132999 | JGI IMG/M metagenome (GOLD analysis project Ga0180430, IMG submission 132999) | Hypersaline lake sediment archaeal communities from the Salton Sea, California, USA - SS_1_S_2 metaG | ecosystem: Environmental > Aquatic > Non-marine Saline and Alkaline > Hypersaline >... | reverse complement strand
TTCCTGTGGATATGACCACCTGGCCGGTTCCCGGGGCGGCACGGTTCTCGCTCAACCTGGACGACGTAACCGCTGCGACGCCGCTGGGCCTCGTCTCGGAGGCGGGGCAGGGTGGTCTGGCGTCGCTGGCCGGCGAGCTCCCGAGCTATATGGACCTCTTCCTCGGTAACATCGGTGGGTGTATCGGTGAGGCCAGTGCCCTGGCGGTAATCATCGGCGGGCTCTACCTCGTCTCCAAAGGCTATATCGCCTGGCCGGTCCCGCTGGCATACCTGGGGACGCTGGCAATTACCACCGGTGTCGCCTGGCTCATCGATCCCTCGACCTATGTTGATCCGCTCTACCACATACTGGCCGGCGGCGCCATGCTCGGCGCCTGGTTTATGGTAACCGATATGACCACCTCGCCGATGTCGGTGAAGGGACGGATCCTCTTCGCGGCGATCGCGGGGGTGCTGGCGGGACTGATCCGGCTCTTCGGCGGATTTCCCGAGGGTGTGAGCTACTCGATCCTGATTATGAACGCCTTTGTGCCGGTGATCGACCGGCACCTCAAGCCGCGCAAGTTCGGGTACGGAAAGCGGGCCGGGTGGAATCGTGAAGGAGCCGCCTCGTGAAAAAGCTCGAATCAACGCTGCTGAACATGTTTGTCGTGCTCACGGTGATCTCCCTGATCTCCGCCGCGGCCCTGGCGTTTACCTATGCGCAGACCAAGCCGATTCTGGACGAACAGGCTCGGCAGGCGCAGATACAGGCGGTTGCCCGGGTTCTTCCGGAGTTTGACAACGCGCCGACGGAGGAGGTCTTTACCGCCGACGGATTCCCCGGAGTTGAGCTCTATCCGGCGACCAGCGGCGGCGAGTCCGTGGGAATCGCCGTGCGAACCTGGTCGGATGCCGGCTACGGTGGAGAGATTCGACTCATGGTCGGATTTGGTCCGGACGGTACGATCACCGGGACCTCCGTACTCTCCCACGCGGAGACGCCGGGTCTCGGCGCAACGATGACCGAAGCGAGTTTCCAGGAACAGTTCGTGGGTATGAATCCCGGCACCGAACCGCTGATGGTGACCAAGGACGGCGGGTCTGTCGACGCGATCACCGCTGCCACAATCAGCTCCAGAGCGTTCTGCGACGCCGCGACGCGCGCCTACGAAGCGGCTCTGGCCGCGGGAGGTATCCGATGAGTTCGATTAATCTCAAGAAGGAGACAATTCGCGGATTCTTCACGGAGAATCCGGTCTTTGTACTGCTCCTCGGTATGTGCCCCACTCTGGGCGTTACCTCCAGCGCCGCCAACGGTCTCGGGATGGGACTGGCTACGACCACGGTGCTTCTCGGGAGCAATATCGTGGTATCGCTGATCAAGTCGTTGATCCCCGACAAAGTGCGGATACCGGCGTACATCGTGGTTATCGCCAGTTTCGTCACGATCATCGACCTCTCCATGGCGGCGTACGTACCGGCGCTCCACGCGCAGTTGGGGCTCTTTATTCCGCTCATCGTGGTCAACTGTATCATCCTGGGTCGGGCGGAGGCGTTTGCCGGCAAGAACGGCCTCCTCGCGTCGATCGTGGACGCTCTGGTGATGGGTCTCGGGTTTACCTTTGCGCTGCTCCTGCTCGGATCGGTGCGGGAGATCCTCGGTGCGGGGAGTATTTTCGGGTTGCCGATTCCCTTCCTCAATGAGAATCCGATCCTCGTCTTTATCATGCCGCCGGGTGCGTTTATCGCCCTGGGGTTCCTGATCGCCGCGGTCAATACGGCGCGTGAGAAGGTGGAGGCGTAACATGGAATATCTGGTGATCATTATTTCGGCGGTGCTCGTAAACAACATCGTCCTCTCGCAGTTTCTCGGGATCTGCCCCTTCCTGGGTGTGAGCTCGCGTCTCTCCACGGCGGTGGGCATGGGTGCGGCGGTCATCTTCGTGATGACCATGGCGACAATCGCCACCTTCCTCATCGAAAGCCTGATCCTGATACCGCTCAACCTGGTCTTTCTGAGGACGGTCGCCTTTATCCTGGTTATCGCTTCGTTGGTGCAGCTGGTGGAGATCGTTCTCAAGAAGGCGAGTCCCGCGCTCTACCAGGCGTTGGGCGTCTACCTGCCGCTCATTACCACCAACTGCGCGATCCTCGGGGTGGCGCTCCTCGTGGTGGGCCGCGGCTACACCCTCGGTGAGGGAATCGTCTTTGCGATCGGCAGTTCCGTGGGCTTCCTTTTGGCGCTCTATATCTTCGCGGGTCTTCGCGAGAAGATGGACCTGGTGGATATCCCCGAGGCGATGAAGGGCGCTCCCATCGCGCTGGTCACTGCGGGTCTCCTGGCACTGGCCTTTGGCGGATTTGCGGGTCTGGTCTAGTCTGCTGTGAGCGGGGCGCCTCAGCCGCCGCTCACGACTGAGCAAAGCTCATCGAACAACGCCGGTGCTCCGGCGACGACGCTGCCACTCCTGAGGGTGAGAGGCGTACCGTCGGTGGCGGCTACCCGACCACCGGCCTCCTCCACGATCAGACTCGCCACGGCGTAGTCCCAGGGGGAGACGCGGTACTCAAAGAAGCCGTCAAACCGCCCCGCCGCAACCCAGGAGAGGTCGATCACGGCGCTGCCCATCCGACGGATGCCGTGGATACCGGCGCCAAAGAGTGATCGAATCGTGCCAAGAGTACGCTCCATCAGCGCGCCCCGTTCGTAGAAGAATCCGGTGGAGACGATCGCGTCGCCGAGAGAGGCGGCGGCTGAGCAGTGGATCCGCTCGCCGTTGAGGAACGCCCCACCGTCACGTAGGGCGGTAAAGAGTTCTTCCCGTTCCGGATCGTAACAGGCGGCGATCTGCATCTCGCCGCCGTGGGCGTATCCCACCGCTACCGAATAGTGCGGGATGCCGTGGATGTAGTTGGAGGTGCCGTCGATCGGATCGATGATCCAGAGATGCTCCGCATCCTCGGGAGTGGTATCGGTACCGGTACCGGTGGCCACTCCTTCCTCGCCGAGAAATACATGGTCCGGGTAACAGGTGAGGATGTGATCGATGATCGCTCGCTCGCTGGAGCGATCGACCTCGGTGACCGGGTTGAAACCGGCTCGGGCTGCCTTCTCCTCCACCAGTTGTGGGCGATCGGAGTGAAACGCCTCGCGATCGATCTCGCCGCCGATTCGCGCCGCTTCTACGGCGCATCGCAGAACTGCGTCGAGATCCGGATTACTCATGTCCGACGAGAGCCTTGATGTACTGCAGACGTTCGTAGTTCTCCGGTTTCTCGCTGCGCTTCTGACTCAGTTTACCGCGGAACTGGTCGACCGTGGCAAAACTGTGGTCGTCCATCCAGGCGGAGAGGCCGTCCCGCATCGATGAGAGGTGTCCCACACCGTTCTTGAACAGCGCCGAACAGACCTGGGCGACCTGGGCGCCCGCGAGAAGTACCTTGACCACGTCTTCCCCGCTATGAACACCGCTGCTGGCGGCAAATTCCACGTCCGTCCGCCCGTAGAGCTTGCTGATCCACCGAAGCGGAAACGCCAGGTCCGCCTTGGTACTCAGGGGTGACGCGCTGGTGAGACGCATGTTGTTGATGTCGATATCGATCTGGTAAAAGCGATTGAACAGGACCACCGCCGATGCGCCGGCCCACTTTATCCGGTCAACCAGTGCCGGAATCGAGCTGAAATAGTGTCCAATTTTCACCGAGATCGGAATCGAAACGCGTTTGGCTACCGCGGAAACGGTGTCAACGTAGAAATCGCATACCGCCTCACCGCAGTCGCGGTAGTCCCTCGGCATCATGGAGATGTTGAGCTCCAGCGCGTCGGCGCCGGCTTTCTCGAGCTCCGGTACGTGCTCGATCCACCACTCCGGCGTAACCCCGTTGATGCTCGCGATGATCGGCACATCCACGGCTGACTTTGCGTCCCGGATCAGTGCACGGTACTTGGATAGTCCCGCGTCGGTCTCGACCGCGCGGACGTAGTCGATCGCCTCGGTGTTATCGATCCCGACCATATCCGAGTCGATCGCCGCCTGTATCTCCTCCTCAAAGAGCGACTTGAGGACGATCGCGCCGGCTCCGGCGTCAGCGGCTTTTTGAATCTTCTCGACCGTGTTTGCCAGGCTCGAGCTCGAAACGAGAAGCGGATTCGCCAGCTCCAGCCCCATGTAGTGTACGCGTAAGTCTGCCATTTGAAATGATCGTAGTAACGAACGGCCCCGTTGTCAATGAACACTTGGCGCGCGCGATCATTGTTGTTATACTATATATGAATTTCGGAACAGCATTCAGCAAACAGGAGAATTACATGGCTCAAGAGCACGAGAAGCTTATCATAATCGGATCCGGTCCGGCGGCACATACGGCAGCGGTCTACGCGGCGCGGGCGGATCTCGACCCCCTGATGTTCGAAGGTTTTATGGCGGGGGGCGTTGCCGCCGGTGGACAGCTTACCACCACCACGGAGGTGGAGAACTACCCGGGTTTTCCCGAGGGGATTATGGGTCCGGAACTCATGGACGAGATGCGCAAGCAAAGCACTCGACTCGGAACCCGGATCAAGACCGAAACTGTTTCCGCCGTGGACCTGAAACAGCGACCCTTTGTCGTTACGGTGGGACGGAACGAGTACACCGCCGACGCTTTGATCATCGCTACCGGCGCCACCGCCAAGCGCCTGGGCCTTCCCGGTGAGGACCAGTACTGGCAGCGTGGTATGTCCGCCTGTGCGGTCTGCGATGGTGCTCTTCCGATCTTTCGCGACAAGCACCTTGTGGTGATCGGCGGCGGGGACTCCGCCTGCGAGGAAGCGAGCTACCTCTCCAAGTTCGGGAGCACGGTAACGATGGTGGTTCGCCGCGACGTGCTCCGCGCCTCCAAGGCGATGCAGAAGCGCGTCTTTGACAACCCCAAGATCGAGGTCCGCTGGACGAGCAACGTCACGGAGGTGATGGGAGACGGCAAACTCCTCAACGCAGTAAAGATCCGAAACAACCAGACCGGTGCGGAAGAGGTCGTGGAAGCGGGAGGCCTTTTCTACGCGATCGGGCACAAGCCCAACACGGAGTTTCTGGACGGGCAACTCAAGACCGACGATACCGGATACGTCATCACCGACGGCAAGTCTACTGCCACCAGCGTTCCCGGCGTGTATGCCGCCGGCGACGTGCAGGACAAGGTGTATCGGCAGGCGATCACCGCCGCGGGCACCGGTTGTATGGCCGCACTGGAAGCGGAGAAGTATCTGGCCGAGCAGGAGTAGTGGCGGCGCGCCCCGGCGCCAGGCGGCGACCCTAGAGGTAGCGCCGCGGTTCTTCGTCCAGGACCCCCGCCACGAGCTCGATGTAGGGCTTGGCGGGGCTCATGTTGAGCTTGGGGAAGAGCACCTCCTCCACCTGGAAGAATCCCACCGACTGGGACATCTCGATCTCGATGCGTATCGGTCGTTCCTCGCCCTTGACGATGCGGATACGGTCCACCGCGGCGGAGGAGTACTTGTGGATGTCGCCCACTCGCGCCTGCGTGTTGATGAGCATGGGGATGCGGGCGCGACCTTTCTCCATGTCGCAGCCGTCGGCGGCGAGGATCAGCCCCGCCTCGAGAGAGTGGATGCGGATCATCGCCATGTGGCCCACGATACACTCCAGGATGAGGGAGCGCAGGACCACGCGTCTGGTGAGGTCGTCGCCGTAGTACTGCGCGAGGTAGCGTTCGATAATCGGGCGTGCCAGCTCGGCGCTGTAGTTCTCGTGGTCCTGCCGCGTCATGGACATCCCTACGTCGTGGAGGAGCCCGGCGATAAAGATCGCCAGCACGCTGTCGGTGAAATCGCCGATGCCTTCGTTCTCGAGGCTCGTCTCGACGCCCGCCTCATGAAGGAGGTGTGCCATCTTGAGGGCGTTCTTGACGACCTTGCGCATATGCACCGGGCCGTGGTCGTTATAGCCGAGGCGCTTGATACTCACCGTGTTGGCATAATCCTGGAGCGCCTTGATCTCCGGGTCCTGCAGCATCTCCCGGGCTATCGGAACAAGCGGTTCCGGGGTGAGCTCGATCAGGCGCTTGTCCAGCACCTCCTCGAGCGGTGATTTTACTGGATCCATAGAACCGCAGTATGCACCGATTCGGCCGGAATGTTGAGAGGCACGTCCCGGTACCACCCCGTTTTCGTCCGTTTCCCCCTTGTGCAAGCTCCGTTCCCGTCCGATATTATGCGTATGGCGATCGTTTCCACCGCGCCGGATCGGGTAGCCAACATTCGCCGCAAAAGTATTGCGGTCGGTTCGGGGAAGGGCGGTGTGGGTAAGTCCACCACCGCGCTCAATATCGCGCTTTTATTGTCTCGCGCATCCTACCGCGTCGCGCTGCTCGACCTCGATCCGCTCTCAAACGTTTCGGTGATTCTCGATATTCCCAAGTCCGAACTCCGGGCGGTCCGTTCCGATCCTCGGGTAACCGGAACGCTGGAACACTTCCGGTATTCCTATTCCGAATCTCTCGACATCGTCTTTCCCCACGCGAGTACGCGGGAGGTGGCGGCGGAGCAGAAACACGAGCTCTTCGTTCGCTTTCTGAACGACCTGGACGACCACTACGACGTGCTGATCCTCGACATGCCCGCGGGCATCAGTGCCGAGGAGAACCTCAAGTTTTTTCCCTGGGTTGGAAGCCTGCTCCTGGTGACCAACGCGGAACCGACCTCGCACGTTTCCGCCGGCGGGTATCTCCGCAGCGTCTTTGAGATTCGGCCGACGCTTCCGGTGCGAATCTGGCACAACCGCTACGAGCCCGCCGGGGAGAGCGGGTTCGACCCTCGCGCGGTCGTCGGGAACTACAACCGCTACGCCGACGAAGAGCTGCGGATATCCGACCGCGAAGCGGGATTGCTCGAAGACGTTGCCTTCGTCCCGCCGGATCCGTCGCTCAACCTCCTGCAGACCGAACTTGATCCCTCCTTTACCGTGTACAGCAAGCTCCGGGAGGTTCTCGAGCTGATTCAGGACGATCTGCTTCGTTCCACCTTCGCCTCGGCGGAATTGACACGCCGAACCCGCGACCTCGTGACCTACTACGTCGCCCACAACCCGCGGATCACCGACGTAGACCGGCACCTGACCGGCATCGACGAGTTTCTCGAAGACCTGATCGACGATGAACAGCGGCAACGACTGGCGGTGCTCCACAAACGCCTCGGGAAGGATGGTGGGTATCGCGTCCTCTCGGCGAAGCAGGCAGAGTCGCTTCGATCACTGCTGGGGGATCTGGCGCGAGACGAACTCTACACGGAACTCGTACGAATCAATCGCGTGATCAACGATGCCCTGGAGGCGACCGCTGGAGCGAGTCGCGGATTCCTGCAAGCCTCGAGCCTCGATCACGGCCGTATCGTGCGCGCCGCAATCCCGAAACTGCTTCGTCTTGTGGCGGCGGAGTTTGCCGGCGGAACCGAACGCCTCTCGGTGTTCAGTCGTCACTCCGCGGCGACGGCGCTCTTTCTCATCGCCGCGGACAAGGAGTTCGACGATCCCCAGACACGGGCGATGCTGGGACGTCTCGTGCCGCGGCGCAAAGGCAGCAACGGCGCGATGCAGCGCGATCGGTATCGCCAGATCCTTCGTGTCCTGGCGCGGGACGACGAGTACCATCGTCTGTTTCTGCAGGTAGTGAGGGCGATATTCCCCGGAATCACCCGCCGGATGTCCGCGCTCAACCGGAGTTTCGCGCTGATGCCGCTGTTCCTGCGAACCGGCGAGGGCGAAATCAACGCATCCGCCTACGTCAAGCTCACGACCCATCTGCTGCACGATCTGGTCAACGCCGGACTCGGCGTTTCCATCAGCGCCACCTACAACGCCGCGAGTCAGGCGATCCGCAGCGGCGTGGACCGGCTCGTCCACGACCGGGGGTGGTGAGTCCGATACGATGATTAGTCTTCCCGGTCTTCTGCTCAGCTTCACGGCGGTGGTGCTGACGATTATAGCGGTCGTCATCGAGGTATCGTTGCCACCGCGGCGACTCGATTGGAAAGAATACCTGGCGTTCCAGGTGAGCTTCGCGCTCTTCTTCGGCTTCGTTTTTGCGATGTTCCTGGCAACGTTGATTCCGCGTTACAACCGTCCCGAGGTGTTCGGCGTCCTCCATACGTTTGCTTACGGCGTCAATCCGTTGATGGGGCTCACGCTCCTCCTGCTACTCGCGCGCTACGAACTGGTTTCGCCGACGTTTCGGCAACCGATACCGCTGCTCGTACCCCCGATCCTGCTCGTGTCCGCGACGTTTCTGGGCATGCTCGTTCTCCGGAGCGCGTTTATCGGCTTTATCGGTATCCTCGGAGGACGAATCTACCTGCTTGCCGTGGCGATCGCCCTTACCGCGTCCGCGCATTCCCGGGAGCAGCGACGAATCGGTCGGCCCCTCGCGGCGTTTCTCGTCTACTGGCTCGGACTGACCGCGATCGAGGTGTTCCTGGACTTCGTCCCACAGGTGACCTGGGCGCTCCCCATCTGGTCCGTGCTCGGCGCGATCCTGCACATGGTCTGGACGGTGGTTTCGATCGTTCGTCGTCGTCGCCGGGTTTCCCGGGCGGGCGAGCGCTTCGATGCCCTTCTCACCGCCCGGGAGGTCGAGATCGCTCGAGCGATCGCCGCCGGCGAGACCTATCGAGAGGTCGCGGAGCAATTCGCGCTTACCCAGGGACAAGCGAAGTCAGCCATCTACGGCGTATATCGTACACTTGGCGTGCACAACCGAATCGAGCTCCGGCAGGCCCTCACAAAACTACAGTAAACGGAGCCCCCTATTCCATTTTGGTGGCGGATCGCGCCCGTTCCTCGATCCAGTCCAGGGCGTCCCGGTTCTCCACGCGGGAATCGGGAAAGAGACGGCGCAGACGACCGGCTTTTCGCTCGAACGTCTCCGGCTCCTCCTTTATCACGATCGTGGAGACCCGATCCTTGTGACGGGCAAACTCCAGGAGGAGTGTCAGATCGGTGTCCGGGAAGCCGTACCCGAGGAAGCATATCTCCTCCGCCCGGCTCAGGTAGTGGACCATGGTGCGCCAGAGAGTGGGGAAAAGCGTTCCGTTGAGAAAAGCACTGCGGGTGTGCGCCATGGGGACAAACACCGGCGGGTCCGCGCGGTAGATCGAATCGGAGACGCTTCCCGCGCGCAGATGCATCACGGAACTCACATCGTTGCGGTCCGCTCCGGCGGCACGGTACCAGTTGAGCGAGCCGTGGATCTTGAGGTAGGGCAGCACCAGATTCCCCGGCCGCGTCGCGCCGACTCGATCGTCGCCGTCGATCGGAAGTTCCGGTTGGACCGACGTTCGGCCGGCCGGGACCGGTGAATCACGAGGGACGTCGTACTCCGCCAGCCGCAGGTAGTAATCGTAGTTCCAGTCCAGGATGCTCTCGATAAGCAGGTCGTAGTTGAGCGTGATCAGGCGCACCCCCGGGGCCTCCACGCGGGGATCTCCGGCGAGGCTGATCGTCTCGAGAAATCGTCGGAGCGGTGTTTGGGCGTTGGGGTCCACGGAAATCCCGGTATGGCGGATCGAATCGGCGAGCCACCGGAGAAAATCGAGGCGCGTCGCTTCGAGCTCGAGTCGGTCCTGCAGGCTCCCTACGAGTTCCGTGGAGAAGAGTGCGGTTCCAAAGCGCTCGATGCTGACGTACTCAGGTTCGTCGCCCAGGGCTTCCCGGTATCGCTCCAGGTACGATCGGAGGGCGGGGTAGCGCTCGAGATCGCCGTAAAACAGCGCCCCGTTGAGATTGCTCATGGTTGGACTGGAGCGCGAGATCGACTTGGAGAATCCCGCACCGAGGACGATCACCCGTCGTTTCACGGCGCCACTGTAGCACAGGGGAACTAAAACACGTAGCCCAGTGCCACGGTAATCGTGGTGAGCCCCACCGGCGGCGCGCCACCGGCGCCACCGCTTACCTGTGTGCCAAAAAGCGACAGGGTAAGCCCCGTGGCGGGCGCCCAGGTGAGGCCCAGGCTGGAGCTGCTCTCAAAAGAGTCCGCATCGGCCCAGCGGTCCTCCGCCAGCAGCAGCAGGCGGGACCGCACAAAGAGCGAAAAGAGCAAACTCGGCGACCAGGTGACCTCCGGGTAGAGCTCAAGGCTGCGGTCACGCTCGCTCCAGAGCGCCTCGCTCCGCAGGGTCCAGCCGCCCAGCCGCGGATGGTTGCCGGTGTGGAGCGCTCCCGCCGAGAGGAGGAGGTCGTCCTCCTCCGCGCTGTCGCGATCAGCGGTGATCTCCAGGGAGGCGCCGCCGTAGAGGTCGAGGAATAGGTTTCCCTGGAGACTCAGGTACGGGGCGTGAAGCTCCTCGGCCCCGCGGTACAGATATCCCGTCTCGGTCTTGATACCGAGGATTTCAAACTGGATGCGACCGCCGCCGCTCGTCTTCCAGGCCGCCAGGGCACCGGCGTCGGCAGCGGTGGAATCGCCGTCCCCGGTGGTTTCGATCGTGGGGTCGTACATCGGCAGGAGCAGCACCGGCTCAAAGAACGCAAACTGTCCCAGGGGTAGGTAGAGTGCCGTGAGCCACTGCGTCTCGTCGCGGAGCACCTCGGCGGTGAGATCCAGCTCCTCCGGGCGCGCGCCGTTGATCACGTCGCCGGCGTTAAAAACGACGCCGTCGCCCCAGCTGAGACGGGTGCGACCCGCGGTGACTCGGAGATCGTAGGATTCGCCCACAAAGAGGCGCCACCGTATTTCCGCACGGGGAACCTCGACGAGGGCACCGGAGGCTCCCTCCTGCTCGTAGAGGGTTCCTCGCAGAACAAAGCGGCTCCGTACGTCCCTCGCATCGGTGGCGGCGAGTTCCAGCTCCGCCACGGCGAGTCCCGCCGCGAGGGCATCGCCCTCGCTGAGCAGGACCGAGTTGTAGAGATCGATCGAGGCGCCGGTGGTCACCTCGGCGTCGGCTCGACCACCGCCCAGGGACAGCCAGAGGAGCAGCGCCGCCAGGACCGTCGCCGGAAGGACCGTCCGACGGCAAATCGACGGCGCGCCGCCGGCGCGACCTACCATGAGAGCTCCTCGAGGCTGAACAGATCGTCCCGGAGGGGCAGTCCCAGTTCGATCTCGTCGATCTCGATGGTGGTACTGCTGTTGCGCTTGAGCGCGTCGGCGATAACCATGCGCATGGGAATCCAGGTGTCGTCGATCCGTTCGACGCGATCAGCGGTGATCGTCTTGAGGAGGCGGCCGTTGAGCGAGTACTGCTCCGAGCGGCGTCCCACAAAGATCTCCTGGTCTACCCAGACCGTCTGCCGCGGGTACGCCACGTTTCGGCGACGCGCCTCCATGGAGATCACGTAGCAGCGGTGGCCGTCGATCGTTTCGGTCCCTTCCAGTGCAACCTCGTAGGTCTCCAGGAGCGTCCTGCCGCCGGTGAGGTCCTCGTAGGAGACATCGGATCCGAGCATACCTTCCCGGAGGGCAGCTCCCTGCAGACGGACCAGTTCCGCCGCGTCCGGGTAGAAGAGGTATATCTCGTCGGCGGTGCGGAGCACCTTCTGTCCCCGCTCGGCGGCGCTGGTAAACTCGATCAGGCTCAGGTCCTCGCCGCGGCTGTAGCTCTCCATCGTGCTCACCCGCCGCCCAAAACGGTCGTTGATCGTCATCGTCACCTCGGCGCGGCTGGTGGTGTGGGTCTGGTTGTCCTCGAGGCGTTGTACGATCTCCTCGGCGCTCAGGCCGGCCTGGGCCCAGGCCGCTTCCGGGGTAACCAGTGCGGCCGTCGCGAGCACGAGGATCGCGGCGATGGCGACCGCAGTCCGCAATCTCGATACGGGCGGTTCCGCAAAGGCGTCTGTTCGATCTGCAATCATGATTGAATCCTTTCCGTGTTATTCGTCCCGAAGCGCCGCCACCGGTTCCATCCGGGTGATCCGCCGCGTCGGGATAAAGCTCGTCGCCGCCGCTACCGCCAGCGAGTAGAAGAAGACCACCACCGTGCTCCGCAGGTTGATGATCGGGTAGAGGACCTCCGATATTTCGAAATCGATCCCCTCCATAGCCGAGCCAAAACTGATGCCGGTCCGAATGAGGATCATCGTTACGCCGATCCCCAGCAGCGTCCCCGCGGCGGCGCCGATCACGCCGATGAGCACAGACTCACCGAAGAAGAGGCGGATCACCGCCCCGGGCTGACCGACCGACTCGAGCCAGGCCAGGGCCGTCGGCCGCTGGCCACCGGCCGGGCCCCGATAGGCCGCCAACCG
>Ga0180430_10004186_pt1 | contig 12227 bp, 10 predicted proteins | sample SS_ome_9_FD_132999 | JGI IMG/M metagenome (GOLD analysis project Ga0180430, IMG submission 132999) | Hypersaline lake sediment archaeal communities from the Salton Sea, California, USA - SS_1_S_2 metaG | ecosystem: Environmental > Aquatic > Non-marine Saline and Alkaline > Hypersaline >... | reverse complement strand
CTGCTGCTCGGCGCGCATCAGTTTCAGCTTGCCCTTGAATATCCGGTGCTCGCCGAGTTGAAAGGAGCTTATGCGATAGCGCACGGAGGATATGTGCCGTCCGTCCGGAAGCTCGCGGCTGTCCCAGGAGCGGTCGCGCACGATAAGTTCTTCGCCGTCGCCCGGGTCGGAGAAGACCGGGCGGACATCCTCGGGGTGGAGAATTTCGAGTTCGGCCTCGAGCACACCCCCGACATAGATCCGATTGGTGCTCAGGGAAAGCCTGAGCGCATACTCCTGGTCGGTATCGACCCACTCTTCCCGGCTGCCGCAGCCAGAGATCAGCGCGGCCAGCAGGCTGGCGGCGAGCAGTAGAACGGGCATCAGCTTGCCGATCGTCCTCATACCCTCTGCCTCCGTTCCCTCATCCGGAAGAACCTGATCAGCTCCTTCTCGTAATCCTCGCCCGCGAAGACCTCGATCGAGTCGACGCCCGAGCGTCGCAGACCGGCCAGCAGTTCGGAGCGGCGGGCGGTTTGCTCCTCTTCAAGCAGCCTGCGCGTGGCGGCGTGCGAGGTGTCGACCAGGCGCGACTCGCCGCTTTCGTTGTCGACCCATTCCACCAAGCCGGCCCGTGGCCAGGCGATCTCGCGCTTGTCGCCGACCAGCACGCCGATCAGGTCGTGGCGGCGACGCGTTATCGAGAGCGGGCTCCTGATGTCCTCGTCGAAAATGAAGTCGCTTATCAAAAATGTTGTCGTGCGGCGCGTTGTCACATGGTTGAGGTAGTCGATCGCCGGTTCGAGCCGGGTTTTCCTATGCTCGGGCCGGAAATAGAGCATCTCGCGAATGAGGCGCAGCACATGGCGGACCCCCTTCCCGGGCGGAACATAAAGTTCGACCTCGTCGGTGAAGAGAATCAATCCGACGCGGTCGTTGTTGCTGATGGCCGAGAAGGCCAGGACCGCCGCTATCTCCGCCGCCAGATCCTGCTTGAGCTGGGTCGAGCTGCCAAACTGCTGCGAGGCGCTGACATCGACCATTAGCATCATCGTCAACTCGCGTTCTTCGCGGAACTTCTTGACGAAGGGGTAGCCCATGCGGGCGGTCACATTCCAGTCGATCGATCGTATCTCGTCGCCCGGGGCGTATTCGCGGACCTCCTCGAACTCCATGCCCTGGCCCTTGAACACGCTGCGGTACTGCCCGGCAAAGACATCGCTCACCATGCGCGATGTCCTGATCTGGATGCGACGCACCTTTTTGAGTATTTCGGAAGAGATCACGGCACCGGCATCTCCTTGAGAATCATTTCCACGATATTGTCGCTGTCGAGCATCTCCGCCTCGGCTTCGTAGGACGGGATCACGCGATGGCGGAGGATGTCGGGGGCGATCGACTTGACATCCTGCGGCGGGACATATCCGCGCCCGTCGAGGAAGGCGTGGGCCCGGGCGGCGACGGCCATATATATCGTCGCGCGCGGAGAGGCGCCGTAGCGCAGATAGGGCCCGATATCGAGATCGTATTTCTCCGGCTCGCGCGTGGCGAAGATCAGGCTGAGGATATATTCCTTGATTTTGTCGTCGATGTAGATCTGGTCGACCGTCTTGCGCGCCCGGAGGATCGCATCGGCATTGGTCGCGGACGCGACCTCGATTTGCTTGTCGGTTTCCGCCATGGCATCCATGATCATGCGCTCCTCGTCGAGCGAAGGATATTCGATCCGCAGCTTGAGCATGAAGCGGTCGACCTGCGCCTCTGGGAGCGGGTAGGTGCCCTCCTGCTCGATCGGGTTCTCGGTCGCCATCACCAGGAAGGGTTTCGGCAGGCTGAAGGTCTCGCTCCCGATCGTGACCTGGCGCTCCTGCATGGCCTCGAGCAAGGCGCTCTGGACCTTGGCGGGGGCGCGGTTGATTTCGTCCGCGAGCACGATGTTGGCGAAGACCGGCCCTTTGCGGGTTGAGAAGGTGCCTTCCTTGGGATTGTATATCATCGTGCCGACCACATCGGCCGGAAGCAGATCGGGTGTGAACTGTATGCGGCTGAAATCGGTCTCGATCGCCTTCGCGAGCGTGCTGACCGAAAGGGTTTTGGCGAGCCCCGGCACGCCCTCCAGAAGTATGTGCCCGTTGGCCAGAAGACCGATCATGAGCCGGTCTATCAGGTATTTCTGACCGACGATCACCTTGCTCATCTCGGCTCGCAGCGCCGAGACGAACCCGCTCTCGCGCTTTACCTGTTCATTAATGACTTCGATTCCTGTTTCCATTGCAACCATCTCCTTGTGTTTTCTGTGGTTTCCCGGTCAAGTTCCGATCTGTATGACAGCAATGCCCGATCAGCGTTCAATTTTCCAGTGCCGATTGCGGAGAGTGCAGACGGGGTGCTAGCTCTCCATGCGGGTGACGCGCAGGAGTTCCTCGACGGTGGTGGTGCCCTGCAGAACCTTGCGCCAACCGCGCTGGCGCAGTGTTTCAAGCCCTTTCTTGCCGATGGCGCAGTCCATCAGCTCGCTGGCGGTCGAATGGCGGGTGGTCAGGGCGCGGAGCTCGTCGTCCATGCGCATTATCTCGAATATCGGCTCGCGGCCGCGATAGCCGGTGAAGCGGCAGTTTGGGCATCCGCGACCGCGATATACGGCCGGATTGGCCTCGGTCCCGGGAAGAGAGGCGGCCAGATCGGCGAGGAGGCGGTCGTCGAGTTCGTGCTCCTGCTTGCACTGCGGACATATCAAGCGCATCAGGCGCTGGGCGACGGCGCCCTCGAGCGCGGAGGCGACGAGGTATGGCTCGACATTCATATCAAGCAAACGCGTGAGCGCTCCGATCGAGTCATTGGTGTGGAGGGTGCTGAAGACCAAATGCCCGGTCAGCGCGGCACTGACCGCTATATCGGCTGTCTCCGCGTCGCGGATCTCGCCGACGAGTACGATGTCCGGGTCGTGACGCAGAACCGAGCGCAAACCGTTCGCGAAGGTCAGTCCGGCCCGCGGGTCCATCTGCATCTGGGTGATGTCTTTAATCCGGTATTCGATCGGGTCCTCAAGCGTGACCACCTTGCGCTTGTCGTCGTTGAGATGCACCAAAGCCGCGTAGAGACTGGTGGTCTTGCCGCTGCCGGTCGGCCCCGTGAAGAGGATCATTCCGTAAGGAAGAGAGATCATCTCTTCGAGGACGCTGCGGTTGTCGTCCGACAGGCCGAGCTGCTCTATATCGATGAAAGTCGCCTCGCGATTGAGAATGCGCAGGTTGAGCGTTTCCCCGAACTGCATCGGGAGGACGGAGACGCGGATATCGAAAGTTTCTTGATCGAGAGTGATGGAAAAGCGTCCGTCCTGCGGCTTGCGATGCTCGGCGATATTCATCTGGGCCATGACCTTGACGCTGGAAATGACCGCCCGCGAGTAGGTCTCGATTCCTTCCGGAAGCGGGAAAGTCTGCAGCACGCCGTCGATTCTATAGCGAAGCCTCAGGCCGGTCTCGCGCGGTTCTATATGGATATCGGTGGCATCGATTCTGATGGCGTCGCGTATGATTTCATTAACGAAGGATGTGATGTTCGCGCTGCTTTCATCATCTTCGCGCGTGCTCGCAAGGGCTCCATCCTTCTCCATTTCGCGTATTTCAAGCAGGGTTTCCACACCCACCCCGTAGTAGTGCTTGATACACTCCCGGATTTCCTGTGTCGTGGCGAGAAGCCATTCGACCGAATAACCGAGAATCACCCGGAGCTGATCTTCATCGGATGTCTCCCAGACGCGGTCGGTCAGCAAGGTGATCGTGCCCTGCGATATCTTCAGGGGCATGATTTCGAATTTGGTAGCCGTGCGGGCCGAGACGCTGTCTATCACCGACTTGTCGATCTCGATCCGAGCCATGTTGACGGTGGGTACCCCGGTGATCCGGGAGAGGCATTCCAGCATCTGTTTTTCCGAAATCACGGACTCGCGCCGGATCACCTTTTCAAGCGACTGGTCTATCCAGGCCGAGCGATGCCGCAGTTCATCGAGCTTCGCGGCATCGATGAGCCCTGCATCCAGCAGGGCCTTGCCGAGCCGCGCCCCGATTTCCGAACGGGAGCTTATCCTGAAAGATGCCCCCTTGAAACTGTTATTCTCGCTCATCGCCCTTCTGCTCCTCGATCTGGAAAGGTATTCCGCGCCGCAGAAGATAATCCTCCCCGGCGGCGGATATCCTCATCGTTTTGGGCGAGAATCCGAGCAACTTCGCCCATTCGATCCGGTCTCCTGCATGGTAGTAGCTGCTCGACCCCGACTCGAGATTCTCTACCAGCGCCCGCGAAGAGCCGTCCAGGTCGGTTATCATGCCGCGATAGGTGACCCTCAGCAGGCGTGGCTGAGCGCTCTTGGGGGGTGCCCGCTCCACAATCTTCTCCGCCGGCTTCGTGGCAACCCCTCCGGAACCCCCCGCTTTCTGGTCGGGTATGTCGGGCTTTTCGCGAGGAGGTTCCTCCTTCTCCGCCGCGCTTTTCGCTGCGGCCGCGGCCTGCTCGGCCCAGCGCAGCTGCGCATTGACCTTTCGCAAGTATTCGGAATCGAAGGGGTTGAGCGAAGGATCGGGGGTGAGCGCTTCGATTCCGCTCAGGCACCCGGAGCCAGCTCGCGGGCCCGATGTTCCCGAACCCTCCGCGGTTCCATTCCGCGATTCGATCTCTATCAAGCCCGAATCGACAGGGCGCAGGACCCATAGCACGGCGATGAGCAGGAAGATGATCGCCAGGATGCTGTAGAGATGGGCGTTGGTTCTCGCTATCACGCTCCAGAATCGATCGCTCATATCCGACCCTCCGCTTCGGCGTCGATATCCGTCTCGAAATCCTCCTTCAGCATCCCCTCGTCTTCCTCTTCCAGCGCACCGGGCAACTCCTTCTTCAGGACAAGGGCTGCGCAGGCCGTGCGTATTGTGAGCTGGTCGGGGCGGCTTGGATCGACATTCTCCACCAGAAGTCGCAAGGGCACGAAGAAGCGCTCTTCGCCGGAAATATTGCGCATGAACTTCAGCAGGTCGGAGTAGGAGCCGCGCATCTGGACTTCGACCGGGTAGAGCGTCAGATAGGGATGTTCTCCAATTGTCAGCGAGCGCAAAACGGGTTCGAGGACGGCGATTGCCTCGACGGATTCGATTCCGGAGGATATGACCACCTCCGCCAGCGACACATTCGCGGCCAGTTGCCAGAGCTTCGATTCCATGACCTCGTCCGTGCCGACGGCCTCCTTCATTCCCAGATCGGGGGGGAAGGTGGTATCGTTGTTGCGAGACTGGTACTCGATCCACTGGCGCGCATCAAAGAGCGCGACCTTGTAGTCGATGCGCCCCTCCTCGGAAGAGGCGAGAATATCGGCCAGCTTCTCCTGCTCGCCGAATGTGCTCACCCGCCACTTGAGGCGGTCCCAGGCCGATTTCATTCTGGCGTTTGCGGTGCGGGCGGCCTCCAGACGCTCCTCTATCGGCCGCGCGCCGGCCTTGGCCTGGAAGGAGCTTATGCCGGCATTGACATCTGCCAGCTCGTCAGCGATCCGCAACTTGTCGCGCCGCAGAGGGTAGGCAGCGAAGATCAGCTCGAGGGCCACGACGAGCACGCAGACAACGAAGATGCCTGCAATCGCTCTGCGGGCATGGGCTGATTTTCTGTATTCCTTTCCACTCATGCTTCAATCACACTTATCTCGATTGCGAAGCGGGTCTTGCTGTAGCCGCTCCAGCGCTTGCGTGTTTCCGGATTCTGGCGCACCTTGTCGTCCGGGAGCAGATCGACATCGGAAACTATCGGGCTCTCGCGCAGCTTCTCGATCATCGCCCGCACGGTCGAAAGATCGTCGAGCGGGGTATAGCCCTCCAGCACTATCTTCTCGATCGGATCGACGGCCGGGCGGGCGCGGTCCTGATCATTCGGGTTTTCGGCGCGCCTCTCCTCAGCGTCTCCGATATCCTGCTTGAAATATGAAGAGGAGTCGGCGATCAGGGTTATCCAGTCCTCGCTGTGCTTGGCGCGCGCAACGGCAGCGAGCATGGCCTCGAAGATCCTCCCGTTTCCCGCGGCAGCCCGCAAGGTCTGGACCTGCCATTCAATGGTCCTGTTCTCGGACTCCAGTTCGTCCAGGCGGCGCTGGCAATCCTCGAGGTGGGCAAGTCTTTCGCGTCTGGCATCGAGCAGGGAGATTTGACGGCGCACATCGGACCGCATACGCGCCAGCATCAACGAGATGCCGAGCACCATGGCCAGCCCGGCCGCCAGCCAGTATTTCACCTGCCAGGCCAGCGTATAGGCCTCCTTCAGTTTCCTCGGAAGCAGACTCAGCTTGACGCGCTCGCAGCCAACCCCTGCGAGGGCAAAACCTGCCGCCGCCACCAGGCCGGCCTTCCCTTCGATCTTCTTCGCTCGCGGCAGATCCTGGAGGTGGAGCGCGTCGAGCCCGCTCGAGCTACGCAGACGCTCCATCCACTCCGGCGGGAAGCGGTCCATGCCACTCACTATTATTCTGCCGGCCGTCTTCCTGCGGACACCGCCGAAACGCGAGAGGTGGAATTTCAGGCAGCCGTTCAATTCCGCCAGCCATTCCTTGAAATAGGCATCGCGAGAGAGGTTGCTTGTCGCAACAGCCCCCCGGTCGCCTCGATTGAAGAGCTCCGGCTGTTCCAATTCCGAAACAGCGCGACCGGCGAGGTGGTCGGCTCCGATCAGGTAGCGACGCGCGAAGGCTATCGAGCGGCCGCTTCCGATCACGACTTGGGTAGAGCGCGCGGCGATATCGACGCAAACGGTGGGCCCGAGACTCCAGGGCGCGAGATATGATATCGAGTTGTAGACCGCCAGAGGACCCGGAACCAGATTGACGACATTAATGCCGATTCGGCGGGCATAGTCGATATGCTCCAGAACCGTATCCATCCTCGCCATGCCGATGATCATGACCGGATCGGGTCCGCCGCGACCGGATATTATATGCTCGGTGACTGTAGGCGCGTTCGATAGCGATTGGAAGTGCTCCATCTGTTGGTCGACGAAGGCCCGGATGCCGGCCCGCTCGCCCGATTCGCACTTCAGCACACGCAACATAAGCGACTCGCCGCGCAGGCCGATAACGCACGGTGTGTTGAACCAGCCGTGCTTCTGAAACACTCCGCGCAAAACATCGGCCGCCTCCTCGGGGTCTCCCGAGAGGGGCACGCTCAGGGAATGCCGGAAGCTGAGCCGGAAGAGCGAGCGGCGGAGATGGACGATGCGGGCAACATCCTCGCTGATATCCAGTCCTATTGACTCTCTGTATCGAAACATGGCTTGCTCCCGCTGCCCGGTCCACACCCGCTAGGAATCGGCCCGGCGCGGCTCTATCACGCGTTCACGCGCCGGCAGTATCGACTCGCCGCGCTCGTTAATCACGGTCGCCGTCACAAATATCAGCAGATTGCGATTCTCCTCGGTGACATCGATCCGGTCGAAGAGATTCCCGATCAGCGGCAGCGATCCGAGTATTGGAACGGAGTGCAGTGTGTCTTGGCGCACAGTCCGGATCAGACCACCCAGCACCACGGTCTCGCCGCTCTCGACAATCACCTTGGTCTGCACCTCGCGCCGCTGGATAACCGGCAGCTTCACCACGACCTGCTGGACATTGACACTGCCAGTCGAGATCGTGTCCTCGGTCTCGTCCTGATAGCTGACAAAGCGGTCGAGCGAGCTGATCGCCGGCGTCAGCAGCAGGCTGATGGTCTTGCGGTCCGCGCCGACGCTCGGAACCGCTACCAGGGTTATGCCCAACTCGGCCAGATCCGGGTCGCCTTCGGGTATAAGCGCGGTTACGGTGTAGCGCTTGTTGTCGCTGTCGACCAGCGAGAAGGCCTGAGCCTTGAAGCGCTTGTAGTAGAGCAGGTCGTCCCCGTCGCGCAGCTTGGCGGGGTTGTTGTTGACTGTGGTCACGCGCGGAACGGATAGGGTCTTTCCATCGCCCGATATCTCCAGCGCGTGCAGGACTGCCTGGAACATCGGTTCGGTCAGCACGCCCTGGTATGTCAGATTCAAGCCTTGGTCGGATGTGGGCGGGTTTCCGTCGCGCAAGAGTCCGAAAGCACCTTGCGGGCCGAGCGCGAAGGTGCCGGAATCATCGCTGGAATATGGCGTATACGAGACCAGGTTGCCCGTATCGACCTGGGTCTTCGGCTTCCGCACCCATGTCCCGTTTTCGTACACGCCTTCCTTGGAAACGATGAAGGGCGAGTTGAGGGTCCAATCGAGACCAAGCTCCCTGAGGTTGGCCTGGCTGATCTCGATGAAACGGGCCTCTATCAGGACCTGCAACGGGGTTTGATCGAGGCTGTCGAGGATCCTGCCTATCAGCCGGAGGTTGTCGGGCGTGTTGCGCGCGAAAACGGTGTGAGAGTTGAGATCTATGTGGAATTGGGCTCCTTCGACTTCTGGCACGAACTTCTCGACGATCTGCTGCAGGTAGAGCGGCCCCTCCGAGAGTACCGTGGCCTTGCTCGATATCACCCCGAGATCGCCGCCGACCACGCTCTTCTTTTCCTTCTCCACCGGCCAGTCGTTGCCGTGCAATTGCAAGCCCTTGTTGAGTGTGAATATGCGCGTCTCGAGCGGGCCGGACTGCTTCGGGTTGGATTTGGTAACCCAGATGATGTTCTGTCCGAGGTAGAATTCTATGCCGTAGTTGCGGGAGATGAAGTCGAGCACCTCCTTGAGAGGAACATCGTCGACATCTATGTTGATCGCCTGTTGCGAGGCGATCCCCTTGTCGGAAATCATGTTTACGCCATCGTTTTCGGAGAGCGTCTCGATCAACTGCCCGACATTGGCATCCTCGAGATGGATGCTCACATTCTTCTCAAGCAATTCGTAGAGCCGGCTGTCGGCGTCGGCGAAATCATCGTCGCTTCCGTCCTCGAAGCGCCGCAGACCGTAGGTTTCGGGAAGAAAGGATTTCTCACGCGCCTCGAGCGCCATCATGTCGTCGCTCTGTTCGTCGCGCTGCTCGACACGCATCGCCCTCTGTTCCAGCAGCGCCGCGATGCAACGGTTGCGCAGATCGATTAACGCGGCGTTGTTCGGATCGACCCTGGTCATGTCGACACAGAGGGCAAGCGACTTTTCGTACTCGCCATCCGCATAGAGCTCCTCGGCCTTGGCCATGCTCCGCCTCAGTTCTTCGGGGAGGCGGTCTTCGGCCGTCGTCGCGGCGGGTTCAACCGTTCCGCAACCGGACAGCAGCAAGAGCCCGGCTGCCATGGGCATCCAAAAGACTAGTGCTTTTGCAATCGTTGTTCTCATTTTTCACACCTCGATGGCTTTTCGCTCACTGGGATTCAATCCTGGATAACCGTCGCGACCGCGCTCCAGGACGCGTTCTGATTCGCGTTGGTGTTATGGCTATCGGTGACGCGGATGGTATTCTGGCCGGCGACGGCACCCGCGCGCGTATAGGTGGCAATTTCGCTGCGAACCGCATCGGCAACAATGGTTCCGAGCGAGGCATTCCCGACCTCCCATGTATAGGGCGCGATACCCCCCTCGACACTGAAGACATAATCTGTCTGATTGGTCCGGAGGTGCACGGCGGCCGGAACGATCAGCATGCCATCGACACCGTCGGCATCGCCCGTGTCGCTGTTGTTCTCGCAACCGGCCAATACACAGGCAAGGATGACCGCCAAGACCGAAGATAATGATAGAAATGTTTTCATTGCAGCATTGCCTTTTCTAGAAATTCCTTTCGATCGCAAGCCCGAGCTGCCGCTCCTCGCTACCCAGAAAAAGTCCGTCGAGGCGCAAGACCCAGTCATTCGGCCAGAGCATGTCGCAGATCAGGCGCGCACCGAAGTCGCGGTTCTCCTGCAAGGACTGCTCGCCGTAGTCGCCTTCGCTGCTGACGAAGGCCGGGCCGGCCCGCACAGCCAGTGCTTCGGGCGCGTAGAAGAACCAGCGGTTTTCGCCTTCGCGATTGCGGGTGTAGGATATCAGCGGGTTGACCCGCCATTCGCTCCAGTCGAGATCGGTATCCGGGAAGTTCGACTCGCACTGTGAGTAGGCGATGTCTATTCCGAAGGAGATAGCCTCCTTGACACCGACCACCGGCGAGGTTTCTATGGCGAAGTCGGCCACTCGAAGATAGCCGCCCAGTCCCCACTCGAGCCCGCCCTCGCCCTTCTCGCTGGTCGAGTCGGCCGTGCAGACGCCCACCTCGCCATGCAGGCTCAGAAAACTAAGCGGCGCCACCCCGAAGCGGAACAGAAGATGGTCTACATCGAGGCCGAGCAGATCGCTTCCGACCTGGAATTCGCGCCGGTCGCGCTGGAGGCGAATTCCGGCACTCCAGTCGCCCTGCGTTACGGTCGCCAGCGCGCCCGATGTCGCCTCAAGGCGCGCGTCCGCAGCAAACGCCGGGACCGCTAAAGTGGAAATGATCGATATCGACAATGCGATCAAGACGATTCTATTCATAAGCCGCTTCCTCCGATTCAAAACAGAAAAACAAGCCCGACGGTAGCAAATAGCCGCCCGCATTGACAGAAGCAATTTTCAATCAATCATGCCGGGCTGAAATCTCAGAAACCATTTTCTCGACCCGGTGTCCGTATTCGACATATATGTCGGCGGCAGAGCTGTCAAGCCCCCCCGAATCGTCACTGTGGAAGACACTTGCCATATGCGGCTCGATCGATATGCCGCCGTCATAACCGCTCTTGAGAAGCTCTTCCAGGACCTCCGCAACCTCGCCGTCGCCCTCGCCCGGGTATACGAACTTCGCCTCCGGAAAAATGCCGCCGGTCTCTTTGACGAAGAGCGTGTCCTTGATATGGATATAGCCCACGAACTCGCGAACATTGCGGAAGAATTCCAGCGACGACTGCTTGCCGTAGGGCGCTTCGCCGACGCGATTGTCGGTCATGGGCGGATTGCCGGTATCGAAGACGAGCTTGATTCCGGGGACATTGTCTACCAGCTTAAGGGTGTGTTCGTGCGACAGTCCGCCGTAGTTTCGGCAATTCTCGTGCATGTAATCGATCCCTGCATCGGCGCAGATCTTGACCAGAACATTCATTTTACGGAAGATTATCTCTTCCAGCTCGGGACTGTCTGGCTCCTCATCACGCGGAATCGCGAAACTCATGCCCCGGATCATCTTCGTGCCCAGGCGCTGCATGCGCGGGACGGCGCGCTCCAACTCGGCGAGGCTCTTCCGGTAATCATCCTCCGATCGCGGCTGGCGCGACCAGTTCGCGACCGTGCTGCCGAAGCAGTTTATCTGGATCGAGGCCTCCTCCAGCTTCTCGCAAACCATCTCGAATTCCGCATCCTCCAGATCGTGGATGTTAACCCCGTCGATGTTGCGGCTTTCGATATTCTCCCAGCCCAAGCGCTTGGTCGCCGCTATCTGCTCGTCGATCGATCTTCCGGCCTCGTCGGCAAAACCCGTGAAATACATTGCATACACCCCATAATCTTATTATTGGCAACAAAGCTCGATAATAGTGTTTCAGGAAAGAACGCTCAAGCATGGAATATTTCCATCTTGACTTGATCGCTATTTACAGAAAGAGGAAAAACAGATCCGCTCATCATGACATCCAATGTGACGATCGCATCTTTGGATGTCATGATCGCAATCCCAATTCTGCCGGTAATCGCAAGCGATAGGATGATGGCTCGGGTGCATCGACTGCGCACGAAGCGCCGATCATAGCGGTCAGCGGGGTGAATGGTGGGCGATACTGGACTTGAACCAGTGACCCCTTGCATGTCAAGCAAGTGCTCTAGCCGACTGAGCTAATCGCCCGTTGTAGTCCGCATCCTTCTATCAGAAACGGGATGCGCGCGCAAGTATAATTGCGCCCGAAATCCGTGAAACGCCCCGCCTTAAATCCGACCGGCCAGCTCGGACTCCAGTTCGGCAATCGGGAGCCGGATCTGCTCCATCGAATCGCGTTCGCGCAGAGTGACGGTCTCGTCCTCGATTGTATCGAAATCTATGGTGACCCCGAACGGTGTTCCGATCTCGTCCTGGCGGCGGTAGCGGCGGCCGATGGCCCCGCCGACGTCCCAGGCCACATTCCAGCGGCGCTGCAATTGCTTGTAGAGTCCACGGGCCTTTTCGACCAGCTCGGGCTTGTTTTTCAGGAGCGGGAAGACGGCGGCCTTGAAGGGCGCGACGGAGGGATGGAACTTCAGGAGGGTCCGTTTTTCCGGGACCCCCTTGTCGTTGGGCACCTCGTCCT
>Ga0180430_10004185_pt1 | contig 12232 bp, 8 predicted proteins | sample SS_ome_9_FD_132999 | JGI IMG/M metagenome (GOLD analysis project Ga0180430, IMG submission 132999) | Hypersaline lake sediment archaeal communities from the Salton Sea, California, USA - SS_1_S_2 metaG | ecosystem: Environmental > Aquatic > Non-marine Saline and Alkaline > Hypersaline > Sediment... | reverse complement strand
TGGATTGAATACACTCTGTCATGCGGCGGCTGGTTGGTCGGGGTTTTGTATCGGTTTAGGCACCAACACATTACGCCGATTTCCAGCTCGTCCGCACTTTAGTTTGTGAGAAATCCGGGCTAGCCCGCCTCGCGATCGACGCCCCCTCCACCGAAGCGGTTTCGCGCGTAGGCTTCCGGTTCGTGGCGTGGCGGAGTTCTTCCCGGATCGGCCCCCCCGGTTCAACGAGGCGGGGAGGTCTTTCAGGAAACGATCGGTCGGATCACCTTTCCCCCCACATCGGTCAGCCGAAAGCGGCGCCCGTTGTAGACATACGTCAGCTTCTCGTGATCGAATCCCAGTTGATGGAGGATGGTGGCGTGGAGATCGTTGACGTGGACCTTGTCGACGGCGGCGTGATGTCCGATTTCATCGGATTCCCCGTAACTGACGCCCCCCTTGATGCCGCCACCCGCCAGCCAGGCGGTGAAGCAATGCGGATTATGGTCGCGGCCCGGTTTCTTGGATTTCTGGGAGAGGGGTAACCTCCCGAACTCGCCGCCCCAGATGACGAGCGTGTCCTGGAGCAAGCCCCGCTGCTCGAGATCGGTGAGAAGCCCGGCGATGGGGGTGTCGGTTTCTCCCGCGAACTGGCTGTGATTTCCCTGGATGTCGCTGTGCCCGTCCCAGCTTCGCTGATTCTCCATCCCGCCCGAGTAGATCTGCACGAAGCGGACACCTCGCTCCACCATGCGTCGAGCCGTCAGGCACTGGCGGGCGAAGTGATCGCAGTGCTTCTCGCCAACCCCGTAGAGACTCCTGATGTGCTCCGGTTCGCGATCGATGTCGAACGCTTCGGGGGCTGCATTCTGCATGCGGTAGGCCAGTTCGAAGCTCTTGATCCGCGCCTCGAGTTCCTCGTCTCCCGGCCGGCTCTCGACGTGTCGCCGATTGAGCCGCCTCAGCAGAGCGAGTTGGCGCTCCTGTTGCGAGTCATTCATGTGGGAGGGCCGGTTCAGGTTGTCGATCGGATCCCCCTTCGGCTTGAGCCAGGTGCCCTGGTAGACGCTCGGAAGAAAACCCGCGCCCCAATTCGCGGCGGAGCCCTTGGGCAATCCGCGGTCCAACGGGTCGGACATGACCACGAAAGCGGGCAGGTCGCGACTTTCGCTCCCCAGCCCATAGGTCAGCCACGAACCGACGCAGGGCAGCCCCATGCGAGGTTGACCCGAGTTCATCATGAACAGGGCGGGACTGTGGTTGTTCGACTCGGTGTGCCCGGAATGAATGAACGCCATCTTGTCGACGTGTTCGCCGAGCTTGGGGAAGAGCGACGATACCATCTTGCCGCATTCCCCCCGGGGGGAAAACTCGAACGGGGACTTCATCAGCGGGCCGACCGCGTTCGCGAAGAAACCGGTATTCTTGTCGAATCCCTCGAGCTCCCTGCCGTCCATCTTCTCGAGTTCCGGCTTGTAGTCCCAGGTATCGACATGACTCGGGCCCCCATTGATGAAGAGCCAGATGACCGACTGGGCCTTTCCATCGAAGTGGCCTCTCTTCGGAGCGAGCGGATCGGATCCTTCCGCGGCGAGAAGCCCTTCGTCCGCGAGCAGGGAAGCGAGCCCGAGGCCGCCGATTCCGGCTCCCGCTCTCTGAAGGAGGTGCCGGCGTGAAAAGGGAGGAAGGTTGTTCATGGGAGGTAGATGAATTCGTTGAGTCCGAAGACGACCTGGCAGAGATCCGCCAGGGCCAACTCGCGTGGCTGCTCGTTCCCGTTGTAGGACGCCACCTGATCTTGGAGAAAGCCGAGACTCTCCTCCAGTTCGGAAGGCCGGGGTTCGCGTCCGAGAGCCCGGGAGTAGATGGCCCGTACCGCATCCCCGGAATCCTCGTGCTCGACTTCGGACGCCATGGCTCTCGCCCAACCCACGACCTGGGGATTGTTCATGAAGAGGAGCGCCTGGGGAGCGATCGTAGTGCTGGGGCGGTCGCCCTGGCTGGTGAGGGGCTCCGGTTGATCGAAAATCTGCATCATCGGGACGAGGCGGCTGCGCTTGATCATGAAATAGATGCTGCGGCGGCGATGTCCCTCGTCGAGCGTGCCGGGACCGAACATCCTCGCGTCGAGTTGTCCGGAGGCGGACAGCATCGCGTCACGGACCACTTCGGCCTCGAGGCGGCGCGAGGGAAATCGCCAGAGCCATTGATTCTGCGGATCCACTTCCGCCTTCTCCTGCGAGGGTAGGCTACTCTGCTTCCAGGTCGCGCTCAGGAGAATCTCGCGATGGATCGGTTTCAACTGCCAGCCGTTCGCGATCAGTCTGCGGGCCAGAAAGTCGAGCAGCTCCGGATGGGTCGGCTCTGCGCCCTGCAGGCCGAAGTCGTTGGGAGTCGCCACGATGCCCCGCCCGAAGTGGTGGTGCCAGAGCCGGTTCACGATGACGCGAGCGAGGAGATGTCCGGCCCCGTTCTCCACGTCGGTGATCCAGTCCGCCATGCCGGAGCGCCGGTAGCTGGTGCGCGTCCAACCGGGCGGCGGCGCGCGATGCCAGTCTTCGCTGGTCCGGCCGTTCCGCATCAGGACCTGGAGGTATCCGGTTTCGGCAACTTCCTCCTTCTGATTGGGATCGCCACGATTGAGGAAGTGCGTTTCGGGATAGAAGTGGGGAAAACCCCGCCCGTCGGCATGATGCTTGGTGGGAGGAAAGCCCTCGCTGGAAACCTGCACCTTCGCCAGGCTGGGCTGCGGCTTGCGGGCGAGCGAATTCTGCACGGCCTCGTCGAGCCGGACCCACGTCGGATCCGCCTTCGCGAAATGGGGAAACAGCGTCTCCCGGTGTCGGCCGGTGAGAGATTCGCCTGCAAGCGCCGCGAGCGCCTGGTCCAGCTTCTCCGATCTTCCCTCGTGCGCGACGACCGCCGGGGTTGACGCTCCGCTGACGGATAGGCGAAAGCGGCCAAGGCTGTGCTGAGCGTTGTTGGTGAAGGTGAGTTGGAACTCGAGTGTGACACCCTCCGGGACTTCGAGTGGTTTCGCCAGTTCGAATACCGCCGCCTGGTCGGTGCCGATTCCGCCCGAGTCGACGGCCCACCCCGTTCCGGAGGTGTCGTCATCGATCGCCGAGGCAACCGACAGATTCCCGGAGTTCTGTTCGTGAGTGGCTCTTGCCGCGATCAGCCGGACCAGCGATCGTTTCTCCTGGCCGGCCGGAGTCGCGAAGAGCCTCAGGTTGCTGAGGGCGAAGTTTCCGTTTCCGGCCCGGCCGGGTCCCTTTCGCTTCAGGGTTTCGTGCGTCAGTGCCTCGATGCGAACCTGGCGAATCGGCTGCGCGCGGGTGAGCGCCTTCACCGTGTACATTTCGCGTGCGGGCGCCTTGCCGGAGGCGAGAATGGAACCGTCGTCCTGGACGGTGAGCGTGGTTGCCTGCTGGCTGGAGGTCGCTTCCGAGACATCGAGGACGGTCCATTCGCTCGTGGAGATGGCGGCGGGTGCGTCGCCTTCGAGCCACTGGTGAAAGGCCCGATCGATCTCCGGGGCGGACTCGTGGGACCTGCGAGCGGCGACGAGCTTTTCGTGCCGGGCCTCCCATTTGGCCAGGTCAAGGCGGTAGGTTTCCGGATCGAGGTCGACATCGATCTCGCTGCGAATCGTCGTCGTAAAGGTGGCGATGAAGCGGTAGTAGTCGGATGCCGGGAGGGGATCGAACTTGTGGTCGTGACAGCGGGCGCATCCGATGGTGAGGCCCAGCATCGCCGTGCCGATCGTGGAGGCCATGTCATCGAGTTCGTCGTAGCGCGCGATTTCGAATTCCTTTTCCGTCAATTGGGTGGGAAACACTCCCGCTCCGAGGAATCCGGTCGCCATCATCGCGAGGGGATCGTCCGGAGCGATCTCGTCTCCCGCGATCTGCCAGCGAACGAACTGGTCCCACGGCATGTCCGCATTCAGTGCCTTGATCACGAAATCTCGATAGTGATAGGCATACTTCCGATCGTAGTCCTGCTCGAAGCCGTGGCTCTCCGCGAAGCGGGCCGCGTCGAGCCAGTGCCGCGCCCAGCGCTCGCCGTAGTGGGGGCTGCCCAGTAGGCGATCGATCAAGTCCTCATGCGAGATCGAGAGCGCCGCATCCATCTCTTCCGGGGTGGGGGGGAGCCCGATCACAGCGAGATAGGCACGACGAATGCGGTCGCGGTCCTCCGCCGGCGGACTCGGTTCGAGCTGATTCTCCCGGAGACGAGCGAGGACGAAATGATCCGTATCCGTCCGCGACCAATCACGTCCCGTCTCTGGTGGAGTCGGATCGTCGAGGGGGCGAAAGGACCAGAAATTGCGATCATTCGCCGTGATTCGCATCTCGGAGTCATCCGCCGTTTTTTCGAGCAGCGGCTTGTCGTAGGGGGCACCCAGTTCGATCCACCGTTCAAAATCCGCGATCAGCGCCTCCCCCAATTTATTATTTTTCGGTGGCATCGTCGGTTCCTCCTCGTGGCGAATCAGGGCGAGGAGAAAACTGTTCGACGGATCGACCAGATCGATGGAATCGCCCGAGTCACCGCCCTGCAGGAGCAGCTCCCGCGATGAGAGATCGAGGCCCGACCGGACCTTTTCGTCGCCATGGCACCGGACGCAGTGCTCGATCAGCACCGGGCGAATGGAGTCCCGAAAGAGGACCGTCCCGGCCTTCATTCGTTCCGCATGATCGGCGGGTGTCTCCTCCGCAGGGGCCGGAGTGACAGGGCAAAGGAGAAGAGCGAAGGGGAGAATCAGCCTCTGCATGGGGAGAGTGAAACCACACCAAAGCCGGAATTCCCATGCTTTTTTGGGTAGAATTGCGGACAAGGTCCGCGAGCGCGGCGAGTCGGAATCGCATGACACGGCGCCTCCGGCCAGGGCGTTGTGGGAACCGGAACCTGGCTCACGGAAAATTCCGGGCACTTGGCCGATCTGACCGGTGTAGACCATCGCGGGTCGAAACAGATCCGATCTAGGAGTCCCCTCGAAATGCCTCCCACATGCGCACCATCGCCAGGGTGTCGAGGTGACAGTACGCGAGCAGTTCCCTTTCGATTTCGGTTTTCCGCGAGTCCGGAGTGGTTGAGGCGAGCGCTTCCCGGAACGCGGTGGAGGCCATTTCGCCATCGGCGACACCGTCCAGTTCACCGTAGGAAAGGTCCGGCACGAGACAGGGCAGGACCGCCTTGATGCTCCAGCTCCCGTGTTGACCGGGATGGTAGTAGTGCTGCCGCGCGATGGGGAGAAGGTCGACGAGCCGGTCGATGATCGACTCGAGCGGGCCGGCGTGCGCGGGAAACTGCTCCGCCAGAGTTCGCATGATCCTGCGCTCGAAACTGGCGTTGTAAACGAAGACGGGACCCGATGTCCCGCACGTGGCGACGAGGGAACGGGTGAAGGACTCCCTGGGATCGTCTCCGCCGAGATCGAGAAACGCCTCGTGGACGAGTTGTCCGGAAGCGTCGAGGCGATGCAGGCTGAATTGAAAGGGAATCGGTTTGTAGGGTCGGGTCCCGGCCCAGATCGGCACGGGGAAGGCGGCGGTTTCGAAGTCGAGGAACCACGCCGGAAAATCGTGGTGCGTGAGTTCCGCGGCGGCTCCCACCCGGTCGAAGTAGGCCATCCCGGTGAGGGAGGCTTCCTTGACCCGGCGCTGGATCTCGTTCAGGGCCTCGTCGGGCATTTCCCGCAGGTCGAAGATTCCACGCGCCTGCCAGGTTTCCCGTGCGGTGGCACTGAATCGGGGAAGCGACGTCAGGGGATATTCCACCTCTTCATTGTCCCGGCTGCAGTAGGCGAGGAAGGGACACGCGAAGGGGTCGGTGCAGTGCGGACCGGTCTCGATGAGCGGTTCTTCCTCGCGTTCCACGACGTCCTGCGCCTCGGCGATCCAGGCGGCGGCTTCCTCTCGGCGGGACCGGGCCTCGTCCGTCAGGTCCTCCTCGTGAAAGAGCCCCCTGTAATCGCCGCCGCCGGGATAGACGAAGGTGTTGTCGATGTGGGCGAGGGCGACCGAGGTGATATCGATCCCCGCCGCTTCCGCGATGCAGGCCTGCACGGCGACGTCGTCGCGGTGATAGTCCTTCACGGAGGTGGAGGATTTCACCTCGATCATGCGCCATCGTGACAAGCCGGCTGAACCGTCAGGAAGCATGACATCGGCGAAGGCCAGGCCGCCGCCGCCGCGAAAGCCCGCCTCGAAGACAGGGACTTCTCCTTCGGCGAGGAGCTCCGCGCTGCGGGCGAGCGATTCGGCGAAGCCGATCTCGTCCAGGTCGAGGAAGATCCCGTCGCCGTCCTCGTCGTAGACCTGACGGGCCACGTCTCCCACTTCGTTCCCGATCGCGAAGACTGCCTCGGCTGAGGAGTCGTCACGCAATTCGCGCCGATGCACTTCGAGCCAGAGCCGCTTCGGACACTGGCGGTAGGCGATGATTCTGGACTTGGAGAGGTAGGTCATCAATAGAGGATCACCCGTGCACGATACCGAGCAACTGCTTCGCCCGGCTCGCTCCCATAAAGTAGGTGTATTGGTTGTCCGTGTGACGGATGCTCGCAAAGGGCCGCACCCCGATCAGGATCACGGCGAGCGAGTCGAGCCCCTTGGCCCGGTTGATGGAGAGGTGGCGGATGCATTTCCTCCCGCTCTCCCTGGTCTCTCCGTATTCGACCAGGGGAAGTCCTGACAGTGTCTCGCACGGACCGATCGCGCTGTCCTGCAAGCGGGTCCGCGCATGGAGGAGGAGGATGTCCTCGGCCTGGCAGTAGCCGTCCTCGATCCAGTTTTGGATGATTTCCTCCACTGCCGAGCGGACTCGCTGGGTGGTGGTTTCCTCCAGGTCCGCCTGGATCACATCGGGACCTTCCGGAAGATCGTCGGGTTCGCAGAGCCGCTCGAGAAGGCCTTCGGTTCCCGGTGCGTTCAGAGTGCGCAGGAAATCGTAGATCGGCCGGGTGTAGCGGAGCGCATGCGGGAGGCGAGCGAACGCCGGCTGGCTGAACCGCACCGCGAGAGCCTGCGCGTCGAAGCCTCCGGATCCCCGGAAGGGAGGGCGTTGCGCCCGGTCGAAGAAGAGGGCCGCGGGAGCTCTCGTTCCCTCGCGAAGCAAGGCAAAGTAGATCGACCACCAGCCGCACTCCGTGTGGCGCCCCTCCTCATCGAGCGCTTCCGGGAACGCCGTATCGTGGTCCTGGGCCTCGTCGACGACGAGCGCATCGAATCGTGGCAGGCGCTCGGCGAACTCCTCCTCGCGTATACACTCCAGGAGGAGACCCGGGAGATCCTGTTCGTAGTAGGTGACTTTCTCCTCCGCGGGAGCGTCCGGCGCCGGGGCCTCGTTCGTCATGCCGCACGACTCGAGAATGTGATTGGCCAGCTCCTCCCACTGGAAGACGGTGATGCTCCCCCTGTCCAGCCTGCGACGCCCCACGAGGTCCCGGAGAAAGCGACCGAGGGCGATGTTGTAGCAGAGCAGGAGCACATCGGCGCCTTCGTCCGCCTCGGCGAAACGGGCGGCCTTCTCGACGGCGTGCCACGTCTTCCCGGTTCCCGCTCCGCCCTCGACGAAGACCTGCTGGTTTTCTTCGAGGATATCGAGTAACTGGTATTGCCGGGTGAGTTGCTTCCGAAAGATCACTTCGTTGTGATCGATGAACTGTTTCAACTCCTCGGGGCGCCCTCCTTTCCCATAGGCTTGCAGGAAAACGTCGCGATGCTGCTGGATGTTCCGCGGTTGCTCACCCTCGAAGAAGCGCCCGAACACCGAGTCGATCCGTTCGAGATCGCGACCGTCCACGAAGTGTTCCCGTGGGATACCCTGGTAGGTCTTCTGTCCCTCCGGGATCACCTCGTTGGGCAGGCAGAGCGCCTTGGCGACAGGGCGCCATCCCGGTTGGACCTCCTCCAGCGCCTTGAGGACCCCGGCGAATTCCTGGTCGAGCTGGAACAGGGGGTGATCTCCGTCCTTCGTCGGATCGCCTTCCCACTTCCCGGTCGGGGCGAAGCCACGTAGACGGAATCCCTTTACCTCCAGGACGAGCAGCCCGTGGAGCGGATCGAAGATCAGGAAATCGCCTTCGCGACGCACGCCCCGGTTGTCCTCGTAGTAGAAGCCCCATCGAATCGTCCAGCGCTTGCTGAGGCGACGGAGCCTGGTGGCGACCTTCACCTCGGACTCGTCGCAACACTCCGAGGGGCGATTGTAGAACCAGCGGGCCATGGGGAGAAGAGGGGGGGGCGGGGGAGCACTGGGTCAGCCGACATCGAATCGAAGCACCGCGTGGTCCGACACCGGCTTCTTGCTCTTCTCGCCGGCAAGGAAGCGACCCCGAATCCAGTCGAGGTATTCGACATTCTCGATTGCCACCGAGGGAGTGTGAATCACGTGGTCTATCTTGAAGCCGTTTCCATTGTGGTGAAGGTAGCTCCATTTTCCCTTCGGATTGGGAATCTGATAGGTTTCGCAGAGATGAAAGGGAACGGTCTCGGCTTGGGGCTGTTTCGCCTTCTCGAACGGGTCGTAGTTTACGTCCCCAGCGAAGAGAATGGGGCGGTCCTTGGCTGACTCCATGATCTCGGCAAGCTCGTCCCAGTAGGCGTGCTTGTCGGCCGCCTTCTCGTAGGCCGGCGCGCGCAGGCCCACCATCTCGACGGGAAAGTCCGCGAAACGGAGGTGGAGGAAATTGGAAATCGCCGATCCATCGCATTGCGGCGGCCGGATATCTCCCACCTCGAAGGCATGGCGGGACGCGGCAAAGATCTGGTTGTGAACGTCCGGGGTGGGAGAAACGGCCTGGTGCTCGAATCCCACCTCGCGCATCGCCGTCTTGAAGGAGTCGCGATTCTCGCCATCGACATATTCGTTGAAGAGAACGGTGTCGGCTTCCAGGTCGAGGATCACATCGACGAGGTAGTCGGGAATGTGGCGTCTCCGGACTTGGTGGGCGAGATTCCAGGCGATGACTTTCATGAGGCGTGACCTGTAGCGGCGAAATTGGTTTTTCCTTCTCCCTTGAACGAGACCTCGACAGAAACCCCATCGTGGTCGGACATCTTCTTTCCATCGCTCTCCCCACTCCATGAGGCAACGTCGCCACACTGGAGAGAGGGTGAGATCGCCACGTGATCGATCAGCATTCGGCCGGTTTCCCGGCGTTCGCCCGACGAAGGAATCGCAAAATTGCTGAAGGTCTCTTCGAGTAGGTCCGCCACTGTCCGGGGCTGGCGGCTTCGAGGGATCCGCTGATTGAAATCCCCCGCGACGAGACAGGGACCTTGGACCGCTTCGCGAAGGACAGGGGATAGCGCCCGCAGGAAGGCGCGATGGTCCTCCCAGTTCTTCGCAGCCCCACCCTTGACCCGGGAGGCGAACCACGGAATGCAGACGCCGATCACCGTGAGAATTCCTCCCGGAGTCTCGATTGCAGCCGAAACGAACCGGCCGGCCGTCGGGACATCGAGATCCGTCCTGACTTCGGTGAGGGGCCAGCGGCTGGCGATCACGACTTTTCGTTCTTCTTCATCCAGGAAAGGGATTCCCGTCGGGCCCGCGTCTGCGTGTTGGAAGTCGGGACCGAGGTGATCCACCCACGCTTCGGTAAGGATCGCGATATCGGGTGAGACGGAACGAAGAAAGTCCACCGCGACTCTCCCGTTGAGTGACGCGGGGCGTTTCCGTTGGAGGTTCCAGGTGGCAATGCGCATGCGTGGAGAGGATCGAAGCAGACCGGGGCGATCTAGTTCAAGTGCGAACGCGTCATGCGGAACCGAGTAAGATCACTATCCGTTCTCAGGTGCATGGCCCCCGGAAGGCAGGGACCCCAGACGACGGAACTCGGCAAAACCCTCCGCGAGTTCGGCCAGTTCCTCCCGCTTCACCAATACCTCGCGCCATTCGCGAGGAATGTCCTCCTCCCCGTGGAGCAACCCGGCCAGTCCACCCGCCACGCAGCCGGTGGTGTCGGTGTCTACCCCGAGATTCACGGCGGCGAGCACGGCATCCGCGAAGGAGTCGTGGTGTCCGTTTACCCAGAGCGCGGCCTCGAGGGTATCGACAACGTGACCGGTCCCGTGGATTTCCGAGATGTCCCGGAACAAGAGCCGATCCGGGTGCCAGGAATCGAAGCGATCCCGTTCCGCCTCGGAAAACTCCCAGCGGGAATCCAGGGCCTCCCACGCGAAAGCGACCGCCTTCGCGAGATCGCGATCGTGCAGCAGTTCGCTCGCGACGAGGCAGTAGAAGGCGCACGCCAACCGCGAACGCTCGTGAGCGTGCGTCAGAGCGCTCATCTCGGATGCTTTTTCCAGCAGCTCCGGATCGTTGGCGAAGGCCAGGGCCACCGGCAGGATTCGCATGAGTGATCCGTTTCCGTTCGACCATTCATCCGTCCCTCCACAAGCTGTTGCGGGAGTGCCCGACCGATGGCGGACGATCGCCTCGCGGGTCGCATTTCCGATGTCGAAGACGACTCCGTGGGGCGTGTGTTTCGCCTTGTCCTCCCAGGCGGAAAATTCGCTCAAGACCGCCTCTGGAGAATAGCCGTCCGCCTCGAGAAGGCCCGTCATCGTAGCGACGATCATCGCGGTGTCGTCCGACCAGGTGCCGGCGGGTTGGTGGTGGGTGCCCCACTCTCGCATTCCGGTCACCGGATCGACCTCTCTCGTTTTCCGCGACTGGAACTCCACCGGGACTCCGAGGGCGTCTCCGACTGCCGCACCGAGGAGGGAACCGCGGGTCAGATCTTTCCGCGAAGCAACAGGGTCGAACGAGCGAACGAACCCCCTCTGCTCCTCCGTTTCCGGGCTCTCGGACCATTCCGACTTGGCGCAGGCTCTCCATCGCTCGGCGAGTCTTTCCAAAGCCGTCTCTCCATCGAATCCGAAGAGATCCCGTAGTAGGCAACCCGCCACTGTGCCGGTTCGTCCACGCCCGCCCCAGCAGTGGAGGTAGACCGTCTCGTGTCGATGCCGGGCCAGGCGAAGGGTCCGGAGGATGTCCTGCATTTCCGCGGTGCTGTTCGGAACGGAAATATCCCGGATCGGATGGCGATGGAACTCGAGTTCACCCGGGTCAATGTGGAGTTCGAGGGCCGTTGCGAGCGCGAGGGCCGAGTAGGGCTTCAACTCTCCTTCCTCGGTCAGGTCCACGAAAACCCGGGCGCCGGCCTCAAGAATCGCGGTCATGCCCTCGTGATCTTCCAGGTCGTCAAAGTCACGCGGATACTCGCCACAGAGGATTCGTCCCGGTTCGAGCCAGTAGCTGTTGGGGAAGGGAGGGGTCATGAGAGGCATGGAGCAAGGTGATCGGGTTATTCGAACCAGATCAGGTGGGCGCCCGGATTGTGGCGGTCCGGCACCACCTTTGCTCCGAAATGGGCGGCGGCTCGTCTCATCGCCGCCACGATGTGGGGTTTGAGGCGGCCCCTGCCGGTGGAAGCACCGTGCCCGTGGATTACTTTGACACCGCGAAAGTTGCCGCGAATGGAAGCATCGATCGCGCGCTCCAGTTTTCGCAAGGCCATGTCGAGGTCTTCGCCATTGTGCGCCACGTCCACCTGATGGAGCCTGCCATTGGTGCGGGCACGGACGGGGGCTTCGCACTTCGGGCAGTGAGAAAGGGAAGGAGGATCGATCTCGAGACCGCAGGAGGGACATTCCGGATTCATGGGAGGTGTGATTCTCGTTTGGCGATACCGGGTCCGGAGTCACTGGTCATAGTGGCGTCGCGCTTCCTCCAGGGCATCTGCGATCGCGTCCCGCAGCACCTCCGGCTCCAGCACCTCCACCTGCGGTCCCCAGCTCAGGATCCAACGGCTGATCTCCTCGAACCCGGACAGTTCGAGCACGATTTCCAGCGTGTCCTTCTCCTTTCCTATCCACCGGATCTCCTGGCTCGGATGCCACCGTCGCTCCGACACCATCCGCGCGGCCCAGCCGGTAAAACGCAGGCGAATGCGGTGGCGTTTCCCCTTGTCCTCGGGCCGGTGCCAGACACCGAAGCTCCCTCCGAGGTGATCGCTCAGGCTGAAGTCCGCCGGCCGGGCGAAGCGTGTCTGCAACACCCGAACCGCCTTCATGCGTTGCAGGGCGAAAGTGCGCCGTGCCTTGCGATCGAGATCGTGCCCGATCACATACCAGCCGCCCTCGAAGTCGGCGAGGTGAAAGGGACGGAGCCGTCTGGGCTCCCACCCGGCGGAGTCGATCTTGCGGTAGTCGAAGCGGATCTCCCGGCACTCGAG
>Ga0180430_10004184_pt1 | contig 12233 bp, 6 predicted proteins | sample SS_ome_9_FD_132999 | JGI IMG/M metagenome (GOLD analysis project Ga0180430, IMG submission 132999) | Hypersaline lake sediment archaeal communities from the Salton Sea, California, USA - SS_1_S_2 metaG | ecosystem: Environmental > Aquatic > Non-marine Saline and Alkaline > Hypersaline > Sediment... | reverse complement strand
GCTTCGCCGTGTTCCATCGGCGCACACCTACCTCGGACCCGAGCCGGCTCAGATTCAATGGCTGGAGACCGCGCTGGTGCTGCTGCTCCTCGGCTACATCTTCTTCGATAGACCCTTCGCCTGGATCCACATCCCGGGAACTCCCCTGTTCATCGGAGAGTCGGTGATCGCGTTCGGTGTGTGGGTCGTGCTCAGTTCGAAGACCGGAGCGATGTCGTTGATCAGGGGAAGCTCTTCACTCAGCTCTCTGCGCAACTTCATGTTGTGGGGAGGCGTGCTGCTGGCGATAGGCATCCTGCCCTACTCGCTGGACGCTATCCGGGATTCGGCAATCTGGTATTACGGGATCATTGCCATCTTCGTATCGATCCTGCTCGTCTCCGATCCGAGCCGCGTGGGGAAATGGATGCTGGGCTTCGGTCGATTTGTGCCGATCATGCTTCTGTGGTTTCCGATCGCCACTGTGTTGGCGGCCGTCGCTCCCGACAACATCTTCGTGCCCGATTCAGAGATACCGATCTTCTTCCACCGCGTCGGAAACATGGCCGTCCTCTCCTCCATCGCGGTGGGGTTCCTGTGGATGGCCGACGCCGACAGCAGGATCTTCACACCGCGCCAGCGCGCCTGGCTCACGATGATCGCAACGCTCGTCATCGTGCTCACGGGTCTTCAGAACCGGGGAGGCATGGTCGCAAGCGTCGCGTTGTTCGCCGCACTCTTGTTCCTGCTCAGCAAACGCAGAGTCGAGATGGTCATGATGATGATGGGCGTTCTCGTCCTATTCGCCATCGTTGGCATTGTCTTTGACGTCAAGATCCAGCTCTTCTCCGATCGGGAAATCTCGATGGAGCAGTTCTCGCAGAACATCACCAGCATCTTCAATCAAGACGAGGGCGGCTACCGCCAGACACAGACCACTGCCTGGCGGATTCGCATATGGGAGCAAGTGCTCGACGACGTCAGTACCGAATCGCCCGTGATGGGATTTGGCATGGGACCGGATCTTGGCGAACGCTACGGGATCACCACGGATGAGGACACGCCGCTGCGCAATCCGCACAACTCTCACGTGGGTGTTCTCGCCAGAATGGGTTGGGTAGGAGTGATTCTCTGGGTCATCCTCTGGATCACGTGGGTAGCAGAGTTGCAGACCCTGCGACGGCGGCTCCGCTACCGCAACCGCCCCAAGGAATCCTCCTTCGTCAGCTGGATCATGATCTCGCCGATCCCGATTCTGGTCAACGCCATCTTCGATCCAACGCTCGAAGGAGCCCAGGTGGCCATGCAACTGTGGGCGTTCTTCGGAGTAGGAGCTGCTCTCGTCATCCTGGCGCAGCAGAACCGGTTCCCATCTCTGGCGTCGATCGGAAGTGACAGAAGCACACGGTCACCGGTCCGGATCCACTGAGATGGTCGACGAACAGCAGAAGGTCGCTGAGAGCCGCCCCGGTGTGCTCGGGAAACTGGGGCTAACCGCCGGCGTCGGTGACGCCGCCATGTCTTCTCTGGCCACATTCCTCGGTGGCCTTGTTGCGGCGAACATCCTGGGGGATTCGGAGCTCGGCGTATATGCGGTCTTCTTCACCGCTTTCAATTTCGGGCAGGTGATTGCCAACAACCTCGTCTATATCCCGGCTGAAGTCACCGCCGTTGCATGGCCGACCGAGTTGCGTACTCGCGTGCTGACACAGAGCATCCCTCTCGGGATACTGCCATCGGTGGTTGGCGCTTTGGCCATCGGCACCGCCAGTCTTGTCGCCGCCCAGATCTCGACGGCGGACGTCGTTCTGCCTCTCACAGTCACAGCTGCGCTCACAACGTTCCTCTGGCCCACACAGGATCACATACGAAGAATGCTTCATATCGCCGACAGGTCATTTGCAGCAGCCGGCGTCTCGGCCGCTCACCTAGCGACTACGGCGCTGGCGATCTGGGTTCTGATCGTCGTGGATGTCCGCTCCGAGTGGGTCCCGTTCGGCGCACTCGCCATCGCCAATCTGATATCCCTGCTCATTGGGCTTGCGCTGGCCATGCCCAAGCGACGGAGCCAGCCCAGTCCCGAGCACCTTCGCTTGCGTAGTCTGACTCGATCCGGAAGGTGGCTGATGGTCGGGGTCGGAATACCCACCCTCACCGCATTCGGGAGCGCCTCGATCATCACATTCACCGCCGGCCCGGAGGTGCTCGGCTGGGCGGAAGCGGCTCGGATTGTCGCCCACCCAATCCTCGTCCTGGGGACAGGCCTCGGATATGTGATGGGACCGCGCATCATGCGCGGAGCGATTGCCCGTGATGCTGCCGTCTCGCGACACAACCATCGCCGGTTCTCCGGATTCCTCGTCGCCGCCTCCGCGGCATACGCTCTCATCGTTGGTATCGATTGGGCGGGCAACCCCATGTCTTTCCTCGTTCCAGACGCCTACGTCGTCGAGTGGCTAGTGGTAGCGACGATCGCCGCAAACGTGTTCATGGCCGCAGTGGTCTTGGTACTCCAGGAGCTGACAGCGGCTCAGCGAACAAAGACGATTGCCGTCGTCAGCGCCATATCGGCTCCCCTGCAACTACTGGGAGCAGCGACGGCAAACGTGACCCAAGCGTTCGCACGTCCGATCAGCCTCATCATTGGCAACGGAGCCCGGCTATACGGGACCTCTCGGGCAATCTCACAGATCTATACGTCGGATGATCCACAAGTCAATACTCAAGCGACTGATCCGGCGCGCCGATGACTACTTGCTGACAGAACCGCTACCCTCACGGCAATCGTCATCAAAGACGCGTTTATCGTTGGACAGCCAGCAAACAGGGTGGACCGTTGACCGAGAACAGACCAACTGCAACGACACCTCGCTATCCGTTACTGATGGCGTTTTTGCTCGTGTTCGTAACGGTCTCAGCGATCGTTGCAACGTCGCCCTCCGCTGATGCCGCGGTAACCGGCTGCCCCGGCAGTGTTTCCGTAACTCAAGGGGGTCCCGCCGCCGCGGCGACGGTCTCCTTCAACTCGAGTGCCGAAGCCATCGCCGCCGTCAGCGCCTCAGGCGTGTCGGCGTCCGGCGGCGGCAAATCGGGCCCCGACGGCGGTACCTGGTCGGTGACCATCAGCATCAGCGCCGGCCCTGCCGCGACAGGAACCGGTACCGTGACCGTACGCGAAATCGTTGCCAACGGCACAGGCGGCACGTGCACCATTTCGGTTCCGATCAACACGACAACAACAACAACGACGACGACCACAACAACCACAACAACTCGCCCGCCAACCACGACTACGACGCGGCCGCCCACGACAACCACAACCGCAGCTCCCGAAACGACAACCACAACAACCACAACGACCACAACCGAACCGCCGGAAACCACGACGACCTCTACGACAACCACAACCGCAGCTCCCGAAACGACAACCACAACTACAGCTCCCGAAACGACAACCACAACTGCTGCCCCGGCGACGACGACCACGATCGCCGCAGTAGGACCTCCGGGGTCGGACAGCGATTCATTCCTGGCGAACAACTGGTGGTGGCTGACGATCGTCGGGTTGACCCTCATCGCCCTCATCGCGACTGTTGCGATCCTCCAACCGCAGCGGCAGGGCTTCGGGGGACGCGTTGTCGGCGCCGCTGCAGCACCGGCGGGCCGCCACGTTCGGCGCCGCGGCGTCTACGGTCCCAGGGAAACGAGACCGGTTTCCCCCACCATCGGTCAGCGAGTTAGGCGGACCAAGGTCGCTCAGTCGATGGCGGCTCGAGGCGCACAGCCCAAGCCACCCAAGCCATCGTTCTTCCGGCGCATAGGCAACTGGTTCCGAGACACAGAGATAGCGGATTCCATGCGGGCGCGGTCAGACGCCAAGCGGGTTCAGACGCGCACCTCTCGCGGCAAGCCGCCCAAGATCAAGCGTCGCCGCTAGACCGCACCGCTCGAACCTCGCCCGAACGAAGCACTATCTGCTCGCCTCCAACGGCAACGACCAATCCACCGCGCTCGTCCACGTCGACTGCCCGGCCCTCACCATCGGGGTCCCAGGTGATCTGTGCTCCCACTGTCGCACACGCCGCCATGTACTGGTGGCGGTCCCATCGGGCAGCCGGGTCGAGCACGGCTTCCGCCCACATCCCGCTGATCACGCGCCCCAGATCCGCCCCAGGATCCACGCCGAGTACCGCCCCAGCACCCGATGGAGCATCGGGCCAATACACGTTCAGACCAACACCTACAACCACCTGATCCGCAGCGCGCTCGACGAGTATTCCCCCCACCTTCGAACCGGCTAGCTCGATGTCGTTGGGCCACTTGAGATCCGTCGTTACACCTGTCGCCGTAGCAATAGCATCGCGCACGGCCAGGCCGACCATGAGTGTGAAAGTGTCATCAACGACGTCCAAATCGAAGGCAAGAGACGCGGCGACCCCGCGTGTTGCCTGCCACCACAGGTTGCCGGTTCGTCCCCTGCCCGCTGTCTGTTTACCGGCAATAACGAGCACCGGATTGCGCCGGGATCTCATCTCGGCCGCAGCGAGATCCTGAGTGGATGGCACGACATTCCGAAGAATCGTCACGTAGGGTGTAGCCATAACGCTCCCGTGCGAGTCATAGATAGACACAGAGACACTACCGGAGACCGGGTTGTGACCACCGACGAACTGATAGAACAGCTACGTCAGCTGCGGGAAAAGGCCGAGGAACCGGCCAGCAGGCGCGCCGTCGACCGCCAACACGACCTCGGCAAGCTCACCGCGAGAGAGCGCATCGAAGCTCTCCTTGACAAGGGCTCGTTCCAGGAACTCGACATGCTTGTGCAGCATCAAGCTTCCGGCTTTGGGATCGAGGACAAACGGCCTCTCGGCGACGCCGTCATCACCGGGTGGGGCACGATCGACGGCCGTACCGTGTTCATCTTCGCTGAGGACTTCACCGCGTTCGGCGGCAGTCTCGGTGAAGTCGTTGCCAACAAGATATGCAAGGTGATGGACCTCGCCATGGACACCGGGGCCCCACTGATCGGACTCAAGGACTCCGGCGGTGCCCGTATCCAGGAAGGCGTCACCGCCCTCGACGGCTACGGGCGCATCTTCGAACGCAATGTCCGCGCCTCGGGAGTCATCCCCCAGATCTCGGTTGTAATGGGCCCATGCGCCGGCGGCGCCGTCTACTCCCCCGCCATTACCGACTTCGTCTACCAGGTCGAAGGACTCTCCCACCTCTTCATAACCGGCCCCGATGTGATCCGAGCCGTAACCGGGGAAGATGTCACCTTCGAGGATCTCGGTGGCGCCCACGCCCACGGCTCCAAATCGGGAGTCACCCACTTCGTGGCCAGTGATGACCGGACCGCTCTCGAGGAGGTCCGTTATCTGCTGTCGTTTCTACCCCGCAACAACATGGAGGTCCCTCCATACTTCACACCGCTCGACCGGCCCGACCGCATGGACGAGGATCTCACATCGATCATCCCGGACAATGCCAACCTGCCGTACGACATGGTGGATTTGATCGAAATCGTCGTCGATGATGCCGAGTTCTATCAGGTACACGAGCATTACGCCGCGAACATCGTCGTCGGCTTCGCCCGCCTGGATGGATACTCGGTTGGGATCATCGGCAACCAGCCGGCGGTGCTCGCGGGAACGCTCGACATCCTCTCGTCCGCAAAGGCCGCACGATTCATCCGCTTCTGCGACGCCTTCAACATCCCGATCGTTTCGTTCGTCGACGTCCCCGGCTTCCTGCCGGGCATCGAGCAGGAGCACGGCGGCATCATTCGCCACGGCGCCAAGCTCCTATACGCGTATGCCGAGGCGACGGTGCCGAAGATAACCGTGATCACACGCAAGGCATACGGTGGAGCCTATGTGGTGATGAACTCCCGGGCAGTCCGCGCCGACGTCGTTTACGCTTGGCCTACGGCACAGATCGCGGTGATGGGTGCTCAAGGGGCGGTCAACATCATCCATCGCCGGGACATTGCGAAGTCCGATGATCCCGAGGCTCGCAACCGAGAACTCATCGAGGAATACGAGGCTCAGTTCAATAACCCGTACGTTGCCGCCGAACGGGGCTTCGTCGACGAAGTTATCGAGCCGAGAGAGACACGGCCGCGCCTCATCAGAGCTCTGGAGATGCTGCGCACCAAACGCGAAGCCATGCCGCCGCGCAAGCACGGGAACATCCCGCTGTGAAGCAGCGCCGATTCACCCGTTCGACCTAGGATGACGAGCGTGGAATCCGTACTCGTTGCCAATCGTGGAGAGATAGCGGTTCGGGTAATCCGAGCGGCTCGAGAGCTCGGTTTGCGAACCATCGCGGTGTACTCGGAACTCGATCGAAACGCCCGACATGTCAAGCTGGCCGACGAAGCGTGGAATATCGGCCCCGCGCCTGCCGGCGAGTCATACCTCAATATCGAACGCATCCTGGAGGTCGCGGCCTCAGCCGGTGCATCGGCGATCCATCCCGGATACGGTTTCCTCGCGGAGAATGCCGGGTTTGCCCAAGCGGTGATCGATGCAGGAATCATCTGGGTGGGCCCGCCGCCGGAAGCCATCGCCACGATGGGCGACAAGATCGCCTCCCGTATCGCCGTGGATGCGGCAGGCGTCGCCGCGGTTCCCGGCACGCAGGAACCACTTGATTCCGCCGAGGAGGTCGGAGACTTCGCCGCCATACACGGGTACCCCATCGCCATCAAAGCCGCCCACGGCGGTGGAGGGAAGGGTCTCCGCGTCGTTTACGACGAGGCCGATCTGTCCGATGCGTTCGATGCCGCCAGACGAGAGGCGGATGCGTACTTCTCCCGACCGGAGGTCTACGTCGAGAAGTATCTCGAGAAACCGCGCCACATCGAGGCCCAGCTGATCTGCGACCAGCACGGCAACGCAATGTTTGTCGGAGAAAGGGACTGCTCAGCACAGCGGCGACATCAGAAACTCGTAGAGGAGACTCCCGCTCCCGGGATCACCGATGAACAGCGGGCCAAGATCGCCGAAGCCGCGCTTGCCGTCGCCCGCGCTACCGAATACGTGTCCGCGGGCACTATCGAGTTCCTAATGTCGCAAGATGGCGAGTTCTACTTCCTGGAAATGAACACACGGATCCAGGTAGAGCACACCATCACCGAAGCCGTCACCGGTATTGATCTCGTCAAGGAGCAGCTCCGAGTTGCCGCCGGGGAACCGCTCAGTTTTGACTCAATCGAGCCCCGTGGCCACGCTATCGAATTCCGCATCAATGCCGAGGACCCGGCCAAGGGCTTCATGCCGAACCCGGGCACGATCATTGAGTATCACGAACCTGGAGGACCGGGAATCCGCGTCGACAGCGGGATCACGTCGGGCTCCGTGATCAGCCAGTACTACGACAACCTCATCGCCAAGCTGGTCGTGTGGGGTCGCGATCGGAAGGAAGCCATCGCCCGCGGGAGAAACGCTCTCGAGTCGTTCCAGATCACAGGGTTGGCCACGACGATCCCGGCGCATCTTGCGATCATCGACACTGAGGAGTTCCAGGCGGGCAAGTACTCAACGCGCTTCGTTGAGGAGCACCTTGACTTCTCCCATCTCGAGCCCGATGTAGATCCCCATCTCCAGACTGAGGAAGAACTAGAGGAGCGGTCGATAACGGTGGAAGTCGGAGGCCGCCGCTTCGAGGTTCGGTATTGGGCTCCGGTGATGGCAGCCCCAACCGCCGGCGGCCAGAAGGCTGCGCCGCGCCGTCGCCCGCCAAAACTGGAACGAAGCTCCGGCCCGTCTGACAACAGCGGGGTCGTATCCGCCCCGATGCAGGGCACCATCGTCAAGATCCATAAGTACGCCGGTGACCCTGTCAAGGAAGGCGATCCCCTCTGCGTTCTCGAAGCGATGAAGATGGAGAACGAAATCAGGTCCACCAAGGACGGCGAAATCATCGACCTCCGGGTCCAAACCGGAGACACGGTCAGCAGCGGCGCCGTCTTGATGGTAATCGCGTAGCCTGACCCAGCGTTATTGCGCCGATGAATCCGCCCCGACATACCGGCTTGGGTGCTCGAAAGCGTTGAGAGCAGGGGCCTTGACTAGGAGTGCTTCCCAAACACGGTCTCCAGCGCGGTCGAGACCTCGCCCAACGTGGCCATCGCTCGTAGCGCCTCCCGCATCGGGTAGAGCAGGTTCTTGTCTCCCCCGGCGGCCGCCACGACCGACGCCAGAGCCGCATCGACCGCACCCTGATCCCTCCGGCCCCTGACTTCGTTGAGGCGGACGGTCTGCTCCCGCTCCAATTCTGGATCGATGGACAGTACCTCGGGCACCGATTCCTCATCCCCCGCAAACCGGTTGACCCCCACCACCGTTGCGGCTCCTTCGTCCACAGCCCGGGCATGACGGTACGCCGCGTCCTCGATCTCGCCGGCCTGGAAACCCGTCTCTATAGCGGCAACCGCTCCGCCGAGTTCGTCGATCGCACCGATCAACCGCATCGCTTCCGCCTCCACGCCGTCGGTAAGCGACTCGATGTAATACGAACCCGCCAGCGGATCCACCGTATCGGCAACCCCCGACTCCAATCCAAGGATCTGCTGGGTCCGTAGTGCCAGCAACACCGACTCGTCGGTGGGCAGCCCGAGCGCCTCATCGAATGAGTTCGTATGCAGCGATTGCGTGCCCCCGAGCACAGCGGCAAGCGCCTGATAGGCGGTGCGCACGACGTTGTTGTACGGCTGCTGAGCCGTCAGAGTCGACCCGGCCGTCTGGGTGTGGAAACGCATCCGCCACGACTCTGGCTTCTTTGCCCCCGCTCGATCTCGCATCAGATGCGCCCAGATCCGCCGGGCGGCTCGGAACTTGGCGACCTCCTCGAAGAGATGGTTGTTGGCGTTCCAGAAAAACGACAGGCGCGGAGCGAAGTCGTCAACATCGAGACCCGCTGCCCGCGCCGCTTCCACATAGGCCAATCCATTGCTGATCGTGAACGCGATCTCCTGCGCCGCTGTGGAACCGGCCTCCCTGATGTGATAGCCGCTGATGGAGATTGTGTTCCATCTCGGCACCTCCTCTGCGCAATAGGCAAAGAGATCGGTGACAAGCCTCATCGACGAATGTACCGGGTATATGTATGTTCCCCGAGCGATGTACTCCTTGAGGATGTCGTTCTGCACCGTTCCCCGCAGCTTCGTCCCATCCACTCCCCGCTCCTCCGCCACCAACTGGTACATGAGCAGCAGCACCGCAGCCGTCGAATTGATAGTCATCGATGTGGAGACCTCATCGAGCGAGATACCGTCGAACAGGGCCCTCATGTCGTCGAGAGTATCTATTGCAACGCCGACCTTTCCTACCTCTCCGGCCGCAAGAGCATGGTCGGAGTCCAGGCCCATCTGCGTCGGTAGATCGAACGCCACGGACAATCCTGTCTGCCCCGCTTCGAGTAGATCACGGAAACGTCGGTTTGTCTCTCCAGCCGACCCGAACCCGGCGTATTGCCGCATTGTCCACATGCGACCGCGATACATCGAGGGGTACGGACCGCGGGTGAACGGGAACTCGCCGGGTTCACCCAATCGGTCACCTTCATCCCAGCCGGCAAGATTCTCCGGCCCGTAGATCCGATCGATCTCAAACCCGCTTGTCGCCCAATGCCTTTCGTTACTCCCCGACATACCTATCATCCGTCAGACTGCTGTCGGATGCTACCTGCGGGAACCATCCGGTGACTGGGAACGTCTATCTATCCGTAACCAATGGATCCAAGCATTCACCTCATCGAGAGACGCGAGCGGCGCGGCAAGCGTGTCGCTAGTTTCGCAATTCTCGCCGTCATTACTGTGCTCGGCGCGTCCCTCTACGGCATGTTTGCCTTCCTCGAAGCCAACGCCGCATACGGAACCGTCGAAGACGTCTCCGAGGCGTTGATATGCGATCCGGACGACTACGATCTCAGCTTCCCCGCCCTCGGCAGCCTGTCCGAGGTGTATACATCAGACGGCGTCCTACTCGGCAAGATCACCGAGCGCAACAGCCAGCCGGTATCGCTGGAAGAGATCCCCGAAATCGTCCAGTACGCAGTCGTCTCGGCTGAGGACGGTGATTTCTTCGAACATGAAGGCATCGACTTCACCTCGATTCTTAGTGCGTATATGGACAACGCCCGAAGCGGCACTACCCGCGGCGGCTCGACGATCACCCAGCAGATCATCAAGAAAAATGTGCTGTCCGACGAGGTGACGCTGGAAAGGAAGATATGCGAGGCCGTCATCGCCGCTGAGCTGGAACGCCTCTACACCAAGGACGACATCCTCGAGTTCTACCTCAACTCGCAGTTCTTCGGCGAGAACGCCTACGGCGTTGCGGCTGCGGCCCAGGAGTACTTCGGCAAGGATCTCGATGAACTGACGATCGCCGAAGCTGCCGCCATCACCGTCCCCATCCGTAATCCCTCCTTCTACAACATTCGCCGGTACACCGAACGGGTCGAGGATCGCCGCAACTCGGTTATCAAACAGATGGAGAAGAACGGGTTCATCACGGAAGAGGAGTCACTGGAAGCACAAGCGACACCTCTCGAACCGATAGAGCACCAGGCATTCGAGGAAGTCGATCCCAGGATTCTCATCGAGGCAAAAGAGAGGCTCCTCGCCGATGCCGGCTTCGGCCTCGGCGACACGTACTCAGAACGCAAGCAAGCACTGTTCGGCTGTGCGGCCAATGACACCGAATGTGAAGGGGGCGGTGGGCTCACCATCACCGTTACGGTGAACTACGAGCAGCAGCTCGAGGCCAACCGGATGCTGCGTTCCTGGTTCCGGGACCCCGATGGCCCCACCGGCGCCATCGCGATGGTCGAGAACGAAACCGGGGCGATCCGGGTCATCTCTTCCGGTCTCGACTACGGCACGGATTTCGAAGCCGGCGAGCGCCAGTACGATCTCGCCGTCGAAGGACGCCGCCAGGCCGGTTCGTCGTTCAAGCCGATGGCGCTGATCTCCGCACTGGAAAACGGAAGCCAATACGGCTGGCCGATCACGCTGGGGAGCTACTGGGATCAGACAAGCCCGCAGAAGATCGACTGTGGCTACCCCTGCAGCCCGCAGGGCAACATCTGGACGGTGAGCAACGCGGGCGGAGGCGGCTCTGGAATCATCACACTGGAACAGGCCACCTATACATCCAAGAACACCGTGTACGCTCAGGTCTCGCTTGCCGTCGGGCCGGAGAACATCGTAGATACTGCCCACAAGGTCGGCATTGAGTCGCCGCTAAGCCCGGTGCTTTCGATCGCTCTGGGGACTCAGCCGGTCACTCCGCTGGAGATGGCCGCGGCCTACTCGACCATCGCCAACTTCGGTGAGAAGGTGGACAGCTACCTCATCGAGAGCATCGTCGACGCCGATGGCAACGTCATCTACCAACACGAAAGCACCCGTACGAGGGTCCTGGACGAGGCACTCACCGCTGCGGTAGTACGCACGTTGGAGAAGGTTCCAAGAGACGGTGGAACCGCTCGGCTTGCCAACATCGGCCGTCCCCAGTTCGGCAAGACGGGCACAGCGCAGAACTTTCGTGATGTTTGGTTTGTTGGCGGCATCCCGCAGTACACAACGGCGGTCTGGGTCGGCTATGCGGACGCCCAGATCGAGATGGTCGATTTCTACGTGTACAACGAACGCACCGACACCGAACAGTACATCAGGCGCGCCTACGGCGGGACCGTGGCCGGACCCGTCTGGGCTGACTTCATGACCTATATCACCGAAGACCTACCCGTCGTCGAGTGGCCCGAAGATCCGGAGGGAACCGAGGCCTTCTTCCGGGTACCGCGCACCGAGGTCCCCGATATCAGTGAAATGACCGAAGAAGAAGCCAAGGATGCCGTTTTCAAGGCCGGTCTTCGCTTCACCGCCGAGTACGTCGCCTCCGTTGAGCCCGAGGAGACATTCCTCGATCAAGACCCTGCTGCGGGAACGGAAGTGAATCAGGGAGGCATTGTCACGGCGCGCTACTCATCGGGCATCCCTCCGGAGATGATCGACCTGCACGGCCTCACCCTCGCCGAATTCGAGGCAGCGTTCACGGCCTTCAATGAGGAGTCCGGGCTCAATCTGACGTGGACTATCGAGAACGTACCCACCGACGAACCGTCTGTGCTCGGTCTCATCATCGGAACTAATCCGCCGGCGGGTTCACTGATTCTGCCTGAGCAGAACGTAATCGTCTATCTCGGCGTTCCCGACCCGGGCGGTGGTGAGGAGAGCGACG
>Ga0180430_10004181_pt1 | contig 12238 bp, 15 predicted proteins | sample SS_ome_9_FD_132999 | JGI IMG/M metagenome (GOLD analysis project Ga0180430, IMG submission 132999) | Hypersaline lake sediment archaeal communities from the Salton Sea, California, USA - SS_1_S_2 metaG | ecosystem: Environmental > Aquatic > Non-marine Saline and Alkaline > Hypersaline >... | reverse complement strand
TAGAAATAGAAGTGTTGGTCTTTGCGGCCGGTCTCACCAAAGTACCGGATCACCGCCCGGACGATGCCTCCGTCCCCGTCGGTGTAGACTTCTCGGTGGGCGCCCTCGGTAGAGTAGCCGAACAGATCGGCCTCCTCGCGGGTGTAGGCGGACCAGTCGGTCTCTTCCGCAAACCGGAGGACCGCCGCCAGTGTGGGATCGATCGTCTCGGAAAACAGATAATCCCAGAGATCGCGGTCCACCACGCCTGCCGGCTGGATCCCGGCACCGCTGGCTCCAAATCCAAAGATGCGCCGGAACGCCTCGACGCCTCCCGCGGTCTTGGGGCCGTACCACCCGTCGATCTCGCACACGGAAGAGATGCCCAGATCTACGAGGCGTTCCTGGAGCAGCTCCACGTCTGCACCGTGAATCCGGGGCGACTGCAAGCGCAGGGTTCGTGCAAAGGTCTGGGAGAAGAGCTGCGTCGGGAGGATAAGCAGCAAAAGCAGGAACAGCGTGGTCAATACCGCGAGTCTGCGGGCGACGACGCGCGTGCTGCTACACGTGACTGCGGGTGGAACTGTTGTTTTCATCGGCGAGAAGTATGCCGCGACGGCGTGCGGGGCGTCTATAATTTACATGAACCGGTATCGGCCGGTCCGGGCGTGTCGGGTGGCAAAGGAACGGGCTTTCCCGTACGCTAAACCCATGAAAACGAAAACTCCCCGATGGCGTTCCGGTTTTATCGCAGTTCTTCTCTGGTCGATCGTCCTGCCGCTCGCGGCCCAGGAGGCGGTGCGTGTGGAGGTTCCGCTGATTCCAGCCGACGTGGAGGAGTTTGTGGCGCTCCGCAACGAAATCGCGGTGACGCCCGAGGGTGGCGCGGCGATGTTCGTGGCGGCGATGAACGCCTATGCCAAGGATCCCGGCCTGGGCATGCGCCTTTTTACGGCTATTCTCGTCAACGATGGATCGATGCTGCGGGACGACCCGGCGGGCTACGGCGGCAAGGCACCGGGCAACTCAGCGAGTTACCTGATCCGTCGTCTCGACGATGCACCCTGGGTGGCCGCCTCCTACTGGATCGGCACTTCCCCGGATAACGGCTACACCGTCCCCGAGGGCAATCCGCTCACCGCCGCGGTTTCCCGGAATCCCTACAGCGAGGTCTCGGAGACGGAGATACGCGTCTTCGTCCACTGCACCGGCGCCGATTCTCCTCGCCCGATCCGCCTGGAGCGCAACAACCGCGGAGTCTGGAAGGTCGCCGAGTTCTCGAGCCTGGTAGTAGGGGTGCGGCCGCCGGTGGAGATCGTGGACGATGCACTGTAAGATCAGCAGCGCGGAGAAATCATGGCAAGTATATTCGATCTGAACCTGTTGCAGCTGGCGATCATCCTCGCCGCCGGTGTCGCCGCCGGATTTATCAACACCCTGGCGGGGGGCGGCTCGCTCCTGACGATTCCGGCACTGCTCTTTGCGGGGATACCGGCCAATATCGCCAACGGGACCAACCGGGTCGCCGTGGTGATGCAGAGTGCCGTTGCCGCCGAGAGCTTCCGCCGGAAGAAGGTTTTTGTCTTTCGGGACTCGCTGCCGATGCTGATTCCCGCGTTTATCGGATCGATCGCGGGGGCGCTGGTCGCGGCGGAGCTGGATCCACGGATTTTTGACATCGTCCTCGGGGTTGTTCTCCTCATGATGGTGGCGACGCTTTTTGTCAAACCCGCCGCCGTGACGGGCCCCAACGAGGAGCGCCGGCGGCGACCGATTCTCACGATCGTCTCGTTTCTGGCGATCGGCTTCTACGGCGGGTTTGTGCAGGCCGGGGTGGGGTTTCTGCTGATCATCGGGATCACCACGCTCTTTGGCTACGACCTGGTCAAAACCAACGCCCTCAAAATGCTGGTGGTGACGCTCTATTCGCTCTTTGCCCTGGCGATCTTTGCGTTCTACGGCCAGGTCCTCTGGCTCCACGGCCTGGTCCTCGGACTCGGCAACGTGGCGGGTGCCCTCATCGGCGTTCGCTTTGCAATCAAGCGTGGCGCCGGGGCGATCCGCTGGGTGATCGTGGCTGCAGTAGTATTGACGGCGCTCAAGCTGTTCGGGGTGATCGGGTAGTACCCCGTCGGTTGGGGCAACGGGCGCAGTCCCCGGTTGCCGGATGTCTACACGCTTGGCGTTCAACGTAACTAAGTGGTAACATAATGCCATGGCACAGGAAACCTCCGGTACGCGGGATCGTGAACAGACCAAAGAACGACTTATCGAGGCGGCGATCGATATTCTCCGGGAGAATGGCTTTGAGAGCCTCGGGGTAAACGCGGTAGCCGAACGCGCCGGTGTGAGCAAGGTGCTGATCTACCGGTACTTCGGAGACTACAACGGGCTGCTCCGGGTGGTGGCGGGACGGGTGACGCCGCTCGACCCCTCCTTTGCCGAGCGGATGCTCCAGGTGACCGAGGGCGATCCCTCGCCGGCAAACATAATCCGCACCGTGGTCCACGGATTGCACCGCGTCGTGGCGGAGAACCAACTGCTCCAGCAGGTTCTCATCTGGGAGCTCTCCGCGGAGAACGAACTCACCGCCGCCATGGCGAGGCAGCGCGAGGAGACCGGCGTTGCTCAGACGAAAGCGCTCCGCTCGTTTCTTCGTAGCCAGGGCGTCGCCGAGGATCTCGATGTGGATGCGCTGGTTGCGCTGGTGACCGCCGGGGTCTTCTACCTGACGCTCCGATCGCGGCAGGTGGAGACGTTCAACGGGGTCGATCTGCGTTCCGAGGCGGGGTGGGAGCGGATCGCCTCGGCGCTCATTCCGCTTGTTTCTTAAAAATCTTGACATTCAGGGTAACCGATCGGTAACGTTCCGGTGTTACTATATGGTAACAAAACCTGGAGGTGAAGAATGAATCGGATACACCATACCCCGCGGCGGATTACCGTCGCGGTTCTATCGATTGCACTGGTGGCGGCACTCGCCGGTTGTCAGGGCGCTCCCCCGGCGGACCGGGAGGTTCGACCGGACATCCGGACGGAGCTTGTGGAGTGGGCGCGGCTCGCGCAGAACGCCCACAACATGCAGACCTGGCGAGTCGTGGCGGACCCGCGGGACGTCACGAGACTGACGCTGTACCTGGAGCCGTCGCGGATGCTGCCCGAGACCGACCCGCCGGCGCGGCAGGTGACGATCTCGGCGGGGACCTTTCTGGCGGTGTTGGAGGCGCGTGCCGCGCAGCTCGGGTACGAGGCCCGGATCGACCTCCTCCCGGCAGGAGATTACACGGTGGAGCAGATCGCGAGCCGGCCCGTGGCGGAGGTGACGCTGGTGCCGGCCTCGGGGGTGAGGTCGGAGTTCGCCGTGGCGGCGGACCCGGATGCGATCACCCGGCCCACCGTGAAGTATCGGTACCGCCCGGCAGCATTGGACGCCGGGACGATCGACCGGATCGAATCCTACGGTACCGATGCGATCAGGATCTCCGTCGTCACCGAGCCCGCCGAGGTAGCCTGGATCAATGAGCTTTCCGTTGAGGTATTTACCCTGGAGATGGAGAACGAGCCGACGATGCTGGAGAGCTACGACAACACCCGGATGACCGGCAGGCAGCGGCGTGCACAACCCTGGGGCCTCTCGTACACGCAGAACTTCCCGGTTCGTACTCTGGTCGCCCTCGATGCGATCTCATCAATCGCGCCGCAGAAACCCGAGGCGTACGCCCGAACCGGCATCAGGATCTACGAGAAGGCTATGGAGGAGATCAACGCCTACGTGGTGATCGTCACCGACTCAAACGACCGGAGGACGCAGGTAGAGGCGGGGATGCGTCTGCAGGCACTCTGGATGGAACTCCACGCGGTGGATCACGTGGGACTTCCCAACTCGCAGGCGCTCCAGGAGTATCCCGAAATGGCGGAGCTCTACGATCGCGTCCACCAGCGCTACGCGCCGGAGGGCGGCACCGTCCAGATGATCCTGGCGGTGGCGCAACCAAAAGGCGGCGTCCACCGGTTCAGTCCACGTATCGCCGCGGAGGACCTGATCGTTACCGGGGACTGATCGCTCCGGACACGCGATTGACGGCAGTTCGACTCGGGCGCATAGTAGAAAGAGGAGACTGCCGTGGAAAAGCGCCATTTCACGAGAACCGGCTTCATCACGGACGGAACGATCCGCATCGGGTCTCGGAGCGTTCCGTTCACCCTGATCGACGTGTCTCTCAAGGGTGCCCTCATCGAGCCGAATGAGCCGCAGGCCGTCCCGGGCGATTCGGACTGCGAACTGGCGATCCGACTACCCGGTTCCAGTATCACCATCACCGCTCTCGGAATCTGCGTCCACAGCGAGGCACGGCACCGGGGGATTCGCTTCACCTCGATCGACGCCGACAGCATGACCCACCTCCGGCGGCTCCTGGAGCTCAACACCGGCCGGGGCGACCGCATTACACGGGAACTGTCGTTTCTCGTCGAGGAGGAATAGTCGGACGCGCTCCGGATTCACGTTTTGTACACGATAGTCGAATCGATTCTACACGATACGTGAAGACACACGCGAAAACTGCCATGGCCGATCTCGTTTTGACGTCCTGAACTTGGCATGAATATTTCTTATTCCTCCGATCAGGAGGACACGAATGAAAAAACTAATGAATGTGGTGATTGCGATTCTCGTAGTGGTGCTCGTACTGGCGGGCTGTGACGAAGCCGGTACCGCCGACGAAGCGCTCGATGGGACGATCGATGTGATCGGATACGATGACGACAGTAGCTGGCGCAACGACAACGTCGCCTCCTACACAGAGGTCGAGTCGGCGGATCTCTCGCTGGACCAGCAAGTCGCCGACGTACAGGCGATGATTGACGCGGTCGCGGCCAATCCCGAGGCTATCGGGTTTATCGAACTGGAGGGGTACCTCAACTACGGTCTTACCGGTACGGACGGCGTAGCCCTGGTGACGGTGGACACGGTGGCGCCGACGATCGCTACCGTTCAGGATGGGAGCTACCCGCACTATCTCAACCTGTACCTCGTCTGGGATACGCCGCAGAGCGACTTTGCCCAGGACTTTGTTGAGTTCGTCACGTCGGATGTCGGCCAAGCTGTACTGGAAAACGCGTTTATTCCCATCGCGAGTCCGGGATCGTATACGGCCGCCACGGGACTCGGTACCGGGTTCACTCTCGGCGGCTCGTCCACCGTGGGCGGCGTCGCGAACCAGCTCATCGAGGCGTATGAAGGTACCGACGCTCAGAACAGCGCAGCGATCATCGACGGCGACTACGATAGCGTCGGATCCAGCGCGGGAGCCGACGGCGTCGGCGACGGGACCTACGACGTGGGAGGCATGTCCCGGGATCTTCGCGATGATGATCCAGTGGAAGTTGACCTGGTGAACGAGCTGATCGGCTACACGGCGTGGGCGTTTCTCGTCCACCCCGACGCGCCGGTCTCGTCGCTGACCACGGCGCAGCTTGCGGATATCTTCACCGGCACGATTACGAGCTGGGACGAACTGAACTGACCGATCGTCGATCGGTTAACGAGCTATACCGCAGGGCGGGGGATTACCTCCCGCCCCCTTTTTGTATCGCAACAGAACGTCAATCTTGTATGATAAGTTGCTAAGCAGACATTTACGTCGTACAATTTTCTATTGTGAGATCCGAGTTCTCCCGATCGACCGAAATCCCCTCCGACCTGGCGCAACATATCGCCGATACGATCCATGGAATCACCGGCGGCAAGGTGAACGTCATGGGCGAGGGCGGCATCATCCTAGGGTCGCCGGAACCCCACCGGATCGGTACGGTTCACGAGGGCGGGCGACGGATCATGGCCGGCGAGGTGGATGAGATCGCTATCACCCCGGAGATGGCGGAGTCCATGACCGGCGCCCTGCCGGGTTACAACGGGGTCGTCATGCTCGGGCATCATCGGGTGGGCTGCATCGGTATCGGTGGCGACCCCGACACGGTACGGCCGCTCCAGAAGATGGCGGCGATCATCGTCACCGAGGAGCTTCTCAAACGCGAGGAGCAGCAAAAACGGCGCGAGATGGTCGCCGAGTTCTCGGCACGGATTCGCGACATCGCCGAGCGCATGAGCGTCCTCGCCCTCAACGGCTCGATCCAGGCTTCACGACTCGGCGCAAAAGGCGCCCCCTTCAAGGTCGTCGCCGGGGAGATGCGGGAGCTGTCAAACGAGGTGGCCCGGATAACGGACTCGATGGATGGATCCTCCTGAAGGGCGGGTCTGTCGTACATGTACGCGGAAGCAAGTCAGCGCGTTGTATGGACCGCGTTTCCACTCACCGGCGATATCGCCTAGGTTGACACGGAGTTTCTCGGGTATCGACTTGGGGTAGGCGCGCTGGGCGGCCCCGGCGGTATGCAAACCACCGTCTCCGCCGGATCCAACTCCTTTAAAGGAGGGCTGGGGATCGCGTACCGGTTTCGGTGAGGAACTCCGCCGTACCTTACGCCGTTATCGACACCGCTTGTGATCGCTCGGACGCGAGTTCGTCGTCCGCCTTCCGCATCAACCGATACGCTTCGGCGGCGACTCGCAGATCCGCCGCCGAGGGGTCTCCCGGAGCGGTGGCGGCGGCGTAGATTGTCCGCGCTTTTTGGAGTGTTGCACGGGGATCGCCGGGGACTTCCGCCAGGTCCACGGCGACGCGCCCGCCTACGGCGACGCTCTCACCGCCGGGGCCGGTGCGAGTGGTGTAGCTCACCGTCGACGCGGCGTAACCGCCCAGCGTAAGGAGGTGGTCGCGCTCGTGCCCCCGTACCTCGCGATCGCGGGCGAGTGCCTCCGGCGAGAGGGTGAGGCGGTAGTCGGTACCGGCGATGTCGATACCGTCGGAGCCGCCGCCCAAGCCGGAAGCCTTCTCCGACGTCCCGGTTCGAACCACTACCACCGGTATTTCGCGAGTTTCCCGGCCCGGGATGACCGGCGTTCGGGGCGGTGCGGACGTGCCGTAGGCGTAGATAATTCTCATTCCCGGGAAACCTGCTGACCCGGAAAATGCGCCTGTCGGGCAAACTCCGTTGTGGATGAGCACTGGAATACCAGCAGAATCTCCGCCTCGGAGTCTCCGGGGTTCCGGAACGAGTGCGGGTGCGTCGAGTCGAATAGCAGACTGTCCCCCGGTTCCAGATCGTATTCCTGATCCGCCACCGTGTACCGGCATTGCCCGGAGAGACAAAGGACGAACTCCTGACCGGGATGGGTAACCTCGTCGCCGGAGGAGGCTTCCGGCGCGACCCGAACGACAAAGGGTTCGAGTTTCTGGTGGTCGAGTCCGATGCCGAGGCTCTCCATGGTCATTCCGGCGCGGGTTACCGACATCCGTTCAGCGCGGCGGACAAAAACCGCGCTTGCCCGCCGGTCCTCGTGAAAGAAGTCCGTGATCGACGAGTCCAGCGCCGCGGCGAGGCGGTGAAGGGACGAGACCGTAGGGGAGTTCTCGCCGCGTTCGATCAGGCTGATCGTGTTCACCGAGAGACCCGATAGCCGTGCAAGAGACCGAAGGGACAGCCCCCGGGATTCCCGAATTGCTCGCAGTCGTTCTCCAACACTCGGTTCCACGCTGTTGATTCTCCTATAAAAATTGACGAGTGTACATAATACTGGTACACTGCCGGGTAACCACACGCATAGTAGCACGAATCACCTCGATTCGCGAAAGGAGTCACCATGCAACAGACCGATGTTTGTATCGTTGGAGGAAGTGCCGCCGGGTTGGTCGCGGCACAGATCACAAAAGGTAAGTTTCCGGAGAAGGACGTGCTCGTCGTTCGGGATACCAAATCGGCGCTCATTCCCTGCGCGATTCCCTACGTCTTCGGCGATCTTGGGAGCACCGAGAAGAACATCCTGCCGGACAAGCTCGCTACCGGGAACGGGGCACGGGTCCTGATAGACCGCGTCACCGCGATCGATCGCGCGGCAAAGACCGTTGCAACGCGTGACGGCGAGACGATCTCGTATGAGAAGCTGATCTTCGCAACCGGCTCACAGCCCACCGTTCCGGGATGGTTAAAGGGCGCCGACCTGGGGAACGTGTTTACCGTACCCAAGAACAAGGACTACATCGATCAGATGGTAAAGAGTTTTGACACCGGAAAAACCGTAGCTGTTATCGGCGCCGGCTTTATCGGGGTCGAGCTGGCGGACCAGCTGCGGGCGATGCCGATGGAGGTCCATTTGATCGAGCTGTTGCCGCACATCCTCGGGATGGCTTTTGACGAGGAGATCGCCCTGGAGGCGGAGTCGATGCTGAGCGCCAAGGGGATCAATCTCCAAACCGGCGTGGGCGTTGCCGCCCTGACCGGCGAGGGTACCGTCCAATCGGTAGAGCTCTCCGACGGCCGATCGATACCGGTGGATTACGTCGTGCTCGCTATGGGGTATCGTCCGGAGACGGGCCTTGCGGCGGAGGCGGGGCTCCCGATCAACGAGCGCGGATTTATACAGGTGGACGAATACATGCGTACCGGCGATCCCGATATCTTTGCCGTAGGCGACTGCGCGGAGAAACGCGACTTTATCACCCGTCGTCCCAGCGGGGTTATGCTCGCCTCCACCGCCTGCGCCGAGGCGCGGGTCGCCGCGATGAACCTGTTCAATCTCTGTTCGGTCAAAGCGTTTAACGGAACGATCGCGGTGTATTCCACGGCGATCGACGGTACCGGCTTTGGTACCGCCGGCGTCACCGCCGCAGCCGCCGAGAAAGAGGGGTTCCAGATCGTAACCGGGAGCTTTACCGGCGTGGACCGGCACCCGGGATCCCTGGCGGATTCCCACAAGCAGACGGTACGCCTCGTGGTTGCCCGCAACTGCGGTACCGTGATCGGTGGTGGCGTCGTGGGCGGGACCAGCGCCGGTGAACTCACCAACGTGCTGGGTCTGGTGATCCAGAACCGCATGAGTGTGGGCGATCTCCTCACGAGCCAGATCGGCACGCAGCCCTGCCTCACGGCATCACCGGCGGCGTACCCGCTCATCAAGGCGGCGGAGGCTGCCTGGGATGCAATGAACAGGGCGCCCGCACCCGTTGCCGTATAGTCGATCCGTCCCGATATCGGTACTTTAGTAAGGCAATGGCCATTACGATCGTACGGATAGTCGCGAGCATCGCCGCCTTTGTCGGGGCGGCGATCGGGATGGAGTGGGTAGCGCGGATGATGCACCGCTACGTCATGCACGGTACCGGCTGGTGTCTGCACTACGACCACCACAACAAAAAGCGCGGTATCTTTGAGAAGAACGATCTCTACTTCTTTTTCTTCGCGGGGCTCTCCTTTGTGCTGATCTTCTTCGGGCTTCGTGCCGGGTGGTACGAGATGGCGGCGGCGGGATTCGGCGTGGCGCTCTACGGGGTGGGGTACGTGCTCTTCCATGACATCATGTTTCACCGCCGTATCCCCGGGCTTAAAATCAAACCCAATACGCGCTACCTCAAGCGGATCATCAACGCTCACCGCATGCACCACGCTACGGTGACCCGCGGTGGGGCGGTGAGCTTCAGCTTTCTCTGGGCGCCGCGATTCTACTCGCCGGAAAACCAGGAAGAAGTCAATAAAAAGATGGCGGAGATCCGGGAGATGCAGCTCGCGATCAAGCGACGCGCCAAAGAAAGAGACGAGGAGTACGCGGCGCGCCTGGCGCAGGCCACGGAGGCGGACGAGGCGATCATGCGGGATACGGCGGTGGAGGAGTAGCAGGGTTCCCTGGCAAACCCGCCGTCAGACGCTCCCGAGAAAATCCGAAATCGAATACTCCTCGAGGGCGCCGTGCAATCGCCCCTCGATCTGCGTCAGGGCGTCGCTCACGTCGCGGGCCACCGCCTGGGGGCGCGGTCCGTCCACGTTGAGAAAATGATCCAATCGAAAAAGCGAACGCCTCCCCTCGATCGCCGAAAAGACGCGAAAAAGACTCGCTGATTCCGGTGATACCGCGAGACGTACGCCGCCGTTCTTACCCGCCCCGGTCTCCACGAGACCTTCCTGACTGAGAAGTTGAAGAATCTTGACTACCGACGGCTTGGGTATGTTGAGCGTATCCGCGATCAGCGGAGTCGGTACGTATTCCATCTGATCCTGCCGGGTCTTGTCGCCTATAAACACGAGTACGTAGATCGCCTGGGTGAACGCAAGGCCGTATGCCATGATCCGAGTTTAAGGCATAAAAGAAATATAATCAATATTTATCTTGACACTTATGCGTAAAAGCAATATAAGTTATGTAACTTATATCTGTATGGAGGTGTTTACGATGAAACAACGGATTCTTGCTCGGGTAATCGGGGTAAGTCAGTTGGCGCTGGGGGCGGGATTTCTCCTTATACCCGATCTGTTTTTTGCGACGTTCGGGTTTTCTCCCACCACACCGGACCAGAAGTACCTGTATGGTCAGCTGGCCGCACGGTTTATCGCCTATGGGATCGGCATGTTCGTGATAGCGGGAAACGTCGACGCAAACCGTCCGTGGTGGATGCTCATGGCATTGATCCAGGGTATCGATCTCGGCGTGGGGCTCTACTACACGGTGTTCAGATCCGTTCCGTTGAGCGCGTCCGGGTTCCCCATGTTCAATGCGGTCGTTTTTTGTGCGCTGCTGCTGGCGTGGGCGCCAAAGAAACCCCGCGAGAGTGCATCGTGATTTCGATGTACGCTCGATTCTTTCGCTACCTGCAGGGTGCGACGTTTTATCGTAGCACCTACAGGGATGTCGTCCAACTGCTGCCGCCCGGTGACGGGCGGCGGTGGCTGGACGTGGGCTGTGGCCCCGGGTTGATTTCCCGTCTAACCGCGCAACGGGGATACCTGTCGCGCGGCATTGATCGCTCCGCGGCGATGATAGCGGAAGCACGGCGCGGGAGTCGCCGCTCCAATGGCAATCCGCAGTTTGAAGTTTCCGACCTGGAGAACCATGTGGATACCGCGGGTACAACCTACGATGTCGTATCGGCGGCATCGTTTCTTGCGGTCGTTCCGGATACGACGCAGACGGTACAAAAGCTCTGGAATCTCGTCGTACCGGGAGGGTACCTGCTCGTGATCGAACCGGCGCAGAGCTTCACAGAAGACCACGCGCGGTCGATCGCACGACGCGGTGGGATCGGCCGCCGCGGTTTTCTTCTCACGCGATGGGCCCGCGCAAGAGAAGGGCGTGCCGTTGATCTGAACGCGTTGCGGACACTCACGGAGGAGTCGCCGAGGATCTCCTCACACCTGGACGGCATGGTCGAGTCCTGGGTTGTGCGCAAGCCGATGAATTTCGCCGGGGGCAGGCATGAACCGGTTTCATAGTCTGCGCGAGTCCGGTGGCTTGACGGGCCTTCGCATGGTGCTTCTCCTCGGTATCGGCGTGATCCTTCCGTTTGCCCCGCTGCGGGCGATGGACATGGAGGTGAGCCGCACGCGGATTCTGGTCGAGATCGATCCGATCCCGTACGCACTCGGGGGAGTCAACCTACACCTCGGTGTTACGCCGTCCTCCTGGAAGCGCCTGGAGATGGGCCTGTCAGCGATATACGGTCTGGACATCCCTCGCTTTATCGTTGAAATGAACGCGGCAAACGAGGGTAAAGGCTTTGACGCTGAAATAAACCAGGGTGCGGGGATATGGACGAACTATCGATTATCAGAGGGGCTCGAGGGATGGTTTGTCGGATTACAGTTGTTTACTCAGGAGCTGGCCGTAACGCGACCCGGTACGACCAACGAGATCAATCGCACCAATCTCGGGATGGTCATCGCCCGACTCGGATATCGCTGGATACCGGGTATCCGGGATCGCGGCTTCTATATCGCTCCGTGGGCGGGTGGTGGATACCAGTTTATCATCCCCGCTACATTTGAGCCGGGGTCGGTCACACCGGAAACGACCGTCGGTGGTGAAGAGTATCGACTGAGTCGATGGATGCCCTTTGTGACGGTTCATATCGGGTGGGCGTTCTAGGCCACATCCGATTCGCTTCAACGTGTCGCACTGTGGCTATTCAGAGACTCAGTTTACCGCCCGGCGTCGTAGCGCTTGGCTACCCGTGCCCTCCCGTCCACAAAGGGCCCCGCTCTGTTAAAGGTGGGACCGATCACCACATCCCCGTCAAGATCGATATACCCCGAGGTGGAGGTGTCGCGGAGGAAGCCGCGGCCGTAGTCGGTCACCTGAACGAGACCGGAACTAGCCGTCTCCATGGAATCCCTGGAACCGCCGTACTCGCGGCCCTCCGCATCGATCAGGATC
>Ga0180430_10004180_pt1 | contig 12239 bp, 9 predicted proteins | sample SS_ome_9_FD_132999 | JGI IMG/M metagenome (GOLD analysis project Ga0180430, IMG submission 132999) | Hypersaline lake sediment archaeal communities from the Salton Sea, California, USA - SS_1_S_2 metaG | ecosystem: Environmental > Aquatic > Non-marine Saline and Alkaline > Hypersaline > Sediment... | reverse complement strand
CAAACCTTTGAAGGTGATCCAATTAATGATACACAACTAAAAAACGTGATGATCAACCGACCTTGTTGGATTCATTCAAGATTTGGAAGCGGGGAAGTTGTGTTATTTGCTTCTCATCCTGATTTTGTTAATAATATTTACCCGTTATTTCATGATGCAGAATGGCCGGGGGATTCATATCATGGGAGGCGCTTAATCTATAATGCCTTTTTTTATACCACATCTGAGAAAAATATAATACCAAATTTGATATATTTTTATGATGTTCATACCATAAAAGATATTATGAATATGACAGATAATATTCACATACCTGATTCTGAATCAAATGATTTTAATGATATCATAAATGATATAAATATATTTAAAAATTCTATTGATGATTTTCATTTAGATTTACTAAATATTTCAAATCTTTTCTCAGTATTTCTTATAGAACATCCATTATATCCTGAAAGTAATCGATTTCTCTCTTATTCCCTCTATTATACCAATGTATCAAAAGAATATTTTAACAAAACCATTTCAAATCTTCACACAATTGATCAATTACAACAATTACTACATGAATTAAATGTATCGGTTGATGAAACAATTGATGAAATGAAATGGGGGATTCAACAAAATATTACTTGTGCAAAAAACATTTTTACCAAAGTATACCAAATATCACAACAAATTCAGTTGCTATTATCACAACCTGATCTTCCTTTAGTAGAGAAATTTGATTTATTAGAAAAAACAAGAACCATGTTAAACACCTATCAGATTGAAATTAAATATATTCCACAGATATTTTTTATATCAGAAATGATGAAACGAGATATGTTGTATCGATATGAAGCATTGTTAGCCATTAAGTAACTCTGGATTACTATTTGTTAAAAATTGTGTATTAAATGAGTGTTTCATAATTATGAGTGGTGTATTTTTATTATATTTATCTTTATTTTCACATGTATAAATAATTATAATAAAATACTTAAGGAAAAAGTCAGATAAATATGTGAGAAATATGGTAAAACATAATGTACATATAGTAATGGTTTTCTGCGTTTTTCTTCTCATTTCACTCCCACTGTTCCATGCCATATCAACAAGTGATATAATAGATACTTCACTAAAGGGAAGTAATCAATTGCTACCATGGTATAAACAACCTCAGGTGTATAATATGGTGGCATTCTCATCAGAAGATATTGATTCTTATCATATCACAGTTAATGGTTTATGGAATGGTTTTATTGGTGATAATCTCTCGTCTCCATTTGCCTTTGGTCGTTTATTTGAATCTGTTTTTAGTGGAGAGATATATGATTCAGATAAAGCATTTGTTGATGCACAACATGCAAAAGGAATGAAAGTACCCGCTACGATTCTCACCATACAAGGTCATCGTTCTTTTCAAGAGGATGATTTCGAAGCTTTTGCAAGTCGAGGGGCAAATGGAGAACTATGTCCATGGGATATTAATGCTGATTCATACTGGATGAACATTCTTCACCCTGGGTTTCAAGAATGGTGTTTTCAGCATGGAAAAAAAGCAATCGATGCTGGTGCAGATATGATTGTATTAGATGAAATACAAGGAAATAGTTTCATTCCTCTGTATCAATGGTCTGCACAATATACCGGCCAAGCTGTACCTGGTTTTAGTAATGAAACCATTGAGGGATTTAGATTATATCTCCATAGTATGTTTTCTTCTCAAGAATTATCTGAACAATTTGGTATATTAGATATTCATATCATCGATTTGAAAGAACGGATTAAATCAACCATGAATTTAACATATAATGAGCGTGTTCAAGCAGACCCGCTTATTTATGCGTATGCTACCTTTTTAGAAAAAACTAATTTTGAAGCAAAAAAAGAACTCATCCAAGATCTGCGATCATATGCTGCAAGTCAAGGAAGATCTATTGTCATAACAGCAAACTCATTTGCGCTTGGAACGGGGCAACACTTTGGGTTTTGGACCAAAGGACTGCTGTTTGCAGATGAAATAGATATGTTTACGTTTGAAAATGATTACACTGCAGTTTTTGATCAACCAATTCCTAATTTGTATCGGGCGAAATGGCTTGCTTGGGAGCGTCTAGCTTATGCTGCAACTGATGCACCAGCCGTTACACTTATCAATACGAACACGTTTGAAGCAATTAATAATAATTTTTTTCCCCTGTTTGGTTACTCAAATCTTCTAGGGATTCTTTGTGCAGAAGCATATGCAAATAAAGGATCATTTGTAAATTATCATATGCCAATTTTTGAACGTGAACGAAATTGGAAGCAAGTACAACAGATTCATTCATTTGTGATGAACCATACTGAGTTTTATGATATCACATCTACCCCACTTGCCCCGGTAGGAGTTCTTTTTCTCAATGGTGAGGGGATGCGTACACATATGTCAACATATCTTGGCTGTGCGCAGGCACTTGCGGAATCACATATTCCTTTTGAGGTTATTTTTGATGGAGATGGATACTATATTGATGCTGAGTTGCAAGTTCAAGATCTTCTGTCATATCCATTAATTGTTGTTCCATCCCTTCTTAACATTACTTCTTCGCAGATTGAAGCGGTACAATCGTATGTAGAACAAGGAGGTATTGTATTAATATTCGATAATGAAGTATTTAACACATCGATAGGGGAGAATACATCTGCTGAAAATGGTGAATATTATTGTTTTTCAGAAGACATTGGAGCTTTATATTATGCGACGTATGATGACTCATACCGCCAAAACTTAACAGATATAATATCTTCCTATACCGATGAGGTACTAACGTTATCAATAGATGAACGAAAAGTAATTGTTACTCCATATGTTCAAAAAGATAATCAACGAGTCATCCTGCATATGATTAATTATGATCATATAGGTTTTTTTGATTTCATATGGCCACATAAGAATATTCAAATAGAACTCGCTCTCCCCTCATTTCCAGTTTCATCATTAAATATCTATCAAATAGATGGATCCATAACATCGCTTCCCTTTTCTATTGCAGATCATAACATCGTATTCACCATTCCTTTTTTACAAGATTATGTCGTTGCGGTTCTTGAGTAAATATTGAATTAAATTTGAAGAATGAATCAAATATTCTTTGAATTTGTTGTGTAGTTAGGGGGATAAAGATTTTAAATAGCCTTTATATTATAATTACACGGTACTATATTTAGTAGGACTGGAGGTATTCGTATGTATTGTTTTCAAAAACAACGGGTTGTAATTCTGCTACTTATTTTTTTTATCTTGTTCTCTGGGGTCGGTGTTGTTACTCATTCCATAGAAATATCGAATCAATTTCTCCCAGCTCCAGAAGATCTTTCTTTGAGTATTGATGAAATAATTCAAAAAAGAACATCCATTAGAGAGTTTGAACAGACGCCTTTATCTGAATATGAGCTTTCTACCCTGTTATGGCATGCCTACGGACTTCGAGATGATGGAGTCTATACCATACCTTCGATGCAATCTACAGATGCTGTGGTTCTTTATCTGTTACTGCCAGATGGTATTTATCAATATGATCCAGTAGACCATATATTAGATTTTTATGCTTCAGGTGATTACCGGTATATTGGACAATATGAGGCACCTCTTCAACTTGGCCTTTGTTGGAATATTACAAAATTACCAGATAAAACGCGTGCAGGGATGCAAATCGGGGCGGTAGGACAAAATATCTATCATGCATGTGTTGCAATGGGGCTGGGTACGGTGGCCACGGGGGAGATTCCCTGCCCACTTGATTCCATTGGTTTACCTGAGGAACATAAAGGGATGATTGTGATGCCAATTGGTGTTCCAGCGGTGGAAGCAAAATATCGATGGCTACCTCTTTGGATATCGCCATTACCGAAGGTTCAGGATGCAGATGTCAGTTTCACCGATGCCATAAATCAATGGAATCTTTCGAAACCTTTTACTCATAGTCAGATCTCTGATCAGATGCTTAGTCAGTTCCTTTGGTCATGTTATGGGTATTCATCATATCTTGATCATTCAGGATTTGAAATGCATTATATAGAACGCCATCGAACGGTTCCGAGTGCACATGGCTATTATCCTCTGGAAGTATATGCGATATCTGAAGATGCTGTTTCTTGGTATATACCTGGATTACGTAATAATGACCCTGTTGGTCTTCCTATTGTGAGTTTTTTATGGAAGATACTTCGGGAGGATGTGAGAAGTATACTTGCTGAAAGTACCACTCCAAAGGTACAGGATGCTGCGCTAAATCTCGTCATATGTTTAAACATTGAGGATAGTAATCAAAGAGATGATTTATCTGATCCCTTGCTACGGTGGATATGGTCGTATGAAGCTGGTGCCTGTGTGCAGAATCTTCTGCTTGATACGACTGCATGGGGGTATACGATGCACATTCATCCCATTACACACAAAGATACTGTTTTGGAAACCTTGGGATTAAACCAAAAGTATGATCCCTTTGTGTTAGTTTGTATTGGATAAAAAAAGGGGACGGATATGATAAATAAACCATTGGGTCTTAGACTAATTCCACTTGTTTTTATTCTTTTTTTTCTATACTATTACCTAATTGCACCTGTGATATTGGATTCCTCTCAGACAATAATTGATTCATTGTTTTCAGGGTCGCTTTTTTCAATATTTGCTTGGATTGATATTTTTTTCTCTGTTCTTGTTTTATTTTCGGTTACGTATGGGTTCTCAAAAGGGAAGATCTGGGCGCAAAGCATTGTAATTGGATATCTTGTGTATTCAAGTTTTTGGGCACTCACCTGCATATTTCTCTTTCAATGGCAGATTATAGAACATTATCTGTATCTTGTGATCTATGTCCTTATTCTTTGTTATCTTTTATTTACGGATGTTACGATGTATTTTAGAAAAAAAACACATACACCAGGATTGCCGTATGCTATACCTGAAAAATATTATCAATATCAGCAGTATATACTTCATAAGAGATTGATACCTGATCAAAAGGAATCAAGGGAATATTATTTCTTCTATCCGACATTTTCTTTATATGGCATACCCTGTTTACTTCCACAGGGTTACACCGTGGGTTTCAATGATAAATCTCAAATACCTTATCTCAGAAAAGAAAGGTAAATAATTTTATTGTAAAATCAACTCTGTTTTAAGAAATATGTAATTGATAATGGTTAAGATGTACCTTGTTATTTATGACTTATGCCCGTGGGGATATTTCCATTCTTGAAATGTTTTTCAAGCCAGCCTGCTGTTGCATTTTCAGTATGATCAAAATATGGTACATAGGGTTTAATATCAAGTAACGGCGTACCATCAAACATATCGGCACCAATAAAAAATACTTTATTTTCTTTTATTTCTTTTATTTTTATTAAAGAAAGACCGATATGATTCGGGCGGTGAGGGCTACGAATAGCAAAGATACCATGGGGTATGGATTCGAGATAGGGAGTACCTACCATGGTTACTTTTTTTGATTGATGAAAATAAAATAGTAAATAGGCATGACTAAAATCTTTTAGATCTAATAATCCTTCTTGGTATATTTTCTTTACTTCCAAATAGGATACAACCTCAGTTTCGAATCGTCCTTGAATCGGAAGCTCTTGTTTTTGTTTATATGGTGTGTGTATGACACCAATTGGGTGTATGGTGAAATGACTCATAAGAAAGCTCCTTGTCTTGCAATGCATGGTAATTTAAAAATATAATGATTTATTCATGTTATAATTTTAAATTAATTTCACGAATATTTTATAACAATTATGATATTATTTAACTTATTATCCATAGAATGTGCTAATCGAATCAAATTTCTATGTTTATATCTCTATAAAATTTCGTGAGATTAAAAAATAATTGATGTTTCATTCAAGTTCCTTGATTATACATTTGAATTTTTGAATGACTCATTATTAAAACAAATCTTTTCTTAAAGTAGTAAAAATTAAAAAAAAAACAAATTATTTAATGAATGATTTTGTTACAAAATGTCATGCATTATCGACAATTGCAATTATTACAACTTGGAAATATTATTGCGGTAATTATTACAGTAACTATTAACAGTCTTACGAATGTGCTTTTGATTGGTGGGAATACTACCCAGGAAATATCTGATAATATCCCGAATCTTTTTGTCCCTGCTGGGCTCACCTTTGCGATTTGGGGTGTTATTTATGTATTAATTATTTTGTTTGCTCTGTATCTTGCACGTGATCTTTTCAAAACAGAGAAGATAACTCAACCATATCTAGAAAAAATCAGTTTTTTCTTTATTATTTCCTGTGCAGCAAATGTTGCGTGGATTTTCATCTGGCAATATGAATATGTCGTTCTTTCGATTCTTCCTATGCTTGTGTTGTTTTTTTCACTATTATATGTGTATCTACGGCTTGATATTGGAAGAACCTCCGTGCCAATGAAGGACCGGCTTTTAATTTATTTACCCATCAGTGTCTATCTTGGTTGGATTACCGTTGCTCTGATTGCAAATGTCACCGCAGTACTAGTAACGCTTAATGGAAATATTAGTATCGGTGCACAACAAATGTGGACGATTCTCATCCTGGTTATTGCAACAGTTATCACAATACTTATGCTATTGAAACGAAGAGATTATGCCTATAGTGCTGTGATTATCTGGGCATTTATTGGTATCTATTTAAAACGAATAACTAATGATCCGGTATATGGGGTACAGCTAGAAATTGCATATACTGCACTTATCATGATTGCTGTAATTGTTGTAAGTGCACTTATAATATATTTCAACAACTATCGATGTGCAAAAAAGCTTGAAACCACCTAAGAAAAGTACAGGATAAAAAAACATACCAGAAAAATATTCATAACAAAAAATAAAGAAGGTTAATCTTAAAAATCACTCGTTTTCAACCTTAATGAATACTCTTATAAATTATAATAATTATTATTTATTTTATGATAGTTATCAAAAAAACATCCCTCTTTTTAATTACAGGCATGCTCTTATCTTTATCATTATTATCTGGTTGTATTGCCCCATTGGAACCAATAGATGATCCAGTTACTCCTGAACGAGGGTTTTTCATGGGTATGAATCTAGCAAATCCTCTTTCTGGTCAAGAGATGCAAGATCCATACATTCAAACAGCGGAATATGCTGAATTTGCGACAATATGGTCAGTGGGCGTTGGTGCTGAAGGATTCTGGGAATACTCTGATAAATTAAAAAGTTCAGTTGGAAAAACAATTTTGAATGACTTTATTCGAGGAAATGATTTATTTCCTTTTATTCAATTTAGTTTTATCGATAAAAAAGATGGGAATCTGATATTAAAAACACCAGAAACTCTACCTAATGCAACATTATCTGATCAAACATGGCGAACATTATACAAACAATCCATCCTAGAAATGGTTCAAACTGCTAAACCCTTGTATATTTCTGTTGGAAATGAAATTAACCGATGGTATGAACTATATGGAATGGATGAGGAAAACCCAAATGGTTTTCAGCATTTCATTAGTCTTTATGAAGAAATCTATTCAGAAGTCAAAGCATTGTCACCAAAGACACAAGTCTGCTGTGTGTTTTCTCGAGAAATCGTTAGCGAACTTCGCGAAGCAGATCTTTCTGTTCTCTCACTATTTAAGAGTGAGACACTTGATCTTTTACTCTTTACTACGTATCCTATAGCAGTCAAAGGGATTAACACTCCTTCAGATATTCCATTAGATTATTATCAAAAGGCAGCAGTATATCATCCAAATGTTCCCTTTGGATTCAGCGAAATAGGATGGCCAACTTATGGTGAAGCAGGAGGAGAACAAGGTCAATATGATTTTTTAAAAAATCTATCAACAACACTTACTATTGATCAGGGTATTTCTCTGTATTTCTTTGGATATTGCTGGTTGCATGATTTAGAGGGTGGTGATACAAACGGATTGATTGGAAGGGATGGATCAGAAAAACAAGGATATCAAGCTTGGAAGGAGATTTCTCAATACAATCTTTGGATGGAGCAACCCAATGAGCAGATTGTGTTTGTTTCAAAAGCGGATTCTGAGGAAAATGAACTCTATCTTCTTGATAAATCTCAGACCATCATTAGGCTGACGAATAATACTCGAATGGAGAATAATCCAGCGCTTTCCTTTGACGGCTCAAAAATAGCATATCATGCAGGTGATCCAAATGATCCATTGACCTGGGAGATTTATGTTATGGATCTTGAAACACTTGAAGAAACTCAGATAACGGATAATATAGTTCTGGATGGTCATCCTGATTGGTCACCAGATGGAACCAAGATAATATATGCATCTTTTCAAGATGCTAAGGGAAATCCTGCCGCTGTTGCAGATTTGTATGTTGTTGACATCAATGATACGACAATTACTCAGTTAACAGATAATTCTTGGGAAGATAATGATCCTGAATGGTCACCAGATGGAACTAAGATTGTATTCAAATCAAATCGTCATACACAGATTGATGCAAGAGAAGAAATTTATGTTATGGATAGTAATGGAGAAAACATCCAAAGACTTACAACCACTTGTGGATGGGAATCAGATCATGATCCCAGTTGGAGCCCAGATAGTCAAATAATTACCTATATGCATTATGGAGGAAGTCGTCCATGGATGGATCTTGTAGATTTACAGACGTTCATACATCATTGGGATGAACTAACACCATGGAACACATATGTTGTAGATTTACAGGGAGAAGCTAAACAGGTAACTAATACAGAGTATATAGCTCAACTCGCCGTATTTTCAAAAAATGGTGAAAATATTTTATTTTTGGATAATGAGTTCATTCTTCTAAACAACAAACTCCGAGGGATATCTCATCGATTCACCATCATTAAACCTAATGGAACATTAAAGCGACAGTTACTCCCTGATGACAGACATTCACCAACCCTAGAATATTTTGATTGGTAATTGCTATTACCAAAAAATCTGCTAACGGTTTAATCATAAAAACCAGGTATTAATAAAAAATCTGCACTCTCTATAGTTAGTCCTTGATATGGATATAGTTAATGCATCAGACCAATCGCTTTCCTTCCCATAGATATCTCGAGCTTTCACCCGTACCTGATAGGTCCCCGGTTTTTGCCAGTTATGAAGATAGGTTGCATTTTGTTCCCCATTACAATATATCCAGAAATGATCTGATCCATCACCAAAATCCCATTGATAGTACAGTTCTGATTGAGGGTTATCGAGATCATTTGTTTGTGTTTCAAAAAAATATTCAGTGTTTATGACTCCATCTATTGGTCCAAATGGTTTATTTGGTGTTTGTGGTGCTATGTTTCCCGGTGGTTCGAACAAATTTGGCAAGTAATACGTATGAGCTGGTTGACTAAATTCTTTTGTGAGATTCAATAGAACTGGGTTTGTGTAATTATGGAAATGATACAAGCGGAGAATGTCTTCATTTGGATTAAAAACCCAAGAGTATTGAGTGAACAGCTCAACAGATTCAAGCAAGGATTCAATAACAGGTATGGAAGGATTAGTCATGTTTTGTAATTCATCGGAGAGAAAATCATACCGCCAACAGGGGTAGTTACCTAATTCTGGCGTACTTTGTAGGAAATTCGTACAGACCTGATAATCACCATTGATACGGAGGATATCATCACCTTCAATGATAGCAGCATCACCTGTTTTATCAATGACAAAGATTTGTCCAGAACATAAGATATAATTTACAAAAAAGAGATTATGGGATTCAATAAAAGCAATGACTTCTTCAACAGTAGTATACTTTTGAAGGATATGATTAACAGGGCTTGTAAAAATTGGTGGTTTGAAGAGTTCAAAAGATGCAAGTTTAAACGGTGTGACATAACTTTCGTAGCATAAACCATGCTCATTAAAACCACCAGCAAGCACCATGTAATCACTATTAAAGATATGTGGATAAGGAATTTCTAGGAAAAGACGACCATATGTATCATCTGTTGATGGATAGACATGAATGTAGGTATCTGGGCTCCACCAGTCTTTGTTATGGGCAATAAGAACAGTTCCATCTTTTCGAATGGTAAATCCTGAGCAAGCTGTACTTATTGTTGATGAAAGTAAAAGAAGAATGATAAACAGTATTCCAAGTATTATAATAGTTTTTTTCTTCATTTTTGAAATAACTCCTTGTTATGTGTAAATATTATCGTATAGTTATAAATTTAACTGATTTAATCGTATCAATAAAAAGTAATGTCATTCATGCGAAAATCATTAAATACACAAAGTTTGTTTTTCTCCTCTGATTTAAGGAGAAAATAACAATGGCATATGATTTCGCAAGTAAGGATTGGTTAGAGGCGTACAAAAATGCGTTAAATGGAGATCTTGGAAAAGAATGGCAGCAGGCCGCGAAAGAGTGGGAAGGTGATTTTTTGTTTATTATCACTGCTGATGACCGATTACCAGATACCGTTCATTATTATATTGATCTCTGGCATGGTGAATGTAGAAAAACAGAAATGATGATGGATCCAGATGCGCTGCCTGAAGCTGAATTCCAATATATCGGTACGTATTCGAATTGGGAAAAACTCTTAAAAGGAGAGATTGACCCAATCCGGGGTCTGTTGATGCGGAAATTCAAATTGGTTGGCAATAAAGGTAAATTAATGCGTTCTAATGTGGCAAAAGAACTTGTAAATACCGCAAGAAAAATCGATACAAATTTTGTCTAATATTCACATCTTTTTTTCTTTTTTTTATCTTTATGGATGTCTCTTAGTTCTTTGGGATTAATTTGAGGAGATATTCCCAGGCATCAAGGGTTTTTTGCAGAGCTTCATCATCATGTTGCATACAAGTATACATTCGTGCTCCAGCAAGGGTCATAATTCCTTGATTTAAAAGTGCGAGTTGATATTCTTTAGATACCTTCATACGATTAATTATTTGCATGAATGCATCAGATTGCTCAATGTCAACACAGAAAAAAGCTGTTGTATCATAGATGATAATAGATTTTTGATTATAAGCAAAAAAGGGAAGATCAGGTCTTGTCTCATAAAGTGTGTTAAGTTCCCGGGTGAGTTTATCAGCATAGGCCGCAGCTTTTTCACTAGCGTTGAATTTTTCAACAAATTTCAATGCATAATAACATGCTTTAGCCGAGAGTGCATTTGCTGCCATGGTCCCTGCAACAAATGCATGACCACCTAAAGCGCTTGATTCTCCACCCGCAAGAGCATCCATAACCTCTGCACGACCGCAAACCGCTCCGCAAGAAGGATAGCCATGCATGAGGATTTTACCGAGGATGACCATATCTGGTTTTATGTTATAGTGTTCTTGTGCACCGCCGGGTCCAAGTCTAAATCCGGTGACTACTTCATCCATGATCATAATCGCACCAAATTCATCACAGAGTTCTCGAACATACTTGTTCCACTCTGGGTGAATAGGGTGGGTCCCTGCTTCTCCTCCATTAGATTCAATCAGGCATGCAGCAACATTCCCATCGTTTTTTGCGTCTTCGAAAGCTTTACGTAATCCATCGAAATCATTTGGCATGACAGATATGGTGTTTGCTAAACATTCTGTGGGTATTCCTTCAGATAACATCATGCCAGTTCCAGGGATATGTAAACCAATAACTGTTTGATCGCCCCAGCCATGATAGTTCCCATCAATTTTGATGATTTTTTGATACCCAGTTTTTGCCCGAGCAATACGAACAGCAGCCATGATTGCTTCTGTTCCGGATTGAACAAATCGAACTTTTTCAATATTTTTCATCATCTTTTTAATTTGTTTTGCAGCAAGAATCTCATATTCACTAGTAAGACCGGTGGTTGTACCGTTTGTTTGCAGGTGCTCAGCTAGTTTCTCATCAAGTGGTTTGAAATGATGACCAAGAATAATGGGGCCACCACACATTAAATAATCAACATATTCGTTGTTATCAACATCCCAGAGTTTGTATCCCTCGCCTCGATCCATAGCGGGTGGAAATGGAAAATTTGGGCTTAGATTATGTTGCAATCCTTCTGTGAGATGCAGTTTTGCTTCCTCATAGAGTTGTTTTGATTTCATATGGTTATCTGTAAATTCTTTTACAAGTTTATTGACACTTTCCTTTGGTATTGGATGAATGGGGCTGGAGATAATGTTTTTTTTACGTTCCATAATTTCTTGAAATTCCATAATATAACTCCTTTGTATATGCCTTCAGTTACTCCATGGATAATAGTTAATTCTTTAT
>Ga0180430_10004179_pt1 | contig 12242 bp, 13 predicted proteins | sample SS_ome_9_FD_132999 | JGI IMG/M metagenome (GOLD analysis project Ga0180430, IMG submission 132999) | Hypersaline lake sediment archaeal communities from the Salton Sea, California, USA - SS_1_S_2 metaG | ecosystem: Environmental > Aquatic > Non-marine Saline and Alkaline > Hypersaline >... | reverse complement strand
GGTAAAGGTATAGAGGACGTTATAGGTGCTGGATACCGAGCTGTTAAGGGTGCGCCAGAGTCAGAGGCTCAACAGGTAGCGCAGTTCGCCAAAGAGCAAGACTTGCCTCTAATGACTACTGATGTTGTAGAGCCATCAACCTTTATTGGTAAGTCAGCGCAGTCGGCAGCAGAGAAAGTACCAGTTACAGGGACGGGAACGCTACGAGCAAAGCAGCAGGAAGCGCGAGAAGGTTTGATTGCTGATTACGCTAAACAGTTCGAGCCTTACGACCCTAACGAGGTTGTGCAGAGCTTACAGCGACAAACTAGCAAAGTTAAACGGGCGGCTGGTAATGCTCGACAAGGTGTTATCGATGAAATGCAGGGTAAGACAGTTAGCGCGTCAAATGCCATTAAAGCTATTGATGATGAGATCGCGAGACTAGGCAAAACTCCTGGTGGTGAGGTCAGAGCAACGGCAGACACGGCAACCATTGACAAGCTAGAGGCTTACAAAGCTGATTTGCTTGCTGAGCCATCTTTCGACAACCTAGAGCAATTACGCACTCAGTTTAGAACTGACGTAAAAGGCGATCGAATAGCAATGCCAAATCGCTCAGAGGCGTCCATCAATCGAATCTACTCAGCAATGAGCAAAGACATGGACGATAGCATTAAAAGCAATCTAGGAGACTCAGCAGCGCGTAAATGGAAAGCGTCAAACGCCGTCTATGCTAACGAAGCGAACAAGATTAAAAACACTCGACTCAAGTCTGTATTACAGAAAGGCGATTTAACCCCAGAGGTGGTTAATAATCTTATCTACAGCAACAAGCCAAGCGAGTTTAAAAACCTATATCGCTCGCTAGACAGCAAGGGCAAGTCTGCGGCTCGCTCTGCATTGATTGGCAAAGCATTCGATAAGTCTGGCGGCAGTCCTGAAAGGTTCGTTAACGAGCTTGATAAGATGGGCGCTCAGTTAGGTTTATCATTCAAAGGTCAAGATAAGAAGTTTCTTGATGGACTAACCAATTACATTAACGCAACTAGACAGGCTGGACGCGCGGAAGTGGTTACGCCTACAGGCCAGCAACTATTCCAAGTCGCTTTACCTGCTGGTATCGCTGCGGATGTCGGCACGACTGGCGGGTTAAATATCGCGGCTGGTCTTGGTTATGGTGGATTGGCTAGAGCTTATGAGAGCAGGATGGTTAGAAATGCACTAATGAAGCTCAACGCGATACCAAAAGGCAGTACCGCGTATGAGCAACAACTAGCTAAGGTTTCGGCTTTACTTTCGTCTTTCGCACAAGCATCTCGACGCGAAGAAGAATAACCGCTAAAAAGAAAATAACCCAGAACTCAAACATATTTACTCCTTAGCCCCTTCGGGGGCTTTAATTTAACATTCAATTCTTTTAACTTCTTCAATTAAAGCTTGCTCAAATCTTAGTGAAAACATCTTAGATAGCTTCTCTTTTCTTTCTTCGTAGTGATCTCCCATTTGAATAAATACAGTGTTAGCCCTTTGCAAGTCTATAACTGCTTTCATTTGTAGTTCACTCATATAATCACGCACTGACTCATTTTTTTCTATTTCATGGTGAGCCTTAAACTTAGCCGCAGACATACCAAGGACTATTCTATTGATCATGTCAGCCTCATTACTGAAGTGGTAAGGCTTAGGATTATCGTGAGAGTCTGCTATCGCATCGGTCATCGGCATAAATTCAACCTTTAGCGTTTGTCGATCTTCTAGTTGCTGTTGTTTTTCGTTAGCTTTGATTTCACAGTCAAGGAAGTATAGCCGAGCTAGCTTACCCTTCTCGCTACTCTCTATCATTGCAAGCTGCTTAACCATATCTGGAGTGCAGTGGTATTCTATTTGCTCAACGTTTGAACGAACGCCAACTTTGACGATGGTTACGCAGTAGTCGACATGCTCTGTGAACTCGTACTTTTCTATACGTCGCTTTATCCACTTGGCATACTCCGTTCTAACTCCAAGCCACTCATGAACAATGCGAGCATTGATAGCCGTAACAAATCCATTTTGCTTTGTCGCTTGAAAGGTTTTCTTTATTTCGTTGAATTGTTTTACTGGTAGGTGTTTTTTCATTTAAGAATCTCCGCTGCTTGATGGTTGCCGTATCTCTACGGCGAAAGGTGCGGGATTCATATCTCTATGAAGAAAGGTGCTTAACAAGAATATACAGCAAAAATTAACGTCAGCAAAACATATTTTACTGATAATTAATCCAGTAGGGTTTATAATAACCACAGCGCAGGAAGCGCCCTTTATGCTGACTTATGTCACGGAGGATACATGACAAGCATCAATAGACTTACACAAAAGACCAATCTAACTGATAGCGATATAGTTCCTATATGGGACTCAGAATCCAGCAGAACGCGAGCCGTTACCTTTGCCACCATGAAAAGCAACTTGATATATGTTTCAGACATAACCGCTGGAACTGGTACGCTTATTATTCATTATTCGGACGGTACACAGAAGGAATTGACTTTATGATTATCGAAATACCTAACGGCGGTGTGGTTGATGTGACCACTATATTAGGCGCAAGTGAGACTGATAGAATTGCTCTAGAGTCAAACTTCGACACTGAACGAACCGTATATCTCACCCTCTCTAGTGGCGCTCCATCTTCTACGGATGATTGCGAGGCTACACTTCAACCTAATCGTGAATCACCATTTTGCCAGCGCTCCATTACTGGCGTGAGTGGTAGCAAGGTTTACGCAATGGTAACGCACAGTGCTGATAATTCGCCTGTAAAACTACGCGCATCAGTGGGGTGATTTATGGGAATCTGGAACACAGCAGGAAATCAGAAACAAAATGCAAATGAAAATCTTCCATCAGACGTGTGCAGAATCGGCTGGAGTTCATACTTTAACGGCGACACAACACCAATCGCACTACCAGCAGGAACGGCAACAAAACTAACTCTAACCACATCAGGTGGCGGAGAGTCTGAAGAATACCTACCGCTCGGCGTGTCTGGCTTGTGGAACTCAACCACAAGCCAGTTTGATTTCTCGACTCTTGAAGTTGGCGATATGGTTGATATCCGCGTCGATGGATCGATAACAAATACAGGGTTTAATGAGTCTTTTGCGCTTGATTTGGTTGTTGGTATCGGCTCACCAGGTGAGTTTGCGCTACCATTTGCTAGTGGGGTTCGCCTATTCTCTGGCACTTCTGCCGTATCCAGATATAACGGTATATTTATAGGCTCTGAAAATGCCAAGAACTTTCCGTCTGAGTTTAGAATCACACCAACTGACGCGGCAACTGGATTCTTGATTGACATCTACGTAAAGGTTTTAAAGCGTAACGGCTGATTTGTTCGTTAAGTAAAATGTGGGTATATGAATTCACAAACAAAAGCGTTTATCTTTATGTTGATGTAATTGTGGTTCTATGGCGAAAGGTTGATTGTGCGCATAGGAATGACAAAGCTAAGATTAAAGTTGGAGCATCGTTAGATGCCTGACATAGGTAAAAATAAAAGACTCCATGTTAGGAGTTTTTTTATTTGATATAATTTAATCGGATAACAATAGCGATAACCGAGGACATTATGTCAGAAAACTTAATAACTCAGCCTTACACTACGCTGATAGACCCAAACCCGTCCGGCGGAAGATGCCGACCATTAGCCAATGCAAAGGTTTATATTGGCGAAAGAAACTTTAACCCAATAGACCCGTCAATATGGATAGGCGTCTACTACCAAGACGAACAAGGTAACGAGCTATCAATCTCTCAGCCACTAATCACCAATGAGTCTGGCGCTTTTGTCACACCTCAAGGTCAGTTAATTCAGCCCTACACGCGAACAATAGGTTATTCAATACTAATTCAGGATAAGAATGGAAATGACGTCTATCTTGATAAAAAGTTTGGTGCTCGCGGAACAACCATATCGGCAGAATCAAATACCTATTGGTCAAGCGTGGCAACTGAAGGTCAAACGGTCATATCACCAAGGGATGCTGGTGGAAATGTAATACCATTTAACTCTCTTCAGCTATTCATTAATGCAAAGCTTGAAACTAACTATCTGATAGATACGCCTGTATCTGGCGATATCACGCTAGGGTATCCATTAAAGCAAGGTCAAGAAATCGACATCTATGCTAAAACCCCTGTTAATATAGAGGTTTCAACTGGCATTGTATCCGGCGTTTATTTTGCTGGCGTTGAGGATATGAAGCTTGGTCAGAGATACACAGGAAATGTTGATCTTGAGTTCCTAGCCGACAATGGCGAGTACGTAAACACGATGTGGTATCACGATCCAGAAAACGGCGGTGGTGCAACGTACCGACTAATGAAGCTGGCTGATTATCGAAATGAAATAGGTGATTCGACTTGGACGCCTGACGGATTCCGCGATCACTATCTGTTGAATGGAACGACATATATTGCCCTTCTTGTTTCTGAGGTCGACGGTGTTCAGTATGCTTCTCAGTATGGTGTAAAGTACAACCTGTCTACCTATGCGGCTCAAAACCAACTAAGACTAAATGCGGCCATTGAGTATATCTGTCCTTTCCCTTGGGAAGGCACGTCTCAGGCAACTTACTTTGACAAAAACCTAAAGGAAGGGACTGTTATTGTAGATCGCGGTTTCTTAGCTGTTGATGACACAATAAAGCTTAACCCTGGCGTCACCATTCAAGGTGTGTCTCATGGATTCCGTCAGTTCGGCAAAACATTCATATCTGCTGGCACTCGAGGCTCTTACATTATGGGTGTTGGGGACTACAAGAAGAAATATGTCATCGATACTGCCAACTACAAAGACAGTACCGGTACTAGAATGACAGGATCGGATGAGTATATAACTAACTCTTCGGCAGACTCAAAGCTTGCCACATGGGCGGAAGGTGTATTTCTTCGTGACATATCAATTGTTAACGGCGGCGATAGCGCTACTGGTGGCGGATTCGCTGGCGGCGTTAGAATGTGCCTAGCAATGATGGGTGGATGGGATGGACTAGCAATCTCGGGATTTGATAACAACCTTCAAACCTCTAACTGCTGGAACCTCTCGATCGGCTCTTTGTGGTCTGAAGAGTCATATCTAGCTCATATAGGATTTGAGAACACCAACCCAATATTCTCAGGTAACTGCGTTTATGTTGGTAACGCGTCTAGCAAGTTCGAAATCCCAGAAAGGGCCTTTGATTCCGTACCAAAATGGTTTGGAACAAACCTTACAGGAGACGACAAGACGCTACCAAATGAGCACAAATATCAGTCAAAGGCCATCTTTATGGCTTACTGCTGGAATCCAACATGGACAAATGCAGTTATCGAGTTCTTCCAGAATCCGATATGCTCATACGGAAACACTGACTCTAAGATTACCTTTGAGAACCTTAGAGAAGAGGGCAACGAGTGGACAAAGACAATTAAAGGCACGCCTGACGTTAGGTCTACGCTGGTTACTGGTTGGAATACAATTTATCGATTCAACAAGACCTCATCACTGTCTGACACTCCATTCCAAGCGGTAGGGACAGGTTCAGCAATAGAGAATAGCTCTCCAATAATGATGAAAGGCGATACGTTAAACGACGATCACATTGACGGTTCGAGTCGGGCTAACCCATTCATAATTCGAAACTGGATTCAGTCAGCATTGTCTCCGAAAACAATGAGAACTCATAACGTGCAGATTGAAAGACGTCGATCAAACCTTAACATCTACATGAATGAGAGTTCGGGCAGCTCTAAGTATATGGGCGTTAGCTCGTCTCAATCGACAACTCTAAACGCGTTTTGTCGTGGCATAGTTAGAGGTTGGAACCCTAGCTCATCAAGCACTATATACAGCGCTTCCAATGGAAACTACAACGCGGTTCTGACAGGCGATCAAACTCACACAATGGGTAACGCCTCAAGTGCATCCAGCCCACTAGCTGGCTTTAATGATGCGATAGTTAACTTTGTTCGGTCTGGCGGTTCAACTGCTAACACTAAGATAACTAAATCAAATCAGGCTGATACAGGGCCAAGACTAAAGAACTCGGATGCTTCATTTGAGGGATTAAATCTTGAAAGTAACTACGTTGGCTCGTTCCAAGCAGAAAACAACGGACTTCTCAGGTGCGAGGGAAGAGTTAACCTGGAGCTTAACGATGTAGTGTGCAGCCGAAACACAGGGAGCGCAGCCCCAGTAATGTTCACGGCAATTGATGCTTGCAACCTAAATGTAACTTACAATAGTGGTGATATGTTTGGCATAGATGGCACGTCCGGCCTAGTCTCTGTTGTTACTGGTGGTCGATGCCTTTACACTGGCTCTTTCTTTAACGTAACGGCCAAGAAAACAAGCCCATCATCAATAGGTGAGGCCCAAGGACTTAAAGAGGTAACAATTTAATGAACTACTACATAGAAAATAAAAAGTCTGGCCAAAAGATTGGTCCGTTCACAGAGGATGACATCATCATCAAAGAGATTGGCGGAGCCAAGTTCTATTGTCACCGGACAAAAATAGACGAATCAACATCAAAAGAGTTGGTTCTATCTGAGTATGAAAATCACACTATTAAACTGGAGCGATAAAATGGCAGGTCCAACAGGTGCAAACAGACGTAACGAGTCAGACCAGTTTGAAAGCATTGCTGAGTTGCAGTCAGCATTCTGGCTGGAGAGGGGAACTCAGGTTTCAGTATGGAATGATTTTGACTACGACATAGATACAGTCGCAGGTAGCGGGGCAGTAACGATAAACGGCACGTCTCCCCAACTATACGCAAACAGAAAGAAAACAGATTCAGCAGTTGGATCTGTTAAGTCTGTGAATGGCGTCAATCCTGATGTATCTGGAAACGTATCACTAGACAAAACAAACTTTACAGACCTTAACAATGTTGACAACACCTCAGACGCTCAAAAACCAGTCTCAGTAGCCCAACAAAACGCACTAAACGCCAAAGTTGACAAGGTTGCAGGTAAGCAACTTTCCGACGAGAACTATACTTCAACTGAGAAGTCAAAACTATCGGGAGTCGGTGAAGGCGCAAACCTTGTTGATGTCATTGCGGGTACAAATGTCACAATAGACAAGTCAGATCCAAAAAATCCAATCATCAGCGCGTCAGGCGGTGGCGGCGGGTCAACCGATTGGGGCTCAATAGGTGGAACACTGTCTAATCAAACCGACCTGCAAAATGCTCTCGACGGAAAAGTTAACACTGTAGCAGGAAAACAACTTTCTGATGAGAACTATACATTAACAGAGAAAAACAAGTTATCAGGAGTAGGTGACGGCGCTCAAGTAGTCTCAGTTGTGGCTGGCTCAAACATTACTATTGATAATACAGACCCACAGAATCCTATTGTTAGTTCGTCTGGTGGCGGCTCTGGTGGAAAGCAACTTACCAACAAAACAACCGATCCGACTGGAAACCTACCGGCATGGGCCGCATGGATTGCGGACTCATCAGGCGGTGCGCTGACAAGACCGATGAACCCGACGCCTTCAGACGGCGAAGAAGTCACCGCTATCGATATTAGCGAGACGGCAGAGACTAACAACATAACGCTTACCGTTGTACCACCTACCACGATAAACGGCTCAGTCATAGATAAGAATGGCCAGTCTAAAAAATGGCGTTATGACGCAACTGGTGATGTTTGGGATTTGGTTTTTAGCGACGCCCCGGCTTCGGGAACGGGGCCAGCATATCAGGTTGAAACCAAGATTCTTTACATATCAGACGGGCTGATTAGTGAAATTGACACTGGTGCTGAGTTATCCGCAAACCGTAGAGAGATCGTTGATATTGAGTCAGACTTGGGCTTGGGTTGGTCTTCAGAAGAGCTGTGGATTCAAACTGAGATATTCAACGACACTGGTAACGGCGCGGCTGGCTGGAGCAATCCAGAGGTCATTAATAGCGGTGGCGGCGTTGGCGTTAAGTCATCAAGAAAGACTAATGAGATAATCGTTCAGTCTGGATCTGCTAGCCCGTTCCCCGGGCCTTCTTCATTTTCTGGTAATGCTTTCGGCCTAACTCTAGCCAGTCAACCTACAGTTAAAACTAGAATACTTGTAACTCGATTGACCTACGCTGGCGGACTAGACCTTGTTGACTCAGCAGTAATTGACGCTGGAACAGTTGCTATAAACAGTAGGTACACCTTTGATATAGCAACTCAACTTGGCGCTTCTTGGGTTGGTGCTGACATCCTTACTGTGTGTCAGATTCAAGTCGGCGGTGAGTGGGGTGAAGCAGGATGGGTTTACATAGCTGACGCTCACGGAGTTGAAGCAGGAATGCTTAATACTGATACAATTGTCGTCCAGACTGGTCGAGCATCATTAATAACAGCAAATGGAAATGAATCTTGCCACCCGTTCGGAGCGATAACAGCGCCAGCTACTGCTCCATGCAGAATTTTGTGTTACAAGTTCACCGACGGTGCGATTGCAGATGGTATCGTTGGTTCTGAAACTTACTCACTTGGTAGTCTGGCCGACAATACTAGAACAGTTACAGCGCTATCAACAATAAATCCTGACTTCGTAGGAAAGCACTTAGCTGTTCTTGCCGAAGTTCAGCAACCGACAAACTTATGGGGCGTTGGGGGATGGTGGACAACTTCAAATATAGCCTTAGGTTGTCGAGCAAATCAGCAGTACGACGCGATTGTGACGCAGTCAGGAAATGACTCTATAACGAGCATTTCAAATTTAGATGGCAGTCCTCACGGAACACCTAACTACACAGCTAACCGATTTATAGCACCAACAAGATTAAAACTTTGGAGATTTGGCTAATGAGCTACGTTTACGCAATGCCGGGAGAATCGGCGCAAACAACATCCGATACTGAGCTACAGTTAGATGGATTTATTTTGATGAACTCTTCTCGACCTGTCGGTAATTATGTCGCATCACACAACGGCGAATGGGTTGAAGTTAAATCAGTCGATGCTGAGCGAGAATGGCGCAACAAGGAATTAAAACTCGTTGCGTCCCAAGAATGCCTTTGGAAGTATAACTACGGCGATTTAGTTCGCGCTTACATGCAAGAGCTTGCGGATTACACCGATACAGACTTGTCAGTTAGACCACAAAGACCATTGACAGAAAAAGGTAACGACATTATTATTTAATTAACAAGTCGAGAAAAGGCCGCATTACTCCAATGGTGCGGCCTTTTTTTTATTTCCCATCCTGTTTGTTTTGTAATTCTTGATACTCACTTCGCTCTGGCATTCGTATTGGTATCGCGTTTTCTACACAGAACTGGTGAAACTTTTGCATGGCATGTAGCTTCTGACTGATACTTGCCACTTTGCGCCCCTCGTAGACATCAGAGTTAACCGCCCAACTCAATCTAACTCCATTTTCATCACAACCCAGACAAAGCTTTGTGTAAGCTTCGTGAGCGTCTTTCTCGTCGAAAGGGCGACTACCTATCGTCTTCCGCCCAACTGAGCCGTCACTGTTTGTTTTAGGCGCTAGAATCGGCATTGTTGCACCTCGCCTAGCTTGATACTTTGCAATATCAGCCATCCACATACGCCACAAAGCAAGCATCGGAAGTTTGCCGTTATTTCTCTGGGTGATAACAACCTTGAGCGGCTTACCTTCGTTTTCAAAGTGATCGTTAACGAATGATGATATGGCCAGCAAATCATCTGTGCTTGTTAGTAGGAACTCATTGGCCATCTCTACTCTCCTATCTTTGTAAATACACCAGCTTTAACTCTCTTGAGTTTGGCTTGGTGTCCAATGCTTATTGTGGTCTGGTAGGGATTTAATGACCCCGTTATCCATCCACATGTAGGCTGGGTGAAACTTTGTTTCATGATCTGCAAATCGCGGGTCATGTCCGTAAATGCCAAAATAAGTATTGCCCTCCTCTCGGTATAAACGAAGGCCAATAAACGCTTGCATCTCGTGACGGATACGAGATGTATCCAAAATATCATATGACGTTGGATTTCTATCTTTGCTGTTTTCGTTTAACTGGCAAAGTAAAACAACTGCTATACCCAAGTCTGCCGCTGTGTTTTTTAGCATCCTGGCATCGTCACCCATTGCGTAAGTCATTTGTTTCTGTGAGCAGTCATATGTTATTCGGTGCGCGTGGTCGATAAAAACAACACGTAGTTTTTTACCCTTATTCTGAGCTATCTGTGCATGCTTTCTCATCTCGCTACAGATATAGGCCATAGTTACATCTTTGCTACCGTCGATGGTGATCTTCCCGCTTTCGTTAAGTTCGTTCGCTGCTTTACCCCATCGCCCCATCCACTCGTCATATTTATCTGGCATCACCCTACTGTAATAAGACTGTCGAGCGTAGAAGTTAGCTGGAACGCCTGAAATCGCTGAAACTATCCCGTTAAACATCCCCAAAGCTGGCATTTCAATACTGAAAATATGTGCACACTCATCATCAAATAGCTCACATCGTGCGGCAATAGTGTTTGCAAATAGCGTCTTACCGTTCTTTGATGGCGCGCCAATAATCGTAATCTCACCAACAGCCAGATTTTGGTATCCCAATCGCTCATCGACTTCTTGAATGCCAGTTGAGATTCCAGTGCGAGCATCCATTAGTGACTTTTCCATCTCTTCAGTTGATTGTTCAATTAACGTTTGAACATCCAAAGTGTCATTTACGTTTAATCGACATACCGAACTATCAACCTCCCCAGATGTTTTGTTGATCTCATCAATGTAGTTAGTATTTGTGTCGGAAAGTTCTTGAATTCCTTTCTGCCACGCTTCAATTGTTTTTCGACGAATAGATAGTTGAACAACCTTTCTAGCGTATGAAACCATATTTCTAGTCGTTGAGTTGTTCTTAACCATTTCTGCGAAGTAGGCATACCCTCCCATTTCATCAGTAATCTTGTCAGAAAGCAGGTTTAGATCGAACGACTCACCTTTTTTTACTTCAATCTCGAACAATTCAAACATCAATCTATGAGGTCTCATGTAAAAGTCGTCGGATTTCAGAAACTCGATTTTGCTCATAAGTGTGTGATCTTCGATTAAGCTTGCGATAACTGACATTTCCGCTTCTCTACTAAATGGCGGTGCTATTAAGTTTTCCATTACATATTTCTCAGTGCTGCTAGTGGGTCATGGTCTGCTGGTGGTGTGTATGTTTGAGTTTGCCTTTTAACTGGAACCTTCATCCATTCATCTTTGTAGGCAACCCAACCTCTGTTAGACCATTCGCTTAATATGTCATCGTTCGAGTATCCTCGTTTTCTTGATAGTGAAAACTGCTTCGCATGGTCATTGATGACTCTTTGAGTTATCGGTGCCTTTTTCTTATTGCGAATTGCTTTAAATTCTTTTATCTCTTCTGGAGAAAACGCCAAAGGCGAAAAGTCTAATTGGATCTTGGTTACTGGTTCTTGGTTATTAGTTTCTGGTTTATAGTTAGGGATACCAGTTGGATTATTTTCGCTTTCGTCTCGATTCCCAGTCGGTTTGTCTAAGTCTTTGATTTTAGGGCGACCTCCAAGCTTTGCGTTTTTCTTATTTCGCTCTGCCATTTTCCGGTATTCACCTATTAATTTTTCGCAGTGGTTGTGAGTCCATCCGTCCTTTGTTTTATTAAAGAACTCCTCTAGTATTAATTCTGCCGTTTCCGACTCGTCAGCCATTCGTAGTTTTCGCAAAACCAAGTGGGTTTTGAGTGGGATTGGCTTTTCGTGGTCGTAATAGAAATTTACCAATCTAAGGTATACTGCCTCTTCTTTTAGTGAGAGGTGGCTAGTGTCTTTTGCCCAACTAGCTACATTGAATTTGTAGTAGTGCATGTTGTATAATGTCCTTGTTGATAAGTGATAATTAAAAGCCTCGTTTGCCGCGGGGCTTTTTTATATGTGTAATCCGTCGATGATCTTTCTGGTTAGCTTGTCATCATAGAACCCGTCACAGAATCGCTTTCCGCCAGAATACATTTTCCAGCGCACGTCCTCGTCAACTGATCGCATTGATAGGGCTTGCTTTGCAAGGCTTTCTAACGCTGCGGTGTAGTTACCAGAATGGTCTTCATCGGCAATCTTTTGAATCTGTGAAATCAAATCTTCTTCGAATCGTGTTGGTTTTAAAATCTTAGCCATTGCTATCTCCTTAGTAAGTGATATTAATATATATCAATTCGTAATACAGTGCAAGCAAATAAAAAGGAGCTTTCAATCCTTCATGTTTTCAACTAAAGGAGGCTATTGCACCTCCT
>Ga0180430_10004177_pt1 | contig 12246 bp, 10 predicted proteins | sample SS_ome_9_FD_132999 | JGI IMG/M metagenome (GOLD analysis project Ga0180430, IMG submission 132999) | Hypersaline lake sediment archaeal communities from the Salton Sea, California, USA - SS_1_S_2 metaG | ecosystem: Environmental > Aquatic > Non-marine Saline and Alkaline > Hypersaline >... | reverse complement strand
GCCGCGTTGATGATATCCCGGCGCCGGCGTTGTTTTTCCCGTTGTTTTCTCTCGTGGATGCCCATTTTACCCCATTATGATATGAAGCTGATTCATTTTTTAGTCAATGTGTTTTATATATATAAAATTTCCATGAATATCGCAAGGATAAAAATGAAAACACCGAAACAGTATCCGTTGTATAATTTTATTTGACTTGTTCATTTTTTGCGCTTTTTGGTTCCCATGTGACATTTTTTTGTCTATGATACCAGGGATGACACTAAAAAATTGATCAACCTCGGGGAGATTTGAAAATTATGCCGAAAACAACATACTGGGCGGATGCATATGTACACAAAGCGTGCAGTGCCGCAGATGCCCTGCAACACATAAGGCCGGGGCAGCGGGTGTTCGTCGGGTCATCCTGTGGAGAACCCCAGCACCTGGTCAATGAACTGTCCAAGCTGTCGGAACGGTTCACCGATCTTGAAATCGTCCGGCTGTTGAGTGTTGAAAGCGGTCGGTTGACGCGTATTGCCAACCGGTCCCATTCCCAGCAGTTCAATATCCGGTCCTTTTATCTGGGGTCCGCCTCCCCCACCAGGATAAAAAAAAACAGGCGGTTCATCACCCCCATCAACCTGTCCCAGATACCCCATCTGTTCAAATCACGGCTCATGCCCCTGAATGCAGCCCTTATCCAGGCGTCTCCACCGGATGATTTCGGATGGATGAGCCTGGGGGTTTCCGTGGATATCAACATGGCGGCCTGTGAGTCTGCGGATCTGGTCATCTGCCAGGTGAACTCGAACATGCCCCGGGTGCTGGGCCGAAGTTTCATTCATGTCAATGATGTGGATTACATTGTAGAACATGAAGAAGATCTGCTCACCATTGAGCCGCTGCCGGAGATGGAAACCGCCAACACCATTGCCAAACACATATCCCGGCTGATCAGCGACGGGTCGACCATCCAGACCAGCCTGGGGGTGACCAATGATGCCACCATGGTCTGCCTGTCGGAAAAAAACGATCTGGGCGTTCATTCCCAGTATCTGTCGGATCCCATGATGCGCCTGTTTTCCATGGGGGTGATCACCAACAAGAAAAAAGGGTTCAACGACGGAAAACTGGTGGCCGGCAGTGCGGTGGGATCCGCCATGCTCTATGAGTTCATCGACGACAACCCGTCCATTGAATTTCATCCGTCCGACTACATCAACAACCCCACCATCATCGGACGCCACACCCAGATGGTGACGCTGAACACGGCCATGGCCATCGATCTGACCGGCCAGGTGGCAGCCGATGCCCTGCCCCTGAACAACTACACCGGCATCAACGGGTTGCTGGATTTCACCCGGGGGGCAGCCATGTCGCCCAGGGGAAAATCCATCCTGATGCTGACCTCGACATCCGACAATAAAAAAACCAGCCGGATCATCCCCCATATGTCGGACAATGCCGTGGTGGTGCCCCGGGGAGATGTTCAGTTCGTGGCAACGGAATACGGGGTGGTGAACCTGTTCGGCAAAACCCTTCAGGAACGGGCCATGGCCCTGATCAGTATCGCCCATCCCGATTTCCGGGATGAGCTGTTTGCCAATGCCAAGGACCTGGATCTCATCGATGTGGAGCGCCAGTTCAAACAGGCCATCAAAGGGGTATATCCGCTCAAATACGAAGAAACCATCACGATCCATGGCATTCCCGTCAATTTCCGGCCGGCCAGAACCGTTGACGAACGAAGCATTCAGGAACATTATTACAACATGAACCGGGGGGACATCGTTTCCCGGTTTTTCCATGAAAAGAAAAGCTTTGTTCATGCCCAGATCGAAACCACCTATGAAATCGACTATATCAATGACCTGACCATTGTGGCCACCATCGGAGAGCTGGGGTTTGAAAAAATCATTGCCGTGGGAGAATACTTTAGAAATCCCATTGTCAACATGGCGGAAATCGCATTTTCCGTCACCCATGAATACCAGGGTATGGGCATTGCCAAAATACTTCAGGAAAAACTGGCGGTTGCCGCAAAAGACAACGGCATCAAAGGCCTGATCGCCTATACCTCCCCCCAGAACAAAGGCATGATCCGGCTGTTCAACAACCTGCCCTACAAAATCAAGTCGGAAAAGGATGATGACATGATCATCCTCAACTGTCTGTTTTCAGAACCCAGACAAAAAGAAAAAAAAGCTTCCGAACCGGTGCCCGGGTCTTTGTGACTTTCAGGCTGTCTGCGATGAAACCGGATCACCCGGTTTCATCGCCGCTTCAGCAATGCCACGGACTCGATATGGTAGGTATGGGGAAACATGTCCACCGGCTGCACTTCCACCACCGCATATCCGGGTGCCAGCATTTCGAGATCCCGGGCCAGGGTGGCCGGGTTGCATGAGACATAGACCACGGTTTCCGATCCCAGACCCAGCACCTGAGCCACCACATCCTTGTGCATGCCCACCCGGGGAGGATCGATCACCATCACATCCGGTGTCTTTTCCAGTTTCGGCAGCACGTCCCGGATATCGCCCGCGACAAACTCACAATTGTCAACCTGGTTCATGGCGGCGTTTTTCCGGGCGTCCGCCACAGCGGTTTCCACAATCTCGATCCCGGTGATCCGGGCGGCCTGATCCGACAGCCAGATGGGAATGGTGCCGGTGCCGGAATACAGATCCAGAACCGTTTCATTACCGGCAAGATCACAGTAACGGGCCACCACATCATACAGTGTTTCACAGGCCCGGGTGTTGGTCTGAAAAAAGGAATTGGCCGAAACCTCGAATTCGAAGCGGCCCAGGCGTTCGGTGATCACTTCCCGGCCATGCAGCAGGATCTCTTCTTTGCCCGTGCTGACGCCGGATCTGGCGTCCGTGATGTTGTTGACAATGGATGCCAGGTTGTCAAACGAATCCATCAGTGAATCCGCCAGCCGGGTGACCACGGGCAGGTTTTTGTCCCGGGTGACGATGTTCACCATCCACTGGTCCCGGGCCACGGAATGCCGCAGCATCACATACCGCCAGAATCCGGTATGATGGCGCAGGTGATAGGCCGGCAGGCCAGATGTCCGGATGAATTCTCTTACATGGGCCAAAACGGCATTGCCCTGTTCCGGCATGATGTCACAGTGGTGGATATCGATGACCTGATCAAACGTGCCGGGCACATGCAGACCGATCCCCAGGTCCTTGGCAATGGTGTCATCGGCAAGTTCTTCAGGCATGAGCCACCGTCTGGCGGAACAGGAAAACTCCATTTTGTTCCGGTATTCAAACACTGTTTCAGACGCAATCACATCTTTGACCGGCACATGGGTCAGCCGGCCGATATGGGCCAGTGACTGCACCACATGCTGTTTTTTGTACTCCAGCTGGGTGTCGTAAGGGATCTGCTGCCATTTGCATCCGCCGCAGAAATCTGCATACCGGCACCGGGCTGCCTGACGCAGGGGGGATCTGGAAAGAAATTCGATCAGTTTTCCTTCGGCCCAGTTTTTTTTCTTTTTGACAATCTTGACCCGGACCCGGTCGCCGGGCACACACCGGTCCACAAACACGGGAAACCCGTCCGGTTTTGCCAGGCCTTTGCCCCCATAGGCCAGGTCGATGATTTCCAGTTCACACACGCCGCGTTTCTTGATGCTCATGGATGTTTCCCGTTTCCCGGTTTCAGTTTTAAGGGTTGAGATTATACCGGCTTCATGGCATAAAAACAAGATGCGCCTCATTCAAACCCGATTTATGGTGGATCAGCTGACTTTGACCGGGGAGCTGAGTCTGCCGGATACGCCTGAACCGCCCCTGGTGGTGGGATCCCACGGCCTGGAAGGCTCCCGGTTTTCCGCCAAACAGAAAGTATTGTCCCGGCTCCTGCCAAAAACCGGCATCGCTTTTTTCCGGTTTGACCACCGGGCATGCGGAGACAGTCAGGGCGATTTTGTCAAGGACACCTCCCTTGACAAACGTACCAGAGATTTTCTGGCCGCCGTGACCCATGTCCGGAACATGAACCTGACATCCGGCCAGTTAGGGGTGTTTGGTTCTTCCATGGGCGGGGCCACCTGCATCAATGCCTGGCAGACCCTGGAAAAAACATTTGGAAGACTTTGCGGCGGCGTGTTGTGTGCGGCCCCGCTCAGAAGCCGGACCATCCACAACATCCCCACCCAGGGCACAAAAACGAGACCGGATCTGCCGGTATCATTTTTCAAAAACCATCTGCTGTTCGATCTGACCGACCAGGCCCCGGCCCTCCACCATGTGCTGATTTTTCACGGGGATGCCGACCGGATCGTGCCGGTGGAAAACGCGGCAATTCTGCTGGAAAACATGCAGTCCCCAAAACACGCCGTCATCCAGAAAAACGGGGATCATCCCATGTCATCCCCGGTGCATCAGGCGGAATTTGAAGCGCAGACCATGGCCTGGTTCAGACGGATTTTTTTTCGGTCAGATACCGCCTGAGAAGCTCCAGGGCCATGGCGGCAAAAATTTTCTTGTTTTTTTCCCGGTCATCAAATTTGAATTCAAATTTCCTGGAAACGGCCACCCCGCCGGGACCGGCCACACCGATGCACACGGTTCCCACGTTTTTGGATGTCGGCCCGCCCCCCGGACCGGCAATGCCGGTGGTGGACACTGCCCAGTCCGATCCTGCCACCCGCCTTGCCCCTTCGGCCATCTCCAGCGCCGTGGTTTCATGCACCGCCCCAAAGGTCTCCAGGGTGTCCGGACGGACCCCGAGCACACGAATTTTGGCGGAATTGGCATACGTGACCGCAGACAGCAGAAAATAATCCGAACTGCCCGGCACCTGGGTGATCAAATGGGAAATCAGCCCGCCGGTGCAGGACTCGGCCACCGCCAGGGTCTGACCCTCACTTGCGAGCAGTTTTCCCACCTCCGCTTCCAGAGACAGACCGGTATGGGATACCACCTTGCTGCCCAGCTGCTGCACCACCCACTGACCGGCCCGTGCCAGAACGGTTTCAGTTGCTTTTTCATCCATGCCGGCATCACACACCAGCTTCACCTCTATGGTGGGAAAGCTGGCCCTGAACCCCAGGCGGATGCCGGGGAACTGATCATTGAACGATGCCAGCAGCGCCCCCACCTTTGACTCATGAAGCCCGAACACCGTCAACCGCCGGATGCGCAACCGGGTCCGGGTACCCTGTATGGTTTGAACCTGAGGCACCACACAGGCTTCCATCATCTGTTTCATCTCGGACGGCACCCCGGGCATACAGAAAAACCAGCACTGGTTGAGCTGAAACGCGAACCCCGGCGCGGTGCCATGGGTGTTTTCCAGAACTATCGCCGCCGCCGGCAGCCAGGCCTGTTTTTCGTTGTCCGGTGTCAATTCGAATCCCCGGCGGTCAAAATAGGTTTTCATGGATGCCAGGGCCGAGGGATTCAGGACCAGGGATTCCCCCAGCGCCTTTGCACAGGCCAACGCCGTGACATCGTCCTGTGTGGGCCCCAGCCCGCCCGTGACCAGGCACAGTGTGGTCCGCCGGGAAATGGCCTGCACGGCATCGCAGACCGCGTCCACCTCATCTCCTTTGACCGTGATCTGGGACACACGGATTCCCATCTCTCTGAGCCGGCTGCATAAAAATGCGCTGTTGGTGTCCACCAGGTCTCCCAGCAGCACCTCGTCGCCTGTGGAAAGAATTTCAGCTGTCATCTGTTCATCCTTGACATGATTTCAATGGCCCCTTTGTTTTTGGATCCTGTGATTTTGACCGCCTTTTTCAGCCACACCGGATTGAAAAACATGGCATGGTTGGCGGAAAAAAACGCGGGGTTCTTTCGGATCCGGGATCCAATGGCCATCCGTTTTTTAAAGGTCTTGTCCAGAAACCGTTTCACCTGTTTTCTGTCCCACCCGGATGGGTGCACAAAGTTCGAGTACAGCGACAGATCCCCCTGGTAAAAATCAATGGTTTCCAGATGTTCAGCATCTTCACTGAACCGGGGCAGATTGAACACCGCCAGGTTCAGGTAGTCGATATATGGGTGGTGGGCTTTTGTAAATGCCAGCGTGGTCAGGGCGGAAGACCGGTCCTCGAACTGTGTGCCGAACAGCAGATACACATAAGTGAAAATGCCGGCCTGATGGAGATTTTTCAAGATCCGGGAGGCCCGGTTCAGGGTGGTGCCCTTGTTCATCCGGTCCAGCACGGCCTGGTCACCGGATTCCAGGCCCAGTTTGAGCATGATGCACCCGCTGTGTCTGAGCTGCACACAGAAATCCGGATCTTCCAGAATTTTTTCAAACCGGACAAATCCATACCAGGTGAACGGCAGATCCGGCCCGGCACCGGCCAAAACTTTCAAGAACGCCGGTGTCACGGCATCATCGATGAAATGAATCGTGTCCGGGTTGAAGCGGTGTGTCAGGGTCAGGGTATCTGCCAGCACCTGAGAAGCGCGCTGGGTGCTGTATCTTCTTGTTTCCGCTTTTTCAGGACAGAACCGGCATTTGCGCCAGTAACACCCGATGGTGGTTCTGAACGGCAGCACCCGGGCCGGTGACACATAGGCCTGTCGGTCTGCAAAATGATAATCCGGCACATAATGGCGCCGGGTGGTGCCGGATTTTCCCAGAAGATCCAGGAGCGGGATCTCTCCTTCCCCGGGGATCATGTGATCGATGAGCCCGGAAAAAGGATGCGTGAAATCCGGCCGGCTCATCCAGGAAGAGATCAATCCCCCGCCCATGACGATTTTTTTTTCACCAAAATGCTGCTTGATCCATCCGGCCAGTGCGAAGCTCACCAGGGCCTGATTCAGATAACACAGAGATATTCCCACCCAGGGGGAATCCCATCGGGACAGCACGGGTCTGAGCCGGTCTTCAAAAAAAGAAAAAAACGGGTTGTGATGACAGGTGTTGGCACTTTCCATCAGATCCCGGCTGCGCAGCGGCGACAGGCAACGGTCTGTGTAATCACTCAAGGTCACCTTGAACCGGGTGGTATCCACGGCCAGAGACAACAGTTTGTTCAAGTCATACACCCGCTGATGATACCGGTCATCATTGGCATACAGACGCGGGTTCCGCAGGTCTGCCAGAATCGCATCCCGGTTTTTCACTGCCCTTGCCGACCAGGAATCAGTGGCAGACAAGTCCTGCTGAACCAGATAGTCAAACCCCTGAATACTGGCATCCACCACATGGCAGTCAATGCCGTTTTCCATCAGGGCCGCCGCCAGATAGGCCACACCGGCCGGCGGTTCACAGGGTTTGGCCACCGGGGGAAACAATAATATCATCAGGTTGTGTCCTTGGCTGTGTTCCAACACCATCATGCCTTATCCGGCCCTGCTTGTAGCATATTTTCAAACAAATCCCCAAACAAAAGTTTTACCGCTTGTTTCTACAAACAGAAACAATTGTCTTGACAACCCGGATCAAATCATTTAATTTTCCCGTCATTTGAACCTTTTTACCCGACAGGAACGCTTTGGTGATGATCATATCCCGATTTCCAGACAACCGCCGGTTCAAGGACCTGGCAAAAACCCACAATGTCGTGCCGGTGTGCATCCGGATCCTGGCGGACACCCACACGCCCGTGTCCATCCTGACCAAATGCCGCAAACCCGGGAACCCATGTTTTCTGCTGGAAAGTGTGGAAGGCGGGGAACGATGGGCCAGGTACAGTTTTTTAGGCATCCGGCCCCATGGCAGCGTGCAGGTGTTTGCCGATCATGTCAAACTGATGACCCGCATGGCCACACCTGAAGAAACCTGCCGGACCATTGCCCATGACAACGATCCGTTGGCTGTGCTCCGTGAGATCCTGCAGGCCTATCATCCGGCACCCATGCCTGAACTGCCCCGCTTCTGGACCGGTCTGACCGGGTATGTGACCTATGAAATGGTAGCTTTTTTTGAAGATATTCCGGTTTCCCTGCCGGACACGGACCCGTACGCCCATTTCATCATCCCGGAACAGATGATCATTTTTGACAATGTCCAGCAGACCATGACCTGTCTGGGCATCTGCTATCTGGATGAAACCACTGATCTGGATGCCGCCTATTCCCAGGCATATGACAGCCTGTTAGACCTGCTTGACACGGTCGAAGCACCGCTGCCGGCCGACAAAAAGGAAACACCCGGCCGTCCGGCGACCCTTGCCTCCCGGATGCCCGCATCCCAATACCTGGAAGGGGTCAACACCATCAAACATCATATTCAGGAAGGTGATATCTTTCAGGCGGTGTTTTCCCAGCCCTTTTCCTGCACCACCGACCTGGATCCGGTCCGTTTCTACCGGGCCCAGCGATATATCAACCCGTCACCCTATATGTTTTTCATGGATTTTTCCGACCGGGTCATTGCCGGATCATCGCCGGAAACCATGGTGCGTCTGGAAAACGGGGTGGCCACGCTGCGTCCCATTGCCGGCACCCGGCCCAGAGGGATCAGCCAACAGCAGGATCAGGCCCTGGCAGACGAACTGCTCAAGGATGAAAAGGAAAAAGCCGAGCATGTGATGCTCATCGACCTGGGACGCAACGACCTGGGGCGGGTGGCCATACCCGGCACAGTCCAGGTGACCGACACCATGGTGATCGAGCGCTATTCGCATGTCATGCATCTGGTATCCAATATCACCTGTGACCTGAAGTCATCCTGCGATGCCCTGGATCTGTTCCGTGCCACCTTTCCTGCGGGCACCCTCACAGGCGCCCCCAAAATCAGGGCCATGGAGATTATCGGGGGGCTGGAAAACCGGCCCCGGCGGATTTACGGCGGTGCTGCCGGATATCTTTCGTTTACCGGCAACATGGATTTTGCCATCACCATCCGTACGGCTGTCATGGAAGATCAGACCCTGACGGTCCAGGCCGGTGCCGGTATTGTCTATGATTCCGATCCTGACACCGAACTTCAGGAATGCAGAAACAAGGCAAAAAGTGTGGAATCCGCGCTGAAGCTGGCGCTTTCCCATACAGATCCATCCATTTTACCCTCGGAGAACCTTCATGAACGTGGTCATCATTGACAATTATGATTCGTTTACCTTTAACCTGGTTCATTACCTGCTTCACACAGGCGTAACCGTAGACGTCTTCAGAAACGACAAAATCAGTGTCCGGGAAATCCGGGACATGGCACCCGGCGCTGTTGTCATCTCCCCCGGCCCGGGACGGCCGGAAGATGCCGGCATCTCTCTGGACGTGGTCAAGGAACTGTCCGGCACCCTCCCCATTTTAGGGGTCTGCCTGGGCCATCAGGCCATTGCCCAGGCCTTTGGCGGCACCATTGTTCACGCAAAACAGATCATGCATGGCAAAACATCCAGGGTCACGGCGGATGGCGAGCATATCTTTACCGGACTCAGCCGGCCGTTCCCCGTGATGCGGTATCACTCGCTGGCCGTCCGGGAATCAGACCTGCCGGCCTGCCTCACGATCACCGCCCGGTCCGATGATGGAGAGATCATGGGCCTTCGCCACATGGAACACCCCACCCAGGGGGTACAGTTTCATCCGGAATCCTTCATGACCACGGTGGGCAAACGACTGATCCGTAATTTTATCAAAGGAGCGGCCTGATGACATTCACCCAGACCCTCAACCAGATCATTCAAGGCCGGGATCTGACCCAGGAACAGGCCGCTGAAATGATCACCCATATATTTTCAGGCAATATCACACCGGCCCAGACCGGTGCGTTCATGGCAGCCCTGGCCACCAAAGGAGAAACCTTTGAAGAACTGGCGGGCGCGGCCCGGGCCATGCGGAGAAAAGCGGCCCGGATACAGGCCTTTTCCGGAAAAGTAATCGACACCTGCGGCACCGGCGGGGATGCATCGGGCTCGTTCAATATTTCCACCACTACCGCCTTTGTGGTGGCCGGTGCCGGGGTCACTGTGGCCAAACACGGCAACCGGAGTATTTCCAGTCAATGCGGGAGCGCGGATGTGCTGGAAGCCCTGGGGGTCAATTTGGCGGTCGAACCGGAAATCGTGGAAGAAGCGGTCAATGATATCGGCATCGGATTTCTGTTTGCCCCGAAGTTTCATGGTGCCATGAAACACGCGGCCCAGGCCCGGAAGGAATGCAAAATCCGCAGCATTTTCAACATGCTCGGACCATTGACCAATCCCGCGGCTGCCTCGTGCCAGATCGTCGGGGTCTATGCCCCGGCCCTGACGGAAATGTTTGCCAACGCCCTGCATCTGCTGGGGGTTGAAAAAGCGTTTGTGGTTCACGGCCATGACGGCATGGATGAGATCACCACCACCGACCTGACAAGGGTGTCTGAACTGTCTGGAGGACAGGTGAAATCCTATGACCTGGACCCGTTGCACTATTTTGACGATTATGCGGATCCCCGGGAACTGCAGGGAGGGGATGCCCGCAGAAATGCCGATATACTGACCGGAGTCCTGTCAGCAGACAAGGGCCCGGCCAGAGACATTGTGCTCATCAATGCCGGGGCCGGTCTGGTGGCGGCCGATGCCGCCGCAGATATTGGCCAGGGGATTCAGATGGCGGCAGACGCCATCGATTCCGGACGCGCCCTGCAAAAACTCAATGACCTGGTCCGGTTCACTCAGGAGAATGGTTGAACATGGCTGTCACCGGATTTTTAAAAACCGTCAAAGAGATCAAGCAGCAAGAAATTGCCGTCTGCCAGCGGCGCATCCCTTTGTCATCCATCCGCCAGGAAGCGGAAGATTCGCCGGAACCGCCCGATTTTGCCCAAGCCATGGCAGCCGGGACACCAACGGATGTGGGGGTTATTGCGGAAATCAAAAAAGCATCTCCATCCAAAGGAGACCTGTGTGTGGACCTGAACGTAAAAAAATATGCGCACATCTATGAGAAAGCCGGGGCCGTGGCAATATCCGTGCTCACGGAATCTGTCTATTTCAAAGGCAGCCTGGCAGACCTGACCACCGTGTGTACCCATACCGGTCTTCCGGTACTCAGAAAAGATTTTATCTTTCATGAATATCAGATCTATGAAGCCAGACACGCCGGTGCCGCCTCCGTATTGCTCATCACCACCCTGCTGTCACCGAACCAGCAGGCAGACCTGACCACCCTGGCACAGGAACTGAATATGGTCCCACTGGTGGAGATATCCTCTGAATGGGAAATGGATCAGGCCCTGAGCACCGGGGCCGTTATTATGGGCATCAACAACCGGAACCTGTGCACCCTGGATGTGGACCCGGAAGCTGCCGTCCGGATTGCGCCGCTGCTTCCCAAAGAGATCGTGCCGGTGGCGGCATCCGGGTTCTCCTGCCGCAACGATATCCAGAAAGGAATCCATGCCGGGATCTTCAATTTCCTGGTGGGAGAAAGTATTGTCAGATCAAGTGATCCAGAATCATTCATCACATCATTGAGAACCGATGCGTAATACCGTCGGCCCCAAGCCCCTCCCCCGGGTCCAAAACGCCCGGCCTCTGGTCAAAATCTGTGGATTGACCAATCCGGACAATGCCGCACAATGTGCCCGGGCCGGAGCGGACATCATCGGGTTGGTGTTTTTTCCCAAAAGCCCGCGCCATGTGACACAGGCCCGGGCAAAAACCGTGGTAAAGGCATTGCCCGCCCATGTGCCTGCCTGGGGAGTATTTGTCAATGAAACCCTGAAAACAATTCTGGAGACCGCGGCCGCCTGTGGACTCACAGGGGTCCAACTCCACGGCCGGGAACCGCCAGAACTGATCAATGCACTCAAAGCCCATCACCTCACAGTCACCAAAGCGGTGTTTGCGTCCCGATCTCCCGGCTTGAACACCGTTCCCCTGTATTCACAATCCGATTATATTCTGGTTGAATGCGGTCTGGGCATACTGCCCGGGGGAAACGCCAAAACCTGGGACTATGGTCTGGCAGCAAAAACAGCCCGTCAACATCCCGTGTTCCTGGCCGGCGGCCTGTCCTGTGAAAATATTGAACAGGCCGTGAGCGCTGTCGCACCGGCGGGCGTAGATCTGTCGTCCGGCGTGGAATCGGGTCCCGGCGTGAAAGACCTATTCAAGGTCAGTGATCTGATCCGCCGCGTCAAAACCTTTCCAAAAAACCGGTAAGAATCACCGCGAATTGTTCTGGCAAAGCCAAAAACAATCTGCCGCAATTTGCCTTGACCGCCTCAAACGCAAAACGCCCGTATCACTGATCTTCAGTGATACGGGCGTTTTGATAAATAATCCGGCGGTGTCCTACTCTCCCACACAGTCTCCCATGCAGTACCATCGGCGCTAAAGAG
>Ga0180430_10004176_pt1 | contig 12246 bp, 10 predicted proteins | sample SS_ome_9_FD_132999 | JGI IMG/M metagenome (GOLD analysis project Ga0180430, IMG submission 132999) | Hypersaline lake sediment archaeal communities from the Salton Sea, California, USA - SS_1_S_2 metaG | ecosystem: Environmental > Aquatic > Non-marine Saline and Alkaline > Hypersaline >... | reverse complement strand
ATCCTGGGTGGGGGGGCGGTCATCATAGGGTTCATGCATCTGGAAGCCTCCTTCCCATGGCACCGCATTCCAGGCTTCCTCATTCAGCCATCCGTCAATGGTCAGGGGCAGTTGTGTTTCTGCCGTGGTATAGGTTTTCTTGGCATAGATGGTATCCTGCTTCGAAAAAGAGGGCATAAAAAAACCACTCAGCACAATTAACATCAAAAGTCTTCTCATCGAAACTATGTTAATGGTCTAAGTGGTGGCCCAAATGTACTGAAATTCCCGGAAATAGAAAAAGACTAACTAAACTTCGGAGAGGACCTCCATGCGAAGGATTTTTATTTTATCGACCAGGTACTGTCCCTCATCGGGTAAGGCCTGAATGGATCTGACCACTTCCATCCCTTCCACAACTTTCCCAAATGCAGCAAAGCCCTGTCCGTCCGGATTCCTCTTCCCGCCATAATCCAGGGAAGACTGATCGCCGATGCAGATAAAAAACTCTGTGGAAGCACTGCCAGGATCCATGCGGGCCATGGAGATCACTCCATCGCTATGGAGTATACCTGTATCCTCGGTGGTCTCATGGATAATAGATGGAATGGTATCCAGCATTCGCTCCTCACACATTCCTCCCTGGATCACTTCAATTTTGACTTCGTTGTGGGGCTGGTTATCCATTCTCACTACCCGGTAAAAGCAAGAGTTTGTATATGTCCCTTTCTCTACGTGTTCCAGGAAGTTAGCTGCTGTAACAGGGGCCATGTCGGAGTATACCTCCAAGATCATATCTCCCAAATCTGTACTGATTTTGACCATTGTGGCGGAAGAGCGCTTGCATGAAAACGCTCCCGCCAGCAAGGTCATCAGTACGATGGGGAGCGCCTTATACCAGTTTATGCTTCTGAACAAACTCATTAAGAACTCCTTCCAGATCAGGCTCTCCAATTTCCTGCAGATCGTAATATACCCGGGTATTGGGCTTTTTAATATTAATCACGCGGTTCAGATCAATGGGGGTACCAATGATGACCGAGTCACAATCTGTATTATTGATGGTTGTTTCCAGATCTTTTAGCTGCTCCTCACCATAACCCATGGCAGGCAGTAAGGTTCCGATCTGCGGATAGATTTCGAAGGTCTCACTCAGTTTACCTACGGTGTATGGCCTTGGGTCAACCAGTTCTCCTGCTCCATATTTTTGAGCAGCAACCACCCCGGCTCCCAGTTTCATCTCCCCATGGGTAAGCGTGGGGCCATCTTCAACGACCAGCACCTTCTTCCCCCGGATCACCTCAGGATTATCAACCCTGATGGGCGAGGCGCCGTCTATGACTATGGATTTGGGATTGACTTTCTCGATACTCTCCCTGACCACCTGTATCCCTTCCGGAGGAGCACTGTCGATTTTATTAATTACGACCACATCTGATATTCGTAAAACTACCTCACCGGGATAGTAGCCTAATTCGTGTCCCGGACGGTGAGGATCGACCACACCAATGGTGAGATCAGCTTTGTAGAAGGGGAAATCGTTATTTCCTCCGTCCCAGAGAATTACATCACAACCCTCCGGATCTTCTTCGGCTGCGCGAACAATAGCTTCATAGTCAACACCTGCATAAATCACATTCCCTCTGACCACATGTGGCTCATATTCTTCCATTTCTTCAATGGTGCACTTGTGGAGTTTAAGGTCTTCTACACTGGCAAATCTCTGGACTTTTTGTGCCATAAGGTCTCCATAAGGCATGGGGTGCCTGATGGCAACCACCTTTAAGCCTTTTTTCATAAGCAGTTCTATAACACGTCTGGAGGTTTGACTTTTTCCACAACCTGTTCTTACCGCACAGACAGCGATCACAGGTTTTTTACTTGGAATCATGGTGTCATCGGTCCCAAGAAGAGCGAAATTGGCTCCCGCTGCATTAACAATGGCGCTGATGGCCATTACTTTTTCGTAGGGGATATCGCTGTAAGAAAATACACAGGTCTTAACCTCCAGTTCCTTGATCAATTTTTGAAGCTGGTCCTCTGCATAGATGGGAATCCCTTCGGGATAGAGCGATCCTGCCAGTCCGGCCGGATATTTCCTTCCATCGATGTCAGGTATTTGAGCAGCTGTAAATGCCACCACATTGTATTCTTCATTGTCTCTGAAATAGGTGTTGAAATTGTGAAAATCCCTTCCTGCTGCACCAATAATAATGATGTTCTTTCTGGTCATATGTTATGTAGTTAAAGTTCGTGATCCTAAATGTAGAAGTTTATTTATCCTGCTAAACTGAACATGCTGTATAATAGTAAATCCAGGACCCAGAGAACAACTTTGAAACAGAAGCGTAATATATTAGATGGGGTTTTTCGAATAATTTTACCGAAATTCGAGATTAGTAAGGAAACATAGGTGAACTTTCTGGCACATACATATTTGTCCGGTGGCAATGAAGAAATCATTGTCGGTAATTTTATGGGCGACTATGTGAAAGGGAAAAACTATCTACTCTTTCCCGAGCAGGTGAAAAAGGGGATTCTCATCCATCGTGATATCGATTCATTTACCGATATGCACGAAGTGACACGTCGAAGCAAACAAAGACTCTCTTCCAGGTATCATAAATATGCGGGGATCATCATTGACATCTTCTACGATCATTTTCTTGCCTCGCTGTGGAGTAGCTATTCCACATTACCCTTGAGTGAATTTGTGAGCCGGACCTACGATTTACTGAAAAGAAACTACAAGGTACTGCCCGATTCCATCAAACATTGGTTTCCCACCTTCCTTGAAAACAACTGGATGATGGCATATACTACCGTGGAGGGCATAGAGTTGGTTCTCGAGCGAATGTCGGCTAATACCTCACTGCCCGATCATTCAGCATTTGCTGTGGAGGTTTTGCGGAATCAGTATTCGATCTTCATGGAAGATTTTCTGGAGTTCTTCCCCACCATTATTGCCTTCCTGGAGGAGAAATATGAGATTGAAATCTCCGTGGAAAGAGATAATTATCCGGAAAGTTAGCTAAGCAGAGAGCTCAGGCAGACTGCTTATTGTCCTGAGTAAGTGAGTGGCCGGGTAATTTATCAACCTTCAACAACCTAAGGTACTCGCTCTCATAGAAAAACTCATTTTCTCCAAAAGCTGGTTTCAGATCATCGAGCCATTGAGCTTTCTCATCATAAGCTGCGAAAAATGGCTTGCCAACCCAGTTTGGATCCCGTCCCTGAAGGAATTCCAGGACAAATACTTTTTCGCCCTTTACTTCGGTAATTCCCACTATCCTGACCTTACCAGGTCCGGCCGACATACTGGGTCCCCTGACGGTTCTTGCGATTCCGCTGACCTGCTGAATGGCTTCCGTGTAGATGTGCTGAGCCTTTTGAAGATTGACGCCAAAATAGGATTGTGCTCCGGTATCCCTGGCTACGAACATGTAGTAGGGTATGATACCCAGATTAACCTGTTTTTTCCACATATCTGCCCAGACAGCCGGATCGTCGTTGATGTGACGGAGTAAGGGGCTCTGACTTCGAATCTGGGCACCAGTTCCCCTGATTGTAGCGATGGCTTCCTGGACCGCATCGGTCTCCAGTTCGCGGGGATGGTTAAAATGTGCCATAAAGGCCATATGGATGCCCCGGTCGCTGACTTTGCGGAATAAATCCATCAACTCCGCTGAATCTGGATCAGTTAAGTAGCGGTAGGGCCAGAATGAGAGTGACTTGGTGCCAATGCGTATGTTCTGTATCTGGGGAAGATCGGCTTCAAGTATGGCATCTATATATCGGGCGAGGATATCTGCCTTCATGACCATGGGATCACCACCTGTAAACAGTATGTCAGTTATAGACGGATTCTCTTTCAGGTAGGAAATCATCAGCTTGGGCTGTTTCATGGCAAATTTCAGTTCATTGATACCTGTGAACTGGGGCCACCTGAAACAAAAAGTACAATAGGCATGACAGGTTTGTCCCTGGGTAGGGAAGAAGAGCATGGTTTCACGATACTTATGCTGTATTCCGGTGAGTGATTCTCCCTGCAGGTTGGGAACATTATGCTCCAGTTGTCCCGCGGGGTGAGGATTCAGGCTTAGCCTGAGTTCTGCAATATGTTTGGCCAGATCTGCTTTACTTACCTGTTTTTCCACCATGTCTGAGAGGGTACTGAATTGCTTGGGCTTCAGCATGTCTTTTTGGGGAAAATTGAGTATGAACATGGGATCATCCTGGTAATTATCCCAGTCGATCAGTTCATTGACGACGTAATTGTTGGTTTTAAAGGGAAGTACTTCTGAGACCGTATTTATGGCATGGACCTGCTCCTTGCTGAGTTGATTATAGGTAGGTATTTTATGCAGATTATGTCTGGCGTATGCTTGATATTTCATAAGAACTCCTTTCAAGAATTATCCAGGCAGCGCTTCCTGGCGGATTGCAAAGGTACAAAAAAATGAGAAGGAAAGCAAGTAATGCCTGGCCCGCAGCCCTTGGCCGTACTAGAAAAGCCGGTATTAACGAAGCAATTCGAGCCGGCTGGCATCCAGTCTCAGGAAGATGAAAAGGAACATGGTGAAGGCCCAGAGAGAGGAACCCCCATAGCTGAAAAAGGGCAGAGGAATTCCTATTACGGGAAGCAGGCCGATGGTCATACCTATGTTCACCATGAAGTGTACCACCAGGATGGATATAAAGCCGTAACCGAAGATCCTGCTGAAAGACGATCGTTGACGTTCTGCTAAAAATATAAGACGAAGCAAAAATCCTGCATAGAGCAGAATCACAAAAGTAGTGCCCAGAAAACCCCACTCTTCTCCCACGGTGCAGAAAATGAAATCGGTGCTTTGCTCCGGCACAAAATGCAGTTTTGTCTGAGTGCCATTGAGATACCCTTTCCCCGAAAATCCCCCGGAACCTATGGCAATTTTGGACTGATTTACATTGTATCCCACACCCTGCGGGTCATCTTCCAATCCAAGGGTGACATATATACGGTGCTGCTGATGGGGTTTCAGCACGTTGTTCATGGCAAAATCGACCGAGATGATAAAGATGATGGAAACAAAAATCCCAGCCAGAATCTTTATTTGCAGGTACTCCCTTAAACGAAGCCCTTTTGCCAGAGCCAGCAGACTTACCGGGAGAAGCGCGGCTAAACCCAGCAAAAACAAGGAGAATTCTGTTTGCAGCAAGTAGTTGATGCCGTACATCACTGCAAACATCAGGGCTACCCACAGCGCGCTGATCACGCCCTTTTTAAAAGACCTGGCCATTACCATATACAGGATCAGGCAGGCTCCCACAATGATTAGCAGGATCATTGCTTTATCGAGAAGCAGGGTGGTGAAAAACAGGATGGCCAGAACTACCAGCATCATCATGATATTGGACGAGAATCCTTCCCGGAATAGCACCAGGATAAAGGCAGCGTAAACCAGGACAGATCCCAGATCGGGTTGTAGCATGATCAAAATGGGGGGTGCAAAGATCAGGGCTCCGGCCTGAATCAGGTGCCAGAATTTTTTGAGATGGAAATTATGGGATGATAAAAGGTTGGCCAGTGCAAGGGCGGTTATGGGTTTGGCAAACTCGGAAGGTTGAAGCTGAAATCCCCCGATCACAAACCAGCTTTTCGCACCGTTGATTTCCCTGCCGAATAGCAGTACACCCACAAGCACACCCAGAAGAATGATATACAGGAAGTAAGAAAAGTGCAGGTAAAACTTGGCATCGAGAGCCAGGAGGAGAAGGGCCAGAATCAGCGATGCAGCTATCCAGATAAATTGTTTCCCAAAACGCTGGGACAGGTCCAGTATCCCGCCTTCTGCTTCCATAATATTGGCAGAGTAGATGTTCATCCAGCCAAAAATCATCATGACCAGCCACAGGAGGATGGAGATCCAGTCCAGATTTGCTATGGTTCTATTCCTCTGTACCATATACCATGGTTATCAATTGACTGCTGTCTGCCTCAGGGGCAGCATCCGGAGTCGTGTCTCTTTTTCGTTGAGGTGTTACTGGCTGAGTAAGCTGCAATACCCAGTTTTCATACCAGGTTCTTTTTACTTCCCGGTTGAGGTATTTTTCGATCATCAGGCTGGCTATGGGAGCTGCATAGGTTGTCCCGAAGCCCTGATTCTCCACATATACGGCAATGGCAATTTTGGGATCATCCCTGGGTGCAAAGGCAATAAAAATGGAGTGATCGTTACCATGCGGATTTTCTGCGGTTCCGGTTTTTCCGCAAACCCTTATATCTGAGATCTTTGCATTTCTTGCGGTGGAGCCCTTGCCTCCGTTAACCACCAGGTCCATGCCTTCTACAATGGGCCTGTAATGGGACGTATCGATGGTGGTAAAATGCCTTTCAAGGTAGCTTTCATCGATCTGATCTTCTCCTTCGATGTCTTTGACAAGGTGAGGTGTGATATAATATCCCCGGTTGGCAATGGTGGCAGTCATATTAGCCATCTGGATGGGAGTGATTAACAGTTCACCCTGACCGATGGCCAGGGAACGGATGGTCAGGTAATTCCAATGGTTTTCTCCATAGATCCTGTTGAAGTAGGAAGATTCGGGTATGTTTCCGTTCAGTTCGTTGGTGAGTTCAATGCCCAGGGGCCTGGTAAAGCCCATGGACAGGAGGTGATTTCGCCAGTTATCATAGGTAGCTGCGGTATTGGGGAATTTTGCATCCTGAAGCACGCTCTTCAGTACATTGATGAAATAGGTATTGCAGGAATTCTGTACGGATTCTATGAGATTCAAGGGGGTGTCGTGAAGGTGGCAACCCGTATGGATATTTCCCACGTAAAAACCGTAAAAACAATTGTGCGAGGTGTTCACCGAAATTACGCCTTCCTGCAAACCGATAAGTCCCATGACAGTCTTAAAGGTTGAGCCCGGCGGGTATTGAGCCATTAAGGCTCTGTTGAACAGGGGTTTCAGTGTGTCGGTCACCAGCTCACTATAGGCGCGGCTCAGACTGCGGCCCACCAGCAGATCGGGCGTATAGCTGGGAGCACTTACCAGCGCCAGTACTTCTCCCGTGGCAGGTTCCAGAGCTACCACACTGCCCACATAGGGGGCCATCAATTTCTCACCATATTCCTGGAGCTCCATGTCCAGTGTGCTGGTCAGATTTTGTCCCACCTCTACCTGCACATCGAGCCTGCCTTCCTGGTACGATTCAATGGTTTGATTGTGCACATCTTTCAGGAACACGTTTTTCCCTTTCTTTCCTCTCAGATAATCCTCGTAAGCTTTTTCGATTCCACTGATGCCGATGTAGTCACCCAACTGGTAGTAAGGCTCATTATCCAGAATGCTTTGATCAACCTCTCCCACATAACCCAGGGCATGGGAAGCCACCGGACTGGTATATTCCCTCAGGGTCCTTGTCTGTACATAGAATCCGGGAAATTGAAACAATTTCTCCTGCAGGAGAGCTGCATTTTCGTAGGAAACCTGTTTCATGAAGACCGAGGGGACCCGGTAAGAATAGGCCCTGGCCGCCTCCAGTCTTTCAATGGCATCTTCACGGCTAATGTCCAGGATCTGGCACATTTCTGTGGTGTCGAAGGGTTCCAGAAGGCGGGGAGTAACCATGATGTCGTAGGCGGCCTTATTGTAGACCATAATTTTACCCGTACGGTCATAAATAAGCCCCCTGGCAGGGTAGATAACCCTGACACTCTGCGCGTTACTTAAGGCATATTGTTCGAAGGATGAATCAAGCACCTGTAACTGGAAGAGGCGAATGATAAAAACCAGAGCAAGGAGTATGATTGCCCCGGCAAAAACATACCTTCTGTCAGAAAACTGATTCATCTATTTACGGAATACAAAATACTGACTGAGCACTATGGTTGAGGCGGACAGCAGTGTACTCAGGATCACCCGGAGCAAGGTACTTAAAAATTCCTTCAACTGGAATACCTCCAGGTAGAAGAGGGCGAGATGGTGGATGAAGACAATGACCAGGGTATATTTCAGGAACCAGTAAAAACCAAAATAGTGAATCCTTGGAAAGGAGTCGGGATCGTATCCATCACGTGGCGCCAGAAGGTCCAGCATGTAGGATCTGGCGAAGGCTGCAAGCACCGTGGCTGCCGTATGCATCCCCAGGGTGTGACTAAAAAGATCGATGGTCAGGCCCAATCCGAATCCGGCAAGTAGCTGCAACCACCTGGGTGTTTCAAAGGGCATAAGAAGAATGAACAGGAGGTATACATAAGGGATCATGTAACCATTGATCATTACATTGTCCATGACCAGCACCTGGAAGAGCACTACCACTGCAAACCTGAATATGTTTCGTGTGATAATGTACATCAGGGGTAGAGATTTTCAAGGTTCAGTTGTTCTTCCTGCCGGTAATTCCGTATCACGTTCACATGATACAGGCTCTGAAATTCGGTAAATAGTGACACTTTGATGTCGTAGAAGTTTCCCCTTTCCAGGGAAAAGGACTCGATAACTCCCACTTTTATCCCTTCAGGAAAAATGGAAGAAAATCCACTGGTGAGTATGGTATCACCCTCGGCAAAACTCACATGGAAGGGAATTTCCGATAATACTGCGCTGCGGGGTGAAGGTCCTTCCCACTGCAGGATACCCGCATAGTTATTGGACTTGATCTTGGCGCTGAGCCTGAAATTCCTGTTTATTATGGGAATGACCGTAGCAAAATTGGCTGAGCTTTCCAGGACTATCCCCACCAGGCCGCGATCTGAGATCACCCCCATATCCCTGAATACACCATCTTTCTTTCCCTTATTCAGGGTCATGTAATTGTATTGATCGTAGACGCTGTTTTTCACCACCCTGGAAGGCACAAAAAAGTAACGTTGCTCACCCCTGAGTTCAGAAAATACCAGGGCTGTGTCCAGCTCATTGCTGATAAGATCCAATTTGTTCCTCAACTCCAGGTTTTCATTTGCCAGCTGCTGATTAACCTCTTTCAAAGAGAGGTATTCCCTGGCTCCATCCACCTTGCTGTAAACATAGCCGGTAAGCTGACGATTAAAGTTGATCAGTTTGGATCGCTGGTAGTGACTGCTTTGTACAATAAGGATAACGGCTATAATTTCCAGCAGCAGAAACAACAGCAGGTCGGAATACTTCTGTATAAACCTGAGCAGTGTCCTCATAGTCTATATGCGATCCCCTTCTAACGCATCAGGAAGGGGTACTTGTCCACATTTCTGAGTGCGATCCCGGTTCCACGAGCCACTGCCTGGAGTGGATCCTCGGCTATGTGGAAGGGGATGGAGATCTTTTCAGCCAGCCTTCTGTCCAGGCCTCTGAGCATGGCACCACCTCCAGCCAGATATATGCCCTTGGTGACTATATCGGCATAGAGTTCGGGTGGAGTTTGCTCCAGAACCGAGAGTATGGCGGTTTCAACTTTCGAAATAGATTTGTCGAGGCAATGACCAATTTCCTGATAGGAAATGGGTATTTCAATGGGTAATGCAGTCATCAGGTTGGGCCCCCTTACGTAAAAATCCTGTGGAGGTTCGTCCAGTTCAGGCAGGGCTGAACCCACCTGGATCTTAATTTCCTCTGCCGTTCGTTCACCAATTTTTATGTTGTGCTGGTGTCTCATATAGGTCTGAATGTCAGAGGTGAAGCCATCACCTGCTACCCGGATTGACTGGTTACATACAATGCCGCCCAGGGCAATGACTGCAATCTCAGTAGTTCCTCCACCAATATCAACCACCATACATCCTTCGGGCGCTTCCACATCCAAGCCAATACCAATGGCCGCTGCCATGGGCTCAAAGATCATATATACATCACGACCACCGGCGTGTTCTGAGGAATCACGTACTGCTCTGCGCTCCACTTCCGTACTTCCGGAAGGGATGCACACCACCATCTTTAGTGAGGGAGTGAATAGTTTGCGCTTGGTGTTAATCATCTTGATCATTCCCCTGATCATCAGCTCGGCGGCCTGGAAATCGGCGATTACTCCGTCGCGCAGGGGTCTGATGGTTTTGATATCTTCATGGGTTTTGCCATGCATTTGCCTGGCTTTTTCACCAATGGCTATAAGTTTTCCCGTATGCTGGTCAATGGCCACAATGGAAGGCTCATTTACCACCACCTTTTCGTTATGAATGATAATGGTGTTGGCTGTACCCAGGTCAATGGCGAGTTCCTGCTGGAATGAAAACAAACCCATATGCTAGTGTATTAGATGATTAATGTTTAAAATGTCTGATCCCTGTAAATACCATGGCTACTCCATGGGACTCACAATAATCGATGGAATCCTGGTCGCGAATCGATCCGCCGGGCTGCACTACCGCTCTGATTCCCGCTTTTTCCGCGATTTCCACACTGTCGGCAAAGGGGAAGAATGCATCGGATGCCATCACAGCCCCTTCCAGGTCAAATTTAAAATGCTTTGCTTTTTCAATGCTTTGTTTCAGTGCATCCACCCTGGAAGTCTGTCCAACCCCCGAGGCAAGAAGTTGCTGGTTCTTGGCCAGGACAATGGTGTTGGATTTGGTGTGCTTTACGATCTTGTTGGCAAACACCAGGTCTTCCAGTTGTTGAGGGCTGGCTTTCAGCTTAGTGGCGGCTTTCATTTCACTGGCAGTCTCGGTGGAAAAATCCCTGTCCTGCCCGATTACCCCGTTAAGTACTGTGCGGAAAATCTTGTCTGTGCTTACGGGGCGCTTTTGAATGAGTATGATCCGGTTCTTTTTTTGCTTAAGTACTTCCAGTGCATCCTTGTCATATCCAGGAGCAATAGCCACTTCGAAGAAAATTTTATGCATTTCTTCTGCAGTTGCCACGTCAATGTTCCGATTGGTGATCAGCACCCCGCCGAAAGCCGAAACAGGGTCTCCGGACAGGGCATCCTTCCAAGCATCCACAAGTGGTTCCCGGCTGGCCAGGCCGCAGGCATTGTTATGCTTCATGATGGCAAAGGTGCTTTGCTCAAATTCCTGGATGAGTCCCACCGCTGCATCTATATCAAGCAGGTTGTTATAAGAAATTTCCTTACCGTGAAGCTGCTCAAAAATATCGTCCAGCTTACCGAAAAACTGACCTTTCTGGTGGGGGTTTTCCCCGTACCTCAGCGTTCTGGATTCTTTTTCACTGACCTTTAAGGCACTCATCTCGCCCCCGTCGAAATGCTTGAAAATCTCTGAGTCATAATGGGAAGATACATTGAATGCTTCCCGGGCAAAGAGTTTTCTGTCCTCCAGATGGCTTTTACCCTTTTCAGATTCAAGCAGCGAAAACAGTGGATCGTATTGATCCTTGGAAGCAACTACCAGGACATCTTTGTAGTTCTTGGCAGCAGCCCTGATCAGTGAAATTCCACCAATGTCAATTTTTTCGATGATCTCCTGCTCTGTGGCCCCGGATTTTACCGTATCCTCAAAGGGGTACAGGTCTACAATGACTAGGTCGATTTCAGGGATCTCATATTCTGCAAGCTGGTCCATATCCCCCTTTTCTTCCCTTCTGGACAGAATGCCTCCAAAGACTTTGGGGTGAAGCGTTTTTACACGTCCTCCCAGAATGGAGGGGTAGGATGTAAGATCTTCTACGGCAGTGACAGGCACACCTAGGTCATCAATAAACTTTTGGGTTCCTCCGGTGGAGTAGATGGAGATTCCCAGTTCATGGAGCTTTTCTACAATCGGGCCTAATCCTTCCTTGGAATATACCGAAATCAACGCACTGCTAATGTGTTTGGGGGTGGTCATTGGTTTTTGTGGATAGTTCTGCCTATTTTTAACTTACTTTGCAAAAGAAACAGTTTCCACTGAAATAAAGAAGTCAAAACGAAACATTTTATTAATGGTTATCATTCGACAGGTCTGGGAAAGTATATTAATGGCCATTCAGTCGGTTACTGTAAACCGCTTAAGGGCAATGCTGTCATTGCTTGGGATCACCATCGGCATATTTGCCATTATCGCGGTCTTCACCATTGTAGACTCGCTGGAAACCAATATCAGAGAAAGTGTTAACAGCCTGGGAAGCGACGTAATTTACATCGAGAAGTGGCCCTGGGCTCCTGAGGAAGGCGAGGAATATGCCTGGTGGAAGTTTATGAACAGGCCGCTTGCCTCCCTGGAGGAGTTCGAATTCATCCGGGATAATAGCAGAAGCGCGCAGCATGTGTGCTTTCTCTCGGCTGTGGGCCGCCGGATTGAATACGGTAATAGCAATGTGGAAGGATCTACCATTTTCGGGGTTTCAGAGGGATTCCAGGATATCCGCTCCTTT
>Ga0180430_10004175_pt1 | contig 12249 bp, 11 predicted proteins | sample SS_ome_9_FD_132999 | JGI IMG/M metagenome (GOLD analysis project Ga0180430, IMG submission 132999) | Hypersaline lake sediment archaeal communities from the Salton Sea, California, USA - SS_1_S_2 metaG | ecosystem: Environmental > Aquatic > Non-marine Saline and Alkaline > Hypersaline >... | reverse complement strand
TTGTCGGCGAGCACGCATCGGAACTCATTGCCGAGGGCAATCTGGCCATTGAAATGGGGGCCTGCTTAGAAGATCTGATCGTGAGCATCCATCCCCATCCCACTTTTTCAGAGGCCCTCATGGAAGCGGCTGAAGCAGCCAGAAATGAATCCGTTCACCTGATAAAAAAACAAACGTGACATGGTAAAACCAACGGCGGCACAACCCGATCCTGCATCGGTTTTTCCGGTCACAGACTATCTGTTTGACCGGGACCTGCTGGACCGGTTTCATCGCACCGGGCAGCCTGAAGCCTCTGTTTATCGGTTTTTATTTCCGGCGGTGGTGGCCGGGCGGGGTTCCCGACTGGAAACAGAGATCCGCCTGTCTGCATGCGCCCGGGACAAGATTCCGGTGTACCGCCGGAAGGGCGGGGGATGCGCCGTGTTTCTGGATCCCGGCACGCTCATCGTATCCATGGCCCTGCCGGCCAGAGGATTTGCCGGTATTCAGCGCCTGTTCAATCGGTGTAACCGCTACCTGATCCAGGGATTGGAAGCGCTGGGTCTGACCGGTATCTATCAGGACGGGATTTCCGATCTGGTGCTGGCCGATCGAAAGGTGGGAGGCACCAGCCTGTACCGGTCCAAGAACCTGGCCTATTACACCGCCTCCCTGCTGGTGTCCACAGACCTGGATGCCATGGACCGGTATCTGAAACATCCCCCCAGAGAACCGGCCTACCGGAGATATCGGGATCACAGGGGATTTGTCCTGTGCCTGGACCGGGCTTTCCCCGGCCTGGTCCCGGCAGACCTGGCGGCTGGATTGGATCCGCACCTGTCCACTGTGATGCAAAGATGGAATATCCTGGATGCCGCCAGATCCGATGTAGACGATTCCAGGTGATGTCACGTTTTATTCTCTGGCAAAAACCCATTCAGTGTCCGTGGAGTGATCCGGATGCCATTCATACCCGCTCCGGGTGAATGCTTTCAAATCTTCCGGATCTGTGATCTGATGCGTGATGATAAAATCGACCATCCGACCCCGGGCCCGCTTGGCATGCACACCGATGATTTTCAAGGAGTCGTTCTTTTTTTCCTTGAAAAGAATATGCAGTACCGGAGCGTTCAGTTGGCCGGGGCGGACCGCTTTGAAATATTCATTGGAAGCCAGGTTGATCAACACGGTTGCCCCTTTGGCATGTTCTGCCTCCTGGTTGATCCGATCTGTAATCGCGTTTGCCCAGAACTCATACAGGTTTTTCCCCCAGAAACCGGACAGGCGGGTGCCCATTTCCAGTCGATACGGCTGGATCAGATCCATGGGGCGAAGCAGGCCGTAGAGCCCGGAAAGAATTCTCAGGTGGTCCTGGGCAAACTGAAGCTCTGAGGCATCATAATCCGCCACCCCAATCCCCTGGTACACATCTCCCTTGAATGCCGGCAATGCCTGGCGTGAATTGTCCGGGGTGAAAGGCAGTTGAAACCGCTGAAACCGTTCGTAATTCAGGGCCGCCAGTTTCGGGCTGATGTTCATGAGTGTTTCCAGGTCTTTTTCAGACAGGGTTTTCATGTGATCGATCAGCTGACGGATCCGTGATTTGAAAAAAGGGATCGTGTGATTCGGGTATGACCGGCCGTCAAAATCCAGGGTTTTTGATGGTGAAATAACAACGAGCATGGCAGTTTCCTCCTTGAATAAACTCATAGCCTGATTTTTTTCAAAAAACAATGACCGATTTATTTAGATGCGGTCCGGACGAGGTCAGGCATTGACACAAACAACCCATTCATAGGATACTCAGAAGATGACACAGGTATGGATCATCGGCAGCGGCAAATTCGGGCGCAGGGCGGCCCGGTTGATGCGCGGGCGGAAAGAACCACCTATGGAGGTGACCCTGGTGGACCCGGATCGGCTGTGTCTTGAAAAAGCAGCAGCACTGGGATGCAGCACCGTGGTCGGAGACGGGGCGGAGTTTCTGTTCAAGGAGATGACCCGGAACCGGAAACCGGACTGGGTGGTGCCGGCGGTGCCGGTGCATCTGGCCTGGGAATGGTGCCGGCTGACACTGGGAACCGGCCGGCTGGTATCTCATCTCCTGCCTGAAGCCATCGATGCCTGCCTGCCTCATCCCGTGCGGGGAACCGACAACCAGATCTATGTCAGTCATGCCGATTTTCTGTGTCCCCCCAACTGCAGTGAACCGGACGACAGGTGCACGGTGACCGGTAAACCAAGAAAAAAAGATATGTTCCGGTTGATTGCACAACTCGATTTTCCAGCGGTGGTTCCGTTTGTGATTCAGAGCCGGCAGCTCGGACCCGGCGTCGGGGGATATACGCCGGCGGACCTGTATGCGCTGGCAGACCGGATTTCCCGTCACACAGGCCCGTGTCTGGTGGCCACGGCCTGCCGGTGTCACGGCGTCATCTCGGGCGGGTTTGTCAAATAGGGTCTAAACCAGTCAATGAACCATCAGTAAATCGCGGATCGGTTTGAAAACAGATATTGACAAAAACATTTATTCTGTTTATAGAATGATTATTCTAAAAATGAAACAAAGAGTTCAAGATGCCTGGTTTGACCCGAAAACAAAGAGATGACAAAAGAAAGCGCCGGGAAATTCTGGGCGCAGCCCTGGCCGTGTTTGCCGAAGGCGGGTTTCACAACACCACCATGGCTCAGATCTCCAAAGCGGCCCAGTATCCTTTGGGCACCATCTACAAGTATTTTCCCGGAAAAAAAGAGATGTACCATGAGTTGGTGATCGAACGGGTTCATGAGCTGGGCCGGATTTTGTATGACATTGCCCACCGGCCGGATTTGAGCGTGACAAACCGGCTGCTGGCAGCCCTCAAAGCCCAGGCCCGGTTTTACAGAGACAACCAGGATGTGGTGAAAATCTATATTTCAGAAAGAAGCAATATCGACAGCGTGGGCATGCCCCGGCTCAATGAACGGGTGAACCGTCTTCATGAACGCATGGTAAAGCTGTTTGAGACCCTGTTTGACCAGGGCATCCAGGACGGGGTGTTCAAGTCCTACCCGGCCAGGGACATGGCGGAACTGTATGCCGATATCGTTCATTCCGCAGCCTGGTCCGGCCTGTTCCGAAAACCGGACAAAGACCTGGAAGACCAGCGGCTGTCCATGATTTTCGAGATGGTCGCCTCCGGCATAAAAAAACAATCCACAAATACATAAAACCTTTTTTCAGGAGACAGTATAACATGGCACAATCGATTGCAGACAGAAGAGATCAGGAATTTGTCCTTCATGAGATGCTCAGCGCCGCAGATCTGGCATCCCATGAACGATTTGCAGATTTTAACAAAAAAACCATGGACCTGGTGCTGAGCGAGGCCCGGAACCTGGCGGTCAAGGAACTGCTGCCCGCCAGCAAGGAAGGAGACGAGACCGGCTGTACCCTGGAAAACGGAAACGTCACGATTCCGGGGTGTTTTCACCGGGTTTACAAATTGTTTTGTGAGGGCGAATGGGTGGCCATGTGCGATGATCCGGCATTCGGAGGGCAGGGCATGCCGCGGGTCCTTTCCATGGCGACCGGAGAACTGTTTACCGGGGCCAACTGCGCCTTTCTCATGTACCCGGGCCTGACCCACGGGGCCGGCAAGCTGGTGGAAGAATTCGGTACCGAAGACCAGAAGAAAAAATACCTGAAAAATCTGTATACCGGCAAATGGGCCGGCACCATGTGCCTGACCGAGCCGGAAGCCGGGTCGGACGTGGGGAACCTGACCACCACGGCCAAACGGAATGACGACGGCACGTTTTCCATTACCGGCAGCAAGATTTTCATCTCCGGCGGGGACCAGGATCTCACGGAAAACATCATTCACCCGGTACTGGCCCGCATTGAAGGGGCCCCCGCCGGGACCAGGGGGATTTCCCTGTTTCTGGTGCCCAAATACCGGATCAATGCAAACGGCACCGCTGGTGAGCCCAATGATGTGGTCTGTACCGGGCTGGAGGAAAAAATGGGCATCCACGGCAATGCCACGGCTGCACTGGCGTTCGGTTCCAAAGGCAACTGCGTGGGCGAGCTGCTGGGAGAAGAGAACAAAGGCATGAAAGCCATGTTCGTGATGATGAATGAAGCCCGCTTAGGGGTGGGGCTTCAGGGGTTCGGGTTTGCCAGTGCGTCCTACATCAATGCGGTCAATTATGCAAAACAGAGAATCCAGGGCACGGACCTGACCAAGATATTTGACAAAGATCCCAAACCCGTGGCCATCATCAACCATCCGGATGTCAAACGACAGCTGCTGCACATGAAAGCGTATGTGGATGGGATGCGCGCTTTGATGTACTTTACGGCCCTTTGTTTCGACAAAGTGCTGACGGCACCGGATGACGCTGAAAAGGAGATGTACCAGGGGCTGATCGAGCTGCTGATTCCGGTGGTGAAAGGCTATATCACGGACCGGGCCTTCGAGGTGTGCACCCAGGGCATCCAGGTATACGGCGGATACGGGTTTATCAGTGAATATCCCCAGGAACAGCTGCTTCGGGACTGTAAGATCACTTCCATTTACGAAGGGACCAACGGGATCCAGGCCATGGATCTTCTGGGCAGAAAGCTGGGACTGAAAAAAGGCAAGCCGTTCCTGGACCTTTTGACCCGGATGAACCAGACCATTGCCGCAGCCAAGGAAATGTCCGATCTGGAAGACATGGCGGTAAGAGTGGAGCTGGCGGTGAACAAGCTGGGGGAAACCGCCATGCACATGGGCATGACCGCCATGTCTGAGCAGGTGCTGGACGCCTTTGCCATGGCCCATCCGTTCCTGGATGTCACAGGCGATGTGGTCATGGCCTGGCTGGAACTGTGGCGGGCTGTCACAGCCCAGCCCAAAATCGCGACCGCAAAGAAAAAAGATGCCGCGTTTTATCAGGGGCAGGTGACCACGGCACAATACTTTATCCAGTGGATTCTGCCGGCCACCCTGGGAAAAATGGACGCATTGAAGGGCAATGTGCCAGCCATCATGCAGATGCCGGCGGAGGGGTTTTCCGCATAACTGTTTCCTTGACAACCAGACACGGGGTGTCCTTGAATGCCCGTCAGGAGGGGTTTCAGGACATCACGTGTCTTTGGGTGGTTTGAAAACGTTTTTGTTCAGCTGATGGCGTTTCAGCAGCCGGTTGAGCTGCCGGGAGGTGATGCCGGCAACAGCGGCTGCCTGATCGATCCGGCCATGGGTTTGCCCCAGAAGGGTGGTCAGATATTCCTGTTCAAACCGGTCGACAGCCTGCTGCCGGGCCCGGGAAATCGAAGTACCCCAATCAGTGCCGTGCCGTGGACTGTCCATTTCCGGCATGGTTTCCAGCGGAAAGCTCTGGGGCATTAGAACAGGGCCTGTTTCCAGAATACAGGCCCGCTCCAGAAGATTTTCCAGCTCCCGGATATTGCCGGGCCAGTCATACCGTTCGAACCGGTCCATCACCATGGGGTGGATGCCGGTTATTTTTTTGCCGTATTTGATGTTTAAATTTTTCAAAAACACTTCGATCAGGCCATCCAGATCCTCCAGCCGTTCCTGAAGCGGCGGGATCTGGACGGGAAAGACATTGAGGCGGTAATACAGGTCTTTTCTGAACTGCCCGGTTTTCACCAGCTCCGCGATATCCGCATTGGTAGCGGCAATGATCCGGACATCCGATTTCAGGGCAGCATCTCCGCCCACCCGGCTGTAGACCCCGTCCTGAAGCACCTGCAGCAGTTTGATCTGGGCGGAGGGGGTAATGGTGCCGATTTCATCCAGAAAAATGGTCCCGCCTGCGGCCATTTCAAACTTTCCGGGTTTTCTGCGGTCCGCGCCGGTGAACGCCCCTTTTTCATGCCCGAACAGTTCGCTTTCCATCAGGGTGTCGGGAATGGCACCGCAGTGGACCTCGATAAAGGGCTTGTCATATCGCTGACTGTGCCAGTGGATCAAGCGGGCGGTCCTGCCTTTTCCCGTGCCGGTGTCGCCCAGCAGCAGCACGGTGGCAATGGTGGGGGCCACGGACCGGATGTTTTCATACACCTTTTTCATGCGCGGGTTCAGGGACTGGATCATGTCCAGATCCCCGGGCCGGCTGCTCAGTATCAGGATCTCTTTCATCATGAATGGTCCTTGTCATCACTGTCCTGAACCGGTGCCGTCGGCCAGGCATGGAAACGGGCGTTAATCTTGAAAAAAGTATTAACAGCCGGAACCGGATCTGTCAATCACTGTTTGCCCGGGTGCTTCTCCCGGGCCCAGAACGGTGAATTCCCGGACATGGATGGTTTTTGAATTGCCCTGAATCTGTAACAGCCCGGTGACGGCCACGGTTTTTCGCAGATAAGGGATCAGGTCGCTGCCGGAACCGGTGCCCGCCACCGTGATGTGATCTTCGTCAAACGTCACGATGGCGGTACCCAGTATCGCACCGGCGGCATCCCATAAAGCGGGGATGACAATCCCTGTGATGGAGGTGAGGTCAGTTGCCATGCCCGGTATAAATGCAAGTACCGGGCCAGCAAATGACGTTTCAGTGATTACAAGGCCGCTTCCTCTTTGGGGGGATTGGCTTTGAGATATTCCAGGCGGTTCAGGCCGTTGATATAGGCCAGGGCCGATGCCGTGATAATATCCGGGTCCGCGCCTTTGCCCAGGGCCAAAATGCCGTCTTCTTCGAGCCGGACGGTTACCTCTCCCTGGGCGTCCGTGCCCTCGGTCAACGCGGAGATGGTGAACCGCAGCAGCTTGGATTTGGTATTGGTGAGCCTGGAAATGATATTGTAGACCGCGTCAATGGGACCGGTGCCTTCCAGCGCCCCCTGAACCAGGCGGCCGTGGATCTTGAGCTGCACCGACGCCGTGGGAAACACCGTGGAACCGGACAGCACATGGATATATTCCAGACTGAACACCTCCGGGGTCCGCAGCACCCCTTCATTGATCAGGGCCTCGATATCTTCGTCCAGAATCTGTTTTTTTCGGTCTGCCAGGTTTTTGAATTTCTGAAACACAAGATTGATCTCTTCGTCGGACAGGTCATATCCCATATCCCGGATATGGGCGGCCAGGGCGTGCCGGCCCGAGTGTTTGCCTAACACCAGGCTGTTCTTGTGAATGCCCACGGTTTCCGGTTTCATGATTTCGTAGGTCATGGGGTTTTTCAACATCCCGTCCTGGTGGATACCGGCTTCGTGGGCAAAGGCGTTGGCCCCGACAATGGCCCGGTTCTGCTGGATGAGAATGCCGGTGATCATGCTCACCAGACGACTGGTGGGATAGATCCGGGTGGTGTCGATGCCCGTGGTGTGGCTGAAAAAATTGGGCCGGGTTTTCAAAGACATCACCACTTCTTCCATGGAGGTGTTGCCGGCCCGTTCGCCAATGCCGTTGATGGTGACTTCCACCTGACGGGCCCCTTTCTGGATGGCGGCCAGGGTGTTGGCCGTGGCCAGACCCAGGTCGTTGTGGCAGTGGACCGACAACACGGCCTGGTCGATGTTGGTGGTGTTTTCAATCACATATGCCACCAGTTTTCCGAACTCTTCAGGCACGGCATACCCCACGGTATCGGGCAGGTTGATGGTGGTGGCCCCGGCATCGATGACCGATTCAAACACCGTGCACAGAAAATCCGGATCCGACCGGGATCCGTCTTCGGCGGAAAATTCCACGTTGGAGGTGAAAGTGGCGGCCAGTTTCACCGATTCCACCGCCTTTTTGAGCACATCGGCGGGCTCCATCTGGAGTTTGTATTTCATGTGCAGTTCCGAGGTGGCGATAAAGGTGTGAATCCGGGGATTGACCGCCCCCTTGACGGCGTCCCATCCCCGGCGGATGTCCGGTTCATTGGCCCGGCACAGGGCGGCCACCTGGGCTTTTTTCAGGTTTTCGGCAATTTTTTTGACCGCTTCGAAGTCCCCGTCCGATGCGGCCGGGAACCCGGCTTCGATCACGTCCACCCCCAGCAGCTCCAGCTGGGTGGCAATGCGCAGTTTTTCCGCCTGGTTCATGCTGGCCCCCGGGGACTGTTCCCCGTCCCTCAGGGTGGTGTCGAAAATGATGATGCGTTTGTCGTCGTTCATGATCCTGTCCTTGATGGTTAGATATGTCAAAAGTTTTTGATGTTCATGGGTTACATTTTTTTCTGGTGGTCCAGGGACAGTTTGTACTGAAAACTGTCGGACAGGGCCTGCCAGGAGGCCTCGATAATATCCTCAGACACCCCGATGGTGGAAAACACATTGTTGGTGTCCCGGGATTCGATCAACACCCTGACCTTGGCATCGGTGCCTTCGGACCCGTCAATGACCCGGACCTTGAAATCCACCAGATGCATGTCATCGATCTGGGGATACATGGTGGACAAGGCCTTGCGCAATGCATTGTCCAGGGCCGACACCGGGCCGTCTCCTTCCGCCGAGGTGATCTCCGTGGTTTTGCCCACCCGGATCTTGATCATGGCATGGGAGTAGCAGGGCCGTTCCTTGTCTTTTTCCACCACCACCCGGAAGGATTCCAGGTCAAAACTGCTTTTGTACTGTTCGGTCAGCTTTTCCATGATCAGCTTGAGAGAGCCTTCCGCCGCGTCAAACTCGAACCCGTCATCTTCCAGGTCCTTGATGGAAGCGACAATCTGCCGCTGTTTGACGGTATCGTCCCCCAGGTCCACGCCCAGCTCCTCGGCCTTGTAGATGATGTTGCTTTTTCCCGACTGTTCCGATACCAGGACCCGGCGCACATTGCCTATCTTTCCCGGATCCATGTGTTCATATGCCCTGGGGTTTTTCATGATGGCGGACACATGGACCCCGCCCTTGTGGGCGAACGCGCTTTTCCCCACAAAGGGCCGGGAGTTGACCGGCGGCATATTGGCGGTTTCAGACACAAACCGGGACAGGTTCAGCATTTTTTTCAGGTTGTCTTCCGACATGCAGTTTTTTTTCATCGTCACGGCCAGAATCGGAATGATGGCGGTCAGGTCCGCGTTGCCGCACCGCTCCCCATACCCGTTGATGGTGCCCTGGACCAGGGTGGCCCCCGCATGCACCGCATTGACCGCATTGGCCACAGCCATGGCGCAGTCATTGTGGGTGTGAATTCCGTAGCAGATGTCGGGCCGGTCTTGGAAGTGCGCCATGACCGAACGGATGATCTCATCGATTTCACAGGGCAAAGACCCGCCGTTGGTGTCACAAAGTACCAGGGTCCGGGTACCGCCCTCCAGGGCCGCTTCCAGCGTATCCAGCGCATATTGCGGATTGGCTTTATACCCGTCGAAAAAATGCTCGGCATCGTACATCACCTCCCGGCCCTGATCCAGAAGGTAGGCGACACTTTCTGTGATCATCCCCAGGTTTTCTTCCAGGGTGCTGTTCATGATTTCGGTGGCATGCAGGTCCCAGGATTTGCCGAAAATGGTGATCACCGGCGCACCGGAATCGATAAGGGCAGCCAGGTTGGCATCTTTGTCACAGGAAATGCCCGGCCGCCGGGTGGCACCGAACGCGGCCACCTTTGCCTGTGTGAAGGGGATATTTTTTGCCAGTTCGAAAAAATGGGCTGCCCCGGGGTTGGATCCGGGCCAGCCCCCTTCGATGTAATGGATGCCGGCATCGTCCAGGCGCCTGGCAATTTTCATTTTGTCTTCCGGAGAAAAAAAGATGTTTTCTCCCTGCATGCCGTCTCTCAAAGTGGTATCATATAAAAATACATTGGGTGCCATGTTATTTCCCCGCTTCCCTTCCCAGGGCAATGGCCCCGGTACTGGCGATTTCAATGATTCCCATGGGTTTCATCAAGGACAAAAACGCCTCGTGTTTGCCGCTGTCTCCGGAAATTTCGATGGTATAGTGGGCATGGCCCACATCCACGACCCGGCACCGGAAAATATCCACAATGCGCAGGATCTCAGCCCGCTTTTCCGGTTTGGCATGGACCTTGACAAGGGCCAGCTGGCGCTCCACATATTTTTTTTCAGTCAGGTCGTTCACCGTGATCACGTTGATGAGCTTGTGCAGCTGTTTCTTGATCTGCTCGATGGTCTGGGCGTCACAGGTGGTGGACATGGTGATTCTGGATACCTCCGGATCATCGGTGGTGGCCACGCTGAGCGAGTCGATGTTGAACCCTCTGCCGGAGAACAGGCCGGCGATGCGTGACAGCACCCCCGGCTCGTTGTCCACAAGAATTGAAAGTAAATATCTGCTGGTTTCCATGGTTGTTTCCTTTATACCAGAAGCATTTCCGTAATTGCGCCGCCGGCCGGCACCATGGGATAGACCGATTCTTCGCGTTCCACCACAAAGTCCATGATCACAGTGCCGGGCGTGTCCAGCCCTTTTTTCAGGGTTTCTTCCACGCAGGCCGGATCTGTGCACCTAAATCCCGTGGCCCCGTATGCGTCTGCCAGTTTGACAAAATCCGGGGCCTTTTCGATGTTGGTGCAGGCATAGGCTTTGTTGTAGAACAGCTCCTGCCACTGGCGCACCATGCCCAGAAACCGGTTGTTGAGAATCACGATCTTGACATCCAGGCAGTTTTCCACGGCCGTCATCAGTTCCTGGATGTTCATCTGGATGGACCCGTCTCCGGCCACATCCACCACCAGCTTGTCCGGACAGGCTGCCTTGGCGCCGATGGCGGCCGGCAGGCCGAATCCCATGACTCCCAGACCGCCCGAGGTAATAAAATGATTGGGCCGGTCAAAATGATAATACTGGGCCGCCCACATCTGGTTCTGACCCACCTCCGTGGTGATGATGGCCTGGCCCCCGGTGATTTCCCACAGCTTTTCCACCACGAACTGGGGTTTGATCACTTCGGTTTTTTGATCGTACTTTAAAGGCATGGTCTGCTTCCACTGGTCGATCTGTGCCAGCCAGGCATCCCTTTCCACGGCCAGGTCTTCGGGGGCCTGTTTTTCCATGAGCGCCAGGATGTCCTCCAGCGTGGTTTTGCAGTCCCCCACAATGGGGCACTGCACCTCGATGTTCTTGTGAATCGAGGTGGGATCGATATCGATCTGGATGATGTTTGCATGGGGAGCGAACTTGCTGATATTGCCCGTGACCCGGTCATCGAACCGAACCCCCACGGCAATGATCAGATCGCAATGCCCGATGCTCATGTTGGCCCTGAAGGTCCCGTGCATGCCCAGCATGCCCAGCCACAACGGATCTGTGCCGGGAAACGCCCCCAGTCCCATCAGGGAAGTGGTCACCGGGATCTGAGCCATTTTTGCCAGCCGGGTGACCGGTTCGGATGACCGGGACAGGATCACGCCGCCGCCGGCAAACACCACGGGACGTCTTGCCGCCTTGATCATTTCCACCACCTTGTGGATCTGTTTCTTGTTGGGCTTGTAATTGGGTTTGTAGGACCGTAGATTGGGTTCTTTGGGCATGGTGAAATCGATTTTGGCCTGGATGATATCCTTGGGCAGGTCCACGAGCACCGGACCGGGCCGGCCGGACCGGGCGATGTAGAAGGCCTCCTGGATGGTGGCCGCCAGTTTGTCCGGGTCTTTGACCAGGTAGTTGTGCTTGGTGCAGGGCCGGGTGATGCCCACGATGTCCACTTCCTGGAACGCATCGTTGCCGATGAGCCCGGTGGGTACCTGGCCGCAGAACACCACCATGGGAATGGAATCCGCATGGGCCGATGCCAGGCCCGTGACCGTGTTGGTGGCCCCCGGTCCCGAGGTCACCAGGGCCACGCCCGTGGTCTGGTGGGCCCGGGAATAGGCGTCCGCCGCATGGACCGCGCCCTGTTCATGGCGCACCAGAATATGACGCAGGTCATCGTGGCGGACGACTTCATCATGGATATCGATGGTGGCACCGCCGGGATATCCGAATATGGTGTCAACGCCCTGGGCCTTGATCATTTTAATCAGGATTTGTGCCCCTGTCAGTTTCATTGTCTTCTCCTGTGTCATGAGTGAAAAATGGCTCCCTGTGCGGCGGACGAAACCTGCCGGGCATACCGGGCCATATAGCCTGTTTTTATTTTGGGTTCCGGTTTGACCCACTGGGCCAGCCGTTCCTGAATCTCTTTTTCCGGCACCATCAGTTCAATGGTTTTGGCCGGAATATCGATGTGGATCCTGTCGTTTTCCTGGATAACGGCGATGGGGCCGCCGTCCGCCGCTTCCGGAGACACATGGCCGATACAGGCCCCTTTGGTGCCTCCGGAAAACCGGCCGTCCGTGATCAGGGCGCAGGACGCCCCCAGTCCCATGCCGGCAATGGCA
>Ga0180430_10004174_pt1 | contig 12252 bp, 10 predicted proteins | sample SS_ome_9_FD_132999 | JGI IMG/M metagenome (GOLD analysis project Ga0180430, IMG submission 132999) | Hypersaline lake sediment archaeal communities from the Salton Sea, California, USA - SS_1_S_2 metaG | ecosystem: Environmental > Aquatic > Non-marine Saline and Alkaline > Hypersaline >... | reverse complement strand
TGGGAAAGCATTTCGTTACACCCCACAGAGATGCAATGTGGGCGAACTCGCGTCTGAAAGAGCTGATAGCCGAAAGGCAGCGACTGGGCACTTCACTGGAGCTTCCTGATCGCCCCCCCCACCATCGATCCCGAGGAGGCTCTCGACTACCGCAAGAAGGTGCTCCGAACGCTGGTCCAAAAAATCAAACTGGCTCCGAAAGAGAGGGTGGTGGAGATCACCTACCATCTTCCGGAGCCAGTTATGAATAATCTGGTAGCGGGGACCCTCTATTCGCACATTCATAACGAACTAACGATATGGCTGGTAAAGCGTTGGGTACTGCCAATAAATGGCTATCAGCCGTATCGGCGGTAGGCCTTCTTTTGCTCATCTCCCTTTCATTAAAATTAGCCCTCCAGTCTATCATAATTAGTGGACACGGCTGACAAATACAGAGGTGCTGGTGGCTGGGTAGCTGGCCACTTTTCAATGACACTTTCAGCTAGTTTTGATACATTCTCTCCATATGGATTCAGTCGACACACAAGCTCTCTCAAGGAATAGAAGCCATGAAATCAGCCATTATTCTCGCTGTGTTTGTACTGCTTTCGGCGACTGCTCTCCCGGCCACTATCTACGTTCCGGATGACTTCGGTACGATTCAGGGGGCGATTGACGCTGCGTCCAACGGCAACACCATCATAGTTAGGCCTGGGACGTACGTGGAGAATATCGATTTTTCCGCGAAGGCGGTCACCTTGATGAGCGAGATGGGTCCGACTGCCACTGTGATAGACGGAAACGAATCAGGGAGCGTGGTCACCTTTCAGAATGGAGAGATGCTCGATTCCGTGCTGGACGGATTCACAGTAACAAACGGAAAGAGCACTGATGGCGGCGGTATCTACTGCGCTTTCTCTAACCCCACGATCAGAGGAAACATCATCACCGCCAACACTGCCGAATCCTTTGGCGGCGGGATTGAATGTGTCAATTCCTCCCCAGTTATTTTGAACAACGTGATCACCGCAAACTCGGCTATCTTATCCGGCGGCGGAATAGGCAACTGGGATTCGAATCCGATCATTACCAATTCCGTAATTTCTGCAAACGCGGTGACCTCGGGCGGTGGTGGTGGAATCGGGGGAGGTAAGTCCTCTCCAACCATTATCAACAGTACAATCATCGCGAATTCCGCACTCGACGGAGGAGGAATCTACGGCCACTTTTCCTCTCTTCCAACCATAACAAACACCATCCTCTGGGAGAACGTTGCCCCTACGGGACCCGAGATCTCGATATCGAACAACACGACCTTGACCATCAGCTTTTCCGACCTGAAGGGTGGCCAAGCGTCCTGCTACGTGGAATCCGACTGTACCCTTAACTGGGGAGCGGGCATGATTACGACGGATCCGCTATTCGTCGATCTGGCCAGCGGCGACCTTCACCTGACGTGGAATTCCCCTTGCCGGGACACGGGTGACAATTCTGCTGTCAACGAGCCCCACGACTTTGAAGGCGATCCTCGCATCACGCTCGGCAACGTAGACATGGGGGCGGACGAGTATTATTACCATCTCTATCATATGGGCATCGTCACTCCCGGCTCCCCCGTTCTTGTGAAAGTCATAGGCGGACCCACCATGCCAGTCTTCCTCGGTATGGGATCTGGCATCCAAGACCCTCCCATGTCAACTCAGTATGGCGACCTGTACCTGACACTGCCCCTTGCGAATCATTGGCCCCTCGGCAACATCCCCGGGAAGGGGGTGCTGGAATACCCCGCCACGATTCCCACCTCCTGGAATCCGGGCGAAAAGAAGCCTTTTCAAGCGTTGGTGGGCCCCTTCGGAGGGCCGTGGACCCAATTCACCGACTTAATGGTCTTAATGGTCGACTGAGAATTGGGACGGACCTGAGTCGGCATAAGTGCTAAAATCGGAGGAAACCGATCCAACTATCTCGAGTCATCAATAGGTCTTCGACACGACCTGCCATGTTCCCAGAGGTCTCACAATGTTTGCTGAAAGAAGATTCCTTTGTTTTCTGCTCGCGATCGCCCTGGCTTGCAGCGCACCTTTGGCGTACAGCCGTGACGGGCGACTGCCTGTCTTAGTCGATACGGACATGAGGCTTGACGATGTCCGCGCTCTCTTTGCCCTGCTCGCAAGCGAGACTCTCGACGTCCAAGCGGTTGTAACGGTCGATGGGTCCTGTGCTCTAGGCAAAGGGATCGACCATTTGATCGATCTCGTAGAAACTATTTGGCCTGGAGAACATTACGATCCTTCAGGGAAGCTCCGCGCCAGGACTTTAAAAGCCACCGTGGTGGGATACGGCAAATCGGTTAGGGGGCTGTGCTTTCCCGCCTCCCCGGAAAATCAAGGCCCAAGACGAGCCTTTTTCCAGGCTGAACAGGTTACTGATCAGCCACGCTCAGGAAATTCACTGTCTCGCTTTGGGACCGCTAACTAATCTGGCCCGGCTCGAAGACGAATATCCTGGAGTTTTGAAAAAGCTCCACACCTTGTGGATCCCTGTGCACGTTGCCAAGCAGGGAGAGGTGAAAGCCTGGAACCTCCAGTGGAATCGAGCAGCCACAAAGCAGGTCTTTTCGAAGGTTCCACAGATCGTTCTCGTTGACGTTGACTCTGCCGGCACTGTCACTGGAGAAGAACTATAAAAACCATCGAAGAGCCGTCCCCGGCAGGACAGTGGATCAGAAAATCACTGACGATGGGGATTGCTAATGGACCGCACCTGAAAGTCTACGACGAGCTTGCTGCCGCAGCCCTGATAGAATCCGACGCGACCGAAACTTCCGAATCGTCCTGGTCTCTCGATCGTATCGACACCGACTGTATTCGATTGAAGCCGGCTGTTGACGGTAGTATTCGCATCGCGACATTCCGCAATACCGATAGAGTTCTGACGCTCTTGAGAGAATGTTGGAATAGACCCATGCGAACCCATGATCATCATGACCAAATTCAGGATTCTCTCTCCACAAGAGAATTCTTGAAGGCTTTCCACGGACATCTGGGCCCCTATGTGGTGCTGGGGTATCGGATGGGTCGGCTCGCCCTCGAGGAATCCGGCTCTCAAGGACATTTTGACATCTCGGCTAAGGTCTATACAAACCTCACTCCTCCTCCCTCGTGCCTCATTGACGGAGTCCAACTCGGAAGCGGCTGCACTCTGGGCAAGCGCAATATCGAGGTCCATGCCACGGGGGGCACACCGTACGCTGTATTCGCGACCAAGGACGGACTGAACGTAACGATCCGTCTCCGGCCAGAGATCCCCTCCCTGATAGCAACGCTGGTCGACGAAAAGGGCGTTGAGTCAGCAGGGAAATTCTTTCTCGAGAAGGAATGGCAATCACTGTTCGAAGTTGCCCATAACTGACTACTGCTGACTGTATAGCCAATGAAATCCGTTCGTGGTTGATTAGGAATCAGCCGACATTGACCGATCCCGCCCAACCTGATAACCTCACTGCAGGACGACTTGGGAAGAAACCGATGGACAAAGGCCAGACAGCGTTGTTTCTGGAGCGATGGCACGACGGAGATCAGGACGCCCTGAACGCTCTGCTCGAAGAGCACGTGCCGTGGGTCCACTCCCAGGTGCGGCGTCACATGACCCCCCTTCTGCGGAGCAAGGGTGAGACCGTCGACTACGTCCAGGACGCCATGTTTCAGTTTCTGCGCTTTGCGCCCCGCTTCAAGGTGGCCAACACGGCTCATTTTCGGGGCATCCTTCTCAAGATCGCGCAGAACGCGCTTCACAACCGCTACGACTGGTTCACCGCCCGGCGCCGCGAGATCGCGCGGGAAAAGCCTTTGCCCTCGGACACGATCCTCAGCCTCGATCCGCCGCAGCAGGCGGTAAAAAGCCCGAGCAAATCGGCCGAAGAGCACGAGCGCGAGGCGTGGGTGCGGCTCGGAATGGAATTTCTCGATCCCGAGGAACGGGAGGTGCTCGTCCTGCGCAAATGGGAAAACCTCTCCTTCGCGGCGATCGGCGAGGAACTCGGCATCGCGGCCGACGCGGCCCGCATGCGCCACAACCGCGCGGTGCGCCGGCTGGGCGACAAGATCTGGGCGCTGCGCGGCGGCAACGTGGAGAGCGTTCTCGAAGAGCCCCCGGCCTGACCTCCATCGCGGACCGACTCGAAAGGTGTACCATGACCTCGGGCCAACCACCGAAAGCGACAGGCGAGAGGACCGCCGCCGTCCTCGACGAATTCTGCGAGGCCTGGTTCGCCGGCGACCGTCCCGATCCCGACGCCTTCTGCCGCGACCACCCCGACTGCGGACCCGAGCTCCGCCAGAGGATCGAGAGCTTTCTCGACGCCGCCCTCGGCTGCGCGCACTCGGCGGAAGAGTACGATGATCTCCAGGGCGAGACGCTCGGCGACTTTCGCATCATCGACGAAATCGGCCGCGGCGGAATGGCGCGCGTCTACGAGGCGGAACAGATCTCGCTGAAGCGCCGCGTGGCGCTCAAGGTTCTCTCCCCCCATCTCAGCTTTTCCAAGCAGGCGGTCCAGAAATTCCGCCGCGAGGCCGAAGCCGGAAGCCGCCAGTCCCACGCCGGCATCGTGTCGGTCTTCGCCGTGGGCTCGATCCGCGGCACCCACTACATCGCACAGGAACTGGTGGCCGGCGCGCGCACCGTGGCCGACCACCTCGAGGAGCTCGGAAGAGAGCCCGTCCTGCCGCGCGGCCATTTCCGGCAGATCGCCGCGCTCATCGCGACGGTGAGCGCGGCGGTCACTCACGCCCATTGCGCGGGGGTGATCCACCGCGACCTCAAGCCCTCCAACATCCTCCTCACCGAGGAGGGTGCGCCCAAGGTGACCGACTTCGGCCTGGCGCGCGTCGAGGGGGCGAACGCCCTGTCGCAGAGCGGAGATTTCGCCGGCACCCCCTACTACATGTCGCCCGAGCAGGCGCGGAGCAGCCGCTCGGCGATCGATCGCCGCACCGACATCTACTCCCTCGGCGTCACCCTCTACGAGGCGCTGACCCTTCACCGGCCCTTCGACGGGGACACCTCTCACGAGGTGATCAAGAAGATACTGCTCATCGAGCCCCGCGATCCGCGCAAGGTCAACGCGCGCGTTCCGCGCGATCTCGCCGTGATCTGCCTCAAGGCGATGGAGAAGGCGCCCTCGAAACGTTATCAGTCGATGGAAGAGCTGACCGAAGACCTGGAGCGGTTCCTCGAAGGCGAACCCATTCTGGCGCGGCCGTCGCACTGGATCGGCCGCCCCCTCAAGTGGGTGCGGCGTCACAAGCTCCTCTCCGTCGCCGCCGGCACGCTCCTGGCGGCGCTCGCCACGGTGATCGTTTTGCTTCTCGTTCTTGCCCTCGAACAGCGCGAAGCGCGCGAGCGGGCCCTCAAAAGATTCGAACCGGTGCACGAAGCGCTGGTCTGGTCGAAGATATACAGTTATCGCAGCGCTCACACGTGGTGCGCGCTCGCCGCGCCCGACGAACCCGAACCCGATGTAATGAAAGGCATACTCGACATCGCGCTCAACAACTTCGACAGCGCGATCACAGCGCTCAACAGGGGCTTGGAAAAAATAGAGACCGCCGAGCCCACTCTCTTGCGGGCGGAGACCCGGCACCTCTTGGCCGTGGCCAAGCTCCGGCAAGCCGATGCCTTTCACGAGACGAGCGACAAAGGGCAGGCTCTCATCGACGCTGCGTGCGCACTGCTGCCGCCGGGCGATGATTTTGATTGCACCGCGCCCGATGCGCTCATCCTGCGCAATTGGGACGACACTGGCCGAGACCGTGACGATCTGGAGAATCTGCGGCGGCCCATCGAGGTGAACACCGAACACTACATGATCCCCCTCTACCAGGGACTGCTCCTCTTCGACCGCCTCTACAAGAGCGGCGAATCGCACGAATTCGAAAAGGCGATCGGTTACTTCAACGATGTGCTCGAAAAAAGGCCCCGCAACGTGGCGGCGCTCTCTTTCAAGGCGCGGATCTACTACTTCCTGGCCAGGTTTTACGACCTGATGACCTTGACCGAAGAGGCGCTGAGCTTACTGGAAGAAGCAAAAACTCACTCGAACGACGCCCCCCACCACATGATCGATACGACGATCGGGCAGATACACGTCCTTCTCGGGAACAACCGGCAGGCAAGGCATCATTTCGAACTGGCCATCGACCGGGCAAAAGGCCTCGAAGACACGGTTCAGAATCATGTTCACAATTCTTATCGCGGTCTCGGGAAACTCCTTGTTCGTGCCGGTGATTTCAAGCCGGCATGGACCAAGTTCGCCGAAGCCCTTCAAAGAAAAGAGTTCGACTATCACAACAACGTTGCCGCGGCCGAATACCACTTTTGCAGGGGAGATCTCGACACCGCCTTGGAGTATGCCGAGCAGGCGACCCGGCATCTCGTGGGCGGACCCACGATCGAGAGCAAGGCCGAAAGCGGCGTGGCGGCGGCCTATCTGATCTGTGCGCGGCTCCACTTCGCCAGGGGCGAGTTCGAGCAGATCTCTACCTATCTGGACCGCGTCTTCAACACGCCCTACATCTCGCCGCGAGATCTGAGTCTTGCCTGTTTCTTTATCGTGGGAATCATCGACGAGGTGTCGAAAGACGAGAACAAGCGTCGGAAAATGGCCATTCTTGCCTTTGAATCGGCGAAAAGGGCGATCGAAAATGCCCATTTCGGCGACCGGTCGACCCCCTTCGGTCACCTGCGCTCTCCCATGAGCCTGGCCGCGGTCGGCGCCGCCCACTATTTGAAAAAAGAATATCCCGAGGCGATCGAAAGTCTGAAGCAGGCCCTCGCCGAACGCGCGGAATGGCCTGAAGAAATCAAGCGGTATCAGTGGGCCGACGACGCCCGCGATCTCTACCTTCTCGCCCTGGTCCGCAGCGCGCTCGCTCGAGAAAAACAGGTCGACAGCGACACGAACGAGCAGAAGGCGCAGGAATACTATCGCCGGGCCGAAGCGCTCTGGGCGAGCAACGAACTGTCGTACGAGCTCGCCGACATCAACAAGATCATCCGCCAACGCGCGCGGGACGCTGTGGGGGATCGTTAGTCCGCCGGATCAGAATCCCTGTCAGCGACCGGCCCGCCCACACCAACACGAGAAAACCAAAAGCCGTGACCACAACGGTCGGGCCGAGCGGCCAGTCGAGCAGAAAGGACGCCACGAATCCCCCAAAGGCGGTCACGATCCCGATCAGTGACGAGAAAAGATAAAAGGAGAGCATGTTGAACGCCACGAGCCGCGCGGCGAGGGGCGGGATCACCATGAGCCCGAAGACAACGAGCGGCCCCACGGTGAGAACCCCCACCGAGATGACCGCCCCCACGAGAAGATAGAGGAGCACATCCCAGGCCACGGGATTCTTACCCAGGCTCACGGCCGCTTCCTCGTCGTAGGCGATGAGCAGAAAATCACGCCGGAAAAAGACGAAGAGGAGCAGGGCGAGCCCGAAGAAAACTGTGATCGCAAGAAACCCCTCGTCGCTGATGGCGAGAATCTCGCCCTTGAGAAGCACGTCGATGTGGCTCGTGCCGAGAGCCGATCCGGTGAGAAAAAGAATCGTCGCCGCCGCGGCGAGAGAGTAGGCGGCGGCGATCCGTCCTTCGGGCGAGCCCCGCTTGGCGCGACCGATCCAGACGAGAACGAGCAGCGCCGCGAAGGTGAAGAGCATGGCGAAAAACAGATGAAAACAAAAGCTCCCCTCGTCGTGGCTGTGGCAGTCGTCGTCGCTCCAGAGACAGTTCCACGCCGGCAAGAGAAGAAATCCGAAAGACACCCCGGCCGCCGCAAACTGGGGCACGGCGATCCCCAAGAACACCATGCGCCGCAGGATGAAAAAGACGCCGAGCAGCGGGCAGATCGCTCCCACGAAGAGGGAGCCGTAAAAGCTGTTGGCAAATAGTGCCAGAATATCGCTCATCATCTCGATCATGACGCGCCCCTCATCGTTGGAACTGTTCGTCGATCTGCGTGGGCGAGAGCATCTCGTCCACGCTTCCCCGCTCGATCCGGCCCCGGTTGACCCAGATCACGTCGCGCACGTTGTCCCTGATCGTGTCCATCTCGTGGCAGATCAGCACGATGGCGAGGCCCTTTCGGTTGAGATCGGTCAGAAGTTGCATCACGGCCGCCTCGGCAGCCTGGTCGACACCGCTCGTCGGTTCGTCGAGAAGGAGCAGGTCGGGCCGCGCCATGAGCGCCCGCGCGATGAGCACCCGCTGCTTCTGCCCGGCAGAGAGATCGGCGAAGAGCCTTTTGCCTGCCGACGCCATACCGACACGGTCGACGCACTCGGCGAGATAAGCCTTCTCGGCCGGCGCCATCGGCCTGAGGCGCGCCATGCGCGGGTAGGCGCCCATGGCAACGACCTCGCTCACGGTGACGGGAAAGATCGGATCGAGAACCTGGATCTGTGGAACATAGCCTAGCGTCGGCCGTTGGCCGGAAGATGTCGGCCGTTGGCCGGAAGATGTCGGCCGTTGGCCGGAAGATGTCGGCCGTTGGCCGGAAGATGTCGGCCTTCGGCCGGCTGACGCCGCGAGCCGCACCGTTCCCTGGAGCGGCTTGAGCTGGCCGATCATGCCGCGAAGGAGGGTGGTCTTGCCCGCGCCGTTGGGTCCGACGATGCCGAGAAAATCACCGCGCCTCACGCAGAGATTGACGCCCGAGATCACGGGTCGCTTGCCGTACCCGAAAGCCGCGCCTTGTAGCTGCAAAAGTTCTTCATGGGCGTCACTCATTGTTCAACTCTTTCTCGATCTCTTCCGGTGTGAGCACCCGCTTGCCGAGCGCCCGCAGGATCGACGTGATGTTGTGCTCGACGAAATTGAAATACCCTTTCGTTTCGGGGCGCCCGCCGCTCATGTTGGGCAGGGTGACCACCTTGATGCCGCTCTTCTCCTTGAGAAAGCGGGGGTACTTGTTGGAATAATAATCTTCCTTGATCACGAGCTCGATCTTCTCGTCCCTGATCTTGCGCAGGAGCTTGGCCATGTGGCGCGGCGTGGGCGCGATGCCCGGTTTGGGTTCGATCTCGCCGCAGACCTCGAGGCCGAAGTGCGCCGCGAAGTAGGACCACGACCGGTGGTAGGTGATCACCCTGACGCCCTCGAGGGGGCGTGCGAGAATTTCCCAATCGGCGAGCTTGCGATCGAAGCGCTCGAGGAATTCCTCGAGATTTGCCTCGAATCTTTCCGCGTGATCGGGATAGGCGCCGCAGAGCCCGTCGCAGATCGTTTTCGCCGTGAGCCGGCCGTTCGCCGGATCGGTGTTGTAATGGGGATTTCCCTCGGGGTGGACATCGCCCTCGGCGCGGTCCGGTTGGTCGGGAACCTCGACCGGCTTGATCCGCGCCGAGCAGTTGACGAAACCGGGCGCGCCGGGCTGGATCTTTTCGTTGCGGCAGTTGTAGAGGAGATCGGGCAGCCAGGCGTGCTCCATGTCGAAGCCGACCTCGAAAAGCATGTCGGCCCTGTTGAGAAGGAGAAGGTAGCTCGGCTTCATCGGGATCGAGTGCATGTCCTCGCTCCCCTTGGCGATACTCTTGACCTCCACCAGGTCGCGGCCGATCTCGCCCACCATATAGGCGAGATCGGGAATGGTGGTCACCACCTTGATCTTGTCGGCGGCCGGAGTCGGAGTGGCCCACGCCCCCGGGCTGCCGGCAACGGAGACGCAAAGCAGAACGATCAGCGGTAGGAGCTTGCGAATGTATTGTGTCATTGTTTGTCCTCCCAAGGGGATTACCAGTCGAGGCCATGAGAGTGGCTGCCGAAGACGAAGATCCACTGCACGAAAAATTCGGAAAAGTCCTCGCCTCCAAAGGCGTCGCCGTGACGTTCGAGATCGTTGAACCGATACTGGAAGCGGAGCCAGTTGTAGTGGGAGATCTTCCACGTCACCCAAGACGAGAGCTCGCGTTCGCCCACATTGTCGTGGCGGGCCGATTCGAAGGCGCCGCCCATGAGACCCGCCGCCCAGTAGGGGCTCCACGAGTACTCGCACCAGGCGTAGCCGCCATAGGCATCGCCCTCTTCGATCGCCTCGTCATCCTCGTGGAAGAAGGTGCCGTGGCTCTTGAATCCTTCCACGCCGAGAATGAACTCCCGCCGCGAGGCGGGATCGGTCCACTTGTAGGTCACGTCGGCGCCCGCCACGGTCTGGCGCGTCTCCCACCGCTCCACCGGATCGCCTGCCGCGTCCTGGTGGAAGGCCTGGATCCCGGGCGCCCAGAGACAGCTCGCCCCCACCTGGAGGCTCGAGTTGTCGCTGAGGTCGCCGTATCCGGTGAGCCGGCCGTTGTAGGCGAAATTGTCCATCTGCCTCTTGCCGTAAGGTTCCACTTCGTCGTGTTCGTGGCCGTGGCCGCCCCAGATCCTGTGTCCGTGCCCTTCGAGCTCGTTGTACACGCCCGCCGACCAGCGCAGGGGGATCTCGTCGGTGAGGCCGAACCACTGGTGGACCTCGACGCCCGTCGAATTGACGCTGCCGCCGACAAAGTCGTAATAGACGAGTGGTTTTTCCACGAAGGGGAGCTCGTGATCGTGGCGCTGTCCGAACTTTCCGAAGTCGGCGAGGATCTTACCCGCCTTGACCGAGAAGTTCGCCGGGAGACGGTTCATCACGGCGGCCGCTTCGACGATGGAGGCGTTGTGGTCCTCGTTCCCCTCGACGATCACGTAGGCATAGCCGAAGGGATCGATCTGTGCCGAGAGATTGATCTCGGCCGCGCGCAGCCAGAAGCGGTCCTGGTGTTCGCCGCTGTCGCTGCCCGTCTGGCGGTTTCCGATGATGTCGATCGCCGCGCCCACGGCGGGGTTGAAGGTGCGCGAAAAGCGGGTTGTCTGGCCGAGGTTGCCCATCAGGCCGGGCGAGGCGCCCATCGACTGGCCGGCGGCCGGCTCGCCGGCGCTGTCCGACTCGGTCCGCGGCGGCCGGCTCGGGGGAGTTTGCTCGAGATCGCCCACCTCGAGCTCGAGAGCCTCGATCCGCTCGAGAAGATCCTTGTTTGACGGCGCCTCCTTTTCGTTCTGGGCGTCGAGGGCCGGACCGCACCAGAGTGCCAGTGCGCCAAAAAGCAGGGCAATCAGTAGAATTCTGAATGAAGTCACTTTTCTTCTCCTGTTGATTAATTCTGAAATGGAAACAAAGCCCAACCGAAGTGACGGCATCCTCTCACAGGGATGCTTTCGCCGATCAGAAGGGGAATTTGTGCCGTCTCTGAGATTGACTCGGTCTGAGTTTCATTCAGACTGAAACAGGAGGTGCCCGGCAGGGGGGAAAGGCGTGGTGTCTGGCAGCAGGTGTGACGCCCCTGTCCTGAAAAAGAGGGCTTTCGTCACAGAACGCCCAGTCGGTCAGCTCGACCGGTTGAGTCGGCTCGACGTTTTCATGGGAGCGCAGAAGCTGGCACTGAATGCAGTTCTCACTGTCGTGGCCGTCGCGCCCGTTGCGGTGATCGTCTCGATCGTTGCAGCCCGAGGCGCAATGGTCGTGCCCCCCCTCGGAGAGGTGGAACCACGCGGGTAGCCCGGACAGCGCCAGGACCGCGAGGCCGACGAGAAAGGCAAAAAGAATTTGCCGTTTTCCGGACATGGTCTCCACCGACGAGAAGAAAACACGAAAATCGTACCTTCTTTATTAGTCCCCTCTTTCGTGCCTGTCAAGGGCGGACCGTGTCTTCCGCCGGTCTTGACGCTGAGGACGATCCCTTCGATAATGGAAGGAAACAACAAAAGGGAGGCAAAGAGCAGCGATGATGGAAAGATTTCTGTTCCGCGTGACCGGCCGCGTGCAGGGTGTTTTCTTCCGGGCCTGCACGCGCGATGCGGCTCTCGAGATCGGCGTGGCCGGCTGGGTGCGCAACAGCCCCGACGGCAGCGTCGAAGGCGAAGCGTTCGGCGAAACCGATCGACTCGAGCGATTCATCGCCTGGCTCCACCGGGGTTCGCCCCACAGCCGCGTCGACGGCGTGGAGATCACCGGCCGTCAGGAGTTTGCCGCCCCGCCCGAGGATTTCAGCGTCCGGTACTAGCGGAGACACAACGCACGCGCCCTCGTCTATACCGAGCCCGCGCGGGCTCGGTATAGACCGTCGAGCGACGAGCTCTCCTCCACCCTAGAAGGAAATCACCCTCCCCTCATCCATGTACGTCCCCTGGAAAATATTGTCGGGCGCATCCACGGCAAAGGTGATGTTCCACGTGCCCACGGGAATGGTGCCGTAG
>Ga0180430_10004173_pt1 | contig 12254 bp, 7 predicted proteins | sample SS_ome_9_FD_132999 | JGI IMG/M metagenome (GOLD analysis project Ga0180430, IMG submission 132999) | Hypersaline lake sediment archaeal communities from the Salton Sea, California, USA - SS_1_S_2 metaG | ecosystem: Environmental > Aquatic > Non-marine Saline and Alkaline > Hypersaline > Sediment... | reverse complement strand
TCGATTCGAGGCAAGTGTGATCGAACCGACGACCGGCTCCGACGAAGGCAAATCCTCCACCAACATTCTCTGAGACAGGCTGTCTGTCTCATACAACCAAAACCCGCGCCCACTAAACTTAGGCAACTTCAGAGCTACAAAGGACGAGAACTGAAGGTTAAGTACCTGCCGGACTTCGTCTGCTTCGAGAAGATCGTTGTTGAGATTAAAGCCGTGTCGAATCTTACCGACGAACATCGCGCTCAGATCCACAACTATCTCAAGGCGACAGGTTTCCGTGTCGGACTCCTCGTCAACTTCGGGCACCACCCAGGCGTACAGATCGAGCGAGTCGTTCGGTAGGCGTAACCACGGAAAACACAGAATACACTGAAAGAGAGCCTGTAGTGAATCACTTCCGTGTGCTCCGTGTTTTCTGTGGTTTGATCCTGCTGTTTGCCTGAGCTAGGCTCGTACATCAAGAGCAACGTTCTTGTGTCAGACCTTCACCGCCGTCTGCGTTCTCGTATAATCGTCTTTGCCTGTTGGAACAGTTCTTTCCGGATGCGGGCCAGGGCGATTTTGAGGTCGGCGGATGTCCAGCCGATTTGTTCGCCGGTTCGCACGAGCAGTGCTTTCTCAGAACGAGTCACTTTACCGTCCACCAGGGCGGCTCGCAGCAGATGGTCCATGAATGCGTTGGCCTGAACGCGATTTTCAGGCAGAGTGATGGGGATTTCCTTCGAGGTGGCCGTGGCGAAGATTGTCTTGAGCCTGTCCTTGGGAACTCCACGAGTTTCGGCCAATTCAATGATGTGCTGACGTTCTTTTTTGTGGAGTTCTCCGTCAACGGTCAGAATTCGCGACAGCGCCGTCAACAGCTCCGGTTCGTTCAGAAAACGGTCAGCTTCCAGTCGCTCGACACCACCATGTGTTTCAATGATGTGATCGTGTCTGTCTTCTCGCAGGAATTCATTGATCATGTTGTGCGGACCAACGTCTTCCAGCACCCAGTCTTCTTTCCCATCGTTCAGTGGTGTACCGCAGAACGTACAGGTTGTTGTTCCTCCCACATCAATGGGAGCTCCGCAACCTGTGCAACTGAAGGATGAAAACGCCTTATCGGCTTTGCTGATGGCGCCCTGCCGGCGTTTGAGCACGAGAACATGTGAGTAGATTCGCTGCATCCCCAGCAGGCGCGGCTTGACTCGATCTCCAGTCGCTTTTGTGGCGGACCAGCGCACCAGAACCAGCAGTCGGTCGTACTTGTCGTCGCGTGCCGGAACTGCCTGCAGCACCTCCACGACACCAACCGCAGGTGTCTTCCAGAAGACATTTTGCGCCGGAGCCCACAGCGCCGGGATCGCGGTTGCCGAGGCATCCAGAATTGGAGCCGCATAGTTGAAGTCGTCGAAGTAGACGGACATCAGCGATCGCCAGAAGATGACGGACGCTCGGTCTTCGATGTGCTGGAAGTTCAGTCCCGGATCCTGTTGCTGAATCTCATTCCATCCGGACACGGAGTGCTGTGCGGGCGGCACAATCCACTCTTCGTCCTGTGTGATTTCGGCCAATACCCAATCGTACTGACCGGAATTTACGATACTTTGACACTGTGGACATTCGGCCTTGTCCACGATCTCAACCGGCCCGCCGCAGTTGGGACAGCGCCCCTGCAGAAGGGAAGCCTTCGAATCCGTTTTCACACCGGGACGACGTGAGAACGACCAGATCTCCGTAAAGGTAATCGGGTCACGCGCGCTGTGGCCTGACACTCGGCGACCGGTCTTGAGACTTTCATTGTAACTGATTGCCGACGCCGTGATCCGCACATGAATACTGTCAAAATGTCGATCGGACCCGACAGACACAATATCTGAATGCACCACTTTGACATCTTTAAGCCGATTGCGGATGCCTTCTGCCTTCTGCATCGCGATGTAGAGTTCAAATCGTTCTCTCACGCCGTCGGAAATGAACGCTCGACAGGAATTCAGATTCTGTTCGCTCCATGCGTGCTGAATGGTGACGAATCCGTTCGCGACTCGTTGAAGAAATGTTTCCTGTTCGAAGTTGGGGTCGCGCTGTTGAATCTGACCGATCACAGACTCGCGAAGATGTTCTTCCTGGAACTTTCGTCCACGGCGGATCGTTCGAGTGATGTGATAGTTCTTCCCGGCTTTCTGGCTATGATAGAAAACAAACGCGATGACAATCCAGATGGGTATGCCAATATGAGGACTCCGGATCGTCAGATGGATGAGCCAGATGAAGAGTTCACCACCGCCGCTTCCACCACCGCCGCCACTACTTCCTCCCCCTCCACTGCTGCTGCCGGAACCAAAACTGCCACCACCACCGGCCTGAGCCAGCAGTTCGACGGACGCCAATGACAGGCAGGTAAAGGCGGAACTGAGCATGCGAATCCGATGCCGTGGAAGTGATGCGATGACTGATAGCGACGAATGACCGGCTGCCCGGGAACGTCAGTTTCTGCGCCGGGATCCAATTGTCAATCGGGCCACCTGCTGTGACGATTCGGCACCACGTTGATGTCGGCTGAAAGACGCCTACGTAAGGATCTCACTGATAACGTGACCATGGACGTCAGTGAGGCGGCGGTCGATCCCGTTTTGACGGTATGTGAGTATCGTGTGGTCGATGCCCAACAGGTGGAGCACTGTAGCGTGGAAGTCGTAGCAGAGCGTTTTTCCTTCGACCGCCTTGTAGCCCCAGTCGTCACTTTGGCCATGACTGGTACCGGCTTTGATTCCGGCTCCGGCCAGCCAGGTGACAAAGGATCCTCCGTTGTGATCACGTCCGTCTCCGCCCTGAGCAAACGGTGTCCGCCCGAATTCAGTCGTCCAGATGAGCAATGTGTCCTCGAACAATCCTCGGGACTTCAGATCATTGATGAGTGCCGCGATGGGCTTGTCGACGCTCAAGGCGATCGGAGGAAGTTCTTTCGGAATGCTTCCGTGATTGTCCCAGTTGCCGGTAGCACCCTGCGGACCACTCCACACCTGGACAAATCGTGTGCCTCTTTCGACTAACCGACGAGCCAGCAGACAGCGACGACCGAAATCCTCCGTGACTTTGTTGTCGATTCCGTAGGCGGCCTGAGTGGTATCTGTTTCTTCTGCCAGGTCGAATGCGACGGGGGCCGAAAGCTGCATCTTTGCTGCCAACTCGTAGGACTGGATCCGTGCATCCAGGCGAGTATCGTCCGGGCGTGTCGCAGCGTGCCGCCGGTTGAGTGTTTCAAGCAGAGTCATGCCGTCCTTCCCGGCCTGTGGACTGGCAAAAGCAAATCGGTCGTTGGCGAACAGGTCAGGCACAGCGTGTTGGCCGGACGAGTTAATGACGGTTCCCTGATGAACGGCCGGAAGGAATCCGGCGGAGAACGGGCCTCGCTGGTTGTAGGGCAGCCCTTTGGCATCCGGCAATGCGATGAAGGTCGGTAGATCGTCAGTCAGGTTTCCAAGTGCGTAGGAAATCCAGGCTCCCAGACAGGGAAATCCTGGTAGCAGGAACCCGGAATTCATCATGTAGGTTCCGGGCCCATGTACGTTTGTTTTTGAGGCCATCGCCATCAGGAAGGCCAGGTCATCGACGCATTTTGCCTGTTCCGGAAACACACTGCTTACCCAGCGACCGCTTTCGCCGTACTGTTTGAATTCGAAGGGGCTTTTCATAATGGCCCCGGCCGGTGCGGTGAATCCTTCGGGCTTTTCTTTCGGTCCCAGTTTCTGTCCATGGAGTCGTTCCAGTTCCGGCTTGTAGTCGAAGGTGTCCATGGGGCTGGCTCCACCCGTCATGAACAACTGAATGATGCGTTTCACTTTCGCCGGATGATGCAGGCCGCCATTGAATTCCGGATTGGCGGCAAGCAGCGAATCCTGAGCCAGCATTTGCGACATCGCGACGCCACCAAGACCTCCACCGGCGTTCCACAGAAACGAGCGACGATTGGATGGTTGGATGTTGAAATGTTGGTTGTACATAGCAATTGGGAAGGTGAGTGGCGGGCGCGAATGGATCAATCGATAAAGAGAAATTCGTTGCTGTTGAAGAGGACTCGGCAGAAGGCCGCCAGGCCATGTGAGGCAACATACTGTTCAAACGCCTGTTGTTCTGATTCCGTTGGCAGACGCAGCCAGACGAGTTCAGTCGCCCGTTGAATCCGTTCTGCTGCGCCGGTGTGTTCCGTCTGCAGGTGACTCGCAAGCCATTCACTTGCATGCAGAACAAATTCATTGTTAAACAGCGCGAGAGACTGCAGCGCTGAGACAGAGTATCGTCGTTTCGGAACAAGCAGGCCCAGATCCGGAAAGTCGAGGGCTTCCATAAACGGATCGGGGATTTCTCGCCACACGACGCGGTAAATACTGCGGCGTCTGGCGGCATCGCTGTTCCAGTCGAATTCGCCGTATTCGAGTCGAGGCGTCGACTGCGGACCCTTGTGAGTGGCAAAGTGTTCCACGCCCGGCCCGCCGCTCGTCAGATCCAGACGTCCACAGATCTGCAGAATGGAATCCCGAAGCGATTCTGCATCCATCCGGCTTCGATTCATCCGCCACAGCAATCGGTTGTCAGCGTCGGAAGCTGTTTCCTGCTTCCGTGCAGACGAATCGTACACGCTCGATCGCTTCCAGGCTTCGCTGGTCAGGATCAGTCGGTGGAGTGACTTGAGGGAGCCGTTTGCGTCGTCTCGAAACCACGCCGCCAGCCAGTCAAGCATCTCGGGGTGACTTGGAAGACTGCCCATTCTGCCAAAGTCATTTGCCGTGTTGGACAGCCCTTTGCCAAAGTGATACTGCCAGACGCGATTGGCAATACTTCGCCAGGTTAAAGGGTTGTCGGGTGAGGCAATCCATTCAGCCAGTGCGGCTCGTCGTTGAGCTTCGTCGGCTGTCTCGTTCAGTTGAAATCGCGCGGGCAATGTGGTGATGGCTGACAACGCGCCGGGAGACACTTCATCGATCGGCTGATTAATGTCGCCTCGACGTAGCAGATGAACGATTCTCGGAGCGGCCGGCTTATCCAGCTTGCTGGCTCGCAGCCATGACGTGGAAACGCCATAGACAGTTGCCTTCTGAGGCAACTCCGCCAGTTGTGCCGTTGCGTACTCAGCCGCCGCATACGCGTTGATGGCGGTTTGTTGTTCGTCTGTTCGTTTGGCAGCTGCGATTCTGAGTGCGTCTGTGACTTCGAGTGGGATTGCATGGAATGTGTCCGGTGGTGCATCCGTAGTTGAAACTTTGAAACGGCCGATTACGTGGCTGCCCCCGTGGAGCTGCTTCAATGCAATTGCAAGCCGCGAATCTGCAGGAAGGTCAATCGGTGTGGCGAATTCAAAAACTGCAAAGTGCGGTTGGCCAACTCGAGGGAAGATGCCCCATGCTGTCTTTGGGTTGCCATCGATCGCATGGTCGATTGTCCAGCCCTCCTGATTCCAGTCGGCAGTTGCTGCTCTGATTTTCAGCGGCGCAGCCTGTCTTGCTCCCGGCAGGAACAGTTGGACTGTTATCTCAGACAGATGAAAGTTGCCGTTGGCCGGCCTGCCAGGTCCGTTTTCTGGAAGAGACGGATCGGGCAGGACATCCAGTCGAATGCCGGTCATCGTCGTGACATTGGGTGATGCAGTAATCGTATAGGTGTCGGTGTCCGGATTCGTTCCTGTCACCAGGATCGATTCATCATCCAGCCGTGACAAAACGGCATTGCTTGATGAAACGAAGACATCGGGTTCCAACGGCTGCCAGTTGTCTTTCGGTTCGGTGAAGCCGGTTTCCCACCGACCGGCAATCTGTCGGACCTCCTCGGAGTTTAGAACTTCAGCATCTCTACCATGGGCTGCGGTCCGGATTGCAGTCCATTTCTTCCGCGAGACAGCAACTTCCTGAGTCACATCATAGTCAACATCGCCTTTACCGATCCCGGCAAAGACTGCCTGCAGCGCGTAGTAGTCTTCCTGAGTGATTGGGTCAAACTTATGAGTGTGACAGCGAGCGCAGTTGGCGGTTGTGCTGACGAATGCGGCCATTGTTTGAGTCACCATGTCATCGCGATCCAGATAGTCAAAAGTCACCGGAGCCGTGCTGGCTCGGCTCAACTCGAATGGACCAGCAGCAATGAAGCCGAGAGCCGCCGTGAGCTGTGGTTCATCCGGAAAGAAGACGTCTGCGGCCAGTTGTTCACGAATGAAGCGTCCCCATGAGACATCCTGGTTGAATCGATCAATCACATAGTCTCGAAATCGCCAGGCGTTCGGGCGTTTCACATCGTGTTCACAGCCGTGCGAATCGGCGAAGTGGATCACATCCAGCCAGTGTCGCGCCCAGCGTTCACCGTAACGTGGTGAGTCCAGCAAGTGATCGACCAGTTTTTCGTAAGCCAGTGGGTCAGGATCATTCACGAACCGGCGGACAGCTTTCGGTGTTGGTGGGAGACCATGAAGATCGAAGTACAGTCGCCGAATCAGTGTCCGTCGATCTGCTTCGCCGACAGAAATCAGCTTGTTGTCAGCCAGCGTTCGCTGAATAAACGAATCGAGTGGATTATTCGAAGGCGAATCAGAGATTGGTTCGGGCACATCCGGACGAACGAGAGGATTCAGTGACCACCAGTCCGTGTCGATTGATTTGCCTTGGAGCGGCTGGCGCGGGTCCGGTGCTCCTCGGCGCACCCATTCTTCCAGCAATGCGATATCTTCGTCCGGCAACTTTTTATCCGGAGGCATCTGCAAATCGTCATCCGTGTATCGAACCGCCTGGATCAGCAGGCTCGTATTCGGTTCCCCCGGAATGATGGCCGGTCCGTTGTCACCTCCCTGCTCCCAGCCAGTGGGGGAATCCAGAGTGAGACCGTTTTCCATCACGCTGGTGGCGTGTGCATGGCATTCCAGACAATGCGCTTCGAGCAAAGGAGCGATCTTTTTTTGGAAGAACTCCGCATCGACAACATCGTCAGCGCGCACGCTCGCGACGACGATCGTTACAGAACAGGTTAGAACGTTGATTGCTCGGATCCATTTCATGGGCCCATCGTCGGATAAACGGACTCAGGAAACAAGAATTCCGTCACCCAGTCTGCAGCAAACGCAAATCCTTTGACGTTTGCTCATTGACCACACGAACGGCACAATGGGATCTCCTGAACTGACGATTCTCAACATCCGACAGAGATGCACCTCATGATTTATTGCTGCTATCGCACGACTCAGGCTCTCCTTGTTGTCATGGTCGGATTGTGTTCTTGCTACCCGTCCGCTGCGAACGATGTCAGCACAGAAAACGCTGCTCCCAAACCAGACGAAACTGAGAAACTTCCGGAAGGCCATTCCAGTCACGGCGAGTTCTTCAATGAAGGACCTCGTCAGGCGGCTTACCTGATGGACGGAATCGGTCGGATTGATTTCGATGTCACGTCAGACGCGCCGGATGCAGTGGCCTTTGTGCAACAGGGAGTTGGGCAGTTGCATGGATTCTGGTACTTCGAATCGGAGCGTTCTTTCAGGCAGGCTGCCGCAATTGATCCAGAGTGCGCCATTGCTTATTGGGGCATGGCGATGTCGAATCGAAAGAACGTTGATCGGGCCAAAGGATTCATTGCAAAAGCCGTTGAATTGAAGGATCAGGGTTCTCAACGAGAACGACTGTACATCGAGGCGTTTGATCGGTTCATCAACGCGCCGGCCGAATCGGATGACGAAAAGGAAGATCGCGGCATCAAGTACATTGAGGATCTGGAAGCACTTCTGTTTGAGTTTCCGGATGACATCGAAGCCAAAGCATTTCTCTGTGAGTTTCAATGGTCAGCTCGGCGCGATGGGCTGGACATCACCAGCTATCTTGCGGTCGATGCATTGATTCAGCAGATCCTTGAGGTTGAGCCACGGCATCCTGCTCACCACTATCGCATCCACTTATGGGACAAGAAGAAGCCGGAAAAGGCACTTCATTCGGCAGCCAATTGCGGTCCCGCGGCTCCTTCGATTGCTCACATGTGGCACATGCCGGGGCATATCTACTCGCGGTTGCATCGATATCACGATGCCGTCTGGCAACAGGAAGCATCTGCGCGTGTTGACCATGCTCACATGATGAGAGACAGAGTGCTGCCCGATCAGATTCACAATTTTGCTCACAATAACGAATGGTGTATCCGCAATCTGATTCACATTGGCAGAGTTCACGATGCCGTCGATTTGGCGATGAATATGATCGAACTGCCCCGGCATCCCAAATACAACAACATCAGCAAGTCAGGCAGCCATAAATACGGCCGACAGCGATTGATTCAGATCCTGCAGACATTCGACATGCATGACGAATTGATTCGTCTTGCCGATACGTCCTGGCTGCAGCATACGGGCGATGATGAGGCCGATTTGATTCTGGATCGGGCGCTAGCGGCGAGTTACGTGTCGGTGGGGCGAATAGCAGATGCCGAAGCAATTTGGGCCGAATTGGATGGTTTGCTGACAGAAGCGAACGCAGCAGAACAGGCCGTGATGGATGCCGCAGAGGAAGAGGCACGTGGCGAAGAAAAGAGTGACGACGAAATCAAGGAGGCAGTCAAGACAGCGAAGGAAGACCATGCTGACCGGGTAAAGGATCTGCAGGATGCGATTGATGAAATCGACGGTCGCCTGGCGGCGAACCGGGGTGATTTCGATGCAGCTTTTCAGTTATTCGAAGAAGCAGAAGATGTTGCTGTCGAGGACGTCGTTGAGTTACTGGTGAGTGCTGACAGAACGGACGAAGCTCTGAAAAAAATCAGCGATGAAATTGAGGAGAATCCCAATCAGGTTCGGCTGCTGGCCGCTTTGATTCAGACTCAATGGGCCGCAGATGAAAGAGATGAAGCCCGGAAGTCATTTGAGTCTCTACGTGCTGTGTCATCCTCGATTGATCTGGATCTACCCGTGTTTGTTGCGTTGGCAGACATCGCCGAGGAGCTGGACTATCCAGCTGACTGGCGGCTTGAACGAGACTTGCCGACGGACCTGGGTCCCCGACCGGATCTGGATACACTTGGACCATTCCGCTGGAAGCCTGTGGCCGCACCGCACTGGACTTTGCCGGGGATCGACGGCGTCGCAGTGGATTCAACGACACTGCCGGCTCAAGCTCGCATTGTGGTCTTTTTTCTGGGAGCAGGATGCCTGCACTGTGCGGAGCAGATTCAGGCGTTTCAGCCGGAGGCACAGAAATTTCGAGACGCCGGAATCGATCTGGTGGCGATCAGCACTGATCCTCAAGAGTCGCTCAGTCGGGCGCGAGAGAACTATGATGGCGATTTCGCGTTCAAATTGTTCGCGGATCCCGATATGAATGTCTTCCGATCCTACCGCTGCTACGACGACTTTGAACAGCAACCATTGCACGGGACCTTTGTGATTGATGCTGATGGTTCCATTCTCTGGCAGGACATTAGTTTTGAGCCGTTTATGGATCCCGAGTTTGTCCTGCAGGAAGCTCAGAGGTTGCTCCACCCCGAAGAGAAATTGCCGGAAGCAACGCAGAAGAGCGTAGCTGCGCATCAGTTGAAGCAGTGATGCTGCGGAGTTTTCTTTGCGGCTACTGACCGACAACAGCAGCCGGCGGCCAGAAGACCCAGAAAGCCAATGCGAACGGAGCGGCGAACAGGACGCTGTCCAGCAGGTCCAGCAGGCCGCCAAAGCCAGGCATCAGTTTGGCCGAATCCTTTTGCTGGACATCTCGCTTGATGAGCGATTCACACAGATCCCCGATCAGGCCAATCACGCCCATCGCGATTCCGTAGGCGATCAATGCCGGATAACTGCTGATGATGGGCGTGGGTTCGAATAAGCGCCCTCCGAAATGAATCCACAGCCCACTGCCAACGATACCACCTGCGACTGCGCCGAAGGCTCCCATCCATGTCTTACCGGGACTGAGTGAAGGAGCCATCTTGCGACGTCCCCACAAACGCCCGAACGTGTAGGCGACGGTGTCCCCGCTCTTCACCGCGACAACCAGGGACATGATGGCGTAGTAGCCCAGGTCGGCCGATGGAAACCAGCGGAACTGACTGGTGATCGCCAGCAGTCCGCCGCTGTACATCACGGCAATCCAGCCGGCTCCCAGCGTTTCCATCGACGAGCCCGGTTCACGAAATCGAATCGCTTCGCGCACAAACAGAAAAGCAAATGACAAGATAAGCGCCGCGCAGATGAGTCCAAGTGACAGCATAAGTCGCGGAATGCCGTCTTCCACGGCGATCAACGTGTGTGCCCATCCAGCGAAGAGAATCAGGAGGCTACAGATGGCCGTCAGCCCAAACGACAGTCGCATCGATCGGACCGTCAGCAGTTGGCAGATCTCATAGCTGGCGCGGACCGACAGCAGGGCGCAGAACAACAACAGAATCGTGGCCAGTGGACCTTGTTGAGAATCAACCCAGAACATCGCCAGCAGCGAAGGAATGAGGATTGCCGCAATTCCAAGTCGCCATCCAAGCATTCGTTGCCACCGGTTTCCACTAACAGCGTGTCACGCTGACTTCAGGACATCTTACGAAGTTGTCGTCGATCTTACTGTGCTGCCGCCGCCGGCACGTTGAGTCCCCCGTAACGACGATCTCTTCCCGCAAAATCCTTCAACGCGTCGTGCAGATGAGGGTTTCGGAATTCCGGCCAGTATGTTTCTGTGATCCACAGTTCGGAATAGCTGATTTGCCAAAGCAGGAAATTACTGATCCGCATCTCATTGGCCGTTCGTATGACGAGATCCGGATCCGGCATCCCGGCAGTCATGAGATGTTCTGCGACGGTTTCGTCTGAAACGTCGGCGGGCTGCAGTGTTCCTGACTGCACCTTTTCTGCGATCTGACGTACTGCAAATGCGATTTCTGATCTGGCACCATAGTTGAGCGCCAGGCACAACGTCATGCCATTGTTATTGGCGGATTCTTCAATTGTCTGAGCGATTTCATCCTGGATGTCCTGATGCAGCTGATCGATGTGGCCAATGACGCGAAACTGCAGGCCCTGCTCTCTGATCCGGCGGCGTTCATCGACGACGTACTTCTTGAGCAGCCTCATGAGGAACGACAGTTCATTCGGCGGGCGTTTCCAGTTCTCACTGGAAAAGCAGTACAACGTGAGTTGCTGCATTCCCAGTCGAGAGCATTCTTCCACAATCTCGCGGACGGATGTGACGCCTCGCCGGTGACCTTCGATGCGCGGCAACCCTCTTTCCTGAGCCCAGCGACCATTGCCATCCATAATGACGGCAACATGCTGAGGCAGTCGATCACGTTCGAGCCCAAACGATGCCAGCTGCTGATCTGTATAGGGGACCTCGCGACTCAACGCCCTGCTGCTCCAATCACGTGGGGGAACCCGAAAAGACTCTGGTGATACGACCTGCCCGGAATCGCAGTCTATCGCAATCCGGTCACCCGAACTAGCACGGCCGCCGGGGGATTGTTGGCGAAAACACCACTCGGCCGGCTGATTCCGGCAATTCAGTCCGCCATGGACTCAACTGTCTGCAGCAGGAATGACTTGAGTGATGCGTACAGTTCATCTCGCCGCCGGGCAGGCAATTGCTGACCCAGCCTGACGGTTGAGCTGGTGGTCTGAGTGATAATCAGGGCGTAGTTGGCAATTTGAGCCTCGTCGGCCTGCGGGTTGATCGTGACGATCATCTTACGAATCAGGTCGGCCACACGGAGCGTGTTTTCCAGGTTCAGCTTTCGCAGATCCGGAGTTGCATCCACGCAGCGTCGGATTTCCAGGAACGCCGGATTGCTTTCGTGATCGTTGATTGCACTGTCAACAATACGATCGATTACGCGCCGAGCGGATGCTGTGGTGGGGGTGGATTGGAGTGCCGCCAGTTCATTGGCGAGGAGCGTTTCGGCATCGGACGAGTGCCCTTCCCATATCTTCTGTACGATAGCATGCTTGTTGGGAAAGTACTGGTATACCGTGGCGATTGGCATCTGACAGGCGCGCGCAATCTCTCGCATTGAGATCGAATCCATGCCGGACTCCTGAAACAGCCGCATCGCCGTGTCCAGAATCGTCGTGACTTTTTGTCGACTGCGTTCCTGCTGAGGAACACGCCGAATTGCGTTTTCGTTATCAGTCTTCATTTAGCTGGCCAGAGTAAACTCTGTTAGAAGCGGTCCAAAAACCATAACAGATTGGAATACGAGTTGCGGATTGTTGGCTTTCGAAAGGAGGCCGACATGGCAACGCGATCCCATGGGCACCAGGAGTCGGTGGCCGAAGCGGGATC
>Ga0180430_10004168_pt1 | contig 12261 bp, 9 predicted proteins | sample SS_ome_9_FD_132999 | JGI IMG/M metagenome (GOLD analysis project Ga0180430, IMG submission 132999) | Hypersaline lake sediment archaeal communities from the Salton Sea, California, USA - SS_1_S_2 metaG | ecosystem: Environmental > Aquatic > Non-marine Saline and Alkaline > Hypersaline > Sediment... | reverse complement strand
GCCGGAAATTGACCCAGGCGGCGTTGTGGATGACGGCATCGACGCCCTCCAGCAAATCGGGAAAGCCGTCCTCTTGGCGAAGATCGCAAGTTCTTTTCTCCAGGCCGTGCTTGTCGATGAACTCGGTGTTGGAACTCTCTCGAACGTGCGCGATCGGCTTGATCCCACGCTCGACGAACTCGTGAATCAACTGCTTGGCCAGCGAACCAGAGGCGCCGGTTATGAGGATCTTTTCGTACGACATTGTCATGAGTATGACCTCAATTAGGCTCTTTTGGCGAACGCCCGCAAGACATCAATCAGCCGATCGATGTCCTCTTCGTTGTTGAACAGATGAACCGATACTCTTATCGAACCCTCACGTTGTACCAGGATTATCCCCTTCTTGAGAATCTTGCGATGCAGCCTTTGGTAGTCCCGACAGGTGAATGTGAAAATGCTCGATCGGTGTTTGGGCTCCATACTCGAAGTGATGGTGTAGAATGGCTCCGAGTTAAGATAGTCAGCCAGGCGATCTATCAAGGCGTAGTTGTGCTTCCGGATTCTGGAAATGCCGAGCGACAGAAAGAGGTCCGCGGCCTGCTTCATCCCCATGAGATTCAGAACAACATAGTATCCCTGTTCAAACCGACGAGCCGAATCAAACAGGGGTAAATCGTATCGGAACAAGTCCGTAAACTGCACTTTCCAGTCGGCGGATAACCAGCTGATTCCAGGTACTTGAAGACGATCACGGATGCGGTCGGAAAGGTAAAAGAAACCACACCCCTGAGGTGAGAGCATCCACTTCTGACAACCGCTGCTGAATATGTCAATTCCCAGCTTGCCCGGGTTGATCGGCTCGACACCCATACCCTGGATGCCATCGACAACATAGAAGAGGTTGTGTCGCTTGCAGATCTCGGCCAATTCGGCCAGATCGTTGCGGTAGCCGTTGAAAAACTGTACCCACGAGATGGCCAGCACGCGAGTCCTCTTGCCGATCGCCCTTTTCAATCGCTGGATATCCAGTCTCCGGTCGACAGTCCTGACAAACTTGAGCTTTAGTCCGCGTTGCCTGGCCGCTTCCTTCCAGGTATAAACAACCGCTGGGAACTCGACATCGGTAACAAGCACTTCATCGCCCGGTTTCAACGGTAATCCATAGGCGGCGATATTGATGCCGTGCGAAGTATTGAAGCCAAGCCCGATCTCGCGCTTGCGTGCCTTGAGCATGCGGGCGTACATGTTGCGGAGCTCATCGGCGGTCGCAAAAGCTTCAAGGGAGTCATCGCGACTGGCGTCCAATCGCTGATCAATGTTGGCTTTGATAGCTTCGGCAACCGGCGAGGCAAACGGTCCGAACGAAGCAGTATTGAAGTAGACCGTCTTGCCGGCATGTGGAAACAGCGATCGTGCCCAGGTGAAGTCTTTGCGATGCATGCCAACTCCTAAAGGAAATAGAGATAGCTGATGATTGTAAGGGTGCCGCCCAGTTTCAGAAGGTGTCCCAAAAGCTGGTACATCAGGAACGGCATGTACAGTTTCAGTCGGATCGATAGACCGACTGCCACCGGCGCCGCTCCAAGCCCCACGGCAAACAATGCCGCCGCCAAGCCGCTACGCATGCCGGTCAAAGGAACTGCCGTATACAAAACCGCAAATGCCAGACTCGGTACCGCCACGAAGAAGAGAAACTCGATGAGGTAGAGGGTCAACCATCCGCCCCAGGTCTGTTCTTCCTGGATCGATTCCGGGATACCCCGTTTCACCTTGAGAAGTCTGCCGACCAGTTCCACTATCACACTCATCACGGCGAGGTACACGCCACCCAGAAGGAGACAATACAGGAGCAAGCTCTGAGGAATCATCGCACCCACCCTTGTCGTCGATACCATTGATACGTCTGTCGGGCGCCTTCCGGGAAAGGAATCTGTGCCCTGAAACTCAACAGCTTCTCGGCCCGTTCGGTCGATACTTCCCACCACTGCAACAGCTCGCGCGCCTTCTCTTTGGTCAGCATGGGCGTCGCACCAAGCGCCTTGGACACCGACTCCGAAACCGTAGCAATTGTTTTGAACAGCGAACCGGGCAAGCGAAACTTGATACCTGTATGCTGGCAGGCTTCTTCGATCGCATTCATAATCTCTCGCGCCGAGTACGATTTGCTCTCGGCAATGAAGAAGGCCAGACCCGATTCGGTGTCGGTCGTAGTTGCCAGAAAGATTCCCCGGGCCAGGTCATCGACATGCACCAGTTGGATCCGCCGATTCGGGTTGCCCACCAGTGGTCCTAGTCCCATTCGCACTGACTTGAAGAAATCGAGAAAGCCGATATCACCCGGTCCGTACACTCCCGGCGGGCGCACGATACTAACCGGAAGATTCGAGGCAAACTCCCGTGCTACCTTCTCACCGGCCAGTTTGGACATGCCGTAGGTAGTCATCGGCTGAGGCGTGTCGTCCTCATGCACCGGTCGGTCCTGGCTGGACGGTCCAATCGCCGCCAGCGAAGAAATCAACACTACCCTCTTGACCCCAGGATTAGAACGCTGCACGGCCTCAAGCAGATTGCGCGTACCTTGTTCGTTTACATCAAAGAACGTTTTCGGCTTTCTCGCTTTGACCAGCCCCGCGTTGTGGATGACATAGTCTACCCCGGCGACCATCTTCTCTAAACTTGAAGTGTCCGTCACATCGCCATAGCGCATCTCCAGCTTCATGGATTCCAGGGAATCGACAACCGAGGAGCGCCGCACACCGGCCTTCACGTCGAAGCCCTCCTGGATAAAACGATGGCAAATACGGGTACCAACGAATCCGTTGGCGCCGGTAACTAAAACACGGGATTCTGACATGCGGCCAATTTAGTTGTGTGCCTGGGTTCGATCAAGGATTGAAAACGTAGCCGACTAGAAGACGTCCGCCGAAAAACGATAAACTTCCGCAAACTTGTCCCGGTAGCTGTTCTTCGGAAGACCGGCCTTCAAGCACGTTTGCTCCAAGAACTCGGTGGGCGTCCATTTTCGCTCGACCGCCACCTGGGGCAAGAGCAGTCCGGAATGCAAGTCTAGTTTGATCATCAGTCCGTCGCGGCCAACCTTAACCTCGGCGAAACTGCGAACACGTTTCAGGGGCGAGAGGACCGACACCTCGATATCGATTTTCTCGAGTTCCGGCTCTGTCAGGGCCGGGAAGCGAGGGTCATCAAACGCCGCCGCCACGGCCATTTCGGCTACCGTGTCGTTGAGTGGTCCGCGAGCCCCTACCTGGCCGATACAGCCCCTCAGGTGTCCCTCGATCTCCAAAGTGACAAAGGCGCCTCGCCGCTGCTCCAAACGCTCGTTCGTCGGAGGCTGGTATGATCGGCCGGCAAAGCGCGCCCTGATTGAGTCCAGGGCGATCTCACGCAAGATATCCTTGTCCTCGTCGGTCAGTTCGTCTGAGCGTGGAGCCTTCGCGGCCGGAGCCCCAATCGCAGCGGAAACCGGGGTTGCCTTCTCGGTTGATATCGCTGCCGACAGATACCCCACTACCTGGTCGAAGTCACCGGTTGTCTCACCCGATGTGCCATACTCGAGAACCTTCACTTTGCCGGCTCCCAGGCGTTTTGCAGCCAACATGGCGGCAGCCATCGGTCCGGCCCCGCAAGCCTCGCCCTCGCCGGACTCGATTGCCTTCAGCAACTTCTCGGGATCATAGGCTTCGACTGCCTGGCGAATGCTTCCATCCAAACGCCGGGCTTCCTTTTCGGAGTGAAAGTGCGAGAGATCGGTCGAGGCGATTATCAAAGCGTTCTTACCACGCGTTGCCGCAGCCACCGCCTCGCCCAGCGACCAAATGGTGTCCTCTTCCTGGTCACCCATGATGATCGCCACCAGCTTGAACTTGCCCAGGACAATCTGAAGGAACGGAAGCTGGACCTCTAGGGCATGCTCTGCCCGAGCCGCGCCGGTCGTGTGTCCCTGGTTGGAAAGAAACAACGAAGGACCAATCTCGCTCAGCTTCTCGGACAACTCCTGGTCAATCTCGACCGTACCCAATGGCGTGGAATACCCGGCACCTTCGTAGACCGAACTTCCACGAAAGAACACGTGGTGCGACGGCGAGATAATAACCACCGTCTCGAACTCCTGGCCATCGAGCAACTTATATGCCTTGGCCGCGATCTTGCCGGAATAGATGTAACCGGCATGAGGTACGATTAGGACCTGGGGTTTCCCCGCGATCGCCGGACGATCAGTTTCGGCATATAGCTTGGCAATTAGGCTGGCCAGTTTGCCCGGGTCGGCGGGATAAAACGACCCGGCTACAGCCGGCTTGCGGATTTCGGTTCTTACAGGCATAAGGTCCTTTGATCGAGTTCAAGTTGCGGTTTCATTGTAGCCTACCTGACCCTCAAAGTCAATCGACGTATGGCCAAAATGGATTCTCTACCTACCGAAACAATCCTGGGGTCAAGTTGGGATCCCAAAATACCGATTTTAGTGACTATGGAACAGGAAATCCCTAAGCGGTTTCTTCACTACCAGGTTGCGTCCAAACTGGGCGAGGGAAAGAACGGAACCGTGTTCGAAGCCCTGGATTCCGGGCATCAACGAGCTGTGGTGGTCAAACGCCTCGGTCCCGGATTCGAGGAGCGAGAAGACCTCAAGCGGATGCGCAGGCATTCGATTAACAGCGCCATTCCGCTCCAGCACAAGAACGTCCTGGAGACCTACGCTGTCGAAGAGTACCAGGGTACCCTTCTGGCGATCACCGAACACTACGACTCGGAGACACTCCGTCAGCGGTTCGACTGGGGTCCGGTAGATCCCATGTCCGTGCTGCGAATCGCTCTCGAAGTCGCCGAAGGCCTCGACTATGTTCACCGCCAGGGACTGCGACACGGCAATCTACATCCCGGCAACATCATGATCGACCCCCGCGGGGAGATCAAGATTTCCGACTTCGGCCTGCCGCAGCACCGCCGCTATCGGGAAGTCCAGAACGACACCAACTATCTCACTGATACCCTGCCGTACATCTCACCCGAAGAGATTGTCGACGACTGCGTCGGACAATCGGCTGATCTTTACTCTCTGGGTGTGATACTCTTCGAAGCCCTTACCGGTGAAGTGCCGTTCAAGGCTGAGACTGAAGAAGAGTTGGAGGAGAAGATCCTCAAGGAAGAGCCCGATATCAAGTTCATCCGGTCGACGGGAGTCCCCGGCGAAATCGTGCTGTTGGTTGAGCGACTCCTGTCCAAGCGCAAGGAAGACCGCTGTACTTCGGCTTCAGAACTGATCATTACCATCAAGACCATTTGCCAGTTCGAGGCTCAGCTGGAGGAGCAAGAGGAAACCACCGACTCCTCGAGGTACTCTCCTCGAACCTATCTGGCTATCTCGGCCATTTTCGTCGTACTCTTTGCCCTTTGGAGCTATCTCGCCGACTGGCAATAGCTTACTGCCTAGCTTGCCTGCGGCTAATCGCCGTTGAGTGATACTCACATCCCATCCCTGAACTCCGAAAACTGTTTGCCTGAACTCCAAAAAAGCGTATCATTGAATGTTTGGCCAGTGGCTTACAACCCAACTGCACAAGGGCAAGAATGAAGATTACTCACAATTCTGAGACTATTCATATCAAAGAAATCCTGCCGGTCATACCGCTTCGGGACGTGGTCGTTTTTCCCCACATGATGTACCCGCTCCTGATCGGTCGCGATTTCACCATGAAGGCACTTCACGAGTCGATGGTGCAGGACAAACAGGTGGTCCTGGTGGCTCAGCGCAAGGCCGAGATTGACGATCCCTCGTTTGACGACCTCTATGAAGTAGGCATCGTCGCTCGTGTACTCCAGGTCATGAAAGTACCCAACGGTACCCTGAGAGTGTTGGTGGAAGGGCTCGTCCGTTGTCGTATCGATTCGTTCCTGCGGTCGGGCGAGCACATATCCGCCCAAATCAGTCTCCCCGAACCGCGACCGGAAGACCGGGGCCGCGAAGTCGAGGCCCTGGCTCGCTCCGTATCCGAGCGATTCGCTGAGTATATCCGCATGAATCGACGTATTCCCGACGAGGTGCTGGTCACGCTGGCATCGATCGATGACCACCATCAACGGGCCGACACGATCGCCGCGCACATTCTTCAGAAGATCGAAACCAAACAGCAACTACTCGAAGCCTTCTCAATAAAGAGCCGCCTCCAGCTTTTGACTGACGTTCTCCAGGACGAAATCGAAATCCTCAAGATAGAGCACAAGATCGATGGCGACGTGCGCGAATCGATGTCCCGTTCGCAACGTGAGTACTACCTCCAACAACAGCTCAAAGCAATCAAAGACGAGTTGGGGCAGTACGACGAACCAGGCACTGAGGTTGAGGACCTCTACGCGAAACTCGACGCCGAAGAATACCCGGAAGTCGTCCGTGCGCGTGCCGAGGAGGAAATTCGCAAGCTGTCGAAAATGCACCCCTACTCAGCTGAGTCCGGGGTGGTCAGGTCTTATCTGGATTGGTTGCTGGGCCTGCCGTGGACCAAGTCGACAGATGACCGCACCGACTTCAAGGAAGTAAAATCGATTCTCGACGGCGACCATTACGGTCTCGACAAGGCCAAGCAGCGCATTCTGGAGCACCTGGCCGTGATTAGGCTGGCCGGTAAGGTCAAGGGGCCGATTCTTTGCCTGGTGGGCCCGCCCGGCGTCGGCAAGACTTCGGTGGGTCGCTCGATCGCTCGTGCTTTGGGAAGAGAATTTGCCCGCATGTCGCTCGGCGGCGTCCATGACGAAGCCGAGATTCGAGGCCATCGGCGCACCTACATAGGTGCTCTGCCGGGGCGTATAATCCAGGCGCTCAAGAAGGTACAGGCCTCCAACCCCGTGTTCCTGCTGGACGAGATCGACAAGGTCGGCAAGGACTTCCGAGGCGATCCGGCTTCGGCGCTGCTCGAAGTTCTCGACCCGGAGCAAAACTGCACTTTCACCGATAACTACCTGGAACTGGAATACGACCTCTCGGACATCCTGTTCATCACCACGGCCAACTCCATGGCTACCGTGCCGCCGGCCCTGCGGGACCGCATGGAGATCATCCGTCTACCCGGCTATTTGGATTTCGAGAAGATTGCGATCGCCAGGGATTACCTGGCGCCCAAGCTCCAGAAGGAAATGGGGCTGGAGAAGCGGCAGATCGATTTCAAGGAAGAAGCCCTTTCGGAGATCATCCGCTATTACACCATGGAATCGGGAGTGCGCGAACTGGAGCGCAAGATGACCAGCCTCCTGCGAAAGGCGGCGGTCGATATTGCCAAGGGCAAGCGTATTCGTAAAGTCAGTTTCAATCGCAAAAAGGTCAACAAGCTGCTGGGGGCCCGCAAGTACGTCGAGCCCAATATCAAGAAGAAGCCGACTGTAGGCTACTCGGTGGGCCTTGCCTGGACCGAAATGGGCGGCGATGTGCTGCCGGTAGAGGTTGTCCCAATGAAGGGCAAGTCCAGACTGACCCTTACCGGTTCGCTCGGTGAAGTAATGCAGGAATCGGCCACTGCCGGAATGTCCTACATTCGCAATCATGCCCCGGCCTTTGGACTGTCGGAAGATTTCTACGAGGATCTGGAATTACACGTGCATATCCCCGAAGGTGCCGTTCCTAAGGATGGCCCCTCGGCAGGTATCACGATTCTGACAGCGATCCTGTCGAGTATCACCGGTATTCCTGTCCGCACCGATATTGCCATGACTGGCGAGTTGACCCTCACAGGCGATGTGCTCCCGGTGGGCGGACTAAACGAGAAGCTTCTCGCAGCCAAGCGATCCGGTATCACGTTTATCATCGTGCCGGAAAAGAACCGCAAGGATATCGGCGAACTACAGGCCGAGCTTCTTGAAGGACTGGATCTGCACTACGTGCGCTCCGCGTCCGAAGTTCTGAAGCTGGCCTTTTCGGAGACACCGTACGTGCGGGGCAGAAGTCGGAGTTCCGTGATGCCGGTTTCGCGCGCCAACTAGTCGTGCCGGATATGGAAACGTTGAAGGAAGACAGTTATCGCTAAAGCTATAGACTGCAAGTTCGTCGGCTCGTTCTACGCCATGAATCAGACGCCTAAGGATCGGCGACCGCAAATCGCTTTTGCCGGGCGTTCCAATGTCGGCAAGTCCACCTTGCTCAATCGCCTCGTGGGGCGAAAGAAGGTTGCCAAGGTTTCGGCGACCCCGGGCAAGACGAGAGCGCTGAACTTCTTCCTGATCAACGAAAGCTTCTACTTTGTAGATCTGCCCGGCTACGGTTTCGCCAAGGTCCCTCGCAAGGTCCGTGAAGAATGGGGCCGGTTGATGGAGCAATACCTGAACGAAGGGCCTTCGTTGATTGGTCTGATATTCCTGCTTGATTGCCGGCGTGACCCCAACGAGGATGACCTCCAGCTGCTGGGCTGGTTGTCGCATCGGAAGCTGCCCACGATGGTGGTGGTCACCAAAATGGATAAGCTCAGCCGCAACAAAGCCAACCAGAGACTGAAACAGGTCGAGAAGGAGCTGGGCCTTCCGGCGATCGGGTTTTCATCGACCACCGGAATCGGCAAGAAGGAGTTAATGGGGGCCATTTTTGATCTTATTGAGGAAAATTCACAAGCTTTGACATAGAAACGGATTATGGGAAAAAACTCTATTGTGGTTGGATGCCAGTGGGGCGATGAGGGCAAAGGCAAAATCGTCGATCTGTTGGCGTCTGAAGTGGATATCGTGGCTCGGTTTCAGGGAGGCGCCAACGCCGGCCACACTATCCGGGTTGACGACAAGAAGTATGTCTTCCATTTGATTCCCTCGGGAATTCTTCACGAGAACAAGGTTTGCTGTATTGGCAACGGTGTTGTGCTGGATCCCTTCGGTCTCAAGGAAGAGATAGACGTCCTGACATCGCAGGGCATCGACTACTCCAACCGTCTGGCCATCTCCGGTGCTGCCAACATGGTGCTTCCGTACCATAAGCTGATCGATGCTATCCAGGAGAAGGCGCGCGGCACTTCCAGCATCGGGACCACCAAGCGAGGCATTGGTCCTGCCTATATCGACAAAGTAGCTCGTCACGGGATTCGCGTGGTCGACCTGTTCGCCCCCGAGCGACTCAGGAAACGCCTCGATTACCAGTTGAAGATCAAAGCCCAGTATCTCGAGGGCTCGGATGATGAACGCGCCGACCTGGATCGCACCTATGACGAGCTTCTCGGCTTGGTGGATCTGTTCAAGCCACTGGTAAGAGACGTCTCGCGTTTTCTGTACGAGAGCGACAAGGCCGGCAAGACGATCCTGTTCGAGGGCGCCCAGGGGGTACTGCTGGACGTCGATCTGGGGACCTATCCTTTTGCGACCTCCAGCAACACCACCTCGGGCGGATGTCTTACGGGCCTGGGAATTGGTCCCAACATGATCGACACCGTGGTAGGCGTCGTGAAAGCCTATACCACTCGCGTCGGAGCCGGACCATTCCCGACCGAGCTGATCGATGACACCGGCGAGAAGCTTCGGGCCAAGGGAGACGAGTATGGTGCCACCACCGGTCGTCCGCGCCGTTGCGGTTGGCTGGACCTGGTCGCTCTTAGGCACGCCGTGAGAGTCAACGGGGTCGAATCGATTGCCATTACCAAGCTCGATGTCCTGGACGGCCTCGACGAGGTCAAGGTCTGTACCGAGTATGACCTCAACGGTGAATCGCTCAGCGAGGTCCCGCTCGATATGGCCGAGTTATTCCATGTCAAACCGGTGTATAAGACTCTGGCCGGCTGGGATGGCACCTGTACCGCCAAGACGTCGTTTGACGACCTGCCGGAAAACGCCCAGAAATATCTGCGCTACGTGGCCGATGATCTGGGAGTAGAGATCAAGATCGTGTCAACCGGCGCCAAACGTGATGAAACGATAATCTGTCAATAAGCGATAAGGAACTCAAGATGAAGACTGCTCTTGTACTGCTAATCGCCCTGTGTCTCTTTGCCGGCGTTGCGTTCGCAGGCGAAGAGGAAACACCGGCCAAGGAAACGAAAAAGATTGAGAAGGTGGTTTCCAAGGACTCGACCGAAGCTGAGAAGCCCAAGGCTGAAGTATTCGATATCCCCGAAGATAAGTGGACCATCACCGAATCTGGTTTGAAGTATGTTGATCTTGCCACGGGCGAGGGACACGCAGCCCAGCAGGGTAAGCAAGCCAAGGTCCATTGCACCGGCTGGCTCTATGTCGACGGCAAACAGGACAAGAAGTTCTGGAGCTCCTATGACAGCAATCGGCCGCTTACGTTCAAACTTGGTAGCGGGCAAATGATCAAGGGATTCGATGAGGGAACCACCGGAATGAAGATCGGTGGAGAGCGCCTGCTCGTTATTCCGTCTGAGCTAGCCTATGGTAAAGCTGGCAGGGCACCTCTGGTTCCGCCGAACTCAACTCTAATGTTCAAGATTGTGCTCTTGGAGGCGGCCAAATAAGGCCTATAAAAGCGGAAGAGAGGACTCGCGGGGTGCGGGCCCTCTCTTACCAATACCAAGCATTGAGAGGTATGAAGAAGCGTTTCTAGTTATCATAACAAACGTGGGCCCGAGAAGGTTCACTTTATTTAGTAATTTTTACCTTTTTTGTCCTATTTGTTGTGATTTGACTGAAGATTCGCTGAACTGACCAACACAATCGGCGAAACTTTGGTCGAAAGTGGTCAGTGTCGAGACTAAAAAGCGTTGACAAACGCTTGTGTCACCTTATTTTGGACGATCCAGGCTGTCAAGGGACGGGTCTGGGGGCGTAGCTCAGAGGTAGAGCTCCTGCCTTTTAAGCAGGCTGTCGATGGTTCGATCCCATCCGCCCTCATACCCGTCCTTTTTCTATTCAATTGATTGGGGGGAGGGAGTGGAGCGACCAAAAGAAAACTCCGACCTGAGGCCGGAGTTTGGAGGAATATGTTGGTAATCTATCTAAAGTGCTAAGAGCTTGCTAACGACTCTTGTTTCTTATACGTAGAGGTCTTCCGGCGGTTTCAGAAACCGGCAAAAACCTGATACATAATCGACAATACGGTTGCCAATCTGAGGCCAGGCCATTTTATTGACGATTCATCGTTTCCTATAAACTGTACACGTTGGAGATTAACCATGGATTACAAGATCAGAACCAAGATCGCCCGGATCCTCCTCGACGACGCCGTCGCCGAAGGAGCCGAAATCACGGTCCTCGGTTCGGTAAGAACCGTGAGAACAGGCAAAGATGTAGCTTTTGTCGAGGTCAACGATGGTTCTTGCATGGCTAATCTTCAGGGTGTTATCAAGAATCCCGGCGGTTTCCCGGTGTTGGATGAGATCCTCACCGGTGCCTCGGTGCGGATGAAGGGCAAACTGCTCCCATCCGAGGGCGCCAAGCAGAAGTACGACTTTGTCGTGGATGACCTGAAGCTGATAGGATCGGCCGACTCAGGCTATCCCCTGCAAAAAAAGCGACACAGCTTCGAGTTCTTGCGCGAGATCGCACATCTGCGGATGCGCACCAACACTTTTGGGGCAGTCAACCGGATCCGATCGAAGATCTCGTATGCCGTTCATCGTTTCTTCCAGGAGCGGGGATTCTACTATATCCACACCCCGATAATCTCCGCCTCTGATTGCGAAGGAGCCGGCGAGTTGTTTCGAGTAACAACGCTTGATCTGGACAACATCCCTCGCGAAGCGGGCAAGATCGATTGGGACAAGGACTTCTTTGCCTCGGAGGCTTACCTGACGGTATCCGGGCAGCTCGAGGCTGAGTTGGCCGCAATGGCCCTGGGTGATGTTTACAACTTCGGCCCGACTTTCCGTGCCGAGAACTCCAACACCGCCCGTCACGCTTCGGAGTTCTGGATGATCGAGCCGGAAATGGCCTGGGCGGAAATCGACGACAACATGGATTTGGCCGAGGAGTTCCTCAAGGAGCTGTTCCGCTTTGCCCTCGAGGAATGCCCGGAGGAGATGGACTTCTTCGGCAAGTGGATAGACAAGGAAGCTCGCCAGACCCTGGAAGGCGTCGTCGACTCCGAGTTTGCCCGGATAACCTATACCGAAGCGATGGATATCCTGGGCAAGGCGAAGGAGAAGTTCGAGTATCCGGTCGGTTACGGCAAAGACTTGCAGACCGAGCACGAACGGTATCTCACCGAGAAGGCCTTCAAGGCTCCCGTCATCGTGGTCGACTGGCCCAAGGAGATCAAGGCGTTCTATATGCGACTAAACGACGATGAGAAGACCGTCCGCGGGATGGACGTCCTCGTCCCGAGGGTGGGGGAGATCATCG
>Ga0180430_10004167_pt1 | contig 12262 bp, 5 predicted proteins | sample SS_ome_9_FD_132999 | JGI IMG/M metagenome (GOLD analysis project Ga0180430, IMG submission 132999) | Hypersaline lake sediment archaeal communities from the Salton Sea, California, USA - SS_1_S_2 metaG | ecosystem: Environmental > Aquatic > Non-marine Saline and Alkaline > Hypersaline > Sediment... | reverse complement strand
TGGTCATAGGTAGAGATGGTCCTGTAAGGGCCAGTCGCTGAACCCACCTGGGCATAATTCACTCTCAACTTCAAGTAGTTCATCCAGGATATATCTTGCATCCCACCCAATTCGTGGATAAGAAGTGTACCCGCAACGGAAGGATAGAAATAGGAATTGTTTTCAGTCGGCAGGGTAGAGGATTGATCCATCCTACCTGTACCTTCAACATATACAAATCCGCCATAGCCAACAGAAACGTTAGCATATAGACTCTGCTCACCCAGAATACCCAGATATTCTGACACATCCATGGGAGATACTGAGTTTGAAACGGTGTAAAGCTCAGGAACAACCAGACCACCTACAGTAGTACCAGTGATCCTCTGTTGCTGACGATGCCTGTAGTTGGCACCTACCAAACCTGTCAGTGAAATATCGCCAAAATTCTTGTTGAATTTCAACATCAGGTCCGTATTGGATTCCAGCAGGTTCCTTTGCTTGGTTGTAAAGTCAGAAGTACCGGTGCTACCTATGGCAATGCGCTCATTCTGGACATCGTGATAGGTATCGATCGCTGTCCGCAGGGTCATGGTAAGCCAGTCAGTGAATTTATAGTCAGCTGAAACATATCCCAGAACACGGTCACGATAGTCATCCTCATAGTTCTTATAACGCACCCAGTAAGGATTGTCGAAGAAGATTGGGGACAACTGATCGGGAGTCCAGTAGGAATAGTTCCATGTTCTGTGCAGGCCGTTTGGAGATTCATACTCCTCAAGTCTTTTAAAATCCACGTTGGTCTGGAACCACTGTCCGAAGGACTGCATCACGTTTCCTCCATCATAACCTGTTCCCATACGACCTGTGGTCTTCTGGTGATTGTAGGTTACATTGGCGTTAACAGTCAGTTTCTTACCAAAGTTATAGCTTCCTGAAAAGTTAACAGTGTTCTTGTTCAGTTCACTGTTGGGCAGGATACCACTTTCGTCATAGTTGGTGTAGGACAACCTGAAACGGCCATCTTTGTTTCCACCGTCAAAAGCAACAGTATTTACCCATTTAGTATTGGTCTCAAAGAAAGACGGCATGCGGTTACCTTCCGGCGGAGCCACCCAGGGCCTTTTCTCACCGTAGTTGTCCGCAGCTGGATCCAGGGCATCCCAATGAACCACCTGCAAACTGGGGTCAAATTTGGCACCCCAGGAAGCATCTTCAGAAGTGGGCGTAATTAAGTCAGGGACTCCGTCGCCATCCACATCGCCTTCAAAGAAGAAACCGGAGGCATCCTCATAGAAAGGACCATAACCTGCACCATACTCAAACTGTTGCTGGGGAAGGGTCGACTTGTCGATGGTACCCACCATAAAGTTAGAAGAAACGGAAACGCCAATACCCTTACGGCTTGTTCCTTTCTTGGTTGTAACCAGGATAACACCGTTGGCAGCACGTGAACCGTAAAGCGCAGAGGCAGCAGCACCTTTCAGTACTGAAATGGACTCCACATCGTTAGGGTTAATGTCCTGGGCAACGTTTCCATAGTCATAACCACCCCATCCATCACCACCGGTGGCGTAGTTGCTGTTATCCACAGGAACACCATCGATTACATAAAGGGGCTGGTTGTCACCGGTAATGGAGGTACTACCACGAATCAGAACGTTTGAAGATCCACCCATGGTGTTGGGCATCTTAATCGAAACACCGGACACCTTACCGGAAAGGGATGCAGCAAAGTTAGACTGAGCTGTGCTGCTAACCGCGTCTCCATCGACCTCCTGAACCGAGTAACCAAGCGATTTCTTCTCCCTGGAAACACCAAGGGCTGTAACCACTACCTCATCAAGTTCAGTCGATGTGGATTCAAGAACTACATCAAGGCTTGTCCTTCCGTCCAGCGGAACTTCCTGGGTAAGCATACCCACAAAGCTGAACATCAGCGTGGCTGATGCATCCGGAACAGTAATGTCGTAGTTCCCTTCAAAATCTGTTACTGCACCAATTGTAGTACCTCGTACTACAACAGATACACCGGGTAAGGCAGAGCCGTCATCGGCGCTGGTCACGTTACCCGAAACTTGTACACCCTGTGCCTGCAAGAGGTTTATACCTACAAACAACAGAAGTGACAATACGAAAACAAATCTTTTCATAGATTAAAGTTTTAGGTTTAATAAGTAATTAGCAAAAGACTCTATACAGGGCCAAATCTATAAAAAAATAATGAAACACAACATAAAGGTGATTCCAATAATGACGGGCGATTCAGAGGGACGGTGCAAAACAGCATGTCACAGAGGGGAGTGTATAAGGCTAAATTGACGCAAGATTTATCAGTCTATTCAATTGATATTCTTATTCTTATATCAAGTCCCTAAGGCACATAAAAAACCGGGGATGAGTAAGCAGATTCATGCCTGATTATGCTATATAACTTTCCCTTGAAAAAAAAATGAGATTTATCCCTCTTTTCCTATATTTGACAGAAGTTTCACTTAAAACACACAAGCGATGAAACCATATATATTGTTCCTGCTCACGCTGATTAGCATCACCTGTATTGCCCAGACGACTCCAGATCCAACTGCCTACGAAGCCAAAGAGAATCTAAGGGTGCTTGGCTCGGTCTATAGTACGGGAACTGTCAGAACTTTTGACAACCGCTATGAGGGTGTAAAAGGAAGCCCTTATGTATTTGAAGAATTTCGGCAGGGAGAAGTATTTCTTAAAAACAAGAATAAAGTTAAAATACAGGATTTGAACTACAATTGTTTTGAAAATGAGATTGCCTATAAGGACCCGGCCACAGATGCGATCCGGCTGTTGAACAGATTCCAGGTGGACCTTTTCACAATTCAAGACGGAGATAAAGAGTTAACTTTTGTACCACTCAAGCTGGAAGAAGACGCTGAAGCTATATTTGCAGAGCTGCTCTATAACAAGGGAAGCATTGCGTATAAAGTATATAAGAAGGAGTGGGTAAAGGCCAACTACGAAGGAGGATACAGTGCCGATCGACCATATGATGAGTTTGTGGATAAATATGATCTCTACTTTCTGAAAAAAGGCGATAAAAATCTTCACAAAGCCAAAAAATCAAAAAAGCAGGTTCTGACTGCATTTCCAGATCAGAAAAGTGCTATCTCTTCGTTTTTTAAATCCAACAAACTGGACCTTAGAGAGGAAGAATCACTGGTAAAGCTTCTGAAGTACTATGATTCTCTTAATGCTGAATAAGCAGTTTTCTTACCAGCCTTCCTTCTGAACCATTACACACCAGCAGATAAATCCCGTTTTTAAACCCGGAAACATCCAGTTGCTTTTGTTCACTTGGAATCTTCATAAGCATCTTACCTGACAGTTCCCACATTTCAATGGATTGATAGTCCTCCAGACCTTCTATGTGGATATACTGATCGGCAGGGTTTGGATAGATGGCTACACCTCTGGCCTGCTCCCTGATGCCTGTAGTACCTGATTGGTTCTGCAGGATCTCAATGGCAAAATCCCTGCTCAGGATAAACCCGCGGGAATCCTCCACGGTGATATTAACATTGCTGGTTTTAGTAGTTTCATAATCAAACTCAACAGCAGTCTTCAATGTATCATTTTCAATATAAAATGGTCCATCAAGGGTATAGGTATACGTGTTTAATGGATCTTCATCTTCTATCATCAGTTTTGCTACAGCGGTTCCCACGGGCTGCTCCTCCAGTACAGAAGAATCCGAGAGGACAATCCCGTCTGGCCCGTGAAATACCTTTTCAATGGAAATTTCAAAATCCTCCTGGTACTTAGTCCCATACTGATCTTCAACAATGATAAGTAAGAATACTGAATTGGCTTCAGGATCCTCATCATCATAGGTAAAAACCTCCTTGGTATACAACTTCTGATCTTCAATATAAAAGGAAGCGGGGCCATAATCATCCAAAATCACACTGAACGGTCCCTTGCATGTGAAACTGTATACGTTGTCAGGATCTTCATCCGCGACCAAAACATCCGCCACAAATGAACTATCAGGTAGTTCCTCGGATACGGACAGCTCCGACAGTTGCAGATCATAAGGTGCGCTTGCCGGGGGTGATATCCCTACAATAGCCCCCTGATTCGCATTAAAGTCATTACTTCCCGGAGTTATATTGTCGAGTGTGTAATACCCATTCTGACTTCCCGACCACCCGAAATTCATATGAAAGTAGTCCACTGAATTACTTGCATAATAGCCATCAATATTCCAGGCATGCCCGGCTGTCCCGTCACCCGGGTTCCCGCGGTAAACAATTGGCCGTCCTGCGGTCAGTTCTTCCGCCAGGGTAGTAACCCACAATTCTGTATCCTCATCACGATCCTTAAAAGTAAGACTCGAAGAGTAATTGAAGTATTTTTTCATGGCGACCGCAGCATCCCTTACATAGGCACCCGAACCATCAGGTCCGAAGTCCATCTCCACCGCAACTGCACAATGATACAGAAGTATTGCATTGAATTCATCTGCACTGCCAGAACTCATCTGTCCCCACTCATAGGGATCCGCAAAATCATAATTCACAGCAAGGGAACCATAATCGGGATGCACATAGTCCTTCACTCCCTTCGGTTTTACAGGATATTCGTAGACCGACATGGCCTGAGCCATGGCTACAGCCACACAGCCCACATAGGCATGTCCTCCCGGCCCGTCTTCATCTTCCGGACAGAACATGTTCCATCCGCTGCTCTGGTTCCAGTTTACCGGAATAAAGGGATCCACCGGATCAGCGGCAGCGGCCTTCTTTGCTGATGGAAGTGCAGCATTGTCCCAGCGGCCATCCCTGGGAAGGGATGAGTCTTTCAGAGCCAGAGAGATCTCCTGCTGATAGAGATTCAGCAGATAGCGTGCGGCATCGTTCCACTCCTCTTCAGGAGTCATGCTGTTCTCAAAGGAAAAAGCCATTACCGGACGTATCACATCATCCGCACTGACCATAACCCAGCCCCCCTGCTTCAAATCCACCATATAATAACCGAGCTCACCGCCGGGCAGGTACCTGGCTTCAATCCTGTCAATATCCATTTGCCTGTCCCAACTCTGCATCAGCGTGCTGACAGCGTCTCTCACCTCTGTAAGTGTTACTGGTTTCCCAAAGAGGGAACCAACAAACAGTAAAAGGATAAGTACGGAAACTATATATCTATGCCTCATCATATTTCTATCTCACTTTGTATATATACAAATTATCCACCGGAATGTTTCACAAAGGTAGGGAAAATTAAAAAAAGGGCTCCCCGTGAAGAAAGCCCTTTTTAACTAATTTATTAATAGATTACTTAGAACCTGGAAGCTTTGGAAACATAGCTAGCTGACCTGGAAACTGCTTTCTTTTTTGCATCAGGGGTCCAGGTTGTATTAAATGCATCCCATAAGCCGTTAACAAAGCCATAATCAGTAAGGATCATGGTTAAGTTGTCGATCAGTATGGAGCCATCCACATCAATTGTTCCAACAATGCTTGCAAACTCATCAAGTGTTGCATAATCGCCATAATATATGCCAGTTGGCCCATATCCATAGAGATCTCCGGCAACTGCACCCGGGGAAATTGAAACAGTCATCGCATCGGCATCAAAAGCTGCAAGGAAAGGCACACCGCCACCGCCACCGGCATCAATGGTGATAGCCAGGCTGGTGGCATCACCTGCAACAGATGCTATGTCAACCGCCCATAGCTCATCCCAGTTACCTGGGTTACCATAACTGACGGCATCAACAGTATAACTGCCAATCCAGCTTTGTAGGGGATGTAGAATCGACCATGAAGCGGTCACTGCAGCATTGGGATTAGCAATGCCAATGCCCAGAATTTCAGCAGGTATATCCAGGGTAACTTCCACTCCGGGAGCAGCCATGTAAGATTGTGTAATGGTCAGATCGTTACCTGATGCACTTACCTCCGAAGCCAGCACAGCTTTGATCAGCACATCCGTCCCATCATCATAGGTCAGGGTGATATCGCCATCTGCCACATCATCAGCATCTACTTCCTCAGCAAAACTAACTACAATATCAAAACCTGTGGGAACAACTTCCTCTTCAGGTAAAATAGATAAGGCTTCGAAATCCTTGGCTTCCGCTCTCCAGTATAGTCCGACAAAAGCACCTCCGTCCAGATAACTTTCCATGGCGGCAGCCATATTTCCAGACAGGTCCGTGAAGGTTCCCTCAGGATAAGAAAGAAGAACATAATCACGATTTTTCAGATCTTCGCCAAGCGCAACTGTTGCCATATTTCCGTCAACTGTAACACTGCCAGCAACAACATCCTCCCCATCAAAAAACTCAGAAAAGGTAAGATCCTTGGTGTCGTCATACAGAACCGGCTCATCGAATATCAGGGTCACGGACCCATCCACTGCAAGTATCGGATCATATGTAACTTCAGGGTCGGTACCAGTTAACACAGGTGCATAGGTATCAGCTGTTCCAACGACAAGTGTGCTAACCTCACTGGGTTTCCCATTGGCATTGTTGGCAGCCCCCATCACTTCATAAGTGGCATTCTGTACCAGGCCACTGAAGGTAAAATTAGTGGCTGTGCTGCCGACGACTGATTTAGACTGATACTCCAGGGCAGTAAGGTTACCTGTCAGCAGATCCTCAGGATCAGCCGGAGGTGTGTTACCTGTACCGACCAGTAGAATTACAGAGGCATGTCCATTTTCACTACTGGTCACCGATACAACAATAGTTGAGTCCTGAACTGAAACCTGTGCAAGCGTAATTGTGGGCCCGCCTCCATAGTTCGTGCTTTCAAATTCGTTGAATTCGGTACACGCTACAACCGTTAGAGCCAGCACAAAAATTGCTATACGTTTGATATAATTAATATTTTTCTTCATAACCTTTCAGAATTTAACGATGTAATTTAATTTGCTTTACCTGATCGGCTGCTGGATAACTCATCGGTGCCGCTTTTTTGGCAGTCTTGGTCCATGTGGTTCCAAAAACACCCCATGTCAGACCAGCATTAAGGCCTCCAACAAATTGAAATGCCATGAAATCAACACTGATGGATCCATCGTCACTGAGATCTCCAACGATTGACGCCCCTTCATCAAATCCTCCGCTCTCATCGCCAAGGTAGAGTTCGATCGGGCCACTAAATGCAGCATGTGTTCCAACTTCGGAACCAGCAGAGAAGGTGATTGTTTTTTCCTCCAGATCAACCGCTCCTATAATTGTAACTACTTCCGAATAACCGCCGTTTTTACTGGGATCGTTCCCAATACCTGTAACACGCAGATTACTTACATCATCAGGATCTGGTGCGGTTGTAACCGTCCAGGTTTCCCCTCCGAAATTATCGTAATAAATCGTAGTGGTTTCCACAGAATAGGTTCCGATCCATTGCTGCAGAGGATGCTCATTATCTTCAATTTCGACAGCATTGGTCGATATTGCTCCAAATTCATAGTTCTGCGAATTGGATGTAAGCACAACATTAAAGTATTTACTCCCTCCAAAAACGTCATTATCGACGGGTAGTATCCATATGGTATCATATCCCCAACCTTCGGAGATAGAAAGGGTTTTACTATCGTTTACCAGGGAGAAATCTTCACCCTCAATAGCCGGACTTGCGATATCGGTAATATCAAAGTCAAAATCGACAGTGACAGAAGGAGAACCTTCCGTGGCTACAACATAGACCGGAATGCCTACCATCCCCCCCTGTTCAGCTATTGAAGTTGATCCTTCGGGAAAGGCCACAAAGCTTTTTGAGCTGTCAAACATGACATAATCTGCCTCGCAAGAAACCAGAAGCATAACAGCTGCTAAAACGAATGTGATCCTACTTATTATTTTTTTCATCGTCTCAGTTTTTTAATTTCTATTAATATTCAGGATTCTGTACCATGTTCTCATTGGCATCCATTTCAGCCTGTGGGATAGGCATGGCCCAGCGATAATCAGGGAATGAAATATTCTGATTCACAGCTCCCTGGTAATCCACACGGACCAGGTCCCTGCCTGTTCTGGCCAGGTCGAAGAGCTCATGTCCCTCGTAGCAGAGTTCCATTCTTCTCTCCAGGTATACCGAACTTATAGAAGTATTTCCAGCTTCAAGCAGGGATGCACCCCGATTCGCCCGTATAGCATTCAGGTCTCCGTGGGCACTTGCCCCTGATACGGAAGCTCCTTTAAGAAGGGCTTCAGCCCTGATCAGGTACATTTCTGAAATACGTAATACAGGAATATTATCCTCTCTCAGGTTTCCGTCGGGAGCTTTTCCAGGATACTTAAGCGACCACAGCTCGTTTATATAGTTAGGTGCATAATTCCTGAATAAGGCCTTACGGACATCCCCATCTTCATAGAGATCATATACATCGAGGGATGCATTAATATCACCATATCCTTCAGGTGACATGATATAGGAAATCACATCCCAGTTAGCGTGCGAAGAATTACCTTCTGCGCCGTACACCTCGAAAATAATCTCCGGAGCAGCATCTGTTCCCCAGACACCACCAAGATCCCATGTGGTATACTCATCAGCTGTGTAAACAGGATATTCCCCGCTGTTGATCAATATGCTGGCATAATCTGCAGCATCCTGCCATTGCTCTGTATAGAGATAGTAACGTGCAAGCAGCGCCTGGGCAGCATACCTGGTGGCCCAGCCTTTTGCATCGTTCCCTGCATTCGGTGAAACAGTCGCCAGTCCGGCCTCTGCATCAAGCAGGTCGGATTCGATCTGCGCGTAAACTTCACCCAGGCTGTTCCTTTCTGGTTGAGCAAGTTCTGTAACAAGCACTAAGGGAACACCCAGTTGGCTTCCGCCATCTCCCTGCGCAATAGGCTGACAGAAGAGACGTGCAAGATCAAAATAAGCCAATGCGCGCAGAAACTTACATTCTGCAGCAAGCTGGTCAATATCTGCCTGCTCCACACCGGCCTCTTCAAATCCACCATCAATCACTTCCAGAATATTGTTTACCCTGGCGATCATGTTATAGGCAGTGGTCCATAAACCATGACTTGCCTGGGGTGTATTGTTCCAGAGCCAGGGTGTAAAAAAACGGCCTGAACTGATGGGACCCTTTTTCGAGTTTCCACCTTTAAGATCTGCTACAACAGGAAAGTCCCTGCCATACCAGTTTGAAGAGTATAAAGGAGTGTATGCTCCCAAAGTAGCTGCCTGCAAGCCTTCAAATGTTGCAAGGGTAAGTTCATTTGTTTGACTTAGTCTGGGTTCCTGGTATAAGAAATCCTCACATGCTGTCAAGAAGACCAGGAGAGCCACTATCCCGACTATTATCGTTTTTTGTTTGTTCATAGTTCAAAAATTTAATACGTTAAAATGTGAGATCAAGACCTATAACAAAGCTTTTTGTCATCGGATAGATTCCAAATCCACCTCCTTCAACACCCCTTTCAGGATCCCAGAAATCAACATTGTGGAAGGTATAAGCATTGATCGCACTTCCATAGATTCTAAGCTGGTCAATCTTTAAACGTTGGGTAACACTCGATGGGAGTGTGTAAGAAATTGTAATATTCTTAACCCGTAAATAATCACCATCATACATCCACCTTGTATTGTAATATCCATTTGAGTTGGTCGTATTATTGGCAATGGGTTTGGGAGTCTTGGTGATATCTCCTGGTTCCCTCCAGTAATCCAGTGCTACATTCACCTGGTTCACATCCCACCAGAATCCATCAGAGGCTGCATAATGCAACTCTTCCACGAGTACCTGGTTTCCAAGCTTATATTCAAAGTTAAGATTCAGAGAAATTCCCTTCCATGAAAGCTCTGTATTAAACCCTCCAAGATATTTGGCTTCGGGAGATCCGGCAATAATCTTATTGGCATTGCTGTAAAGGTTGGTAATATTATCATCTGCATCATACCAGAGTGCTTCACCATTCAATGGGTTCACACCGGCATAATTATAGAGGTAATAGCTATAGAGACTCTCTCCAACCCTGTGGATGATCCTGGAATCAATAATCTCTTCCTGGTCACCCAGGTTCAGAATCTCGCTCCTGTTGGCAGCAATGTTAAATCCAACGCTCCAGAAAAAGGATCCGTCTACGATGGTTGCATTAATAAGTGCTTCCACGCCTGTGTTCTGCAGTTCGCCAATGTTCTGGCGAAGGCTGGTAAAACCAGTGGTTCTCGAAAGAGGAATATCAAGAAGCATATCTGAAGTCTTCCTTTGATAGTATTCAACAGATCCTGAAAAACGCCTCAGGAAACCAAAGTCAAGACCTATGTTATAAGAGGTATTGGTTTCCCATGTAAGGTCGGGGTTGGCAGGTTGAGAGGGAGCCATACCTGTGGTAGCATTATAGCTAACAGGTCCGTAGATTCCCCAGTGCTCATAATTACCAATGCGGTCGTTACCGTTCACCCCGTAACTCAGACGCAATTTCAATGCATCAATTACATTCATATTCTCCAGGAATGCTTCGTTGTGAAGGTTCCAACTGGCTCCGAAAGAGTAGAATGTACCCCAGCGATAGTTCTCACCAAAACGTGAGCTACCATCACCCCTTACACTTGCACGGAAATAGTACTTGCTAGCATAATTATAATCCAGGATCCCGAAGAAGGATGCCATGGTATAACGGTTCTCATCATAATCTCCCTCGTCAACATCAGAAGTGGATGTATTGGGGAAGGGAATGTTTGGATCCACATCAGGTGAATAGATGTAGTAACTGTTATAACTATTATTAATGGCCTCAAATCCCCCGAGTACATTCAGATTGTGATCGTTGAAATATTTAGTATACGAGACCGTATTTGAAGAAGTTATCTGTGAATACTTTGAGTTTGATACCTGAAGAGTGGCATTGCCCTGTGAATCGGCCTCAGCTGACCAATACCTGCGGCCCTCTCCATCGGTATACTCAATGGCATTATTTGTCTTGAATTTCAAACCTGCAAGAGGTTCCCACTCAACAAAGAGTGATCCCTGGAGCCTGTTTTGAAGTTCATACTGATCATCATACTCCTGGGTGGCCCTGGGGTTGGTATTTCCCCACTCGGGAATCACCATATTGTATGTGCCATCTTCATTATATATTGGCGTCCATGGCTTCAGGAACATACCTGCGAACAATGGATTCACATAGTACATGGCCTGCATGGCAACGTCATTTGATTCAGAATGAAAAGCATTCAGTTTTACACCCATTCTCAGCTTGTCACTGATTTCATGATCTATGTTTGAACGCAATTGGTATTTCTTATAATCAATGCCATGAAAAACACCCTCTGAATTTGAGAAAGCCGCTGAGGTATAGTGTTTGGTTTTAGCTGTACCCCCACTAACAGAGAGCTCGTAATCCTGAAGATTACCAAGCCTGGTTGACTCCTTCAACCAGTTATTCATAGGCTTCTCAAGCAAACTGATAGGATAGTAAAAAGGATCACTGGGATCATCAGGATTTGCACCTGCATTCCAGGCCGCGGCACGGTTGTAATTAAGCATCTGGGCCGGGTTCATGATATCAAAACCATTGTCGTTGGCAAGGCTGGAAACCCCGTAGGAGGCTCTGAAGCTAACCCTGGACTTCCCTTGAGCTCCAGTTTTGGTGGTAATCAGAATCACACCGTTGGCTGCCCTTGATCCATAAATAGATGCTGCGGCAGCATCTTTAAGAATAGTGATTGATTCAATATCATTAGGGTTGATCATGGACAGGGCATTTCCGGTATTCGTAAAATAGGACTGGTCGCCCTGCATTACGGGTATACCATCCACTACATACAGCGGTTCATTTCCTGCATTCAGTGAACTTGTACCACGAATCCTAACCTGTGATGAGGCTCCAGGTTGTCCTGAAGTGGAAGTGACCTGTACACCGGCAACTTTACCAGTTAACATTTTTTCAAAACTTAGCTCAGGTATATCCTGTATCTGCTCTTGTTTCACAACAGAAACGGCTCCAGTTGAAGCTTCTCTGGTTGCAGTACCATACCCGATTACTACCACTTCGTCCATGTTAACAGCATCAACTTGCATGGCTACATTGATTTCAGTGGAGTTGCCGATGGGAACTTCCTGGGTCTGCATACCTACGAAAGAAAACACAAGTATATTGCTCCCTTCAGGTACTGTTATATCGAACTTCCCCTCGAAATCAGTAACGGCACCTACAGTAGTGCCTTTTACAACTATGGTAACACCTGGAAGTGCCGAACCATCGTCCGCACTCGTCACGCTACCATTAATCTGTAGTCCCTGTGCCTGCAGTCCGAAACTGACAAACATAAGGAATGTA
>Ga0180430_10004164_pt1 | contig 12270 bp, 12 predicted proteins | sample SS_ome_9_FD_132999 | JGI IMG/M metagenome (GOLD analysis project Ga0180430, IMG submission 132999) | Hypersaline lake sediment archaeal communities from the Salton Sea, California, USA - SS_1_S_2 metaG | ecosystem: Environmental > Aquatic > Non-marine Saline and Alkaline > Hypersaline >... | reverse complement strand
GGGATTGTCGGGAAGTGGCACCTTTGAAAAGATCCGGCTGTTGATGGCCCGATCCAACGCGGGTTCGACACCTTCTACGGAACGATGACCGGTGCTGGCTCGTTTTACGATCCTTACACGCTCACACGGAATGACAAGTTTACCGAGGTCGACTCCAAAGATTACTACTACACAACGAAGATTGGTCAAGAAGCAGTGCAGCAGATCGACAACTTCGCCAAGTCGGAGAAACCTTTCTTCCTCTACGTGGCTTTCACCGCTGCCCACTGGCCGCTCCACGCACCAGAGAAAACCGTCCAGAAGTACCTTAAAAAAGGTATCTACCAACAGGGCTGGGAGGAGCTGCGAAAGCGACGCTACGCGAAGATGCTCGAAATGGGGATCATCAACAAAAAAACCTGGCCGCTCTCCAAAGCAGAGGATCGCGTCCAAGATTGGGAAACCATCGATCATAAAGAATGGCGTATCCGCAATATGGCTGTTTACGCCGCAATGGTTGATGAAATGGACCAAGCCGTTGGCGTCATTGTCGATGAACTCAAGAAAAAGAAACTCTTCGACAATACCTTGATCGTCTATTTCCACGACAACGGTGCTTGCCCGGAACATCTCGGCGGCAACGGTTGGAACACGGCGAATAACATCCTCGAAAAGGCGAAAGCTAAGGGGCAAACGGTTGCCGTCGGCGATAAATATGACGTACCCAACGGTGGACCGCTCACCTACGGCAGTGTCGGTCACAACTGGGCAAATGCTCAGAACACCCCACTACGTCGCTACAAGATGAACGTCCATCAGGGTGGTGCCTGCTCGCCGGGTATTTTCTCGTGGCCCGCTGGATTGAAGCATAAGCCAGGAACACTCACCAACGAGCGAGTCCACGCGGTGGACCTACTGGCAACCTGCCTGGAGCTCGCCGATGCAGAGTATCTCGCGGAAATTGCGGACAAAGATACGGTCCCACACGAAAGCCGTAGCTTTGTGCCGTTCCTGAAGGGTAAGAGTTTGCCGAAAGACCATCCCTATTTCTTCAACCACGCCGGAACGGTTGCGCTGATTAAGGACGATTACAAGATTGTCCGTGAGGGTCGCGAGGATTGGGCTCTCTACAACCTCATCGAAGACAGAACAGAAACGAAGGACCTTGCGAAGCAAAAACCAGAGCTCGTTGCTGAGATGGAAAAAATCTGGATGAGTCGCTGGGACAAAAATGGTAACATTAAAAAACGGATTGAAGAAGAAAGGAAGAAGAAAAAGCAATAATGAAAAAGAAGGAATCGACTTCACGGACGGCCTACCAAAATAAGGTCATTTCTAATTACTACGAAAATCTCGATAGCATCTTAGTGCAGCGATTGAGCGAGCTAGTCACAGAACTTTATCTCGCTGAGGGTAAAAAGCGAGAAAAACTCTGGGATCGTGTCGCATTGACGCTCAAGAAGATGGAGATCCCAGAAGATCATATAGGGCATCTTGTTGCGAGCGATAACCCGGCACTGCTGGCGAAGCGTTTGGAGAAAATGCTGTAAACTCCTTTTGTCAGAGCGACAACACATACTCCGCCAAGTCCCGCAACTGCTCTTTACTCAACTTTTTCGTCTTGCCATGTTTCCCCGATTCGAGTAATGCCGCAATCGAGGTAAAGCGACCGTCAAACAAATAAGGAGCCGTTCGCCAAACCTCGCGAAGTGTCGGCGTGTTGAAACGAATGGGTTCGTCGGTGTCGGGGTCTTTCTCCATCTTGTGGAGCAGCCCGTCAACGTAGTACTCATCCTCGTGACAGGTTGCGCAGTCGGATTCTTTCTCAAAAACTTTCTTGCCTCGCTTAGCCGCCGCCGAGAGTTTGCCATCTACAAGGTACGGACTGGGGATCGGTCGCATAGCACTGAGGTAAGCATCAATGGGTCCTGCGAAGGTGTCCATTTGATCGTCATAAATCGGCGCAAAGAGAATGTGCCGGATGCCACTACGTACGGCGATCTCGGCCGTCGGACGCACGCCCGTAATCATCGCAGGCGGCGTTTTATGCGCAAAGAGCAAGCTCTTGGTATTCTTATTGTTGTTCATCCCGTCGTTGAGCAAGTCCCAATTGAGACCGTCGTTCCTACCGTAAGGATGGCAACTGGTACAGCTCTGCCAACCCTGCATACACATCTTCGCGTCGTGAAAGAGGAGTTCTCCACGCCGGACCGGGTCGAGTTTCGGCTTCGCCCCAAGCGGAATGCGACGCAATAGCTTATTTGTAGCCAAATCAACCTCGGCGATAGTGTCGGAGAAGTACTCAGTGATGTACGCCCGGGTGTCCGTCGCAACGATTTGTCTCGCCCCATCCCCCCCGAGCGTCACGATTTTTCGAAACGTTTCGACCGGTGAGTAATCTTGCAGAATGCCAACGTTGCCACCGTGGTTGTAGCGGATCATTCCGTCGCCCGCATAAACACGCTCGAGCAATTTTTTTTCGTCAATGAGCGAGAGCACACTCCGGCCCGAATGCACGACGGCAATGCGAGGGTTCTCCTCCTTCGTGAAGGTTATCCCGTGCGGATTTGCCAAGCCACGGTGAGGGTCGTCAATTTTCAGCGTGTTCATCAAGCGACGTTCTTTCAGGTCGAACATCGCCATCATATTCGCATTCATCCAGCCCGCTTCAATGCGGAAGGTCATCAGTTGAAAACTGCCCAGCAGGTGGGTGACGTAGGCGTAGCGAGAGTCCGGCGAAATGGCAATCTCACGGAGGTTCATCGAGCCCGATGGAAGCTGGATGTCGAGCCGATTCTCCACCTTACGCGTCACATTATTCCAGTGAAAGAGAGTCACAGCAGAGGCTGTATCGACTTCAGTCGCTGCAGTCGCTGGGAGCAGGTTTGCCACAACAACGTGCTTTGCGTCGGGTGAAAATTGCACCGCAATCGGTTCACGGACTACATCAAAGCGTGAGAGTTCCTTCAAACTCGCAGCATCAAGTACTGAGACCGAGTTCAAAAAACGGTTCGCCACCAACAGCGTCTTTCCATCGGGTGCAAGGTCTAGGCTGCTGGCGACGTGCTCCATCAGTTGCTCTCGCAACACCTTTCCACTTGCACGATCAAGTCGTAACACCGCCGAACGATGCCCCTTGACGTTCTGGGAGAGGACATAGAACGTTTTTGCATCGTTCGAGAGTCGCAGCTTGATTGGTCGCCCCGGCAGGTCGAACTTACGGACCACCTTTCGCGTTGCGAGCGAGAGAACATCAAGACGTCCTGCGTCAGCCTCACTAACATAAAGTTCGTCCCCGAGCAACACCAAGTCGCTTGGCCCGAGGTAGGACGGCTCCGCAGCAGTCGTAGCTGCAAGAGCCGTCAACAGGAAAAAATAAAGTGGAACAATTATTCGCATTTTACAATTTTCTATCAAACCGTTGGCAACTCGTAACCCTTACGCTGCTCGCGGGATTGCATTGCTTGCGCTTCTTTGTCGCCAACAATCTCTTCCTTCTTTGGATCCCACTTGATGGGGCGTCCTAGTCGGAGCGAAATGTTGGTCAGGTGACAGATGGTAATCGTCCGATGTTCGACAAAAGCGTTGCCCACGGGCAGCTCTCGCGACTTGTGACAGTCGAAGAAGTTTCGCATATGGTCGCCGCTGGGACGCACTCGCCACGCATTGGCGGGGAGTGGGTTCTCTTTAAGCTCCTCCACAGCCTTGCCGTGAAGACCGCCGCGGTTGACGAAAATCTTGCCCTTGTCGCCAATGAAGGTAATTCCATCGCGTTTAGAGTTCAGAATATCTTTCGGGCAATTCCGTCCGAAGACGCGGTCGATTTCAGACTGCGGCGTGTCCACACACGGTTTGACATCGCCGTAGGTCCGACGGGCACCAAGCGACGAGTAGTAGAGCAACTCAACGCCGTTGGCATAAACCATTCGAGCAAAGTAGCGGTCGGGCGTGTTGAAGTATTGGTCGGCTGGTGTTTGTCCCTTGTTCGGAAAAAGGCCACGAGCACTGACGAACAGCGGGCCGGTGTCCTCGGTGTTATTACCCCACTGTGCAATGTCTATGTGGTGGTTGCCCCAGTCCGTGACAATGCCGCCTGCGTACTCGTACCACCAACGAAAGACTTGGTGGCAACGGTTCTTGGTGTATTTGTGGTCGGGTGCCTGACCTTGGTAGAGGTCCCAGTCGAGCGAATCGGGAACCTTCATCTCGGTGAAGGGACCGCCCCCGGTACTGTAATAAGGAAGTGCAACCCAGATTTGCTTAAGCTTCCCTATGCGACCATTACGGACAAGCTCAACGGCCGTTTGGAAGCGACCGTCACTCCGCTGCTGGGTACCTGCTTGGAAGACAGCCTTATGTTTTTCAACTGCCTTACGGAGCAACTTGCCTTCTTCGATGGTGAGCGTCACAGGTTTTTCACCATATACGTCTTTGCCTGCCTGGATTGCCTCGATGTTAATCTTGGTGTGCCAATGGTCGGGCGTGCCCTGAATAACGACATCCACATCTTTGCGATCAAGAACTTTTCGGTAATCCTGATAGACATCAGCTTTTTTGGCAGTATTATTCTTAAATCGCTCCGCGTGCGAAAGATCGGCATCTGCTACCGCAACGATGTCACCAAATCGCTGAGCGTTCTTCCCGTCACCGGAACCCATTCCACCTGCACCAATCAGTGCGACGCGAGGTCGGTCATTCGGCGACTCGGCACCTTTGGCGGTTTTAGCTGTAAATTGATAAGTAGCACCCGCAGCAGCGAGCATAGCACTCGTACCCAAAAATTCTCTTCGCGTAGCCATATCTAATTAAACTCCTTTTGACATCAAAGCGTGGAACCCTTGGCCGCCTGAATTCAATTCCAAGCTACAAAGCCAGCGGGAACACTGTTAATTCTACTTAAAAGAGCAAGCCGTAGCCACCCCCCCCACGAACTTCCAACACCTTTATTCTTTTCCTACATTCTCTATTTTGCCTAAGCTGTTGGTTTTTGCGGGCCATTTTCTACGATTCGCGGCATTTACGTCATTGACAATACCACGTAATCCGTTAGAGTAGGCTTTTATACTCGACTTTTTTGGCTACCTCGGACCCAGAACAGGTAACACGATGCCCAAACTCATAGCTTTTGCCTTACTTTTCTTGCTGCAACTTACCCCTTATTTTGTCTCGATCGCAGCAGAACCACGCCAACCGGAAATTACCTTTCTCGCTGTGAAGGATGCGAAAACGGTGCTACTCGACGAATCGCAGGAGCCTTATTTTTCGCGGATGCAACCCGTGGAGATGGTCACGAAGGTAGGCCGTCCCCTGACATCCGTCAAGTTGCAGGCGAAACAAGACGAAATTCGCAAAGAATATGCCAAGTCCGTTATGGACTATACTGATGCCGAAAAGAAATGGCTTGGCGATTTAGTGGGCGAAGCGCAGGCAATTTTATCTCTTTCACCGCACTTCACCAAAACAGAATGGAAATTCATCAAAGTCGCCTCAAACATTGAGGGCGGATTACCGCACACGCGTGGCGACGCAATTGTCTTCTCCGAAGGGTTGCTCAAAAAATTTGCCGAAGGACTCGGTGCATCCAATCCTGCTGCAAAGCAATTTATAAAACGAAAACTAATCCAATTGCTGGTTCACGAGCAGATGCACGTATTACAGCGTCAGCAACCGAAGCTCTTTAAGAAGCTCTACGCAGCGTGGGGCTTCGAAAAAGCAAAAAAGGTGGAGCTTGGAGAGTGGCTTACACGACGTCAAATGCTCAACCCCGACGGCCTTGAACTCGATTGGGTCTATAAAGAAGGTGGTAAAAAATATCTGCCGATGGTGGTGCTAAAAAGGACCGACGGCGTACCACGAATGCCACACGATTTCCAGACCATCGCCGTTGAACTGGAGGCGACGTCCCCAGGCAATTACAAAGCCAAGCTCTCGCAGAAGAAGGAGAAGGATGGCGTTCCGGTTCCCCTCTTTGTCGCCATCCCTGAACTAACAGACTTCTGCAAGCAATTCGGCATCCCAGCACTCTCCGGTTATGGCTACCATCCCAACGAAATCGCCGCGAACTTAATGCAAAATCTGGGATACTACAAAAAGACCCTCAAAAAAGAGGACTACGAAACGCAAGCGACTAAGATACAAGCGAGCGGAATGGAGAACGTCTCTCGCTTCATTGAATGGTTGGAGCCTGTAAAATAGCTCCCTGGGAATACTGTAGCAATAATCAAATCGGGTCTGGCCCCCTCAGAACCAACTTAGCCCCTTGCATTGCTTCCGGAAATATGGTAGATTGGATGATGTCTTTTTTCCCTATTTTTCACAAAAATAATACCTAGGTGATATTTATGAAAAGCTCTCTTATGCTCACTCTTTTTGTTTTGCAAGTTTTGCTCTCCGCAACGACCACCTTCGCAGCCGACTGGCCTTCTTGGCGAGGTCCCGCAGGCGATGGTATTTGCACGAGTGCCTCGGATTTACCTGCCGAGTTTGGGCCCGAGCAGAACGTGGCTTGGCGCGTACCGCTTGACGGTCCAGCAGGCTCGACTCCGATTATTGTTGGCGAGAAAATTTTTCTCACTACAGTTAAAGGTGCTGACGTTCTTTTGCTCTGCCTCAACAAAAAAGATGGCAAAGAACTTTGGCGACGTACCGTTGGCACGGGCAACTACACCTCACAGGGTGACGAAGGTAACTGCTGCGCTCCTTCGCCTACCTCCGATGGCGAGCGGGTGTACTGCTTCTTTGGTACCGGCGACCTTGCTTGTTTTGACCTCGAAGGAAAAAAGATTTGGCAACGTAATCTGGCCAAGGATTATGGGAAGTTTAAGATGCTCTTTGTCTTCAGTTCGTCCCCTGTCCTACACGGAGACAATCTTTATCAGCAGATGCTGCACAACGGTGGTCAGACAGTCGTCGCGATCAATAAAATGACAGGGAAAGAGGTCTGGAAAATCACACGCAAAACAAATGCGATTAAAGAGTGTCTCGACAGTTATGCCTCCCCGAAAATTTATCAGGATAAAGATCGCACCTTGCTGCTAACGCACGGAGCCGACTACCTCATTGGTCATTCCCTTAAAGATGGGAGTGAAATCTTTCGGCTGGGAGGCTTGCATCCCGAGAGCGGTTACAATCCAACGCTCCGTTTTGTGGCTTCGCCACTAGCAATACCAGGGCTAATTGTCGTTCCTACAGCAAAAAAGAGCTACTCCTTCGGCATTTTGCCAGATGGTCAAGGTAACATCACAGGCACCGATAAGGTACTCTGGAAGTACAAAATTACGCCTGACGTTGTTACACCTCTTTACGCCGGGGGTTGTGTTTATCTTATTGCCGACAAGGCTGGCGTGCTACATTGTATTGACGCAAAAACGGGAGATGCTCATTACGTCGAACCTTTACATCGCCATAAGCACCGTGCGTCACCTCTGTTGGCCGACGGTAAAATTTATATCCCAGCGCGCGATGGCGTGGTGAACGTTATCAAGGTAGGCAAAAAGTTTGAGGTGCTTGCGAAGAATAAAATGGGAGAGCGAATCGCCTCTTCACCGATTGCCGATGGTAAGCGACTTTATTTGCGAACCTACGAGGCCTTGTACGCCTTGGGAAAGTAATGCACGAATGGCAAAACCACGACAACATAGTTCTTGCATACTTCTCGTTGGGTTTATCACACGACATCACGATGCAATTGAAAAACTGCGGAAAGAATTAGAAGACCTCTACGGCGCAATTCTTTGTGAGAGCGAGCTCTTCCCTTTCGATGCCTCCTGGTATTACAACAAGACGATGGGAAGCGATTTGTATAAAGGATTCATTGCCTTCAAGCAACACTTTGATCCGGGTCGCATTGGGGAGGTCAAGCATCAAACCAACGCACTGGAAGATAAAATTGCGGCATCAAAAAAATACCCCGACTCAAGACCTGTCAATCTTGACCCGGGTTATATTTCGCTTGGAAAACTTGTCCTTGCCTCGGCCAAAGATTACGGACACCGCATTTACCTCGGTGACGGAATGTATGCCGAGATCACTCTGAAATACGAGGGCGGGGGCTGGATCGGTTACAAGTGGACCTTCCCAGATTACCTTCAAAAGGAGTATCACGCGTTTTTCTCGCAGGTGCGGGACATCCTGCACCAAAGGCGAAAAAATGGCGAATGAGGTGAAAAAGGCTCGCTAGTTGCTTACCCTTCCGCTTCCTCTTGCTCCTTCATCCTTGCTTCCCATTGCTTCTGCATCGAGATGCTCATCGCTTCCTCGGCAGCAGACTTCAGGTCGGCCTTGCGTGCAATAATACTCAGCGAGACATAACTGAGGTAGTCGTCAGGCTCAATATTGCAAACTTCCTGTGCGTGCCGCATTGCTTCGTCGTGATTTCCTTCACGCGAATAGAGCACCGCCAAAGACGAATGCGCCAGCGCAAAGTCAGGCGTTTCTTCGAGGATTTTTTCGAGCAGTGAAATGGCTGCCTCTCCGCCGTCGGCTTCGTAGGTGGCAATAGCGGCATCATAAGATTCTATAGGTGTACTCATTCTTTTTCAGTCTCCTCATTTTGGCGGACCATCGCAATACGCCCCGTCTGTACGAGTTCGAGTATTCCGTAAGGACGCATCAGTTCGATAAACTTTTTAATCTTATTATGCTTACCGGAGAGTTCAATCACAATCGTTTCGCTCCCGACATCAACAATTTTGGCGCGAAATATTTCAACGTATTCTTTGATCTCTTGGAGTTGACCCTGCTCGAGGGAAACACGCAGAAGCATTAAATCTCGTTCGACGTAATCCTGCGAACTGACATCTATCACCTCAACCACATTGACCAACTTTTGCAGTTGCTTTGTGACCTGTTCGAGGGTATAGTCGTCCCCATTGACGACGAACGTCATTCGGGAAAGGTCAGGGTCGTGGGTTTCGCCGACTGCAAGGCTCTCGATATTGTACCCGCGAGAAGCGAGCATTCCGGAGACGTGCGACAGCACTCCTGGAACATTACGTACCAAAGCTGATAAAACGTGACGCATAGGTAAGGCGTGAGGTAAGAGGTGATGAGTGACAACGGCTAATGCACAACCGCCCCAGTCTAGCACATTTTCCTAGACTGTCAAGGGCGGGCGGGGATATTACCCATCTCCCCAGAACGCCTTATTTTCACGGTGATATTCGATATAAAGACGCAATTTCCCGCTCTATCACGTCAAAAATTCTCGCCACCTCCTTCTTGCACCCGCCCGTAAGACGTGGTACATTGCAATCCTTGCAAGTTTTACTCACATTTACACCTCAGGAGACCTCCCAATGTTGCGTCGTATCTCTCACTTTTTTTTGCCCGTCGCTATTTGCTTTTCCTTGATTGCCGTTGCTACTGCAGAGGAGCCCGTGCCGAACAAGTTCAACGCACTTGAGTTTAAGGGCAAGGACGACGGCGTACTCAAATACCAATTTTTCGTCCCTAAGAAGTCCAAGAGCAAGGAGAAATCGCCCCTCTTAATTTTCCTCCACGGAGCCGGAGAACGAGGTGACAACAACACGAGCCAACTCAAGCACGGTCGCAGTGCGATGAAAAAGTTCGGCGAGGACACAAACGGGTACGTCATTGCGCCACAATGTCCCAGGGAGACAACTTGGTGTCTTACAAGTTGGAAGGCGAAAGAACACCGAATGCCGGAAGTCAGCAAGCCAATGGCTCTGCTCAAGCAAGTGATCGACCAAACGATGAAGGATTACCCCATTGATCCGAATCGCGTCTATGTTATGGGATTATCGATGGGGGGTTTCGGTACGTTCGACGCTATCCAACGTTACCCCGAAATCTTTGCTGCTGCGGTACCTATCTGTGGCGGTGGCGATGTCGAAGGTGCTAAAACAATGAAGGATATTCCCATTTGGGCGTTTCACGGTGACAAAGACACGGCGATTAACGTTTCACGCAGCCGAGATATGGTCGCGGCACTCAAAAAGGTTGGTGGCAGCATCAAATATACGGAGTACCCTGGCAAAGGGCACGGCATCTGGAATACTGTCTTTGCCGACCAAGAAATGTGGAAGTGGTTGATCGCACAGAAGAAAAAGTAGCGAGAGAGACTAGAGACGAAAGCACTTTCCGGAGGTGTCCTAAAACAAAAAAAACGTATTCGTGCTTACTGCGCGAATACGTTTTTTTGTTGTGTCCTCAAGATTTAGAGAGGCGCGCCACCCGCCTGCGTACGGGATAGGGCTCCGTCAAGCGGAATAATCTCAGTCGTGATCGGCCTGACAGGCTTGGCATACATTACATTCCACACAACTCCATAAGCCATCACGCGACCGGTTTTTATTTCAGTTATATAAACAACACAGGAGGCTAATTGTTGTTTCCCGCCCTGATTTGTCAGGTTGGCCAATCCCGTTACCATTAAGAAACGTGGCTCTTGGCCGGCCGTCACCTTAAAGTCTTGCATAATTGTCTTACGTGATGCCATCACCATAAACTTCCGCGATGCCTGTGAGAGTGAGAGCATTCGCAACTCACCTGTCAAGGTATCGAGCGCGAAGTAGCCTTCCAAGCCACTACGAGCATCAAGCAATCCCGTGGCGGTGATGGTGTTACCTGTGGTTGCCATTGAGGTTGCCGTCGCTTCGACGGGTTCTGTTTGCGTGTCGAAAAAGGACATCACGCCGAATGTCGCTGCCGTAAGCACCACGCCACTGAGTGCCAGAAGGAGAACACCCTTCAGGATGCCTTTGACACCAGAAAAGAATCGCTGAGGTTTTTGTACTGTCATTATCTGGTCTCCTATTGCAAAAATCGAAAAAAGTGACAAAAATCAGGTGGCAGCGGAGGCGAACTATCTACCTCTCCCTAGCAGTATTGTAGCAAAAAGGGGCTCTACAGGAAAGGGGGAATGCGAAAAAAAACCTATTTTGTCGCAATTTCTGCGGAAAACAGGCCGTTTCCGCTCTTTTTTTGTACCACGACGCTACTCGCCCGGGTTGCAAAAAGGTGGATTCTTGCTAGAATGCGTTTGTGGGTGCTTTTCTTTTTTCCGTTTTCCCATCGCACGACAATGCTTAGTTATCTCCAACGTTACCTATTACCGCCAATCTTCGCGATCGCGATAGTGCTGTTCTGTTCCTCCACGCCACTTTTTGGGCAGAAATGGGCGAACGATTTGTTTTACAATCGCACGCACAACTTCGGCACCGTTGCAAAAAATGCACCCACCGAGTATCGCTTTGAATTAACGAACATCTACAACGAGGATGTCCATATTGCGTCGGTCTCTTCGACGTGCAGTTGCACAACGCCGCTGATAGAAAAAAAATTGCTCAAAACGTACGAGAAAGGCGCCATCATCGCGAGGGTCAATACGGAGCGATTTTCTGGTAGCAAAGGGGCAAAGTTAATTGTGACGATTGACAAACCCTTCTACGCTCGGGTGGAGTTGCAAACCTCGGTCTATATCCGCAGTGACATTGCTTTCTCACCCGGAAAATGTGAATTCGGTGCGGTCCCGGAAGGTATTAAAACGACGAAACGCATTGGAATGAGTTATTACGGCTCCGATAGTTCTTGGCAAATCACACGGATTGTGCCGACGAGCAAGCAGATCTCAGCGACGGCTATTCGTCGTGGCTGGCACAACGGTCGCACCCGCTATGACATCGACGTGCGCGTTGCCGCAAACGCCCCCCCCGGACGCTTTTCGGAATACCTCAACATCTACGTCTCTGGCAGCAGCAAGCCTCTCCCGCTACGCGTTATGGGTGAGGTCAACTCGGGTGCAACGGTTTCGCCGACAGCGATCATTCTCGGCGAGGTCAAGTCTGGCGAGAAGATTTCCAAGACGGTGGTAGTTAAAGCCGACACCCCATTTACGATTGAACTTATTCGTTGCGATTTATCAAACTTTACTGCGTCAACCAACACCTCGGCTGCCAAGAAGGTGCATTTAGTAACCTTTGAGTACCTAGCCACCTCTGGCGAAATTGGCGAACAAGGGAGCATTGTAAGCATCCGCACGAGCCTTGGTGAGAAAGAACCCGAATTTACCATTCACGGGAGCATCAAATAAAAATGAAAAGATTATCTCTGTTTTTACTGTTCGTTTTATTCACAAGTGCCGCTGCCGACCAGCCGAATATTCTCTTTTTGTTTAGCGACGACCACGCCGTACGTACTATCGGTGCTTACCCTGGGAGCATCAATAAGACGCCCAATCTTGACCGCATTGCTAAGGAGGGGGCAATTTTTCGTGAGTCCTTCTGTGTCAACTCGATTTGTTGTCCGAGTCGCGCCGCTATTCTCACGGGT